>Ga0256405_10000246_pt1 | contig 183552 bp, 250 predicted proteins | sample RumenRJG_02DNA_FD_189096 | JGI IMG/M metagenome (GOLD analysis project Ga0256405, IMG submission 189096) | Bovine rumen microbial communities from Lethbridge, Alberta, Canada - RJG_02 | ecosystem: Host-associated > Mammals > Digestive system > Stomach > Rumen | place: Canada: Alberta... | reverse complement strand
TGCAAGGACTGCGTCATAATAACGAAGGACAACAAGATCCTGAGGTATTCGGCGGGCGAGCAGGCCATAACGCTGGTCGGGGACTACGCCCCGACCGCGCTGTTCGCGACGGCGAAAAACATAACGTGAACGCTTCGCTGCGGGAAAATTTGATAATAAACGCTATGTTCAGTTAAAGTCTGGACATTTTTTCTGTATATTTATATTCAGCGTTAGAAAGCGTGGTGAGGATTTCTGGCGGTGATGCCGAAAGGTAAATAAGGCATATGAAGAACGCAGTTAAAAGACCTAAAGACGAATTGTCGGACCTCAGTCCTAATTCGACATGGCTGAACCCTAGCGTAACGACACTAGAGCAGCTGAAAGACTGGATTATCCTCAATCTGGGAGGAGGTCTTCAAACAGTAGAGCTTTTGGGAAAACACTTAAACGTCATAATTGGCGATTCTATTCAATTTTACACGAAATATGAATATCACCCTTGTGAATACTGCATAGTGAACCTTCGGTACTACAAGCCCGGCGTCGGCATAGACCTGTCCGAGCTGAAGATAGCGTCTATCAAGCAGATTTCTTTCCAGAAAGACAACGTACTGCACGGATACGGTGACCTGTTCTTCTCGCCGTATGCCGCGTTCGGGCAGGGCGTCGGCTCCCCTATGTTCGGCATGGGCGGGCAGACCAACTTCGTCGGGTCGTGGGTGACGTTCCAGAACCTGCACGAGTGGTACGATACGGCGCAGCGCATGATGGGCAGCAACCCCGACTGGTCTTACGACGAGTACACGGGCATACTGAAGCTTATGCCGGAGCCGCGTAACGGAAACCAGTGTATTCTGCTGACGTGCAACAGGCAGCTGCCTCTGGAGCGGTACTACGGAAACGAGTTCGTAAAACGAATTTGCTTGGCGAAAGCGAAGATACTCTTGGGGACCATACGCAAGAAGTTCCAGAACGTGCCTCTGCCGGGCGGCGGCTCGATAGACACGTCAATCGGAGACGAGGGCAAGCAGGAACTCGAGAAGATCGAGGAAGAGATAATCCGTTCGGAATCGAAAGGTCAATTTTTCGTACTTTCATAATTTTTCAATGCGTTAATTACAGTCGATTAAATAATATTTAGATTATTCATGGTCTAACGCCGGTCGTCAAGCCGGCGTTTTTAATAATATCTCGTATGAGTAAATAACAACATGAGAAATTTGCCGATAACCGATTTGGGCAGCGTCCTCCGCCTCGCCGGCTGTGGGAAGCAGAAGGACATGTGCTGGGGCTACGACGGATTCGTCCTGGCGCACAAAGACGTTAACCCGGATTTCGACGAAGGGAAGCCGTTCATAGTCGTCATAGACCATGACGGTACTTGGCAAATGCACTTCGAGAACTTCGGGACTATGCCGAAGAACGAGAAGATCCTTGACGACATGTACAGGGCCGTCGCGGCGTCGTGCGAAAAAGGCGCGGAGCTCGAGCTCGGGGGCGGGGCGACGCCGGGCGGGCTCAGCGGATTTTCAAAGCTCCGTGACTACGGCTTCAGGAAAGAGCCGCTGCCTGACGATACGCCCGTCTACTGGGGCGGCGAGCTCGACCCGGCCAGGCTCGAGAAGTGGCTGAACAGCGGCAGGCACGACGACGATTTTTTGGTCAGGACGGACGGGGATGTCGAGCCCGGCGTAGAAGGCGGCGTGTTCGTAAGCCCGCGCGAGTACGGCGGCAAAATCACGGCCGGCAATACGAAGCCGCGCCCGTTCAAGATGGTGAAGACGGGCGGAAAGAAAACAATATCCGAATCGGACAGACAGATATACTACTGGGCGCATATGCTCGACGAGGCGTTCGGCCTGAACGAAGAATCGCCGGCGGAAGCCGACAGGCTGGCGCGGATACAGAAGGCGAAAGAACGGCTGGCGGCCAATGCCTTAAACGGCGAAGCCGAGGAAAAAGCGCGGATTATCTGCGGCATGCCGGATCTCGTAGATATCTGCCGCGGAAAATATAAAAAATTTATAGTGTACCGCGAAAGGGTAATCGTCGTGGCGCGCCTGAACGGAAATACCTCCGTTCCGTTCTACTGCTCTACCGGACTCGCCGGCAAATCGGAGTCTTCGGCCAAGGCCGGCCGCTGGTTCGTATTCTGGGGCATAGGCCGCGACGGCTGGTTTAATAAGATGGGGCTGGCCAACGATTTTGACCCGGACGGCGGCCTCCGCATGCATAATCAGTTCGGAAGCAAAGTCCTGAAAGCCGTCGCGGACCGTCTCGACGCCGAAGTCGGAGACGTGGCCGGAATATTCGCCGGCATGCCGGAAAACACCGTCACGCTGGAACAGGCCCGCGCCGCGGTCAACGGGTGTTTCAAGCGCGATCCAATACCATGGAGCGACCGGCATGAGCCGAATTCGGTTATTGATTACCTGAACAACATGGCCGGGATATTTTCCGGAATAAACGACGCGGCCGCCGTAGACAGGCTTATATTCTGCGGGTCGATGATCGGAGCCGAATATTTTAAAGGCGCGTCTTCTGAAATAGGGTTTAGGCTGCCGCAAACGCGCCGAGAAAAAGACAACCGCCTTCCCCGGTAATTGCCAGCTTTAATGAAAAGGAACCGACCGCGATATGAAAGCGATACCCATTAAAAACGCAGACTTAAACGCCAGAATCCTCGGAGGCGTAAAGCTGATCAACGGTAAAATCCGGAGGGATGACATAGCCGTTACTCCGGTAATTTCGTCTTTTAACTACATTGAATATGACGACGCCGTTGGATTAAGTCCGGTAATCAGCGCGTTGAACTTTATAATTGCGGCGTTCAAGGGCGAAAAGCCGCCAGAACCGCCAGAGCCTGAGTATTGGTTCACGGTAAATGGACAGCACGCCAGGTCATTGAAAGCCGCCATTGACCTGCTGAACAGCAGCGAGAGCGCGTCAAATGATGTCAAGCTGGTGAAAGACATCGACCTTGACGTTACCGACGGCGGAGTCAGTATTCCGGCTATCGCAAAAAGCGCAGTGTTCGACTTCCAGGGGCATGTCGCGACAACTAACAGTACGTTCGGCGCAAGCAACAACGGCGACAGCCGGCTGTTCTGCATATAGCTGTCTTCGGGCCAGCCGGACGCGGAAGTCACGCTTAAGAATGGCATATTCAAGTCCGCAGTCTCGGGCAAGGCCGGATTTCTGTATACCGAGTCGGTTAAAAACGTGAATCTTGAGAACCTGAGCATTGACTGGGACTTCACGAACGCCGGCGATGGATATATAGACGTGATTGCATACCGCGGCTCTGCCGGCGCCATACTGTCTGATGTCTCATGCACGGTGGTCGGCCACAACCACCAAGGATGCTTCGAGGCGCGTTCGAGAGACGGAAAAAACCATCCGGAGTATGAGTTCAGCCTCAACGGATGCTGCTTCAGCCAACAGAGCATTGACCAGACCGGAGTATATCCTAGATAGACTAGGACGGGAACGGTGTTCGTAGGCAGCCAAATCAACGTCAGCATCAACGGTGGAGAATACATCAGCGACAATGGCTACTGCACAATTGGAACACTTGGATCTGGCGCAAGCATATTCATCAATGGCGATGCCAAAGTCGAGTCAAAGTCCAGCACCGGCAGCGGCATTGGTCCGGCGTTCAGGATTGAGACCGTAAATGGCGCGTCTGGACGCGTTACGGTCAATGGTGGATCCGTTGTCCAAGAATCCGGCGAGATGTTTGTCTGGAATGACCAGACCGGCAGCGGCTTTGCGACTCCTGCCGCGACATGGATGTTGAATGACGGCGACTACGACAAGTTTGGATACACCGGAAACAGCGCTTTCAAAAGCCTGTCCGTCGCCGGCGGAACGTACGACACGAACGTCTCCGCGTACTGCATAGAAGGGAAAACCTGCACGTATGACGAGTCGATTGGCAAATACCGGGTCCACGACGCTAAAGTTCTGCCGATCGACCCGGCCGCGATCAGCAATGTCTGCGCAGTCGGCATTCCAAGCAATATCGTCGACGGAACAACATTGGTCGGAGTAGATTCGTATGATGCAAGCACTGGTTCAATGGCAGTCACCGAGAAGAGGGTCACTTCTTTCAATGCCAAGTTTTGTCCAGGCGGGCACGCCGAGGCGGTTGCGCATATAAATCCAACGATAGTATTCAATCGATGCGTAATAGCGACCGAGCTTGAAATCTACGGCGACTGCGCAACAGTCGGGCGTCCAATCACCATTGAGTTCCACAACTGCGTATTTGACGGGCAAGACCACGCAAAGCAATTCCTGTTTATGTCATATGGTGAGAAATATTCATTTGTCGACAACAACTACGTCGTCGTCGACCAGGCCGCTGTCGCTGAATACGATGTGGTGCTTGACAACTGCGCATTCATTAATTTGAGCCCAGACAAGGCAACAAGAGCGTTGTTCAAAGGGTTTGGATCTACGTACGACAGGCCCGATATGCAGCCCGGTGACCATTTCGATCAGGACGCGAACGCGCTTTCGGCCCAGGCTATTGTGGCCAACGCAAAGTCCGCGGCGCTCGTCGCCGCTGTCGGCGGCGCATATAAAGAATACAAGCCGGACCATCAGTTCAACTATTACAGTTTCCAGGCCGGAAGCAATACAGCCGTAACCAATATCTGACGTTACGTCCGTGTCCGCGTATAGAGCGTGGACATTGCCGCTTCCGCCACGTGTTCGTTGAATTCGGCAAGTATATTTTTGATCTACTCGGACTTTTCCGGATTCTGAACGCATAGCCGGAGTTCGCACTCCGGATCGAGTTCTACGCGCGAACCGTCCGTCTCTATTAGTTCTACGTTCTCGTGCGCCATTTCTCCGGCGAGGTTCAGCGCCGCGCCGAGAAAATCGTTATACTGGTCGTTATTCACGTTAGAACCCCATCATGAACGTCTTCAGATCCGACGCCGGGTTCAGGACGTCTTCGGAATAAAGCGTTTCGCTTATCGCCTTCTTTATCTTGTCCGTCAGCTCCGCCGGTATTTCGCTGAACGCGATTATCTTCTTGTTCAGCTCGTACTTCTCCGCCGCGCCTGCGCTTTCTACCAGCTTTTTCCGCAGTTCGTCCCTGTTCTTGACGAACGAGAGCGCGGTCTTGGGCCCGCACCGCAGCAGGACCTGCGATATGTTGTCCGATTTGTCGCCCATCAGTATCTTGCCGAGCAGGAAATCGTCGGCGGAAACAGTTTCGCCGCCGAGCTTGCGCTCCGCCTCCTTGCCGAAAAGGTCGAATTCCCTTACGTTTTCCAGCTAGAGGAAATCCCTGTCCGACGAGATGAGGATAGAACCCGCGTAGTCCTTCGCGAAATGCGTCATCAACGTCGCTATGATATCGTCGCCTTCCGCTCCCTCTACCGTCACGAACCTGTACCCGTGGTCTTCTTCGAGTTTCAGTTCCTTGTATAGCACGTTCCTGATGTAGTTCTTTATCGTATCCAGCCTGTAGTTGCGTTTGACCGTCAGCCGGTTGGCCTTATACTACGGGTAGAGGTCGAGCCTGAAGTTGCGTTTTAGCTTGTCGTCGCACGCGAACACTATGTCTATCTGTTCGCACGAGTCGATTTCGTCGCCGAAGTTCGTCCTCGCTATGCCTTCCAGCGCCTGCAGCTTGCCCATTACGTACTGCCGCAGGACTTTCCTGTATTCATTGCAGCTGATAAGGTCCGGCAGGTTGTCCTGGTCGCATTCGTCTACAGGCTTCAGCCATTCGGCGGCGGCGGACGGATATCGTTTGGTAAACTCGTTCGTTGAACCAAAAATGCAAAAATATTGAAAATAACTAGCATCAATTGCAATTAAAAATTTTCTTTTTTTCATATTAAAATTATTCATTGTTAGATTTTATTTTTTCGAGGCCTACTTCCAAAATGATAACCTAAATCAAGATATCTCTAAAACTAATCAGACTTAACAGAAACTATATGATCTGTTATAGGATTATACATTTTTCTCCGGCCTCGACTACTTTCTGATATATGTTGTTTCCATAGTCTAATCTCGTCATCTGTCATAAAATCAGTAACGCTATACGTATGCATAACGTTATTCTATGAAATTTTCTAACGATGTTCGTCTGAAAATATCCGTCCTTTTCCAGCTTGACTCATTTTTTTCCTGGTCTCTTCTGAAATATGTTTTCCTAAATTTACTTCGCGTAAACGTTGTTTTACTTCGTCTGAACGTTTTTTCCTTTATTGCCTAAACCTATCTTTTTCTTGTGTTCATCTGTTTTATTTTTTCCAGCAAACATTAATTTAGCACGAATACATAAGAAAAAAGCGCAGAAAAAATCCGCGCTTTCTCCGTGTATCCAACCGAGTACGTCATGTACCGCGTTCGTCAAGCGTACCGGTCCAATACCAGTAGAGGATCTGTCTGCCCGTCCGGGATTTCACTTTTTCTCGAACGACACGAGATTGTCTTTCTTGAAGCTGCGGAACCCGTCGGAATCGATATCGAAATAAAGGATCGAATCGGCGGGGAGCCTGTGTGCGCGTTTGACTTTCGCTTCTTCCTGCTTTACAGACGCCTCGGCTTTTTCTTCCGGGGTAGGGATACCGTGCTTGCGCAGGATGTCAGGATTCATGGTTCCACGCGCTGGACGTTCAGAACCGTCTTTCTTTGTATACACGAATTCAACTTCACCGTCGTAAAGACGCTTCTGGAAGTCTTTGATTTCAGCTTCTGTCATATTTCTCCTTTTTTGTTTTTCTTTATATATTTACCCGGGTCCGCGCGTTCGGCGTAAAATATTTTTTAAGACCGCCGCGGCCGCGTTTCGGTGCCAAAAGGCGGAAAAATTCAGATGCGAATAACTAGATTGGTATGATTTAATCTATGTAGAGCAGTAAAAACGATCTCTGGGTAGAAAAATACAGGCCGGATAACATTGACGATTATATCCTTAATACCGAATTGAAAGAATATTTCAAGGCGATGATTAGGAATAAAAAGGTGCAGAACTGCCTTTTCGCCGGGCCTGCCGGCATGGGAAAGACGACCTTGGCCAGGCTGCTGGCGAAAAACGTGCAGGCCGAGACAATATTCATTCCGTGCGGCGTCGACGGGACTCTTGACGTTCTGCGGACGAAAATAACCGATTTCTGCAACGCGATGTCGTTCGACGGCCGGCAGAAAATAGTCATTCTAGACGAACTGGATAGCGCTAGCACCGGGTCTACCAATAATTTCCAGATGGCACTGCGCAATATAATCGAATCGTCGTCCGACGACACGCGCTTTCTGTGCACGTGCAATATTTCAGCCAAGATAATGCCGGCCATCCTGAGCAGGTGCCCGCTGATCCCGCTCAAGTTCGACCAGCGCGACTTGCTGCAGCGCGTCAAGTTCATACTGGACTCCGAGCAGATCAGGTATACGCGGGAAAGTCTGAAGGCGTTTATCGAAGAGTCGTTTAAGTTCTATCCTGACTGCAGGCGTATCGTGAACTATCTCCAGTTCTGCTGCGGTACCGGAGAACTGGTAGTCAAGCTGAGCCAGATAGCGGATTCCGGGAAGCGTAGCTTCCTCGAGGAGTTGATCAAGAGGGCACTGTCGGAGAAGGATGTCCTCAACGTTAGACGGTTTTACCTGACGAACAAGGATAAGGTATCTGACTACGTGGTGGCGGGGTCTGATTTGTTCAACGCGGTGGTGGACGCGGGGCTGGTCACCGAGGACGGAATTCTGAAGCTGACCGATCAAATTTTTATGTTAAATCAAGTTATTGATAAAGAATGTATGTTTTTTGGTATGATTATAACATTGCGTAAATATAGAAGTAAATAATATTACACACTATAATTTTTAATTTTAAAAGCTTTGACTAGTTATAGTGTGCTAGTCAAAGCTTTTAGGATTATTATGAAATCACAAGAAAGCATTCAAAAACAGATTCGGTCAAGAAAAGAAAATTTTTATAAAAAATTATGTTCTAACAAATATGTAAAACCATTATTTAATATTAATGAATTAGATACAACAGATTATTCTAAAATATATACATGGCAATGTTTAAAATGTAAACATATTTTTAAGTCTAAATTAAATCATTTATTTTTTAGCCGTAAAAAAATAGCATATGCGAGATGTTTGAAATGTTTTCCAATTGATAAACATAATTCAAAGCTACGGTTTCAAAAATATGGAAATAATTTAGGTGATATTAAAAAGATGCTTAATACAAAATAGAAAAAATATGGATTACATTATGAGAAAGTGGGAGAGAAAATAAGAAAAACTAAACAACAATTTTCACAAAAACGGTGGGATTAGATTAATAAACGCAGAAAAGTTACCTGTAAAAATAAATATGGCGTTGAGTCTTATTCATAGACAGATCAATTTAAAAAATAGATAATTGCTCAGAGTCAATCTAAATATAATGTCGATAGTCCAAATCAAGTGCCCAGCATTAGATTAAAATAGCAAAAACGTTATATTTACAATGGAATCGGATTTGATTCTAAAGGTGAAATAGCATTTTATATATGGTTAGTAGATCATAATTTTGTATTTAATTATTCAAAAAATATTAAAGAAATATCATATATATACAATAATAAAATTCATAAATATTTTCCAGATTTTGAAATTATATTTAATGGCCATTCTATTTTAATAGAATTAAAAGGAACACATTTTTTTAAATCCGATGGAACAATGTATTGTCCATTTAGAAATCCTAAATGGACAGATGAAATTTATAAATTAATATGCAATCGTACAGAAGCAAAGCATCAATGTATGTTATTAAATAATGTTAAAATTATTAAATCTGATTCAACATTTATGAAAAAGTTATTTAGGTATATTACTAAAAAATATGGATGCAAGTTTTTAAAACAATTTAAACGCAATAATTTCTGATAAGATAATTTATTATTAAAGGAAATACGCCAGGAGCTGACATGGACAGGAATTGGCTTAATTGCGAAATTACTTTCGAAGACCTTGAACTTCCGCTGGAATTCGAGTCAGAATGCGCCGGTGACTTAGAGGATGAGCTGGATAACGGTCTTCCGTACACGGAAGAGCTCGACCCCGACGCAGAATACATAAAGGCGGTCGCCGCCGGCGAATACAGGCATGAAATGCCGAAAGGCCCGCCGCCGAAGGAATATAAATCCGACTTGATGGAAAACGTGACAATAAACGTACCAGACGAAAAAGCGCTGCTGGCGGGATTTGCGGATATCATGGGATGGGACCGGACAGACCTTACGGAAGAAGGCTATCTGAAGGCGGTTGTTCAGAACAAGACAGGCAAAGCCGCCGTCATAAAAGACCTGGTCGGAATAAGGAGTTCCGAAGATGAAGATTCCTAACGGCAATGCCACCGCTGTAGACGCGGAAGCGCCGCATAAGATATCGGAAGACGCTGGGTTGCAGCGGGAAAAAGACGACGAATAGGCAAGGCTGTTCGATCGGTTTTTCCCTGAATTCGATCTCGAAGACGAAAAGCGCATAATGGACAAGGCTTATGAAGACGTAGAAGACGATCTAGACGACAATTTTTGGCATACGGTACTTGGGGCGCATCTCGGCAAGGAAATATTTGAAAACGTAGAAGCTGAATGTGTAAAAGCCGCATGCAGAGGCGAAACGGCTCTAGCCGACGTTTTTAATGGCGAAATAGAGCGTCAGAAAAGAATAGACGTCGAAATAGAAAAAGATCCGGATTCAGAAGTCCCGGAAATGCAGGTGTATCTTCGGATAGCGGCCGATCCGGAAGGCGTTGAACCGTCGCCAGAATGGGCCGCGGAAGTAAAAGATTCGATATCGGGCGATCTCGAAAAAGCGGTGTTGTCAAAATCGGGTGAACAGTCCGCGTCTCTCGAAGAGGCGTATATCAAAGCCGCGTCAAGAAACGACGAAGGCAGGATGGCGGTCATAGACTACGTAAAATCTATAGTTTCTATGCCGAGAAAAGACAACATTCTTCAGAGGTTGCCATGAATCGGTATTAAAAATTTTTAAAAATATTTTTCTTAAAATGCTTAGGTTTTGTACTTTAAAAGTGTAAATAAAAATATGAAGATGAACAGAGCATATAAATTTAGACTCTATCCGAATAAAGTCCAGCAATAGGCTTTATAGAGTCATTTTGGTGCTGTTCGCTTTATATACAACTATTTTTTAGAAAAGAAGATAAAAATCTACAAAGAGACAAAGAAAACGATTTCCTGGAATTAGCTTGCAAATGAACTTCCTGAAATGAAGAAACAAGAAAATTATTCTTGGCTTAAAGAAGTTAACAGTTAGGCACTTTAGCAAGCGGTAATCCATCTTGACAAGTCGTTCCTTAATTTCTTTAGAAGTGGATTTGGATTTCCAAAATTCAAGTCAAAGCATAGATCAAAGAAGTCATTTTGCTTTCCAGTTGTAGGAAACAACTTGAAGATCGACTATGATGTAAATCGGATTTCCATCCCAAAGTTTATCAAGTTAAAGGATAAAGATAATCGCCTGAAGTGCAAGTTTAGTCGAAAAGTAGAAGGAATAGTAAAGTCAGTGACAATATCACAAGATAGAGATGGAAGATACTATGTCTCGATTCTTTGTGAGATTGACATGCAAGTTCCAAAGAAGAAACCAGTCTTGAGAGAGACTTCAAGAGGAATCGACTTTGGAGTAAAGACATTTTTAACTTTTGACGATGGAACAAAAGTTAAAAATCCAAAGTTCTTGAAAAAATCATAGGAGAAAATCGTAAAACATCAACAAAATCTAGCAAAGCTAGAAAAAGGAACAACAAGATACAGGAGTAAGCAAGAATAGATAACAATGCTGCATGCTAAAATAGCAAGACAGAGAAAAGATTTTCTTGACAAGTTGACAAGTAAAATGTGTAATGATAGCCAAGTTGACACATTCTGCATAGAAGACTTGTCAATAAAGGACATGCAAAGTGAAAACAGACATTCGATGAACAGAGCTATAGGAGATTTAGCTTGGAACATGTTCACAGGCATGCTGGCATATAAAGCTGAATGGCATGGTAAGAACATCATTAAGATAGGACGATACGTCCCATCTTCGAAGACTTGCAGCAATTGCGGATATGTCAAGCATGACTTGCAGTTAAGTGATCGAGAATGGGATTGCCCAAGTTGTAGACAACATCACGACCGAGATGTCAATGCTGCGAAGAATATCAAGGACTTCGCTTTGCCGGACATGAATTTCAACAAAAGGGTGGGAAGCACCCTATCGAATGGCAATCATCTTTAGTGATTGTCAGCTTCAAATAGGATTGACGTATGGCAAGATCTAACATGCTTTTTGACGCGATGAACAACATCCTCGTGACGAAGTCCGAGGAAACATGGCGTCGTCACGTAGAAGACCCGAACTTCAAGGACTTTACCGGGTTCATCTGCCGCAAATACATGACAATGAGTCCGGATCCGCGCGTGAGGCAGATAGTGCTGGACAACTACGCCGCGCTCGAACGCCTCGACGACAAGACGCTGTATCTATGGCTGCTCAGGAGGCTTCCGAAGCAGAAATCGGGTTTCATAAAATTCATAAAGTAACGAATATGAAAACAGAAAACAAAAAGACGGAAACGCCGGCGCGGAATTCGGCGCTGAAGCCGCGGAACTTCGTAACGGACGACGGCAATGTATACATCCTCGGCGAATTTGATTTTACGATTTCTACCGAGGTAATACCTATTGTTATGTCCTTTATCGGCCAGATGGAGCCGCTTAAGGATCCGGTTATCCATATATACATTAATTCGTGCGGCGGCGACGCGTACGAATTATTCAGTCTGCTTTCCGTCCTGGACTGCGCGAAACACAAAGGCATCGCGGTGCATACGCACGTAATCGGCGTGGCATATTCGGCCGGGTCTATCCTGGCGGCGTACGGGGACTACCGGACGATGTCGCGATATTCCGACCATTTGCTGCACCTGGGATGCGCCGGAGCCGAGTTTTCGACGTTCGAGCAGCTTAAACGCGAGGCTGAGAACAGCGTAAAGCACTTCAACAAAATCCTCCGGATATATTCGGAGCATACGAAGATTCCGAAAAAGAAGCTGGAAGAGATGATGCGGGACGACAAGCTGTACCTCGACGCGGAGCAGTGCCTGAAATATGGGATTTGCGACGAAATAACATGATGAAACGTCCCGGAAAATACGAGAAACGGGCGAAGATATACGCGGCGTATCGCTCTGCCGTAGAAGGTACGCCGTATTATTTTGTCGTAAGGCACAAGACTCCGGTTTGGTCTAGCTATAAAGGTCCGGATCAGGAATGGACCGTATACTTCAAGAGCAAAACGGGCAGGAAAGGCCGCGCTTATCATATAACCGGAAATCATATTGAAAAAGACCTGGCGTACAAAATGGTTCTTGACTTCTACATGGGATGGAAAAAACTAAGCTGGGAAGAAATTAAAATGAAAGCGGCCATAGCCGGAATAAAGACATGACAGACGAAGACGACGAGATAAAATTGACTAATGCCGAAACAGCGTACGAAGACTATGTGATTTCGCTTATGCAGGGCAAAACCGCGGAGCAGGTAGACGATACGGAGTTTACGCCAGACCAGATAGAGAGGGCCAGTCACTACGCACGGCAGGTGCGGATGTTCGGCAGGCTGGACCCAGACGAACTTGAGCAGAATTATTTCGAGGAAGTCGTCAAAAACGGCCCAAATGCGCATGAATTTGAAGCCGAAATGGAATACAGGAAGAAATACGGAAAAGATCCGATGCCGGATCCTTCAAAGCTCTACGTTGATAGGCCGTGCCAGTACGACGAATACGACGGGCGGGACGACGATCTCATCCGAGAAATACTGAAGTGCATGGAAGACGCAGATTATCCAAATGCCGACAATGACGTTTAGATTGCTCCGGACGAAGAAATTCCATCAGGCGAAGCCGAAATATATGCGAGCTTGATATGATAGATCAAGAACTAGAACACAGTCAGGCATAGACATACAGGTATCAGGAAGCAGACCGGTATGCGTTGATAGACGGTATGCGCAGGATTCCTTTTTCCGAATATACGCCGGATGACGTATACGGAGAACGCGTGTTCGATACGGCGTTCGAAATGAAAGAGCTGGGCGCGCTTATGACTGTTTTTGTTACGCAAGACGTCCTATTACGCTGCCTAGTGGAGACTTCCGAGAAAGAAGACGAATTCATGAAGCGCCAGCTGAAGATGCAGTATCTGTTTCTCGATGAAAACCCCGCTGCCGTAAAAGAATGGTTTTACGCCGACGGATTTGACGCCGTCGGGATGGACAACTTTCGGTACGGAAAGACGAAAACTGAATGCGGAACGCGGCTTTTGTGCACGCGGCTGGATCCGGCCAAGTTCGAATGCAGCATATGCGATATGGGGGAAGACCAGCTCTGTGGGATGACTTTGGGAATCGAACTGCGGTACAAGCCCGACACCAGGTGGAGCCTGTTCGGGTACGTGCCGCACAATCTAGAACTGCCGTACGGAAGATATATTCTGGCAACTAACGTCAAAACGACGCCGTGGCCGTGTGTATGCGGCAGCCGCGTTGTGGTATCCAGCCATATGATGCCGATATCGGCGAGCGTCGCGACGCTATAGGACATTAACCGACAAAAAACGCGGGCATGACGTTGTTCGGGTTGACCGACGTCTAAAGCGGGGCTATGTTTCCGCCGTTCCACGACGGGCCGATCCATTCGTCCTGGAAATACTGCGGTTCGTTCCGGCTGTTCCACTGGAATACGTCTTTTCCGCCGTTTCGCTCCGCTTCTACCGCGGCGTTGTACGCCGAAAGACATTCGTTCTTTATTTCGATAAACCGGCGGTAGACGGGATCTTGCGATATCTCCTTTATCCGGAGGCTGCTGTACGGATTCAGCGGCATCAGAATCTGCGGAAGCATTTCGCCGAGCTGCGACGTAAAGGATTTCACCACAATGAAGTATTTGTCGATTATTTCCTTGCTGAGCCCCCAGCATAGCCATACCAGCGTCATGACGTGGTCGTCGTGGGCGCCGGCCGCGGCCTGGAATACCGTATGCCGGCCGCTTGTTTCCTTTTTAACGAACGACCCGAGCTCGTCCAGCAGCTCCTGGTCCGGCAGGACGAAATCGAAGCCGAAAGTCGTCATCATTTCGCGCGCCCAGAGGCAAGCCCGGCCTTTTACGGTGACGTGCGAATATATGCCGGCCTCCCCGTTTTTGGACTCGCGCGCGATGTTCTGGTATTTATACGTAATGCGCAGGGAGTCAAGCATGCCCGCGGATACCCCGTTCCGCTCGGCGAAGAGCGGCGGCTCGCCGTACAGCAGCAGGATTTTCGAGCAGACGTACGCGAATTCCACGAGCGACACGTCGTTGGACGAGAATTTGGCGCACATGGCGATATCCGACAGGTCGGTTACGTCGAATATATACAGGACCGAGCTGTCGCCGCCGACGCCTTCCGCGATGTCCGCCGCCGCCGCGTACGTTCTGGACGCGTCGAATTCGCGCCACATCTTGAACTTGTAGATGCGCTGCTCGTCTTCGGACAGAATCTGCTGTTCGACCGGCTTTATGCCTTGCGCCTTCATTTCGGACAGCCTCATCCGGTACTTCTCCAGTACGTCGTCCGGGATCAGCTTGCGGCTTTGTCCGCTCGCGAGGAACTCGTTTCCGAATTCCTGCGCAAAGCGCTTGGCGCCGATCGACGCCATAGTCATGTCCTTCCACTTCTGGTCGCGACCGGGCACGTCCCACCAGTCTATTCTGAATGGTTTCCATCCTTCGCGGTTTTTCTCGGCGGTTTTCTGGTTGGCCTGCTGCCAAAGACTATAATACAGGTTATTAGGATCTGCGCCGTTAGGCGTAGATACGATGATGAACTTCGATTTTTTTGAAGATGAAATTACAGGATATATAGATTCAAATACTTTCGACGCGATGTTGTTTGGAACGAACGCGGCTTCGTCCATGATAACGATACCGGCGGAATATCCACGGGCGGCGTCAGACGCGGTCGGGAATCCCTTGATTGCCGATTTGTTTGAAAATTGTATTTCGCCTTTGTTCCATACGACTACGGCAGGCTTAAGCCATGTCGGAAGATATTCGTACGCCATCTGTATTCTGCCGAGAATTTCGAGTACGGTGTCGGCTTTATTGGCAAGAAGCATTATGCGTTTTTCCGGATTGAATATCAAGGTCCAAAGCGCATATATAGTATATGAAGTTGTATTGTGCGACAGGATTCCATTCGTATAATAGCGGTGGTTCGAATCGTCGCCCAGTTCGACGTCGTACATATTGTCGTTGCAGTCGAGCTACGCTATTGCTTCGACTTCTTCTGGGCCGCTGTCGGTTAGTATTTTGTCGCCGACTGACAGGTCTTTCACGAAAACTTGTTCAAGACCGCGTTTGAATACTATATGCGTATCAGCGCATTTCAGCACGTGACCGTCGGTCACAATCTACCAAATCCTGTACGGGACTGTTTTGTGTATGGCGACGCAGTTTTTCCATCCATCATCCGTCAGGATTTCGAAACCCGTTGTTTTACAAGAATCTATGAATTTAACGCCAAGCGCATCTGGAATTTTGTCGGGAAACCTGTTATAAAATTCTTCTATTGCCAGTTCTTCGATTTTTCCAATTTCTTTATCGCGGACCGTTATTTTTGTATCTTTAACCACGCATTTTCCGGTTTGACGACTCGCTAACGTAAGGCATCTGTTTTCGTCGACGAAAAACCGCAGCAACGCTTTCTGTTTTTCATAAAGCTTTATGATATGCAGACCTTTGTCAAGGCTTATGATACGAAAATACTTTTCAGCAAAGTAGCAAATATCTCGTTTACACTTCGCGATTTCCTGAATCCTGAATTCGAATTCTTCTCGTGAAATGTTATCTATTTCGCCGACTTTCTTTATATGCGATAATTGTTCATTTTCATTCATGTCTTTTATTTACTTTAGAATTTATTTGTTTTTAGATTTTATTAAAGGCTACTGCTTTGCGAATTGGTTTTTAATGATAGTTATTTTTATAATTAAAAATATTTTTATTAAAATTATAATTAATATAAATTTATTATAGGAGCTGATTGGTTTAGAAAAACCTTAAACTTTTATTATGAACATCGTTTTCTGACATTGAATAATTTTTAACATGCTAAGCAAGAAAAATATAGTATGGCGGTTGAATCCGACGAAAAGGCGCGACGAGATTTTGAAGTATTCTTTTTCCAAGCGAAAGTCGTTGATGAACGCCGAATACGCGAAATATGTCATAGACGAATAGATACTACATCGCGACATATCGCTGGAAAACTACAAAAATGCGTAATTCGATATATCTTTCGAAGAATCCCGTTGAATTCAAGGCGGATTTGTTGTTGAATTATGACAAGAACTTCAACGAAGTCTGGTGCTATGTTCCGCATACTGAAAAAAGGTATTCGGATCTCGACACCATATGCAAGCGCGTTTCGGAGAAATTCGAGTCTCCCGGCCTGATAGGCGTGTTGCATTATTACGACGTGCTCGGAAACCCGCATTCGGTGTTTCAAGGAGCCCAGCTGGCGCCGGGTTTGAAAGTCTCGCATAATCTCGGCGTATTTTTTCTTTCGCTTCCGGCATGGAAAAAGAACTACGAATACTCTCAGTTCATGCTGTGCATCGCGGATCTCGTAGCTGAAATGGAAAAAACATACGGCGGCGCATGGCTTATCGAAGTCAAAAAACGGTCCGACAGCATATACGTCAAGCTTGGCTTTAACGACGACGCGGAGGCGGATCCGGCGCTTTTTGACCCGCTCAGGACCTTAGACGGGAACAACGCGAAATTTCTGTGCGACTGCGGCCAGTTTCGCAACAGAGCGCATTTTAAATCCAAATGCGATTTTACACTTGGTGCCGACGGCTGCGTCGGGTTCGGTTTTTATTATAACGACATGAAGCTCGGCTGTTCGGATTATGTTTCTTTCGGAGACGGTCGGTTTTTCAGAAACATGGGCTATGTTGACTGTGGATATGTCTCTGACAGGCATTCAGGATACTCATACTACGTCAAGGCGAGGAATCTTAACGAAAAAAAGGTGAATGTACTGCCTCGCATCGGCTGTTCAAGCGAAAAAATATACGAGCCGTCAAAGGCGTTCAGCAGCGTAGAAGAATTCGCTTTGGAGCGCGCGGCGGCGGGCGGACTCAGGCTTGGCGACGCATGTTTTCTGTATTGTGTAGCAACTGACCCCGACGGGGAAAAACGGTCAATAAGCTGTACTGCATGCTGGGACGGTTCTAAATGGATAGACTATTACCGAGAGACTGAGATAAAAGACTGGCCTGAATTGAAGCCGGGCTGGAGTTTGTCAAAGTAAAGAAAAACTGTATTTTATGATATACGAAAAACTGCAAGACGAAATCAAGAAGGCCATGATTGCGCACGACGACGTGAAGCGGAATTGCCTGCGCGGCCTTCTCTCAGACGTAAAGAACAAGACCGTGAACGAAGGAAAGCCTGTTACCGACGACGCGGTCGCGGCATGCGCGGCCAAGGCCGTCAAGACGCGGCGCGAGGCCATTGAACAGTTCGAAAACGCCGGACGGGCCGAACTGGCGGAAAAAGAGAAAAAGGAACTGGAATGCCTTTCGGCTTTTGTCCCGGCTCTTCTTTCAGAAGACGATACCCGCAGGCTTGTGGACGAGGCGGTGAACGCCGGCGCAGCGAACATCGGCGCGGTCATGAAAGCACTGCCGAAGGACGCGGACCGGAGGTTCGCGTCGGCGTACGCGAAAGAGGTCTTCTCGAGAAAGGCGTGAAGAAATGGCCGCGGGCCTAGGCTTAGACGAGGCGGTGAACGCCGTCGATTTGGCGGGATCCAACCCCGAGGTTTACCTGAAGGCCGTAGTCGGCGGGGCCGACGTGGACACGGCCGAGCGCATGGCCGGGTTCGCGCGTTCGTGTGGGTTCGGCGATTTCGAGCTGACCGGCGAAGCCGTGGCGTGCTTCCTCGGCACGCTAAGGAAGAAGTAAACGCGGCCGTCAGCTCGCGATGTCGCCGTCGGTGCAGTGGATTACGCAGCCGGCGGGCGTCTTCCAGGTCGATGCGCTGAGGCTTTTAACTTCGTCTACCGTCATGTCGAACGATACCGCCGACAGTCTTTCGCACCCCGAGAATATCTGCTGTCCGATCTGCTCAAGCTGTCTGCCGAAATTGATTTCGCGCAGGTTCTGGCATCCGAAGAACAGGTAGTCTCCGATTGTTCTTACGTTGTCCGGAATTACCAATGTCGACAGCGAAAGGCAGTTCGCGAACGCCTTTTCCGCGATATACTGTGTATTTTTTCCGATTTCGACCTGCCGGAGCGAATAGCAGTTTCCGAACGCCAGCATACCGACCGAAACAACGCCGTCGGGAATAACCACCGACGTTAAACGGTTAGAATCGAACGCGTAGCTGTCTATTCTCGTTATCCCGTCGGGTATTTCGACGGTTTCGGCCTGTTTTGCGTAATAGCAGAATACCGGACCTATGACTACGCGTCCGTCGCCGTCGGAAAGCCGTGCGCATTTATAGAATGCCCTGTTCCCGATAGATGCCTGGAGCGAACTCAGGTTGTCGGCGAAGTTTCTCAAATTGGCGCAGTTATAGAACGCGTCGTCGCCGATTGAACTGACGTCGGGCGGCAGCACGGCGTCTGTCAGCGACCGGCACTGCATAAACACGCCGCTGTCTATAGACCGCAGTGTATCGGGAAGCGCTACGCTCAGAAGATTGATCCTGTCTTCGAAAATCTTGGTTCCGAGCGCGGTTACGCCGGATCCTATGTCGGCGCATACGGGGTCTTTCAGCCAGTAGAACCTGTTGTTCATCGCGCCCATGCCATACAGCGCCTGCTTGTCGAGCGTGCCCGAAACCTCGGCCGAGACGGACGTACCGTCGGTAAAGTAGATCTTCGTCTCGCCGGCCCGTTTTTCCCACAGCGCGGTATAGACCGTATCGGCCGCGGGCATGGTCGGCGGAACGGGCGGCGTCCAGCCCGAAAGGCCGTATCCGGCGCGCGTTACGGCTGGCGCCGACAGGGGCGAGCCGTACTCCTGCGTTATAATTCCGCCGCCCTCGCCGCCGTTCGCGTCGAACGTCGCCGTGTACTGCAGGGCCCTCCACTGCGCGGTGTGCCCCGACGGGCCTTTCACGTACTTCGGGAGCGGCGGTTCCCAGCCTGCGAATTCATAGCCTTCCCTTTCCGGATCGGGCACGACGACCTCGTCGTCGTCGTGGTAGGTATACCAGGTGGTGGTCGGCGGGTCCCCGTCGTTGAAGTTTATGTCTATGTGTATATCCGGCTCGCGCTCCGTCGCGGGGATTATCCTGTGCTCGTTCTCGGTCGATATCTCGTTGATTATCCTGAGCTTGCCGTCGACGATTTCATACACCGTCCAGAACACCCCTTCTTTCCCGGCCGGGGCGACGATCTCCGCCGCCTCGACGTTGTCTACGGTGACGACGGCCGTCGCGCCGGAGTCCGACAGCTTCCGGTTGCCCGGCTTCGCGTAGTTGCTGTAGTCGTAGACGACGAAGAGGTACCGGTAGCCGGCGTATACGGGGGATATTGTCACCGTCTCCCCCAGCCCGTCGCCGAAGTCGTCGCGGTCGAGGACTACCTCCGTGTTCTCGTCGCGGTACGCTTTGTCTTCGAAGTGGACTTCATCGAGCTTGTTTCCGTCTTGGTCGTATACGAGCATATGCGCGTCGAGGTTGAGGTGACCCGAGCTTGGGCGCCCCCAGTTGATTTTCGTCTCTACTTCGCTGTCGGACTGCGTCGGGGTCATCGCGTACGACGAGCCGTCCAGCGCGTCGACCTCGACGGTCTGCGCCATGTCGACGTATCCGCTTTTCCTTAGCGTCAACCTGACCGACTGCGAGTCTTCCCTGACGGCGATGACGGCCGAGACCGTCCCGTTGTCGTATTCGAATTCGACGTTCTTGCCGTTCACCGCGACCGCGTCGGGCCTGATCGGGTCGTCGCTCTTGGAGTCGACTACCCTGAAGCTGACTTCTTTCTGCACAGGCGGCTCCGGGTCCGACTACGCGTACCTGATCGGGCATATTTCTTCGTGCGTTCGAAACTGGCATTCGCACCCGGTGGCTTTGCACGCTCTGAGCTGCGCTTCGGTATTGGGCGGGGTATATTTAAACTGGCATGACATGAATATTATTTACCTCGCGTTTTACGGAGGGGCGCGCCATGTGGCCGGAGAACCTTTTCCCGGTTTAAAAGAAGCCGTCCGCCGATTTTAAATTAAAAACGTATAATTTTGAATATATGGAAAATAAAAACATTGTAATGATACGCTTGTACAGCGGAGAGCTTGTCATAGGTAAAAAATGCGAATCCTCCGATCCAGGCGAGACTGTCCTTAGCGACCCCAGGTCTATAATTATGGTTCCGACGGTACGCGGCGACATACACATAGCGATGAAGCCGGTCTGCGCGCCGTTCGCCGTCAAACGGCTGGAGCAGGAGATCAGGCTGCGGTCGGATCAGGTCATGTTCTGCTTGTCGCAGGACGAAATAGACAAAGAGCTGATTAATGGCTATAATTCCGAGATTTCCGGCATCAAGATAGCATCAGTGGCCGATACCTTGGCGGTTGCCGCCAACCAGCCGCGGGGCGGCGGGGAGTTCGTGCTGGAATGAGGATTCCAAAACATACGGCAAGTCCTTTGCCGTGGAAGCTGAAAACCCGTCGAACGTTCGGCGGCACGTTGGTTGTTGGAGTTGTAGACGCCAACGGCGACACTGTGATAGACGAAGTTCGCGACGAAGACGGGGCCGTATACGCCGACTACAAGATGATAGTAGAGAAAGTCAATGGAAAACAGGAACCTCATAGGGATAACGGAGCGGGGCGACGCCGCGCTTGATCTGTCCTGGGAGGACTGGGTATTCGCGCAGAAACGTCCGGCCATACTCATTTCGAAGGATCCGCTGAAGCTTTACGGCGAGTTATCTCAGATGTCCGGCCGGCATGGTTTCCGTCCAAACGTTATTGTCCACTGTACCATTACAGGGTTCGGCGGAACCAAGATAGAACCCAACGTCCCGCCGTCCGGCGTTTCGTTCGAGGGATATCGCAGGTTCGTTGATACGCTGGGGAAGGACCGCGTGGTCCTGCGGTGCGACCCGGTGATTCCGACGGAGAAATGCGCGGCGTTCGCCGCGGAGAAAGTTATGTCGAAGTCGCTCGGCACTAGAATAAGATTTTCGTTTTTAGACATATACGGGCACGTAAAACAGCGGTTCATAAATGCGGGAATTGACATGTGCAAACTGGGCGTAAAAGCCGGAAATCTCCATGCGGATCTGGGCGACAGGCTGAGGCTGATCGAGATAATCAAGCGGCATGTTCCGGATTTTTCGCTGCTGTCGGCGTGCGGCGAACCAGGCATCCAGAGCGAACCGTGCGTTTCGAAGCGCGACTGCGACATTCTGGGCATGACGCTGATGCAGCCCTTGTTCCAGCAGAGGCCGGCATGCGGGTGCGCGGCCAATAAAAAAGAGCTGCTGCGCGCGAGGGGCCAGTGCGGGCACAGATGCCTGTATTGCTACTGGAAAACACTGTGACACAACAATAAACGGCAACAGTATTCAGGCGTAACGGAGAAAAAAATAAGTAACCAACGAAAACAAAAACAGTAAATAATTTTTAGAAATATAGATTTTCAATCCGTCAGGTGTCCGCCTGGCGGATTTTTTAATATACGACGAAGTAAATAATAACAGTGACTCGGACAAGTCACTATAATAAAGGGAAAAACAATTATGAATATTCTTGGCGAAGAAAATATTGATAAATCACTTTCAGTTCATTATTTGATTTATCGAATCGAGAATACTGTCAACCAAAAACATTATATAGGTTAGCACGTAACCGATAACCCATATGACAAATATATGGGTTCCGGGTTTCTTTTGAAACGAGCAGAATGCAAATACGGGTTAAGCGCTTTCACAAAAGAAATACTGTTTGATTTCGATAACTTTGAAGACATGAACGCGAAAGAGATGGAACTTGTTCCGTTATCGGCATGCTATCCGTTAGATCCAATGAGCTATAATCTTCGTGAAGGTGGATATAATGGAGTCCATAGTGAAGAATCTATAAAGAAACTAAGCAAAAGTCAAAAAAGACGATTTGCAAATATGTCTGAAGAAGAAAATCAACAAAGACGAGACCATATAAAACAATATTGGCAAAATAGAACAGATGAAGAAAAAGCAGAACACGGAAAACGTACTAAATTAGGCTGGAGTAAAAGAACATCTAAACAGAGATAGGAATATAGTGCATTGAAATCTGAATAGACAAAAGGAAAAAATAATCCCATGTATGGAAAATCTATAACAGATATGATGTCCGATGATCAAATAGCGGAATGGAAACGAAAATTGGGTGAAAGATCTCATGTTTTATGGCAAGATGAAGAATATCGAAAAAAAGTATTGTCTTAGACGTTATAGAAGCCGGGTTTAAGCCATGACTGCCGCCAATATATGACCGATGAACAAATAGCAAAATGGAAAGAGAATATAGGCAAAGGCATACGCGGAAAAAATAATCCTATGTACGGAAAAAGCTCATGGGAAAAATGCACTGAAGAGCGGCGTGCCGAACGTATTAAAAAATTCAAAAAGAGCATAGCTGGAAAAAACGCAGGAAAACGCTGTATGAAACTTCCTAATGAAACACGATATAAATTCGTTAAACCTGATGAAGTTTAGAAATACCTAGGTATGGGATATGAATTTTACAGTCAGAATAAAGGCAAGAAATTTAAAAAGTAATTTTTAAATATGTATTTATATTAATATGGATAAAAAAGTCTGTTCGATCAATTTGTTTGGTCCACCCGGATCGGGCAAGAGCACGCTGGCCGCATTCGTGTTCGCCAAACTGAAAATGATGGGCGTAAACTGCGAGCTTGTTACGGAGTTCGCCAAGGATAAGGTCTGGGAAAAGAACAACGAGGCACTGTCGAACCAGATATACATATTCGCCAAGCAGTATTATAGGATGAGCCGCTGCACCGGGCAGGTAGACGTCATTATAACGGATTCGCCGCTTTTCCTCGGCCCGTTCTACAACAAGGATCCCGAAATAGACGAGCCGCTGAAGCAGCTTGCCCGCGTTATAACCGAACGTTACGACAATCTTAACTACTTCCTCCGGCGGGTCAAGAAATATAATCCGGTCGGAAGACTGCAGTCAGAAGAAGAATCTGACCAGTACGGCATCAAGATAAAGGAAATGCTCAAGGCGTACGGCGTTTCGTTTACGGAGATAGACGGCGACCTCATGAGCGCCGACATTGTAGTCCAGCACGTGATAGAGCGCATGGGCGGGCATCGGATAGTTATCTAAAGGAGAACATATGGAAGACAGGGACATGACATACGGCGAGCTTATAGGCCTTTTCGACAGGCTTATGCTGCTTGGAATATTGAAGGACGACGACGTCGTAATGCAGTTCATCCAGGCGTCGGGCGTAGATTTCGCGTGTCCGTTTCTGTATGTGATGAGACGGGAACGCGTATCTGACATGATCAGGCAGAACGCTCCTAATGTCTCGGATGAAGACATTGAGCAGTTCGTGGCGAATAATTCCGTAAAGTCTGTGTCAGGCCAGATTAAGTCTGGGCACGTCGATAAAATGGAAGAAAACATAGGGCTTTTAGACTTTAAGGACGAGTCTAAACCGGAAAACGAAAAGTTCGGAGCGTATCTTACTGCAGCAGGCCTGCTTCACCACCGGCTTCAGCAGCAAGGCCTTGTCGGTTTGATCGACGGACCCGACGAGAAAAGCACCGCTGTATTCGGATTCAAGGTATTCAACAGCAAGTGGATTCCTGTTATTGCTAAATTGCCGGAAGACAGCGACGGAGTGCGGACGATAAGGGTACCGAATGATGTGCAGGAAAAGCTTTCCGTATACATGCAGAAGCTCAGTACGGGGAAAGTCATGATTGGTTCTCTTTCTGCGATGGATCCGGACGTCGTAGAATTTCTCGAAATAGCAAGGAATCCGCATCTGTATGACGGCCAGAACTCCTTATCCGGAAGCTAATCCGTTCAACGAACGGCGGTTCGGAAACTATAACGTCAACAAAGCGGCTTCCGGCTTCTATATAAGCCATACTGGCAAAGAAGCGAAAAATCTGCAGGTGCCCAACCAGGATTAGCCGATGTATGGGTCTTCCGAGTGGATGGCCATGCATGACAGACAGAAAGGTCTTACGGTTCCGGATACGGCGCCGGACGCTATGCTTGGTGGATCTGTTACGTCTGCCGGTTTCGTTCCGGGTAGACCTGATTTGTTCGTCATGCACGACGGCGCTGTAATAAGTTTCAAGACAGGCCGTATCGTAAGGCCTTCTACTTCGAAACCAGACATAATAAATCCGGTTTTGCCGGGACAGGGTGAATGGGGCGCGACGCCTTCTATCGAATAGCTTATGTCCGGGGCAGGCGTTTCAGACATGGCCGCTCGGGATTCCAATATTGACGAGTATTCTAGGAAATATTGGGAAATAGCCGCCCGCGAAGCCAGAAAGCTTGAAAACAGCATGACGCAGGAGCAGAAACTGTATTTACAGGCATTCGAAGCGCATTTTCCCGCGTCCAGACTAGTAGATGATTGAAGCTGGCATCCACTAAAGATGAATGCCTCTTTAGGTGTTGCATTTCTATCAAAAAGCCGATAAATGGGCAAATCCGCGTTTTCTCTGAAATTGGATTTGTTTATAGTTCTTATGCCGAGAAAAAGGCGACCATTTTCAGTGGTTGCCGGCTTCAATGGGTAAATAAAATTTGATATAACAAGCCAGAAGGAAACAATCGGCAATGTCTACCTACACAGATCTTAAAAATCGCGTTAAAGAAACAATAACGGTCGGATTTCGGCCTGAAGACCGCGTAACTACGCAAAAAGTACGTTTTTATAATGAAGAAAATGAATATTGGGGTTCATTTTCCGGCAGTCTCAGCGGCAAGATAAACATTTTCGGCGGCAAGCTGTCGAGCGTGGATGTTTATAATGCTACGCTTGTAAATCCGGCAATAAAGACGTCGACGGGTTTTATTATAGATCTTGGGTCCATGGCGGATCAGCTTGAAGAACTTTCTGTATACGCGTATGAAGATCTGTCGAACGCGATTTCGTCGTGTCTAGACGATATACTAAATATAAGCGGCGCCATTTCTGCCGTTCCGGGCGATACCGCGGATCAGCTTAGTGGCCTTAGTTCGATGTTCTGGGAACTGCGCTCGGCCTTAGACGGCGAGGCTTCCGCCAGAATTTCGTCTGACGAGCGGATAGAAGGGGATTTCACGCGCCGTATTATAGAACTGGCGATGCGCGCCGCCGCCGAGGATAAACGGCTGCACGACGATATCGTGGCGCTGTCCGCCGGGCTCGACGACGAGATTTCCGCGAGAATCCAGGCGGACGACGCCGTTTCGGCTTCGCTTATGTCCTATGCGGACAATCGCCGCCATTACGAGATATATTCGATGGACGCGGCGCCGCAGATGCCGATCAAGGCCAAGGAATTCGCCGTCAACAAGCTCGTTAATTACGATCTGCCCAATGGCTTCGTCGTCGACGACCGCAACCAGCTGGTAGGCTATGTCGAAGAATACAATACGGCGACCGGCGACTGCAGGTTTACGGCCTATTCCGATGCGAACTACAAAGAATTCCCGTATACGCAGATACTCGGGCTTAATTCGTATAATTTCGATTCCGGTACCCAGGTGCGGCAGTGCCCCGACGCGGTGCATGAGTTCGTCTACATGAGGGCTGCGGATCCGTCGAATTTCGATTAGAACCAGTTTGACATCCGCGTAATGATGCCGAATATGCGGACGGTGAAGCACAACGGAAGGACGATTGGCTTTGTATACGGCGCCGGAACAGAGGCTTCCGTGTCGGCCGGCACGCTTTAGTTCATTCCGTCCGAGCTGATCGGCGATTCCAATTTGTCGTCGTTCGCGAAGGACATACAGGTTCCGTTTTCGATAAACCTCAACAACGGCGTGATTTCAAGCGTATACGAAAATTGCGATCTGCGGCTTATCTCGGCCATGCCGATGTTCCACTACAGGGCGCAGATTTCGGCTTGGCCTCTCAAGCTGCTCAGCGGCGGTTTCGAAGACTGCTTCGCGCGCGTTTACCGCGACCTTTGGACCAAGGAGGAAGGCGAGCGCGTGTCGCAGTTCGCCGTGTCGATGACAGCTAAGCACGATACCGCGGCCGGGCAGTAGGATTTCTACCTTACGGCGCCTAATTTCGAGTCAGTGCTGCATACGTATGACGACAAGTCATTCGACGTCCTTAAATATAATGAGTTAAACAATGTTATAAGCTACAAGAACGAGAAGAAGTACTTGAGCTGCCTGGTGCGCGTTATCGACAGCGGCAAGCAGTATGATCTGCCGCTGAAGTCGCTCGATGCGAATACCGGACTTCTTTCGGCCGCTTCTGCCACGATTTCGTTTGCTCAGCTTTCTGACGCCGTCAACGACGCACTTCGTCCGCTCGTCGTCGCCGGGCCGTATACGCTTAACCGCGCAGACGGCGTGCTTTCGTGCGAAGTCGCGACGCATACTACCGAGGGAGACGAAAACGGTAGCGACGTAGTAATTCAGATATACGACACAGGCTCGATTTTCGCGAGGTTCCAGGCGCCTGACGGCAATACGGCGGTGTTCGGGGACAATGATTATGTCGACTTCGAACAGACTGGCGTCTACGATAATCAGGACACTCCGTACGGCGAATGCGAATTCGACGCCAATAACGTCGATTTCATGCAGGATCCTCCGGACGAGCGTTGCGCGGAGGAAGGGAGTTTCTGGATTGGCTCGGCCGCCGGCGAAGGCGACGAATACACCGGACTTTAGTTCCGGCGCGAATACCAGAAAACCGGCCGCGAGTCGTACGGCGTTAATGATATAGTAATCGAGATCCCCGATAAGGCCGAAGGTTCTATCGAGTCGCGCGAGTTTTTATTCGTGATACGGCCGCAGGGAAGCGGTCTGCTCGGGTAGAAGGCTACGATAAAGTTCGTAACGCCCCGCGGCGAGCCGATCGAGTTTTTCGCGGAACATCTGCCGGAGTTCAGGATAGACTGCGGAAAGTACATAACGTTCCGCCTGCAGGAGATAACGTACGGGAAGTTCGAGCTTCTCGACTGGGACTAGAGCATGCAGGAATCCAGGTTGGACTATCTCGAAGCGACGTTGAGCTCTGAGATTTCGAACAGGATATCTTCTGTTTCTGATCTATCAGTTAAGCTGAGCGGCGAGATAGACAACCTGTCCGTTGCGCTTTCTGCCGAGATAGACAGCCTGTCGGCAGCGCTTTCTGGGGAAATCGATTCTTTGTCCGCCGCGCTTTCTGGCGAGATAGACAGCCTGTCTGTCGCTCTTTCTGGAGAAATAGACGACCTGTCGGCGGCATTAAGTACTGAAATTTCTGCAAACAGGGTCGAAATCTCTAGGAACAGGAAAGATATAGACTTCCTGCTTTTTGTAGAGCGTAAGTCAATGATTTATCTTGGGACCCTGCTTAGCGTAGATACACATAAAGATCGTGATCTTAGCTGTTATTTTGAAAACGCGCTCGGTTTCCATCACGCGCCGGATTTCTTGTTCAAACAAGGTTTTACGTTTAAGCTTAGCGCCGAATAGACCGATCTTTTCGGTATAGACGGAGAAATTGTATCGTTTTTCCCGAATGATGTTATTACATTTAACAGCAGTGTAATGCTTTCGGCCGTTTGTGCCAAAAATCTTGATATTTTAAATGATTATGGTACTGAAATAAATGATATCTCAACGGCGTTAAGCAATGCGATCGGCAACCTGTCGGCCGCTCTTTCTGGCGAAATCGACGATCTTTCTGCTGCTTTTTCCGACGAGATAGACAACCTATCTGCCGCGTTAAGTAGCGAGATAGACAACCTGTCGACGGCACTTTCCGGGGAAATAGACAACCTTTCTACCGCGCTTTCTACCGAGGTAGATAACCTGTCTGCTGTTCTTTCCGGGGAAATCGACAGCCTGTCGGCAGCTCTTTCCGAAGAAATCGACAACTTGTCTGCCGCGTTAAGCGGTGAGATAGACAACCTATCCGTAGCGCTAAGCGGTGAAATAGATAGTCTGTCTACCGCATTAAGCAGTGAGATAGATAGTCTGTCTACTGCTCTTTCCGGCGAAATTGACGACCTTTCTGCTGCGCTCTCTACCGAGATAGACAGCCTGTCTGTAGCGCTAAGCGGTGAAATAGATAATCTGTCCGTAGCGTTAAGTAGTGAGATAGACAATCTGTCTACCGCGCTTTCTACTGAGATAGATTCTCTGTCTATCGCATTAAGCGGTGAAATAGATAATCTGTCCGTAGCGTTAAGTGGTGAGATAGATTCTCTTTCTGCTGCTCTTTCCGGAGAAATCGACAGCTTGTCGACGGCACTTTCCGGGGAAATCGATTCCTTGTCTACTGCGTTAAGCAACGAGATAGACAACCTGTCGACAGCGCTTTCCGGCGAGATAGACAGCCTGTCTGTAGCGCTTTCCGGAGAAATCGACGACTTGTCGGCAGCTCTTTCTGGTGAGATAGACAGCCTGTCCGTAGCGTTAAGCAGTGAGATAGACAACCTGTCTGCTGCTCTTTCTGGCGAAATAGACGATCTTTCTGCTGCTCTTTCTACCGAGGTAGATAACCTATCGGCTGCGCTTTCCGGGGAAATCGATTCCTTGTCTACTGCGCTTTCTACTGAGATAAGCGCTCGCGCGATGATATCAGTAGACGGCGAACATATAAATGAGTTTAAATTCCTGCATATTTCACGCGACGCATATCATGATCTAGTCGTCAGCGCCGACGGAGAAACAACGGATCCGAATACGCTGTATGTAGTGTCGTCCGACGATATGTGCATGTACGGGGAAAAGATAACTGATCTCCATGCCGGCGAGCTTTCGGGCGACGCCTGTACGTACGGTCAGCTTTAGACGGTGTCTGATGATCTGGTCGGTTTTAAACAGAAGATTACCAGCGCTATCGACGAGGTATTTCCGTATAACGAACTCAGTAATAATATGGCAGTCAGCTTTGGCGCGATGGTATCGTGCTTCCTGGAGATCAGGAACATGCTCTGCGCGCAGGTCTGACATACGCACAGACGATGAAAAAAGACCGGCCTAATGGCCGGTCTTTTTTCGTATAATATAAATAATGAAAAGTAGTGATTTTCTTATTCTGATAGTAACGAACGGTACGATAATACCGGAATATTACACAGGCGATTCTCTTTTTTCAGGTAGGAATTACTTGTTTCTTAACGTTGGGACTGGCCGCATGGAATCGCCCGGCGAAAAATTCAATGTATTAAACTCAGTGGACATATCTGGATATGTTCGGCTTGGACGTGAATGGGCCGAGTCCGAGGCCATATACAACATAGACGCCGTCATGGATTGTCTCGGCGAGCGGTACGGCGAAATCGGGCTGCTGCACTGGGACTTCAACTTCAGGGAGAAGAACACCGGCTCGTCCGAGATAACGGCTCTCATCCAGAAATGTCTCTCGGCTGGATACAGGTATATATCGTTTTTCCCGGCGTAGTTCAGGCTTATAACAGGCATGTATAACGTCATGATGGACGAAAGGCGGCCGAACTGCCTTTTTACGTCCAAGTCCGGCCTGAGCAATCCGAAGAGCGCCAACGAATACGTGCTCAACTACCTCTCGGGCTTGGCTCCGAGCGGCTTCAAGCTGAACGAAGGCGCGATTAATCCGGTCTTTCCCGTATCGATGTGCTGCGCCGGGCTGTTTCCCAGCGAGTGGTTCGCGCATACCAGGAAGTTCATGGAGCGCGCCATGTCCGACGGCGTAGATACGCGGTTTGATACGCAGAAGCGGCATAGGTTTCCAGGGCAGCTCATGGAGCGGTTCGTCGCGCTGGACTCCGTATTCAGGCACAAGGCGCTGTTAAGCCTGGACCACAGGTTCACCGGCGGGCTGAAGCTGAAGGCGGACGACCCGAACGGAGAGGACTACTGATGAAGATCTCGTTTATGACGTTCGCCAGCTCTGACTGGACGCGCGGGCCGACTAGGTTCCAGCGTGACCTCGCCGAGATCCGGCGGCGTTTCGGTTTTTTCGAGGAAAGCCTTGTATACAGCGAAAAGGACCTTGGTGCCGACTACCAATCCCGGTTTTCGCCGTACTACTCTGACCACGGGTTCGCGTATTTTTCGTGGAAGCCGTATTCGATAAGACAGGCCCTATCCGGGGTAGGCGACGGTGATTACCTCTTGTACCTCGACTGCGGGTGCGTGCTGCCGATGGACAGGATAGATATGTTTCTGGACGAGCTCCGCTTGGCTGCGGAAAAGGCCGAGACAGCGCGGCCGCTCATGACGCTGACGACCTATATAGACAGGAACCCCGCGCTAAAGATACCGAACGCGTGTATTGTAAAGCGGAGCATCCTCGACAAGTTCGGACTCGCCGGTAACCAGCAGTTTCTGTTCGAGTTTCCGCACTGGCAGGCCGGTGTCGCGCTTATCAAGAAGACCCAGGCCGCCATAGATTTTCTGGGCAGGTGGTATTAGTTCTATCTCGACAACTATGAAAGCTGCGTAAGAGGAGGATACACTGACAGGAGAGGCGAGCTCGGCTGCTTTATTCATAACGGGAGCGATCAGGCTATTATGCAGTGCATGCTTTACACGGAAAAGCAAAATGTAAGCAGCGATTTAAATTTTGTATACGGTTATAATTTAATAGCGCACATGCTCGGGTGATCTATGATAGACTTTAACGAGATAAGATAGAGGTTGGATGTTGTCGACGGATTTGTCGGCGGGGAGTTTTACGCCGAGTACAAGGCCAGGCCGGAGTACAACGTATACAACAAGTACGACCCCGGTTCGCATACGCTGGTCGCGCCGGAAAAGAAGTATCTGCTGTTGTACTAGACGGACGACTCGTTTACGGAACAGATGGAGTGGTTGCTCAGCCGCTACGAGAAGATATTCAGCGTAAACAACATGGTGACGAACAACCCGCGTGTGGTGTCGCTTCCGCTTGGCGTAGTCGACAGCGGCGAATCCATAGCGTTCGCTCTCTGCAACAGGTCGCGCGGATTTTCGGCATTCGACGTGCTAAGAGAATGCCGCGACTCGTTCGAGGGCGCGCCGTCGAAGCTGCTCTACATGAACTACCGGATACCGGCTGGGTTGAAGCCGAGGCTAGACTCGATTGAGGTGACGTCCGGCCTCGGCGCTGACGACTATACGGACGAGACGTTCCGCGGGCAGGAGTGGCTGCTGTTCAACGATGCAGACTGCTACAGGCGGTACTTCCGAAAAAACCTGGATCATGCGTTTATCGCATGCCCGGAAGGCTTCGGCATCGACAGCTACAGGTTTTACGAGACACTGTACCTCGGACGGATCCCCGTAGTCCTGCGCAACCCGGTGACCGACGCGTTTCGAGACCTGCCCGTGTTGTTCCTGGACAAGTGGAGCGACTTCGCTATAGAGAGCCGCCGGTTCATAGACGAGTTCGATATAGGCCGGTACAGGTTCGAGAAGCTTGGGCGTGCGTATTGGCGGGGCGTAATCGGGTGACACCATGGAGGGCGGAGACCTATGAAATACAGGACATACAGCCAGGGATAGCTGTGCAATTAGCTATACTATGCTTTACAGGCGTATATTCAGGGCTTCACGTATGTCGTAACGCCGCTGTCTATAAACGGCAATGACATATATCAGATGTTGTGCCAGCTGGGCTGCGCCAGTTTTATTTCCAGAGACGGATACCCGTGCGAACGCATTTGCAGCTATTGTCAGCACATAGGTAAGGACTTCCGGCTGGATCAGGTCCGTCGGTTTATACGGGACGTCATGCTGAAATCCGACGCATTCGCTTCGGTCGCGCCTGATCCCAGCGGGTTCGCTGTTCATATCAGGAATGGCGACTATTTGGATCCGCGGAAAGGCGGATACCACGACTGCTTCGACAGGCAGAAGTACCTGGCGGACGCGTTGTCGTAGGCGAAGCGCGAAAACGGCGTATAGCGTGTTTGCGTGTTTTCAGACGACATAAACATGTGCAGGCGTATTTACGGGGGGATTTTATAGAATGCGTTTTCGGAAGTGGCGTACGCCGAGGGCGGATCCGTGATAGACGATTTCGTTCATTTGAGCTGCATGCAGACGAAAGTGCTGTGGAATTCGACTTTTTCGTACTGGAGCGCGTTTGTAGGCAACGTCCTGTTCGAAAATTCGGAGAAGTTCGTGTACGTGCCTTCGGTGTTCTCGAAGTACGAGCACGCGCGGACGAGATGCGACCCGGTATGGAATCTGGTGGCGGTGCGCGGATGAGCAACAGGGTGGTAAACAAGCCGGGCGCGCTGAAGCTTGAGCTGTTCGGCGACGGCAATTCAGTCGTGTTTGGCGAGAATACGCAGGGTTTCCGCGGCCAGATGTATATTGGCACTCCCGACTGCCCGGCGTATGGCTGCTTTGTGTCGGTAGGACCGGGCAGCACGTCAAACGGCGTATTTATCCGCGTCCTAGACGACAACTCCCGCGTGGAAATCGGAAAAGACTGTATGTTCTCCGACGAAATAAACATATGGGCCAGCGATACGCATACGATACTGGATGAGGCCGGTCACGTCACAAACATGGGCAGGTTCATATCGATAGACGATCACGTATGGGTCGGCAAGCGCGCGACGATATTGAAGAATACTTATATAGCACCTAATTCTGTTATAGGATGGGGTGCCGTCGTATCTGGGACGTTTGACAAGGCTGGAAGTGTAGTCGCCGGAAATCCGGCGACAGTCGTCAAGACAATTACCGATTGGAGCAGAATGCGTCCATGTCAGTATATAAGGAAAACTGGGAAACCTCTGTGAGGTATAATCCAAATATGGAAAAAGGTATTTTTATAGAACCGGATAACGCGTTCGCCGAAATCAGCCGCAACTGGAAGTCATGGGCCGCGCAGTTCCCCGCCGGGACCAAGATGGTCGTCGGAATCAGCGGTGGCGTGGATTCCACCTGCGTCGCGGCATCGGCATGCAGGCTGTTCGGGCCTGAGAACGTCGTGGGCGTTTCGCTTCCGTGCGACGGGCAGAAGGATATGGCGGACGTAGACGCGGTGTTCGAGCATCTCAAGATCAGACGCGTCACGATCGACATAGGCGACGCGTTTTCTTCCTTGAAGAACGGCATAGAGAACAACGCGATAGGCCTTACTGGGCAGTGCGTAACCAACATGCCGGCGCGTCTCCGCATGACCGCGTTGTTCGGCGTCGCGCAGTGCATAGGCGGCGTCGTCGTAAACACATGCAACCGCAGCGAATCCGTTTGCGGATACGATACGTTCGGAGGTGATAATATGGGATGCTACGCGCCCATAAAGAACCTTGTCAAGACGGAAGTCATGGATTTGGCTGCATGGTTGGGTGTTCCCGAGAAGCTGGCTCGCAAGGTCCCTGTCGACGGCCTTCAGCCGCTTACGGACGAGCAGAAGTTCGGTTTCTCGTACGCCGAGCTCGACGCGTTCATCCGCTGCCCTACGGCTGTCGAAGACGGGCTGACAAAGCCGGAGACGGCCGAGAAGATTAGGCGCATGTACGCCGCGAACAGGTTCAAGCTCGAGATCATCGACATACCCGGTCCAGATTTCGGTTTCGCGTCCGACGTATTCCGCGCGGGCATCTATTCATGACTAAGATAGCGGCTATATCCGACATGCACGGAAGGCTCGAGGGCCTTGATCCGCGTGGATGCGAAATATGCGTCGTGGCAGGCGACTTCTCGCGGCAGACCGGCTTCGGCCGCTGGGCGATGAAGGATCAGCGCGAATGGATCCACGACGAGTTTTTCGCGTGGACGAACAGTTTTCCGGATACGACGTTTATTGTCGTCGCCGGAAACCACGATCTCTGTCTTGACCAGGCCATGACGTCGAGATACACCGGCGAGAATTGGAGGATCGAATGGCCGTCTAACGTCAAATACCTGTGCGATTCCGGCGCTGAAGCGTATGGCTTGAAGTTTTACGGTTCGCCGTGGGTTCCGGTTATCAATTACAGATGGGCGTTCGAAGGCGAGCGCGACAAGCTGAAAAAGCGGTTTTCCGCGATTCCGGAAAACGTCGATGTTCTTATTACGCACGCTCCGCCGCGTCTGCTCGGATATCAGGGCGATATTTCTCTTGAATTCGGAGCGGATTCGGACAGGTTCGGTTCTGTCGAGCTTGCCGAGGCCGTGTTCGAGAAGAAGCCAGGCCGCGTATTCTGCGGGCATATCCACAGCGGGTCGCATGATCCTTTTATGTTCGGCGACACAGTAGTCCAGAACGTATCGCGCGTCAATGAGTCGTACGAGGTGGCGTATGAGCCGGCTATCGTCGTCGCAGACTGATTTCGCCGAGGCCGAGACGTCGCTTAGGCGTATTGCCGAGATGGTCGGAAACTGCATCGGGCGTGAGCTTGCGCTGCGTACATATAGTTTTATAGGGGCGTCGTCCGGTTTGACGTGCTGGCGCGCTTTTATAGCGGAGCCGGGCGTTGAATTTGTTACGACTAAGCAGTTTTCATGGGTTCCAGCGGCGTCTTCGCGCGAAGACGCCGTATTGCGGTTGTTCAGTCATTGCCTTGATTTTTTCGAAGTAGATTCGATAGAAGAGCTTGAACTGAAATTGACTGTATTAGGCCAACATGCCATAAAAGACATGCTCGGCATAAAGGAGCACTTGTAATTCTCATGCTGAGAAAAGGTAATCATCTTTAGTAGTGATTGCCAGCTTCAAGCATAGTTTCAGGCGCGCTGTATATTTTTCTGTCTCGAAGCCGCGCTGCTGTAAGAGCTGACCGAGTATCAGGAATGTATTCTTGCATCTAAAAAGCTCGGGAACTGGCTTGTTAAGCGGTTTCAACGTAATCCGGTATATCTTAATTTTTAAGTTGGAACTGGATTTTTTATAGTTCTCATGTCGAAAAATACAGCTGTTTTTATTTAATTTTAAGATTTTTAGAAAAAATCTAGATTTAGCTAGAGCTATCTAAATTCAGTAAGTAATAGATGTTAGTTTAGCGGCGGCAGATTGAATGCCGATGTCTAAGTCAGAATAATATAGAACATGAATAGCGAAGAAAACGAGAGAATAGAATCGAAGCCGCAGGAAGCGCCCGCGACAGTAGATATAGACGAGGTCGATATCGACGAAACCGGAAAAAATCTGGCTTAGATAGAAGAGGCCGAATAGCGGGAAGAGGCCGAAGAGCAGGAAGAGCAGCAGGATGAACGCCCGCGGGAAGACGATCTTGACGAGCAGATCCGGAATAACATGCTCTGTAACGTGACTCTCGCCGACGCGGAGATAAAGATGTTCGGCGACCGCACGGTGCTTGCGCAGGTCGCGCAGCTTATCGCGTACATAAGGCATGCCGTCAAGAACGACAATCCGACGGAGATCAAGCTGTCCATCTGCAAAAGCGACAGCACCGTGGCCGGCGCCGAGTTTATGTTCGACCTCAACGGATGCCAGGTCCCCGATCTCGTGCCGTTGCCGGAGGTATTCATAAACTGATTTACGGCGCAGAACGCGCCGCGGCATCGCTATGTAGTAAAAAATTTATGTTAAAGGATTAGTAAAAAAATGGTAAACATCATCAAGAAAAACGGAGAACTGCAGAAGTTCAACGGCGAGAAGATAAAGCGCGCGATACGCAAGTCGGCCGCGCGTGTCTGCGTAGAGCTTACGGACAAAGAAGAAAAACAGGTAGTAGACAGCGTCAAGAAGCAGCTGCAGTTTCAGGAGACCGACATCAAGGTCGAGACAATCCACAACATGGTGGAGGTCGCGCTCGACCACGTCAACGCCGACGTCGCCAAGTCGTACCGCGAGTACCGCGACAACAAGAACCAGTTCGCCGAGATGCTCGACAAGGTGTACAGCAAGAAGCTAAGCCTCAACTTCATCGGCGACAGGTCCAACGCCAACGCGGACTCCGCGCTTGTCACGACGCAGAAGGCGATCGTCTACAACGAACTTAATTCCGAGCTGTACAAGAAGTTCTTCCTGACGCAGAAGGAAGAGCGCGCGATGAGCGACGGATACATATATATCCACGACCGGGGTTCGCGCCTCGATACCATGAACTGCTGCCTTTTCGACATGAAGGGGCTTCTGACGGGCGGGTTCTTCATGGGCAACCTTGACTATCTCGAGCCCAAGTCGCTGGACGTGGCGTTCGACCTTATAGGCGACGTGACGTTGAACGCGGCGGCTTCCCAGTACGGCGGTTTCACGATTCCGGAGATCGACAAGCTGCTTGCGCCTTATGCGGAGAAGTCTTATAAGATGTACTATGACGAGTATGTCGGTATAACGCGGGATGTCTGCGGCAAAGACGGAAAGCCAGCTCCTTTGCAAGAGTGTACGGGTTTGCTTCAACGCGCCGACAAGTACGCTACAGAGAAAGTCCGTCGCGAATTCGAGCAGGGATTCCAGAGCTGGGAGATGAAGTTTAACTCGGTGGCGTCTTCGAGAGGCGACTATCCGTTTACGGCGCTTACTTTCGGGCTCGGGACCGGCAAGTGGGAGACGATGGCGTCTTCCGTGTGCATGAAGGTCCGAGCCGGCGGCCAGGGCAAGCCCGGGCTGAAGCACCCGGTGCTGTTCCCGAAGCTCAGCTTCTTCTACGACGAAAACCTGCACGGCGAAGGCAAGGAGCTCGAGTGGCTTTTTGACGAGGCGCTCGACTGCTCGATGAAGACCATGTATCCGGACTTTATTTCGTGCACAGGCGACGGATACGCGCCGAGGATCTACAAGAAATACGGCGTACCGATTTCCCGCATGGGATGCAGGGCGAACCTCAGTCCGTGGTACGAGCGCGGCGGCATGGAGCCGGCCGACGAAGACGACAAGCCCGTATACAACGGGAGATTCAACCTCGGCGCGATATCGCTGCATTTTTCGATGATCGCGGCGAAGGCGAAGAAGGAAGACAAAGATTTCTTCGAGGTGTTGGAGTACTACCTCGATATGGTGCGCGGCATACACAAGAGGACGTTCGAGTTTCTTTCGCACAAGAAGGCCGGCATCAACCCGCTCGGCTTCTGCCAAGGCGGCTTCTACGGCGGGCATAAGGGCCCCGAAGACGAGCTCGGCGAAGACTTTCTCCGTCCTATGACGATGAGCTTCGGCATCATAGGCCTGAACGAGGCGTCCGTCTACTGGACAGGCAAGGCGATACACGAGGACAACAGCTGGGCTGTGTCCGTGCTGAAGTTCATAAACGAATACGCCGACAAGTACAAGAAGATCGACAATATTCTCTACGCGATCTACGGAACGCCGGGCGAGTCGCTCGTCGGGCTTCAAGCGCGGCAGTTCAAAAAGAAGTACGGCATAGTGAAAGGCGTGTCGGACCATGAGTATGTTACCAATTCCTTCCACTGCCCGGTATACGCCGATATTACGCCTATCCAGAAACAGGACGCGGAATACCCTCTGTTCCACCTGTGCAATGGCGGAAACATAGCTTATGCGAGGATGCGGTCGAACTACAACTTCGACGCGTTTAAGACGTTGACCCGCCGCGCCATGAAGATGGGCTTTTATTGGGGGAACAACCAGCAGCTGGACTGGTGCGAGAAGTGCGGCCATTCGTTTATAGACTCTGACGTCTGTCCGAAATGCGGCTCAGACGAGATAATTCGTATTGAGAGAATGAACGGCTATCTCGGGCTTGCGTCTATTAGAGGTAGGACAATGTATTCCGATTCCAAAATGACGGAGTTCAAGGAACGCGTGTCGATGTAAGGGCTTGACAAAATGAGATATCTCGACATAAAGCACTGCAATATGGTCAACGGCGACGGCCTGCGTACCGTGATATGGATCGCGGGGTGCGACAGGAAATGCCCCGGCTGTTTTTCTCCGCATACGCATGATTTCCAGGCCGGCGTGGAGTTCGACGACGCGGCGAAGGCCGAGCTCGTCAAGGACCTTTCGGAAGACTGGTGCGCCGGGATTACGTGGCTTGGCGGGGAGCCGCTGCACCCTGTCAATTTTCCGGAAGTCTTGGCGCTTGCGAAGGAAATACGCGAACGCTATCCGGGCAAGACGCAGTGGCTTTATACAGGTTATACATATAATGAAATTATCAATAATATAGTAATGTCAAAAATACTAAATTATATTGATGTATTATGTGATGGACCATTTATTCAAGAACTTAGAGATCCAAATCTTAAATGGGTTGGTAGTTCAAATCAAAATGTTATTAATATTCAATAGCGTATTAGTTAGGTTCTTAAAATAACAAGAAATATTAAATAATTTTTATTCATAATCGAAAAATTATAAAATGGATTTCAGTGGAATAAAGAAGTTCATATTTGCCGTAGTCGGCATTTTTATGTCGGCTTTTGCGTAGGCCGGCCAGTTTAACGTCACTATCGAGAACGACGCCCTAGGCGGGTTCGGAGACAACGACTTTACCCACGGCACCGGTTTTGAATATATTAGCAACAGCGGCATTCACATAAAGGCCGGCCAGAACATGTACGCGCCGAGCGATCTGACGAAACCGTACCACATCGAAGGCGACAGGCCTTACGCCGGAATGATCTACGGCGGCGTTGGCTATGAATTCTTCAAAGACTATAATCCGTACTGGACGCATTACGGCGAATTCGATTTCGGAATGATCGGCCCGGCCGCGTTTTGCGGACATACGCAGAAATTCATACACAAGATCCTCCGCTGCAGAGACCCGCAGGGATGGCACAACCAGCTGCATAACGAGTTCGTAGTCAACGGCCAGTGGTGGGAGAAGTACAACTGGTATTTATGCGATTACGTTGCGCTTGTTCCGAGAGTCGGCGTTCTGGCCGGGACGATTCAGGACGCGGTCGAAGTCGGCTGCGACCTGAAGATCGGCTGGAACATAAAAAACGACGTCGGTAGCAGCATTATGTTCAGCTCGTCGTACGGAAAGCTGAGGTCGTGGCTGGACAACCTGATGGCGTACGTATACGTCGGGGTCGACGAGCGGGCGTATCTTTACAACCATATTCTGCAGGGGTCGTTCATCAGAAGCAAAGACAAGGACGCCCATCTGGATGTCGACATTAGGCCGTTTGTCGGCGAAGTCCAGTGCGGAGCGTGCCTGCAGTTCAGGCGGTTTACGGTTAAATACTATATGGTCTTCAGGCAGGACGAATTTAAAAACCAGAAAAACGCGCCGAACTATGCCGGGCTGGCGTTCGGCTGGAGTTGGTAAAAGCACGGCGCCGCGAAAAATATTTTTAACAAGATGTACGGTGAAGATATAGATTTTGTCTTGGCGTAGTACAAGAAGAAACTTGGCTATGACCTTTCCTATATGGGGTTCAGGGTCTAGTCGGATCCAGTTCTAGTCGATGGCCGTCCGTGTCTCGACAAGGATCCGGATGAATGCGCCGGTGATTGGACAAAGCTGGGCTGGATAAGATTGAATTCCGATATGCAGTCCGTCATGCGCAGGTACGGCGTCGGTGGAGACGTAACGGCTTTTACAAGGGCTATAATAGCGCATGAGTTGGCGCATGAGCTGTGGAATAACGTTGTAGACGAAGGCTTCAAGCGGGATATTCTAGCTCGAGCTAAAAACGAGAATTTCAATACCATATATCTTAAGACAGTACGCCAAAACAAACTTGATGAGGAAACATTCTGCGAATATATAGCCAAGACGGTTGTCGGCGCCGCCATGGGTCTCGAGTTCAGGCAGGTGCTCGGCGGCGAGCTTAAGGCGATATTGCGCGAAATGCCTTTGTACACCGATAACACGCGGCTGAAGATGTCTTAGTTTGAGAAGTACATGGCTAATGACGGAGCGCTGGCAACTCTTTGGTACGGCTGTTTCGACAAGGAAAAGTGCATGGCGTTGGCGGTCCTTAAGCGCTATCATGACGACGGCATTATACTATTGGCGGAAATTTAGTCGGCGGTAAAGGGGTATGGAAAGCCGCTTATAGAAAATATATTGCAGCGCGCAAGTAATATCTGGTGGTGCGCGGATCCCGGCGGCGGCGAAAGCCTCGTGGAATACTATAGGCGGTTCGCGCGGTTCGGCGTAAAGGAACATCTTATAAGGCGGTCCAAGTGGGCGGCTGGTACGCCAGAATTCGCGTTTTACAAAGCCGAGGACCCCGCCGCGGAAAAGACCATTCTGGATACATTAAGTAAGGCCGACATGGAAAGCCGGATGTTTTCCGGCAGAACCATGCAGGGGTAAAGAAGGGGAAAATATATGAAAAAAATTATCTTAGCAGCCGTCCTTGTGTTCGCCGGGTGCATAAACGACGTAAATCCCGACGGCAGCGGAAAAACTACGGCGCTTATCATAGGCGTGGAAAACGGTTTTGCCGGCGACTGCGGCGGCGCGCTTAAAGACGCCGAAGACATGACTGCGCTGCTTTCATAGTACACTACCGATATAACTGTTTTAAAAGACAGGCAGGCGACAGCTTCGGCAGTCCTCGCGGCTATGAGGAAAGCGGTCCGGTCGGATCTTGCGATTATCTACTTCAGCGGCCACGGCGGCAGCCTGCCGTCGTCGGACGAGTTTGAAACAGACGGCAAAGACGAATTTATATGCTGTTACGACAAGGGTCTGCTCGACGATAAAATCTGGAAAACAATATGCGAAGCCAAGGGACGCGTGTTTTTAATATTTGACTGCTGCCACAGCGAAACCATGTTTAGGTCGCCGGGCATATCTTTTTCCATAGCGGGCAGACGTTTATCGGGCAGCGGCTCGGTCAGGATGCTCTGCTGGAGCGGATGTCCGGACGGGTCCTACAGCTATGGATCCGCGTCCGGCGGCGAATTTACCACGGCATTGCGCAAATACGCGTCAGATAGCAGAACCTACGCCGAAGTATGGGAAAAAATATCAACCGACAGGCGGCTTATGCAGCAATAGACCGTGAAAGCTACGTTAATCGGCGGTTTTGATATAAATAATGCAAAAATTTTTAGATAATTAAAAAATTTTTAGATAATTAAAGTCGGCAGTTTCTGAAAGTGGATCTGCTGGCTTTTTGGTACAGAAATTTTAAATTTTGTTAGCGAGCAGCGTAAATAATATTCATGAATATAGTCTTCACGGAAATGGAGGTATATTATGCTGGTAACTAAAACGGTTAAACGGGTTTTTTCGTTTATAGCAATGTTCCTGGTCATAACAACCGTTCTGGTCACGGGAGCGGACGAATCGGACGAATCGGAAGACGACGTAAAGATCGCCGCCGTTGATGTTTATGATTTCACCATGTCTCTGCGGATTCCGCGTATATACAATAACGAGCGCTCGCTTGGCAGCAGGAAATACCAGCGGCAGCGTATCGTCGGCGAAATGCGGATATGCTATGACGCAACGGGCAGCCTCGTGAAAGTATTATTCGCCAATATGGTAAACAAGACGCACAGGCTGTCTTCGGGAGCGCTTTTAACATACCCCAATACCCGCCTCGATACGCTTATATATCCCAGATTTAACGCCATAGGAAGCAATAAAACCGGTAAATTCGACGTCGCCAGCGTCTGTTTTTACCTGGCAGCCGAACCCAGCTACAATGTAGGCGAGTTCAGCGAAGATAACGCCCTTTACGTAATGCTGTCCGGCCGCGGTAAGTTTCATCCAAATAAAAAATATTTGAAATCGGTATCCGGCAAAGCCGCCGGAATACTCGGATGCGGCTGCATGGCGTACGGCCATGTATCTCCTACCAGGAAGATCGGATACTGGGACGCCACCGACGTAGTAGACGCCGCCGCCGCCGTAGACGGCACGTGGAGCATAAAGTTTAATTCGGGAAAAAGCTCGAAAAGGTAATCTGAAGATTAACCTTATTGAAAAAGCCGGCGGCGATGGCCGGCTTTTTTGTTTTGTAGTTCCTATACCGAGAAAAGACAACCATTTTAAGTGATTATCAGTTTCGATACAGAGTAAATAGCGTATGTTATGAGTATGAATATTGTGCAACCATTCGACGCCCGCTCGGGGCGTTTTAATGTTCTTGAAGACTGCTGCAACTCCATTTTTCTGGCCGGTCCGTGCCCGCGGGAGGATTTTTCCGACGACTGGCGGCACGAGGCGTTTTCCGTCTTGGACCAGCTCGGCTTCGGCGGGACGGTGATAACCCCTACCAATCAGTATTTCAGGCAGATGACCACCGAGTTCGGATTTACGCAGGAGCAGGCGAGAGAAAAGCAGGTCGCGTGGGAAAGGGCCGCCATGCACATCGCGTCGGCGATCGTCTTCTGGATCCCGAGAGACGATGCGCACCCCGCCAGGACCACGAACTACGAATTCGGCGAATGGTACAAGAAGCCCAACGTCTTCGTGGGATGGCCGGACGGCGCCGAGCACAACGAATACATGGCGTATAAGCTCAAAGAGCAGAAAAAGACGTATTTCAGGGCGCTTGACGGCGTCTTGTCCGCGGCGGTCGCCGCGCTCGGAAAAAACGCCGGGCCGTGGTTTACGTCCGATACGCATTTCTGCCAGCAGAGGACGCTTGAGCTGTCGAGGCGTCCGTTCGTAGACGTCCAAGCGATGGACTACGAGATGATTTCCAACTGGAACAAGCGCGTTACTATGGACGACACAGTCGTCCACGCCGGCGACTTCATGGATCCGGCCGCGCTGGACAGCAAGCTTGCGGCGTATCTCGGAAACCTCAATTTTAAGACGCTTAAATGGGTGCTCGGAAACTGGGATCGCGACCATGTCGACGAGATACACCGGGCTATCGTCGAGTCCGGGCGGGATATCGAACTATTTGAAAGCCAATATTCGTTTACAGACAACGGAAAGAAGTACGTGGTAGTACACGAGCCAAACGATTTCCCCATAGACGCCGGTCCAGACGACATAATCCTGTTTGGGCATATACATGGCAGATCGTTCGCTAAACGCAACGGATTCGATCTCGGCGCAGACTATCACGGATATTCGCCGATAAACATGGAACAGGTGCGGTGGTTCGCGCTCAGCGGGATGCCGCATTGGGACGAGAACGTGTTCTCCGAAAAGGCCGGCATTGCGCGCGTATGAAGTTCAGGCCTGCCAACGTCCAGATATGGTTTCTAGACGCCGATCTCGTCAAATCGGCGGAATACCTGTGCGACGCCGCGCTTGATAAGACGATCGACGGGTGTATGGCTGCGCTCGTTAACGCAAAGATGTACGCGCACGGCATAAGGAACAAGCGCGCATATCAGTATTATTTTTCCGCGGACAACAGGCGGGATACGCTGGACCGGGTATTCCCGGACTGGCCTTTTCGCAAGCAGCCCCAGCTGAAATACTATACGTCGAGGGCCAGTAAGTGGACCAGGATGTGCCGTGAGCACGCCGGGTACGTCCTGTCGTACATGGGGTCGCTTGCCGATGAATACCAGTACCGCAGGTCCAGGCCCCACCCGCAGAGCAAATTTGTAGAATGGGCAGAGTCTTCTGGCCTATCGGCGGAACTTCCCGCGTCGGGTCAGTCAAATATAGTCTTGCCGTGGAAATCCCTTAAAATGCGTTTTAGGCGCAAAGACATAATCGAGGGGTACCGCCTCCAGTACATAGACACGTTTCTCTGGCAGGATCCGTTCGGGGCGTACGGCGGTTCTAACCGCGATATACCGGATTTCGTCGTTAAAAAACTCGGTCTCGATACCGCGTCTATGGTAACCTGATGCTTTTAAGCTTTTCTTAAAACGCCATTAGGATTTTTTTCTCCGCAGAAAAAACTTAAATTATTTTTTTATTGCAGCCGGCGAATTACGCCGTATAATTTGCATGCGGTTAATCGCAGCAAACAACGAAAGCGGTAGAAAATGGCTATATTTGAAAACGCAAATACGACAAAATTAATAAACGAAATAAAGAACGCCAAAGACCAGTATCCAGTTCTGTCTAAAGAAGACGAACGAAAGCTTATAGAGAAATACAGGCACGATCGCGACGAGCTTAACAGACGGCTGTGCCTGCATAATGTTAAAATGGTATTCAATATGGCGAAGTCTTTTGTAACGAAAACAAGGGATTTCGATTCACTGGTGCAGAACGGAATGCTGGGTCTGATGGAAGCGGCGCGCCGGTTCGATATCGACAAGGATATCAAATTCTGTACATACGCCGCCATCTGGATTAAAAAATACTTCAGCATGTACTACTACACTTCGCAGTATAAGCTGGACCAGGCGACGTCGTCGCTAGACGAGCCGTCGCTGTTCGGAGCCAACGATCCGAACGACGAAACGTCGTTTATGGAAAATTCGCTGCATAAATACGTCGATCCTACGTATCAAGACGTAGTCATGTCCGTAGACGACGCCATATCGGCGAACGATAATTCGGAACTGTGCACTAGACTGTATTCCAGGCTTAAAACCGACACCAGCCTGAGCGCGGTTGAAAAGGGCGTATTTGTTAAACTTTTTATCGAAAACGAAAAAACGCGCGATATCGCCGCCGAATACCATATAGATCCGAGCGCGGTCGCGGAAATAAGGCGGAAGGTGCTCGGCAAATTTAAGAATATACTCGCGACCGATTACGGTATAACGGAATACGGATAGCTGGTGGGCCGGTAAGCTATTATCGAAATTTTTAAACTTAAAGTTAACAATTATTAAAAAAATTATTGTTAACTTTTAAAATTTTAAACGTTTAATCGCGCCGATTTCGTATATTATATATAAAATAAAGGAGCATAAGTATATATCATATGAGTAATTAGCGGCAGCCTTTTTTCCGGAATATAGTTTATCTTTCTGATCGGTCCGGAACCGGTAAATGGCGTAGAATATGGCCCATTCAGCAAATAGATTGTTTGGCGCAGGGCCTTAATATACAGGCGGATTATTCCCAGACGCCGATTCTCGACTAGAACTATTACGCGGATGTTACATCTGTTACCGTATAGCGGTGGTTGACCGCGCAGCAGTGTAACCTGTTTTGCCGGTTCTTAAAACCCCTGATGGACAGGCAGCAGGGCTGGATGATCTACGAAATAGACGATCTCATGTTCGACGGGACGCTTCTCGACGCCGACGACAGCCGTAGATCGGAACTGGAAAAAAAATACGGGAATCTCCGCAACGCCGCCATTCCTAAATTTAACCGGGGACGGCAGCCGTTCGAAGGCGAAAAGTCGCAGCGCGCCATAAAAACGATGCTGAACGCCGCCGATTTTGTAACGGTCACCACCGATCATCTGCGCGAGGTCTACCATGATTTATACCAGGTGCCGACTGAGAATATCATAACCATTCCCAATCTCCTGCCGCATTCGCTTTTCGGCGATAAATACGATATCGATAAGAAAGTAGACCAGTTCAGAAAAAACAAAAATAAACCCCGCATCGGCATAGTGTCGTCGCTGTCGCACTATAACGTTGACGGCGTACGCGAAGATAAAAACGGATACGCGTGCAGAAAAGACAGACTTCCGACCGGAGAGGAAGTCTGGAAAAACGAAAAGGGCGAAATCGTCCAGTTCGAGCAGACCCGCGAAATAGCCGACGACATAGACGCGGTTCTTGACTGTATACGGAACACGGTTAACGACTACCAGTGGGTATTCTTCGGTTTTTGCCCGCCCAAGCTCGGCGATCTGGTCCAGAGCAAAAAAATAGAAGTAGTGCCAGGGACGCCGATTCAGAACTACGCGTCAAGGTTTCACAGTCTAAATCTGCAGGCGGTGGTCGCTCCGATAAACCCGATCGAATTCAACTACTGTAAAAGTTTTATCAAATACATGGAATGCGCGGCGCTTGGTATACCGTGTTTCGCGACCAACTGCCTGCCCTATTCCAGGATTATGCCGGACGACCAGCTGTTTTCAAACAGCGAGCAGCTCGGGCAGATGCTGCAGAAACTGAAATTTTTGTCGGTCGGCGCGTACCGCAATATAATAGAGCGGCAGTGGAAGTGGTTTCATACGCCCTGCCGCGAAGGCGATTTCATGCTTAAGAACTTCTGGCTGGAGGACAATCTGGGTATATGGATAGACCTCTGCCGCATCCGGCAGAAAACCGCCGTATTTACCATGACCAACGTAGTGCACCAGTATACGGCGCGCAAGCAGGCAGAAATCGAACAGACGATATTTAAAAACGAAAATATAGCTATAACAAAATAATATGACAGACAGGAAAATAGCGATTCTCTTACTGGATCAAAGGCGGCTGCCGGAGGTCAGAAATACCGTATAGATTCTTATGGCGAATTCCGTTTGCGCAGAAATAACGGTGTTTTCCGATTCGGACGAAGATCACGGGGATCTCAATATCGCGCACGAACGGACACGGTGCACGGTCGAAAAATTTCCGCCGTGCGAGCATCCGGAAAAAGAAACCTCCAGGCGAAACGCGGTATTGAAACATTATGAGGCCAGCGGGTTTACGGGTATCTTGCATGTTATATCTGATTCGGTGAAGCTTCAGCGCGATCCTGCGCCGTTCATGGCCGATCTCGAATCCATGATGCGCGAGTTTGACTATCCGCTGTGGCTTTCAACCGTAACGGATCCGTGCAATTACGTATATAACCGGTATAATCCGCGCTTTATACTTGTAAACGACATGCAGCCTTTGCGCGATACCGGCATACGGTACAATCTGGTGATAACAAGTCATTCTAATACCGCGTGGATGGCGTATGACATCGGCGCGCTGGGCCGGCAGAAAGACATCGAATATTTCTGCGAGGATTTCAGCGTTCCCATGTTCTACATCATAGAGCTCCTTGCCCGCCGCCGCGAGCATAAGCGCGCCGGCCAGCTTTTTTACATGAATCAGTACCTGACCGTCGGATCCGAGCTCGGCGTATTCAGGCTTGCGCCGGCGCTTGAGCCCGAACGCGAAATCGCCAAGGAAATAATGGAGGCAGACAACCAGAAATTTAAAGATATGGGCGTAAAGCACGAGCCGGATTACAATATGAACGCCACAATAGACGCGCTTGTGGAAAAAATCATGGCGAAGGCTAAAACCCAGGCGACGTGAATAATACCTGCAGTGTTTTCAGCGTGGAGATAAAAAAATGAATACTATATAGTTCGACGAGAAAGTAGAATGCGGTCCGGAATTCGTGGCTTTGCGCATTCTGGATAATCTGGATAATTTGCAGGTCGGAGGCGTATGGCTTCCGGACACTGTCGGCGAAAACCAGCGTCTTGCGCATTGCGTGATAGAAGACGTAGGATCGAAGGCCGCCAGCGAATACGGCATAAAGGCCGGCGATTACGTAATGATAGACAGGCTTTCAACGTTCGCGCACACGGCGCCGGTTTGCATGTGCAGGTACAACAACGTGATATGCAAGACGGACGCCGGCAAGACGGAATATTATCCGCTGCGCAACATGCTGTTCGTCGAATTGGACGAGAAGGACAACGTGACGAACGTAGACGGCGTCTACGTCGAGAACTACGCCGGCAAGCTTAACATAGGGCGCATTACCGCCGAAAATCTCGACGACGAAGCGAAAAAGACATGCGGCTTCAGGACGGGAGACCGCGTCGTGATGACGAAAGGCCCCGACGTCGTAAGTATAGGCGACAGGCTGTTGCATATCTACAAGCATGACATGATTGTATGCAAAGTTTTGGAAAAGGAGAATGCACAATGAACGTACTGGAGTACTTTGACTACGAAAAGCAGCTGCTTCGGGACTACGAGGCCGTGAAAACGCCGCACGCCAAGACCGCGGTGTTCAAGACATTGATGGATACGCTCGATACGCACAAGGAGTTCGTGTTCAACACGATCTCCAGTTTCGAGGAGAACCTCAAAAACGCCAGGAAAGACATCCAAAAGGCGTATAACGGCCAGACGCCGAAATACGTGGTAGACATGATGGCGGAATTCGGTTTTACGGAAGCGGAAGACGTCGAACGCGGGCAGGAAGACTGCATACTGGACTGCGATACGTACAACAAGCTGATAGGGAAGAACCCTACTGTCCAGCGGCCGAAATTCGCAGACGAAAATCAGCCTGCGCAGAAAAACCAAAAGAAGAAACGGCAGGCGCGCGGGAAAAAGACGGAAACCGACAAGGTTTAGGAAATGATGGAGCGCGGCAGGGCATGAAAGAGTTTATTCCAGAAGGCGACGCGGTGCTGTGCGAGCCTGTTCCGGATAAACCGGACGAAAACGGGTTTTTCTACCAGAACACGGACAGGCTTCCCATGTACAAGGTGCTGAAGGCCGGATCTGAATCGCTCGAGCCGAAAGTGGTTCCGGGAGATGTTATCGTATGCAATTCTACCGGAAACATGTTCAAGTCGGACGGAAAGACGTATCATATATTTTCGTACGGCAATATAATAGGGAAACTGAGACATGAATGAACGCATCGAAACGATAAAGATAAGTAAGACCAGGAACGTCAAGACGCCGACCCGCGGGACGTCGCTTGCCAGTGGCATGGACTTTTACGTGCCCGACGACATGACGGTCGCTGACATGGAGGCGATGTTCGAGAAGACCGGGCACCGACTCGCCTACGAGGTAGGCGAAGACGGCTTCGTGACGCAGATGACGATCGGCTGGGGCGAGAGCGCGTGCATTCCATCGGGAATCAAGGCTTTGCTTCCGCATGGATACTGCATGGAGTTTCACAACAAGTCTGGTATCGCGATGAAGCGCGGGCTGATCGCCGGCGCGCAGCTTATCGACGCAGATTACCAGGGCGTATGGCATATCGACCTGCACAATACGTCGAAGATTCCAGCAGTAGTCAAGGCCGGCGACAAGATCGCGCAGTTCGTCATGTACAGGACTGAATATCCGGACGTCGTCGAAGTACCGGAAAACGAGCTATTCGTCGGAGCTGAATCCGAGCGCGGCGAAGGCGCGTTCGGGTCTACAAACGGAAAATGAAGATCAGGAATACCCTAGAGCAAAACCGGACCGAATTCGGTCCGGTTTTCTGCTTTAAGTTTTAAAACGAGTATAATTTTAAAGTAAAGGAAAAACAGACATGGCAGACAACACCAGCAGAGACGAGCTCATTACCGGGCAGGACATGGACAAGGCGCTTAGGGAAGCGGCTGAAATCAAGAAGACGATCCTTACGACGTATAAGGAGCGCGACAAGACAAATTTCGCGCAGTTCTACGCGACGGCGCTCAGGGCCAATCTGGAAATCAACGAAATCCTCGAGAAGAAGAAAAAGAACCGCACGGACGAGGAGAACGAGCGGCTTAAGGCCTTTAAGAAAGACGTGTCGCGCGCATACAGGTTTGTCTGCGACTATATCACGCCGGAGGAAGTCGAAGACGGGAAGCAGACCAAGATACAGAAGCTTGTCGACAAGATCGCGCTGGCGCTTGACTATCTTCGGTATATCGGCGCGAACGAGCTCGAGAACGAGTTTAATCGGCGGGGCATTACGCTCGCGACCGGCCTGCGCCTCGAAGACAAGTCCGAAGTATGGGCGGACGAGCGCGTCAAGCAGAACGTCACGGAAATCTTCATGGCGGGCAAGGCCGTACGCGAACAGGTCAAGAACGACACAAAGGAGTTCGCCGAGGGGATTTTCGAGACGGCCGTGCCGGCGGAGCTTGTCTACGAGAAGAACTCGAATCCGGTCGGGCTAAAGAAGTCAGACTGGTCAAAGCTTGTAGACGCGCAGACGAAGCTTATCATGGCGCAGCCGGGCGAGCAGCTTGAGAAGGCGGAAACGCAGATAAACGACCTCGCCGCGGACAAGCAGTTCGACCAGGAGCGCGCGCGCCTGATGCAGGTCAAGCTCGCGTCGATGGAGCCGCAGCATGACGGAGAGTAAGCAGGCCAGGTACGACCGGTATTTCATGGACATAGCCGAGAGAACGGCGGCTATGTCCTACGCCGAGAAGCGCAAGGTCGGGTGTGTCGTAGTACGCGACAACCATATTATCGCCGCCGGCTGGAACGGACAGCCGGCGCATACAGATAATGTATGCGAATATACGGACGAGAACGGCGAGCTCAAGACGAAGGATACAGTTATTCACGCGGAGGCGAACGCGCTGTACTGGTGCGCCAGGACGGAGATAATAACAGACGGCGCCACGTGCTATACGACGCTTAGCCCGTGCAAGCATTGCGCGCTCGGGCTTATCCAGTCGGGGATAAAGCGCGTCGTCTACAAGGAGCTTTACTGGAACGGCGAGAAGACCGGGTTGGATCTGCTGCAGCAGGCCGGCGTAGAAGTAGAGCAGTTCGCGGTGGACAATTTTACGTTTAACAGGCGGTAGCTAAAAGGGCTGATAGACAATTTTATACAAGGAGGCAACAATGAAAATACGCGCTGATTTCGTCAGTAATTCTAGTTCCAGCAGCTTTGTACTGTGGGGCGTTAGCTTCGATACGGATAACCTTGTGGAAAAGCTGCGCGACGCGGGACTGGTTCCGGCAAGGCCTTACGACGGAGAAGACCACGTCAACGAAGATATTGAGGAGTTTCTCGACAGCAGGAAGATTCCGTACGACGAATACGTGTTCGGATACGACGACAATTTCATAGCGTTCGGGCTTTCTCCTACGTGCATGAAGGACAACGAGACGCTTAAGGAGTTCAAGGTGCGCGTTGCCGACAGGCTGAAGTCGTACGGAATTTCCGTAGACGACCCGTCTAAAGTCGAATTCATAAAGGGCGTCGACGCCGACGGTTGCATATCTGTCGACTGAGACTGATGCGGATGAAGAAAGACGACGGAAAAAAGTTTGCCGGTTCCGCGCAGGCGATTCGAAAACTTTTCGAGGAGCTGCCGATAGAGGATAAGGTCAAGGTCATTGATTCGCTTGTTGATCCTATTAAGCATTAGGTCGACAAGGTAATACGCGATACGTATGATCCCGACTTCGGCGGATGCAGCGAGTTTTTCATCGAAGACTCCTACGTTTACTATAACAGTCCTACCGATAACAAACCGGACAGGTTTATGACGGCGTGTTCGTACGACCAAGACAATATCTCGTTCCCGTTGAGATGGCTTGGTAAGGGGTATGACTACAAGGCGGAATACAGGAAAATCTGCGAAGACGAAGAAGTCCGCGACAGACGGCATAAAGAACGCGAAGAGAAAGAACTGCTTAGAAGGCTTAAGGCCAAGTACGAGCAGTAAATGGCATTAAAAGGCGATGTTTCATGAAGACAAGAAGTGATTTCGTAAGCAACAGCTCGAGTTCATCATTTATTGTTGACAAGTCTCGGCATGGATGCTGGTTCAACCAGTTGTTCAACATTATATTGCGTATTGGCCAAGACAGCCTGTCGAAGATAAATGTCGTGTTTGACGGCAATGTCGACATCGTCAGGCTTCTTAGTTGCATGAATGAGGCAATCTCCGTAGACGAATTCCAACGCGGATTTAATGTAGCTAAATACAAGAACAAAGTGCATTGGCAAGACGCTGATGACCAGACGCTTGTTGAAGTAGGCTTTACTTCGTTGAAAGTCGTGGAGCTTATGCAGCGCAATCCTGATTTTATGACACATGTTGTAAAAGTGGACGTAGATTTAGGCTGGGACAATCCGGCCGATGAACGAGTATATGGTATGCTAAAAGCTACAGGACTAGAATTTGAATGGATAAGATAATATGAAGACAAGAATTGATTTCGTGAGCAACAGCTCGAGCGCCAGCTTTATCGTCATAACGGATTCTGGAAAAGAAAGCCGTCCGGGGCGTCAAGACGAGCTCGTCCTCCCTAACGCCGAGTTTGGCGAGACGGAATTCGGCTGGCAGACCGACAAATATAACGACTTCTGGTCCAAGCTCAACTGGTGCGCGATAATCCTGCGCAGCAAGCGCGAACAGGAGAAATACGATACCTCCGACGAGACGCTGAAGGAATGCGTCAAGAACCCGTGGTTCAGGTCGTCGGAAATGGAGAAGACGTTCATGAAGGTCTGTTCTGACGCCGGCATGAACGTGTCAGTGGCGTGGTGCAGAAGAGATGACGACCCCGACGACTATAGCTATGACGGCTATATAGACCACTAGAGCAACGTCGGCGAGATGCCGGAGAACGCCAGAATGTTCAGGTCCGAGAAGACGCTCCGGGACTTCCTGTTCAACGACGGATCATATATCGACTGCTCCAACGACAACGGCGGGCGGGACGACGACGATTACGACTTCAATACCGGCAGGTATTCGTCCCAGCCGGAGGATTACTACAAGGTGAAGCCTAAAGTGGGATAATATCTAACATGAGAATTGTTTTTATAGTTGGAGCAGATCGCGCGGGCAAGTCCACACTGACCGACGAGTTCGTCAAGGCAGGCTGGATATACAGGCATTTCGATCCTCCGAAGAAGTCTCCTTATTCCGAATATAGGGAGTTCGTGGACTGGCTCGCGTCCGAAGGTGATCCGAACGGGAAATACGTTATAGACCGGTACATGTACTGCGAATTCGCGTACTCGAAGCACTACAAGCGGCCGACGGACATGACGATCGAGAGGATGCACGAGATAGAAGACGATTTGCTTAAACTGGATCCTAATGCCGTCGTCGTTTACTGCGAAACAGATCTTGAGTCAAATTGGGCCAGGATACGGGAAGAAGGCAAAGGCGAATTCAAGTCTATCGAAGAGCTTGCGGCGCTTCGCTCCGAGTACAAGCGCGTGCTTTTGAACTCGAAGCTCGACCTGATAGAGTATAATTTCGAAGCAGGGGATACGCCTTCAGGCGTACTTGCCGAAATAGAAAACGCACAGGAGGGAACATGACCGGAAACATCGACGAAACGAAACCGAAGGTTATAGATACGCTGTGCAGGCTCTCCGAGCGGTGCCAGGCGGTGGCCAAGTTTTCCGAACAGCAAATAAGCTGGTATGGCAAGTCGGAACTGTGCGCAAAGACCGCGTATAACTTAATGGATGAAATGCTTTTTCAAAACTAAAGGGAAAAACGAAAAACATGAATAAGATCAAAGTATCTACGATAAACTATTCGAAGGAACATTCGGCGAAGTTGATTTCCGCTTTGACGAAGATAACGTTTAGTAAGAAGATGAATGCCGCGGCTGATGTTGCATCTTTTCTGTAGAATGTCACGGACGAAAAAGACGTTCTGGCAAAGCGTGTATTCCAGCTAGGGCATTTGACACTTTTGGAATTCGTTAACGTCACGCTGCTGGTAGAAGGTGCGTCGCGTTCTTATACACATTAGCAGGTCCGGAACAGGGCCGGATTTTCATATGTGTAGTCCAGCCAGCATTATATTGACCATTCTGACATGCTGGATTACGTCGTACCATACGAGCTTCTCGTTGAGAAGAATTCGGAGAAGATACAGAAGTATCTTGACACGTGCAAAGCCGCCGGCGCGGAATACGTCAGAATGATCAAAGAGGACGGGCAGCTGCCTGAAGTCGCAAGACAGGTTCTTCCGAACGCAACCCGCTGCAACTTGGTGATAAACGCCAATCTTCGTGCATGGTTCAATTTTCTCGATAAACGACTTTGTTTTAAGAACACGTCTGAAATCAATTATATCGCGCTGCTGATATATAAAGAGCTTTATAAACTTTGTCCGGAAATCGTCTCGTATTTCGGGCCGTCGTGTTTCAGGTGCGGAAAGTGTATCGAGATGGACCGTACGTGTGGTCGTAAATGGTCGATCGAAGAGATGGAAAAGAAATTCGCGCCGATGTTTGATTAACATTATATTCAAATATAATAATAACTGCAGAATACTAGACATAGATTCTGCAGTTTTTCTTTAGCTAGTAGTAAATAAAAATATGAACTACTAGATTATTTATAATAGGTTAATTGAAAAACGTCGTAAAAACGTACTTCAATATATTAAACGAAAAACGCCTGGAATAGAGCGGCATCATATAATTCCGGTATGTCTTGGTGGAACTAATGACATGTCCAATATAATAAATTTGACGGCGCGTGAACATTTTATTGCTCATATTTTGCTTCATAAAATTTATCCTCAAAATATAGATCTGTTATTTGTTATCTAGAGATTCATGAAAGGATCCAAACGAAATCGACTGCGTAGACGATTTCATGTATCGTCTAAGCTTTTTGAAATGATAAAAAAGGATGTTCATAATTTTCTTGTTAATTCATAGTGGATACATTCTCCAGGAGGTCAACGGCGTAGGGTATGGAAAAATGAGCCTATTCCTAATGGATGGTCTCGAGGAATGGGTAAAGCATCTAAGTTGTTTATGAAACGTATGAATGATAGAGCTAGAACGAAGAATCCTATTTTTTGGAAAGGTTAGATATATACTGTTCGTGAAATTTCAGAAGAGACTGGAATTTCATAGCATATGATTATTAGTAGACTTCGTTTAGGTTGGAATATAGATAAAATTACTAGTACTGCGCCTAGACGTGGATATGATGATAATGATATAGCGTTAATAAAATAGATGTTTGATTTTTGGAAAACTCATACACTTACTGAAACAAAAAATAGATTTGAAGCCGAATGGAGACGTGATAGTAAGCTTACATTGGCTAAAATAGAGCGAGTATTTAAAAAATATTGTTCTGGATATGAAATATTGAGAAAAAATCATGCGCTGGCGAAAACAGAGATATATGACGGAAAGACACTGATCGAATGGAGTCGGATTTCAGGCATAAGCGATTCTTTGCTTCGGACGAGAGTCCATCGTGGTATGAATATTCATGACGCTATCAAAATAAAACCTAATAAGCCAGGCTGGAATTTTACCGACTCTCCTGAAGTAAAAGAGCAAAAACGGCAGTAGGCGGCGGAGATGTTCGACGTATTCGTAAAAGCCGGGCGCGGCGCAGCCGGGCTAAATGCCGTGAACAGACGATATGGGATCAGCATTGGATTTGACGCCATGTGCCGTAGATTTAAGCGTTATGGCGTATGGAAGGACGCCGATGTTCAAAAATACGAATATAACGGCAAGTTTTATACAATCAAAGAACTTGCTAAAATATCGGGCTTGAAAGAATTTACAATTTGGTATCGACTAGTTAAATGCGGCTATTACGGTAAACGTCCGATGGAAGAACTTCTTTTACCTGTGCTTCCAAGAAAATTAAAACCAGTATAATTTAATTTGTTTAAAGGAAAAACAAAAATGACGGAAGAACAGAGGAATACGCTGAAAAGCATGCTGGAGCATATCCGCGCCACGCTGGACGAAGTCGAAAAAATGCTTATGGACTACGACCAGTGCCAGAGCGAGACGTCGAAGAAGTACCTGGGTGCCGCGATCCTCAAAACGGCGGCGGTATTCAAGCCGAACGTTCAGGTATAATCAATACGATGGATATCGAATTCATATCGTACGACGGCGCGTACCCGAACCTGTGTTCGGGTACGTTTGTCGTGAAGCTCGACGGTGTAGAGACGTCGTTCGGCTCTCGGTTCCTCTGTGAGCACGAGAAGAAGGCCGGAGAGGTCCCTGCGGCATACCCCAAGTTCTGGACGTCCGGCGGCGGCGTGTCTTTCGACGAAGACTGGTCTGAAAACGTCAGCGTCGGGGACTGGGAACTTATGTTCGACGAAAAAGACTATCCGCCAGAGATAGCCGCGGCGATGCCTGAGCTTATCAGGGTATTCAACGAAAACGTGCCGCCGGGATGCTGCGGCGGGTGCGTCTGACGAATCAGGAGGATTTAATGACCAAAAACGCAGAGAAACCGGGCGGCGGCTTAAAGATTTTTCTGTCCGGGCCTATGACCGGATACGAAAATTTTAACTTCAAAAAATTCGACGCCGTCGCCGACAGGCTTTCCAAAGCGGGCGTCGACGTCGTCAACCCGGCCAGCATATGCCGGAAATACAAGAAAGAGAAAGTCCTTGCCGACAAGTCCGTGTTCGACGCCATGATAGCCGAGCAGCAGGAGGCTGAGAAGACCTGTACCGGTATACTTCTTCTCGACGGGTGGGAGGCGTCTAAAGGCGTCAGGCTTGAGCTGAAGACCGCGCTGGACAGCGGCGCGGACGTCTTTCTGGAGAAAGACGTAGATATACTCGTAGAGAAAGCTAAACACCCTGGCGCTAGGTTTGCGTATGCACTTTCGTGCATATGCGATGAAGACTGGAAGACGCAGTTGGCCCGGGGGTATTCCAATATACCGGCCGGGTCAAGGGTACTGGTCATCGACGAAAACGTCAGAAACCTGTACGGCAGCTGGATCCGCGTATTCTGGAACGGAAATACCTATTATACGTCGGCCAAGTCGGTTTCGACGCCAGGCTAATCCTAGACTCGTTTTAGAGAGTCCGAACGTCTAGCCTATACAGATTCCTCCGTAGTTGGAGGAATTTTTCTAATACTTGAATTTGCCTTGCCGGAATACAGCATAGTAAAGTACGTGTCGACGGCGTACGCGGCGAACTGCATCGAAAAGAGGCGGCCGGTACCAGAGCCTTTTCATCCGCAGGCCTCCTATATTTGTCTGAGCATTTTGTCGAATCCTATGTCGGTGAGGCGCAGGATTTCATTTTCGTATATGCATTCCGGACGCTGTCCGAAGACAGGAAAACAGACAATACCCATGATAGAATAATGTATCAGCGCTATTTCAAGGGTTTTCCAGCGTTTTAACGTCATGCTGTACGCGTATTGACGTCCAGAAGGAGATTCGGCGTCTTCTACGAAATCGAACCTATACGCCGCATACGACAAAACTCCGTCGTAAGATTTTTCGGCGCGGATTCCGTAAACGGTCTTTCCGGCTGGAAACACTGTCGGCTGGGCGTTTTTCATTTTATAGTTTCTACGCTGAAAAGACAATCGTCTTCAGTGGTTGCCAGCTTTAAGACCGCGAATATTCATAGCCGTTTTCAGTGGGAACTACGACGGTCTCGCCCGGCCAGTCCTCGAAGTTTTTCTTCATGTTCTCGAACACTGCGGCCGGAACCGAATGGCTGTTTTTGAACGATCCCGCCATCCGGTATACGGAAACGCCGGCCCCGTGCTTGGCGGCGAGCTTGACGTACGCCGCGACGTATTTACGTTTCGTAAACGTATTGGAAACGACAACGTCCATGCCGTTCCCGAGAGCCGTGTCGCACATGTCCATGCACCACGATACGGCGTCTTTCTGCCTGTTGAAGTCAAACCGGTATTCGCCGTCCTTCACGTGGAACATGTCGTTCTCGACGTGGAACGCGCCGGGAAAAACCTTTGCCGCGAACGTGCTTTTGCCGGAGCCCGGTACGCCTCTGACGAGTATAAGACGCATAAGACCCTCTCCTTTAGCCGGATATCTCCAGCTTCAGCATGAATTCTTCGACGGAGCCGCATGCGCCGACGCCTATTTCAGAGAACTGGTCGACCGTGAGAGTCCCCGCGCATTTGCGCTTGATGACTTCGTACCAGCCGTCTGTTTCGGAAGTCTTCGGCGGAAGCACTTCGAAGCACGCCGTAGTCCACGGCGTGCCCATCTGCGTATATTCGACGATGCGGAAAACCTTGCTCTCGCACGTCTTCGAACCCGCGTCGAGGTTTTCTACCTCGGCTCTTAGCCGCGGGTTTTTCCCGACCCAACGCAGGAATTTAGACACTATCTGTTTTTTAGTCATGCTTTTTTCAATGGTTGCTGAATACGCGGCCCCACCTGACGCCGTCCTCGTTCATCGCGCCGTATCCAGCCGGTTCTTGTCCGTCGTCGAGTTCGTTATACCAGAATTTCCAGTCCGACATTCTGTCTTTGACTGCGTTCAGGAAATGGTATGTCATTTTATCGAAAACACCGTCCATCTTGTCGCGGTATTCCTGCTGAATATCGTATACGACGTTTCTCGCCTTGCGCAGCAGCTCCTGGTCTATTTTGCCGCGCCTGTAGATTTCTATGCGCGGACTGTCGAACTGGCCGTACTTATCGGAAAGAGTCCGCAGCTCGTTGACCAATTTTCTGTCGGATTCCAGGACAGGATACATCTTTGAAAAAGACAGAATTCCTTCGTCGAGCCTGGTATATTCCTCCGCGAATTCCTCCGCCGTCATAAACGTTATCTTATCGAATATGTCCGATGCGCCGCGGACATATTTGAAAGTCAAACCGTATCTGAGGTATTCTACTACGTCGCGCCGGAAAAAACGGTTATAAAACTCGTCGAACGACAAAAGCTCGTCTTTGAATATGTCAGGCGTATTTTCGCCGGCAAGTACGACGAAACTCGAACTAGAACTGTTTGAGACGAAATCAAGCCTTGCTTTCATAAAAAAATTATACCGCGCGGAGAAATTCGCGCGGCTTTGCGTATATGCGATTTCAGCGCTTATCTGTGCGAACTTAGTATAAACGCGAATACGAAAAACCCTATCGCGACGAAAAGACTGAGCGCAAACTGAATCCAGAACGGGCAGAGAACCCATACCCAAGACCAGTGCGCGATCGGTTCCACTGCCAACAGCTTTAATACGAGAAATACTATACCAACTACCGTCAGGCAGCCTATTCCACTTCCACCAATTCTAATCTGTTTATCCATATTATAATTTTACCGCGGGGTTTTCTTCAGCGCGTTTCATTTGTTTTTCCCTCTCGAGCTCGTCGGCCCAGTTTGCCAGCCTGGCGACCGATTCGCCGTAGCCTGGACCTTTACGCGCGTCGTCGAGTTTTCCCCATGACGCGAGCGTCGTCAGGATCGCATTTCTCAATGATGCGTTATTCATCGCAGTCTTCGCATTCGTCGTCCCAGTTCGTAAGCGTAGCCAGGGCGAAACCGAGCTTCGTCGCCGCGTCGTCTATCTGGAGCGTTACGTCTTCGTTCCAGCGTTCAGCCTCGCATGCCCATTTGAGCTCCTGCGACGTCGTTTCGAGCATATTAAGACATTTAGCCAGACGTTTTTTCGCGTCCGCCACGCGTTTTTCTGATAATTCTATATTGCTTTTCATATAAAAATATTTTACCGGAAAAAAAGAAATACCGGATTTTTATCCGGTATTTCAAATCCGCCTCAGAGAGACTAGGCACGAATGGATTTACATTCTCATCGGGAACCCGCCTACTCTTCCTTATCCATGCTGCGCTAGCAACGTTGCCATGGACTTCGGTTTTCAGCCAGTGACGTCCTGCATCGGAATATTCACGCTAATTTTCATCCTTTGCTTTCGGTCAAAGTTTACGTCATATCTTATCCCTGACCGTTAGGCAATGCCTGACCTCCTTGGGCTCTCTCCTTGGCGGCAAAACTGTTTTTACGCTGTTTCTTCAGAATCTTCTTTTCGCTCCGCGACATTTTGAGCTCGGCCGGAATTCCAATACATTCTTTTATCCACGCATTACGGCTAACCGACGATACGTTCGGCCTGATATACCGTATGAAATTTCCTTTATCGAAATGCACATATGCCCGGCCGGCGTCTAATACTGATTTTACCGTAGGATACGCGTCGAATACCGTTTTTCCGGGATTAGACGCCTTTATAATAAAGGCCGCGTTTCGGTATTTCCATTTATCCCGGCGCTGCGTCCATCCGCGGTTTATAGCAAGTCTATATCTCAAATCGACGTCTACGGGACATTTCTTCGAACCGAGCCTGAATACTTTTACGTCGTATCCGGCTGGAACCCACATCCTGTCCGAATTGCTGTTCCAGACATGCTGTGCAAGAATAGTTTTCTCCTTTAGCCCGCGCGTAGTTCTTTCGTATTCTGCGCGGGCGTCCTGCTCGGTCATGCCTTCGACGTACTTGTTTTCATAGCTTCCGCGGTACCATTCCAAAAACTTTTCGCCGGAAAGCGATCCCGCTTTTCCGGCTTCGCGGAAATCTCTGCGCCAGGCGCGCATCGCTTTTTCTACTGCGTATGTCTTATATCCGGGCTCTACGCTTACAAACTGCTTCGACCATTCCATGCTGAACGAATCTTCGACATATCCGAGTATATCGGTCGGATCTTGCCGGTTTACGGCAAATACGCCGTAGAACTTGCAACCGCATACAGGCTTTCTGTCAAGCTTTTCGTTCATTACATTTAAATTATACCGCGATATTATAATCGATGTCTATAGGAGATATGCCGTATTTCACAGCCGCCTCTATTTCAAGCTCTTCTTCAGAGCGAAACCGCTTGAGAAACCTCACAGCCCTGATTCTTCTGCACGTGTCAAGCCCTTCTTCGGCGACCAAATCCGATGTAACGCCAGCGGCGGTCTCGTACAGAAACCACCATTTCGCGTCCGCCTCGACGCTGGAATGCTTTAGCAACGCCATCGCGTCAGAACAGCTTCTTCAGCTCCTTCAGGTCTTCTATCCACATCGCTTCCGGCGTCTTGGCCTTGGCCGCGTCGAATTCGCCCTTCAGCTCCTTTATCTTCGCCTTCAGCTCGTCCAGCTTCTCGGCGGTGAGCGACCATATCGGCATCCCAAGCAGGTACGAATATGATCCGTCTATTTTGACGATTTTCTCTATCTTCTCCAGCTGCACCTCGATTTCGGCCTTCTTCTTCTTCGCGACCTTTATCGTTCCGTCGACCACGCACCTGACGAACAGGTACATCGACAGGCTCTTTGTTATCGCGTCCTTGAACTTCTTCAGGATGTGGTCTTTGCGCGCCTTGTAGAATTCAAGCCTGATCTCAATGAACGAGTCGAGGATCTCCTTGACGGACGAGAACTCCCTGACGCGGTTGTTCTCGTCTATGCAGCAAAGCGTCTCCGGCAGGGACTTGACGAGCTTCAGCACTTCGTAGACGGAACGTTCCGTCTCGTGCTTGCGCGTGAACTCGCGCGTCGTTTTGATCTCGAACAGGATCCTGTCGGTCTTCGGGTCGCACTTGTCGTCGTAGTCCTGGATCGTCCCGTTCTCCTCGAGCTTGTCCAGCGTCTCGACGTACTTCTGGTACTCCATGCCGATCGGGAGCTCGGTCACGGTATAGGAGTTCATGTTGTTCTTGACGTAGACGCCGAAGCTCTCGTTCCGGCCGAGTTCCTCGTTCCACGCGACCTTGCCCGTATGTCCCCTGAACCATGGCAGCAGATCCATGCGCGGGTTCGCCGTCCCGGACAGCTTCTTCCTTATGTACTCCGACACCTCCTCCGGGTTGCGCGGGTAGATTGAGTTGCTGAATCCCGTGGACATCCCGCTCGACCCGTTGAGGAATAAGATCGGGAACACCGGGACGAGGAACTTCGGTTCTATGTACTGGCCCTCGAAGAACTGCTTCTCCAGGATCTCGTTGTCGACGGGCAGGAACAGCTTCTTGCTTATTTCGGACAGCTTTACGCGGGTATAGCGGCCGGCGGACGGCCTAGGCGATATGCGGCACCCGAACCCGCCGGAGTTTCCGACGAGAAGCGCGTAGTTGTTGGACCCCACGTAGTTCGCGGCCATGTTGTCGATAACGACCTCCAGGTTCGCCGCGCCGTGTATGTAGTTGGTGTCGATCTGCGTCTGCGCGCACATCGTGTCAGTCTTCAGCCATTCGCCATAGCACCGCTTGAACGCCGTCCAGATTATCTTGCGCTGCGAAAGCTTAAGCCCGTCTATCCCGTTGATTTTGCGCAGGTTGTCGTAGCTGGCGAAGGCCGGGACGTCCTTCTCGTAGAAATCCGTTATGTTCCGCTTGTTCATATACTTAGACCATGTTTATGTCGAGGGTGTACTGCCGTAGCTTCTCCTTGCGGGCCTCGGCGTCGCCGCTCAGCCACAGGTCCACGTTGTCGAACCCCGCCTCGTCCGGCGTCAGTTCGTACAGGAACTGGTTCACGCCGCCCTTGTTCTCCATCAGCCATTTCATGTCGGACCGCTCGATCGAGCCGAGGCCTTTCTGGTAGAAGATCTTCAGCTTCTTGTCCGTGTTCGTCTTTTCCCACGCCTTGAACGAGTCCAGGTCGAAGAAATATTCCTTGATGTTCTCCTTCTGGTCCTTCACGATGATAAGCGGCGTCTGCAGCTTGCATATCCGCCCCTCCTTGAAGAGGTTCGGCGCGAACTTCCTGAACCACCCGATGAGCACGCTCGACAGGTGGTTCCCGTCGAGGTCCTGGTCGCACGCGATGACCACACGCTCGAACGATATGTTCCTGTCCGAGCCGTCGGCCTTCGATATGTCGAGGTCGAGGATGTTCATGACGTCCTTGAACTCCTGGTTGGCCGCTATTTTCTGTATGCTGTTCTCAAGCACGTTTATGGGAAGGCCTCGGAGCGAGTAGTACCCGTTGCTTTCGCGCCCGAGGCACGAGCACAGCGAACTCTGTGCCGACTGCCCTTCGCACAGGAACAGGTTCAGCCTCGCTCCGATCGGACTCATATACTTGTCGGACTTGACCTTGACCTTTTTTACGGCCTTCAGCTCCTTGCGGGCCTTCAGCTCCTCCTTGATCTTGAATGTCTCGATCACCGGGCCGATGATGGCCTCGTTCTTGAGCACTGCCTTGGCGAGCGCGTCGAAGTCCAGCTTTCCGTTCAGGTGCTTCGTTATGTCGCTCTGCGAATTCGAAAGGCTCTCCTTCGTCTGCGAATCGAACTCCGGGTTCGCGAACCCCGTGAAGAATACGACGAGCGACAGCTTGTTCTTCACGTCACCTGGTCGAATCGACTTATATTTTTTGATGAGCTTGTCGCGTATCCTCGACGTCAGCTCGTACGAGATGTAGTCGATGTGCGTGCCGCCTTTGATCATGTCGATGCCGTTGACATACGAGTAGAACTTGAACTCGTCGTACTCGTTCGGGAACACGCATACGGTGAAGTTCGGTCCAGACTGCATTACGCAGTCGTCTGAGAACATGGCGGGAATCTTTTTCCCGCCGGCTTCGATTTTCTCCCTGTTGAACGTGAACTTAATCCTGGGGTAGGAAATCGCGAGATTGATAAGCCGCTGGTAGATAAGATCGCGGTGCACGTCGTCTATTTTCTCGAGACCGAACCGCTCGAGATCCGGCTCGCAGTAGACGCGCACGCCGGGTTTGCCGGATGATTTGTTTATACGTCCGGCCTTTATCTCAGACAGGTTGTTTCTGCATGTTATCGTCTGGCTGTGCCTGCCGTCGTCAGACTCTCCTATAAACAGCTTGCTGAAGACGTTAACGCAGCTGCTGCCGACCCCGTTGGTTCCTATCTTGTTCCGGTTCTCGCCGAACGACGTGCCGGACTTCAGCGTAGTCCACGCTATCTCGGCGCACGTCCGCTTTTCGCCGGGGCTGTTTTTCGGCGGCTCGCACGGGATGCCGATGCCGTTGTCTATCACCTCTATCGACTTGTCGTCGACGTTGACCTGTATCTTCGTGGCTTTTTCGAAGTTTGTATCGATCGCGACGTCTATCGCGTTGTCTATCAGCTCCGACGCGCACTTGACGAGAGCCGGCACGTACTTGATCGACCCGAACCTGAACCGGCCTGACGCCCTGTCGTATATCCACTATTCCTTTTCGGCGAGATTGATTCCGCCGATATACATATTCGGCCGCAGCAAGACGTGTTCGACGTCTGTTAATACCTTAAATTCGCGTTTATTCTCTACTTTGCTCATATAACTTATATATTACCCTGATTCGTCCCGGAGCGTGTCAGAAGTCTTTTTCCAGAATCCACCACTAAGGACATTTCTCTTTTATTTGCTGGATAGAACAGAGCGTGTATTCTCGGCCGGTATCGCACAGCGAATCGATGACGTCGCGCGTCTTCGCGACGAGAAAACTGTCCAGATGCCGCGCTTTTCCGTCGTTCAGCCTGAACGCGAAAAACGACAGACCCCTGAACCATCTAAAATATTCTATACAGTCGGCGCCTATCGAATAGTTGCCAGTGCTCATGTTTTCCGGCTTGACGTGCTTTACGTCGACGAACGCGCGCTCTATAAAGCCATCGGGACGTTTTACGTCGCCTTCGGCGTCGGTATGCCCCTTTTTGTCGAACTGGCCTTCTGTCTGCTCTATCCATACGAACTAATACGGGAAATTCGGATTATAGCTCATCGCCGCCTGGCAGAATGCGCGTTCGGAGTCGCGTCTAGCCAGCTCGAACTCGGCCGGATCGTTTGCCATATCAGCGCCCTCCCCGCAATTTATAGAACACGAAGTCAACCGGCGAATGCCCGGCATAGTAGTCGAACAGGTCTATCATTACGCGCCAGTCGCCGCCGCCGAGCCCGCACCCTATGCCGTACGGCGCCCGGACCGTCCATACATCGCCTGCCGCGTGTCTCGTCTCGAGCTGAAACACGATTTCCGGCAGGGCGCTTTTCCACGCGCCGTAGTCTGTCTGCCGGCGTTCTTTGCCTATTCCGTTCTGTCCGAACACCGAGCAGATCTTGGCATCTGCGCTCGGGACATCGTACATGTGGAACGAGCCGAGCAGCGCCGGCGGAGTATACTGCCTGCAGTGTTCCGCGTAGGCGTCGAACCATCCCGGATACCTGTTCTTTATTTCCTGCGCCACCCCGGCGCCGGCAATTCCCAGGCAATTCGCCTAATGCAGTATTACGCTGTGCGGCGCTATGTTCTCGAACATGTCGCCTTCAATAATCCTGACCATTTGTTATTCCTCCTCGTCTCCGCCGTTGTCGTCAAGCCACTTCGGCCTGTACTCTATTCCGTTTTGTTCAAGCAGCGCCATCATCTCGCCGCAGCTGTTTATAGATCTTACTACCAAGGTAAAGAACGTGTCGAAATCCGGTTCGAACATCTTGCTATTCTTCCCGCCCGTTACAAGACGCGACAGATTCTGCATAAGCTCTGTAACGAATTTTCGGTACAAAAGCCCGTCTTCTGTATCAACGCCGTATACGTCGTGCAGGGCGTTGAGCATTATGCCGTCGGGCGTGTCGCCGTCTTTTCTCTACGACAGCATTGCCCGGACCGCGTACGGTATAGGCTTTATGATGAAATCAAACCCCGACTCGTTTTCTGTTTTTCTTTTTCTTGCCGCCATCTTGCTTGTCCTGTGTTTTTATGATTGCCAGTATGTTGTTGAACGGAAACATGTTCTTTTCCGACCATTTGCGGAACGCCGCCAGCATCGTGTCGTCTATTTCGGCCTTGTAGAACGTGACGTAATATTCAGGCGGAGGCAGCGGCTGTGGGATAAACTGACTGCTTAGCCTGAATATATTGTTCGGGATTGAACGTTTTCCTGCCTGGTACAGAAAACTTTCCGGCAGTTCGAATATCCCGTATTTAGTGCATATGAACCGTATTTCGACAGACTCCTGTTTTTCGCCGGTTGATCCGATAGACAGTATCTTGTATTTGCCGCTTTCAAGCCCTAACGTGAAATCGTCATGCCTGATTTCGCCGAGGCATTCCGAAAAAGGCTTGCCGTACGCGACTTCACAGAGCATTTCGCGCTCTTCGTCGCTTGTTTCATACGAAAGCAGCTTTTCTAAAAATTCGCAATCCATTACTTACCGGCAGAAAGAATATCCCGGACCTCGGTTATAGCCTTGCCGAGCAGGTTCCGGCCTTTCCAGTTGCGCTCGTCGTCTATCGCCGGATCGTCCTGCGAAAGCCCGACACCCCATATCCTGTCGTACGGCGACGCCTCTACGAACGTCTTCCCGTCGAATTTAGGATCAAACAGCTTTTCGCGCAGGCCGGGATTCTGCCTGTACTTCTCGAGGTTTACGTCCCGCATTATTTCGTACCGGACCGCCTCCCATTCGCCTTCAACGTAATTTTCGACTTCGCGGCCATAGGCTTTGCACAACGACGGATTGTCCGCCGCGAGTATCTTTGCGGCCGTCACATAATCCCCGAACTTCATGGCCTTTGCCCACATGAACGCCTGCTCGGTGCAGAAAAACTTGTGTTTTTCCCCGGCATATTCCCATTCAAAACTCGCCGGCGAGAAGTTACTGGGCCATTCAGTGTAGAAAAATGCATATTTATCTGTTACCTTTATCATAAGCTCTCCATTTGCTACTATATAGTCCCATATTGTCGGCCGGAACAGAAAGAAACTTTATAACCGCGTCGGCGGTGTCTGCAATCAGCCCTTTATCATAGTCGCACTTAAAGAAATGCCCGTGAAACATCTCCATGCCATATTCTATATCGTCCAGTATCGCGAAATTCGCCACCGTGGGCCTATTTTCGTTCCGAAGCCACATCATTATCTCTTCATAGCGGTTCGAGGACATTTTCTTCGGCGTATTCCCTATTACGTACGATTTAAGCCCGCCTTCGTTCTCGAGCCATTTCAGCGGATTCTTCCATCCATGCCACGTGTCTTTATCGAACAGACGCCAGTCTGTAGACCATACAATCGCCGGATTTTCGATTCTGTCTATAATCGATTTCAACGCCTTTACGTTGTCCGCGCACAACGGAACCCTATTGGCAATAAACCATCCGTCTGGATATTCTCCGTCATACGCGGTTTCGGCTTTTCTCGAATGGTTACAGACGCTGTCAATATCGAGGAAAATTACGTTATATCCGTTTTCAGTCATCTATCAGAGCCCGTCTATGTCGGCAAGCAGGTGCCAGGCTTTGTCCCTGAGCTCAGCAGGAAGACCTACGTAAGTAGATCCAATAATGTCGTGGCTCCCGCATTCGTCGCATCTGAAATCGCCGTCTACTCGCGGATCTTCCGCGCTGACGCACATCTCCGATATAATGCTGCCACGCTCGATGCCGCGTATGAATTCAATGCATTTCTACAATTTTTCTTCTATGCTCATAATTTTTCCTTTCGCAGAATTTTACGCAAATGCTTTTCTGAAACCTTTCCAGATTTTACAAGTTCGCGTATAAGAGATTCGTTTTTCACCAGTTCCTCTGCCGCATAGGATATACTACGCCTACAGTCTTCAACGATGTCCTTGACTATCTTGTTTTTTAGTTTTTTAATGGATTCGGGCGTCGCCTGAACCAACATATTGTCTTTACTCAGCTTTATGCGCTCGCCGGCTATGTCTTGCAGCAGTTCGCGTCCGCTGACTATCATCTAAGAATTGTCGTTATGCTTAAACCACCGGCGCATTCCGTACATGCTGGTATATACGGGAACGCCTTGCGCCTTTATGAGATTTCCAATCTCTTCGCAGGCTTTCCTGTATATCATGATAACCGCTTTTGTCAGTTCTCTGTCAGTCATAAATAGATTTTACGCAGTTAGACCTTTATTCCGCGATCTTCTGCGCGGCACTCAAGCAGAAGGGATTCAGCCGTACGGTAAAGGTTTTTTACAGTATGAAGGCATATAGGCCAGATTACCGCGCCAACAACCGAGCCGCCGATTGCGTTCATATATGTCGGCGCCGCCATTATTTTGCTCAGTACGGCCATTACCGTACACCCTGCGAACATAAGCGGCATGGCGAAGCGTAAAGCTATCTTTATCAGCCCTACATCGCACACCTTATAATGAAACCAGAACGGATCGACAAGCCCGAACACGAAAATCCTCCTGTTTACGCCGCACGCGGCGCATTTTACGATGTATTCCTCGAATGACTCGGCGTTGTCGTATATCCTGGCCTGCGTTAGAAACCGCTTACGCCTGTCTTCGGCGGCAGCTTGCCGCTTTTCCTTGTTGGAATATATCATGCCTGAACCTGTTAGAGCTCAATGAATTTTCTGGTAACGTCCTGCGCCGGAGTGTACTCGAACGGATTCGAATACCCGTTCGGCATGAAAAGCCTGTTGTCGTCGCGTCCTTCGCCGCTGTCGCCGGCTACGGCGTATATGAATGTCTCTCCGGCGGCGATGCGCGCGTCGATTTCGTCGAGGAATTTCGACATAAGCTCGTTCGACAGCGCGATCGGGGACTTAAACGAGATCTTGTATCCGGCGGCCATAAGGTCGCGCGTGTTTTTGGTCGTGTTTTTCGTTATGCAGAACACTTCAGGCTCGCTTCGCTTGATCTTCTCGCGCTCCTTCTGCTTGGCGTATTCTATTATGCGCCTTGCCCTGGCCTTTACGCCGGTTCCCGCGAGCGACTTGTCTTCTGTATAAAACCAATCGTATTTCCTGATGCGTTCCGACATTATAGAACGCGGAATAGACAACCACGCCGGAAGCTTTTCGTCGAATTCGTACTCTATCGTATCGTCATCGATGTGCGTCACCGTTTCGCCGGGCGGCAACCTCCAGTCGCGTTCAGTCAGATCCTTGAACGGCGTGCATTCGTCGGTTTCGCCGGGCTTTATCATTCGATGGTCGTATTCTTCGCCGCGGCGCCATCTTTCCTTGATTCTTCCGATTACCGGATTTCCGAGATACAGGCATTCCGACATAAGACCCTGCCGCAATACGGCTTCGTTCGCCAGCCCGACGTCATCGGATACTCTGCGCCTTTTCGCGCCGTCTGGCCGGCCCGTGCATTTGTCGCATACCTTTTTTACGAACAAATCTACGTCGTATTTCGAGAAATCTATTGCCACGACGTAGCTCGAGCTCGAGCTGTTGCTGACGAAATCCCGCCGGATCTTCATGCTTAGCCCTCCTCTTCGCGGCATTCGTCGTATTCCGGTTTTTTCACGGCCTCTACGAATTCGCAGTTTTTGTATATGCCGTCGCCTTTCCGGTACTTGCCGCCACGTTTTTTCGCGCATCGTTCGCAGATATACGTCGTCCAGCCCAGCGTTTCGCATCGCGGCGAATAGTCGGCGCCGATAGAGCTTCCGCATTCTTCGCACGTCGAATAACAGGCGTCTTCCGCCTCCCTGACCGCCTTTTCGACGAAGTCTTCCAGCGCCGCTACTCCTATAGCCTGTCTGTTCAAATCTGCGGAATACAGGCCGAGCAGCCACGACTCCGCTTTATAGCATGCATATGCGATATGCCAAAGCGCCCGTAGCCGCGTCGGAACCTGTTTCGATACTTCGTGCTGGTGTACTTCGTTCAGGAGACACCGGAATCCATCCGGTGTCTCCAGCAGTTTTCCATTATACATTGGATCGCCGTGCGGCGGCGGCGGAGGAAGCTCTTCACATTTTATCGTTATAGCGGCGGGCTTGACCGTAATGCGTGTTGTCCTGAAATCCGCTTTACGCAGGACGACATTGGCAAACTTCCGCAAAAACCCGCTAAGCCGCTCTATTACCGGCGGCGCGTCTCTGTGCACCGTATAGTAGAAACGCAGCCCCCCGAATTTCTCCTTTACCTGATCGGCTTCTGCATGCACCCGGAAATTTCGCGAAAACAGCCGATTAGCGCATTCTATTTTATACGACAGCTTCGCAAGTACGTCTGTCCAGCCCATTCCGCACTCCCAGCCGGGTCTTCCGTTCGGATACAACGTCCGGCAGTCTTTCCTTACGCGAGCTTTCAGCTCCTTCATGCGCTGCTCGCACGGATTTATTGTAAGAAGTTTTTTCGCCGGGCGCGGCCCCGACGTCAATACCGTGTTAGCAAGTCCGCTCATTTCCTTCCTCCTCTTTTTCTTCCGTCGGAATGCCGCACGCCAGCGCGTACATGAAGTCTTCTTTACAATCGGGGCACATGAAGTTCTGCTCCGTGTCCAAAGCATCCGGACAGCATCCGTTTTTCTGGAAAAATATGTACAACAGTTTCAGTACAAGCGTAAGAGTATGCCCGTCGCCGAGATAGAACTCGATATCGTCTATTTTTTCGAGAACTTCGTCTGTAAGCTTCGATAGGCCGGATTCCGACAGCGAAACTTCAATTGAATGCCATGATCGTTCGTTGGGCGAGTCGCTGTTTTCACACTCGTAAATTGAGCTATATCTATCGTAGTTACCGCAGTTATCACCGTCGAGCAGTTTGGATAATACAGGCATGTTCTTGTTAAGGGCGTGGACGCGCAGAACGATCTCGTTTTCGACTTCCCACGGGACTTCGCAGGATTCGACTATGCGCTTCAGAAGGCGTATTCCCTTCGCAGCGTATTCGCCTCTCAGTACGAACGACGACGACGAGCTGTTGCTGACGAAATCAAAGCGAAGTTTCATTAGTTTGCCGCCGTTAACGAATCAAGACTTTTTCGCAATACAGGATATCGCATCCGGGATTCATGTACTTGAACGACCGCATCGCGTCGAGTTTTCCTAAGGCGTATATAAGCGCATTGTGGTACTCGTGGAGGCCGTTCACCCATTTGATAAAGAATTGGCCTTTTGCGTTCATTACATGGTCTCCGAGTAAAGCATGTCGATCCCCGTCATGTTGTTGAACAGGTCTTCTCCTCCCCACCCGCCGAATGTATACAAAGCGTCTTCGGCAGTGCCGTCTCCGCCGTTGTTGACGCGAACCCTGAATATCTTCGTTCCGTTCTTGAGCATGTCCTCGAGTTTGTCGAGGTCCATCCATTTGTCGAGCACTACGTCTTTTCCCGCCGCCATCAGCGCGCGGGTATTCCATATAGTATTAAGCGAAATGAAATACGTGTCGCTGTTAGATCTTGCCTTATAGTCAATATGGGCATGGCCTGAATACAACTTGGCGAATTTTATTATCTTTTCGGCGGCGTCTTTCTGCTCGCCAGGGTCAGTTGAATAATCGCTGCGCCAATGGTAGTTGCCAGTAATATACGGCATCTCGCTGCTTTTTACCGCGATTTCTTCTACCCGGTCGGCGAACTTCAGCGTAATAGTATTTTCGTCTTCGGACTCAATTTCGGGATTTCCGTAATATCTTCCGGCGTTGATTAGGCATTTTACGCGGTCGAACTCCGCCGGGTCGTTCTGCCTGTCGATTTTCCGCGTTATGTCGTCTATACGGAGGCTTCCGAGGAACAACAGCTCTGACGCGCGGAGGTGATAGCCGAGGACCGCCTGGTTGAGTTCATCTTGCTTCAGGCTGAATTCCGCTTCATTCGGTCTTGTGTGCTTCAAACAGCCTCTGGCTGCCTGCTTGACGAAGTCGTTCAGCGAAAATCCGGCCGGCAGCGCTATTACGAAGCTGCAGCTTGAGCTGTTGCTTACGAAATCATTTCTAGTCTTCATTTTTCTGTTCCCATTCTTCGATGCCGGCGTTTATACTGAGATTAAGCCACGCAGCCAGCATATGTCGGTGGCAGAATTTTTCAGGAGTTTCATAGCATAGCAGATATGCGTTAGAATCGCCGGCGAATTCCTTTATTTCGGACAATATATTGGCCGGATCCAGCGTATTTAACACGGTCGACCTATATTTTTCGCCGTACCATGCCTTGGATTCGTCGGATTCATAGCTGCCTTTGAACTTTTCGTGCCATTCGCTCCACCATGTCCAGCGCGGCGCGACTTTTCCCAGCCAGCAGAAATTCTATCCGGCAGACCACCATGCAGGCAGCCCGCCGCATACCGCAATGAAAACCGCAGACGGATCTGCGGCCTGGATTGCTTTCATCTTCCCGAAATAGCTGGTATATATCATCTGTACAGCGTGATTTCCAGATAGGCTTCGGTCTGCCCGCCCGTATAAGACGGATCTTCGCAGCTGAAGTTGTTGTATTCGGCCGGAATATAGTACCTGAACTTGATTTCGTCCGAACCGACCTGCTTCAGCAGCGCCTTGGCGCGGTTGTCGAGAGTCTGTCCGCAGATCTTCTTGAAAAGCGCCTTGCGCCACTTGTAATATGCAGTGATTTTCTTCAGGCATTCCGTCTTTATTGCTGATTTGTCGTCCGCCGCGTAGCCGAATTCCTTTTTGATATTCTTTTCGGTTACGGCGTAGTCCGGGACATCAAGCTCCTCTTTGAGAATCGCCTGAAACAATGTCGCGTCCAGATCGGCGTATTCGTCGCTGTTTTTGCTGAATATCTCCCGGTTGTCCTTGACTTCGTCGGCCCGCCAGTACGGGGTGCGCCAAGTTCCGCATCTCTTTATACCGTATGTCATTTCAGTTGTACCTTTCGTTGTTGTAGTCGCCCATGCAGGAATACATGATTTCGCACAGGTTCGGAAGAAGCCTTTCGGGCGGATATCCGCCGGGACAGTCGCCTTTGCATTGCGCGGCCATTGCCAGCTCCGCGTCTATTTTACGCAGCGTATCGGCCATGTTCCGCGCGTCGTCGAATAGCGATTGATAGCAGATATTCGGGACCATTTCCTGATCGGCATCTGCCGCGTTCGGCCCAATAGCGCCTTTCAGTATCCGCACGGCCATGCACGCGTTGACCGCGTCGAGTCCTTTGCCGGTCTTGATTTCGCAGTCTACGACATGGTCTTCAAGCATTGTTCCCTTATAGCATGAAATTTCGTCGTCTATTACGACATATGATTCAGGCTTGGGACTTGACCCGAGGTATTCGAGAATTTCGTCTGCGCGGGTGCAGTTTCCGAAATGGCGCGTTGCAGCAGTGCCTTCCATATCGGGCGTCTTGCCTATTACGACGCCTTCTGCGCCGAGCTTTCTCTCCAGAACGTCTATCCACGGCACTTCTTCCGATACCCGCGGCTCTTTCTCGAATTTCTTCCACACAGACGATATGACGATCTTGGCGTCCGGACAGCATGTCAATATATAACGCAATCCGTTGACGCATTCGTCGTCAAAGCCGAATTTGCTCTGTTCGTCTTTTCCGAAATGCTGCCTGTTCAAGCATCCGTCTATGTCTAGAAAAATCAACTTCATATATAGATTATGCCATACCTAAATTTTACATTAAGTGCCAGTTTCCCTCGTAGTCTATTTCACATTTTCCGCCGCAATACCGGCATATTCCTGTTTTTACCTTTGCGTCTTGATTATCCGGCTCGCAGTCATGCCATCCGAACAGGTCATGGCCTATCGACTTACGACAAACTGTCCCGCCGAGGATAACCAGCGCGAATGTCAGCCAAAACGCCAAAACAAGCAGTATGACGCATATCGTGGAAAAAATGCCCATGACGTTATCCTTCGTGCATAATGGCGTTGCAGTTCAGCATGTCGTTGTATACGTCTTGCCATGTCGCCGCGGCGCCATCAATGTAGTATTTCTTTCCGGGGTGGTTTTTCTTGTACCAGTCGTCTTTTTCGTCTATTTTCCAGTAGTCGAGCAAACCGGGGTCAGAAAGATCAACCTTGCCCTTTTCGACGAAATATCCGATAAGGATTTCGAAGAACCGCTCCGCCGAATACGCCTCCGACTCGTACTCGCTGTTCCTGATTTTCTCGTTTTCCTCTTCGGAGTTGTATTCCTTTTCGTCGGCCCGGCCAGGTTCGGTCATGCCGTTGATTTCGTTTACGTCGTTGTCGCCGAAATGGATCATAAGCGTGCAGTCGCTGCGGTGCAAGACTTCCTTCATCGTCTTCACGCCGAGATTTTTCCTGACGCGCTTTATGAATTCCGCGCCGCCGGGAACTGTTCTGCGTATATGCCGCCTGGACTTGCGGCTGTATTTTGATTCCCGTAACGCCTTGTCCTCGCCGTTTATGACTTCCTGCACGTTGTCGAAATCGCATTTCCAGCGCAGCATTTCCTCGAACTTGTCCCACGTCTCGTATTCGCCCTCTTCCGGCGCGAACCACGACGCGAAATGGCTGTCCCATTCTTTGAAGCATGCCCGACGGTCTTTTTTGTCCGTCATGTCGTATATGCACCAGATGCCAAGGCCTTTCGTCTTAAGTTCGCGAAGCCTGTCAGACTGATATTCGAGTTCGAACTTGAGACTGTCGTTTGTCGTCGTCGACAAACCGGCTTCTATCCTGGCTTTCGCGAGCGCCTCTTCGCATTTGGCTATCGCGTCGCTAAGTCTTTTCGCCAGGGCTTCCCTTCCGCCGCAGAGGTCTGCCAAGGCGTCGTCGATATCCTGCTTTGTTATTCCGAAATACTCGAAGAACCCTGTGTCTTCGAGAATGAACGAGCTTGAGCTGGAATTGCTTACGAAATCAGACCGCGTCTTCATTTTTGGCTTCTTCTATTAATTTGTCGATATACGGCTTGTATATACGGTCGTATTCGGCGAGTTCTTCCGGCGTCGGCGGTGTAGACCTGTACGCGTACATGTTCCAAAGCATAGAATCGATCGCGTTAAAAAGTCTTGTCCGCGGAGATTTGTCCATCGGAGCCATTCTTTATCTCCCGAAACCGTGTTCGTCTTTGATGTATTTGACCATGTCGGAATCTACCTTCATGATTTTTCCGCCTAGGCTCTTTTTATAGCATTCCTTCAGCTCGGGCTTGTCTTCCCACCTGGAATAGCGCGGAGTGGAACCGATGTAGTCTGAATGCCAGACTTCGACGTTGAAGTCATGTCCGCATTTGGGACAGCACGCCAAGTGCTGGCGTTCGACTTCCTGCCACATGTCGTATTCGCCCATCGGCTGGCATTCTTGCTCTGTCCGCCTGACTTCCCAGTCTTTGTATCCGAGTTCACTGACCTTAAAAGCAATGCCGCATTTCTTGCAGCGAAACATACGAGGCCATTCACGCAAGATCTTCTCGGTTTTCTTCTTCGCGGCTTCGAATTTCTTCTTCGCGGCCTCGAGTTCGGCCTTCGTCGCCTTTTCCGCTTTGCCTATTTCGTCAAGGCTTTTGCTCATTTTTTTCCTTCTCTTTCTTCTCGAGAAGCTCTATTGACTTTTTGACCAATGGTTTGAACTTATAGTGCATTATGTATAAATTGTCACTATCAACCATGTTCTCAAGCCAAAGGCAGTCATATCTGTCTATATGGTATCTTCTTGCAATCTCATAATGCATGTCATGGAGATCTTTATCCTTCGACTTCCAGTATGCGGGATCCCGCGACACGTCTTTCGGCATCCACCGCCTGTCGACCCCGCAGACGTCGACAAACGACGCAAGTCTCGTCTCGAGGTACTCTTCGACAAGCTGTTCCCGCGTGTATTCCGAATATCTATTTTCTTCCGCCATGTCAGTGGTTGTTGAATGTCCGGTAAAACGTCGGATCATGAAGTGAACCGAACGAATCGTACATGCTTTCTTCGTCGCCGTTGTCGTCAGACGCGATCACCTCGGCCAAGACGACGTCTTTCCATTTCGGCTCGAGCGCCGTCCAGATGGCGTCAGCGACGTCTTTTTCGAGGCGCCTGACGTCCTGCCACGCCTTGGCGCGCTCTTCGCCCTGCGCGGCTATCGCCCTGGAATAAGCGGCTTCGTATTCGCCGTACACGCCTCTCGCCGATTCGGGAAGCGCCCCGAGCGAGTTCGACCCGAAGCCGGCCGCGTACTTTTCGTCCGGTTCGAACCTCACTTTCGCCAGCGGCGTGCCCCATGCCCCGAACAGGTCGTCCCTCCACCGCTCTTCGACATAGCGCCTGACGTCGTAATGGCAGACGTCGCCGTAGACGGATATCTTGTCAAGGTCCTCGCTTGTGCATATAAAGCTCGAACTCGAGCTATTGCTTACGAAATTCCGTCTAGTTTTCATTAGATCATCGCCTTTATAGCCATATTCGCGACCAGGCCTGCCACTATGCCGAGCAGCGCGTACAGTCCGTATTCGTATATTTCGTATATATAGCCGAGTATTTCTTTTTTCGTCAGTTTGCCGTCTTTGTCTCTGCTTTTTTCGTCTGGCATCGGCATTCTCCTTACTTGAAATACTGGTTGACTACCGTCGTGCCATGGCGGCACGCGCGGCACTCCGGACAGTGGAACACGTCGAGCCCGGTGAACTCAACACTTTTGTCCGGGTCGACGTAGAAGAACAGTCGGTCTCCGTCGTTCAAAGACGCGCTGTGCGTCGCCTTGTCGGCGGCTATTACGATTTCCGCGGACCGACACGGGCTGATTTCGATTTTATGGCCGAAAGGCAGGATGAGGTTGTTCACCCCGATCGTCGGAGCTATGAACGCGAACCCAAGCCCGCTTGTAAACAGAGTGCGCGCGACCGACGAAAAATACCCGGTGGCGCCGAACGGCGTACTGCATATCACGCCGTCGGCGATGACATTTTCGCAGAACTCCGTCCCGTCGACGTATATGTCCATGCGCAGCGCCGAAGTCACGTCTGAGCTTTTTACCTGTATTTCCGACAGGGCGTCGTATTTATACGATAAACCGCTGCTGCGGGCCAAATGTTCGCACACGACGATTCTGTTCTGGCAGACTGCGTCGAAATTGACCGACGCGAACGGATCCGCGTGTTTTTCGCACCGTCCGTAGTTGCGGACCGGACATATGACTTTTCCCTTCTGGACAGCGCTACGCCAGGCGCTTAAAATAGCGCCGTCGCCCCCGTAAGATACTTCTATTTCCGGGTGCTTTTCGAGAAATTTCTCGATTCTGAATTTGTCGTCTATATTGTCCATATTATGATTATACCGCTTTTTTAGGGTTTTTTCTGTAGCCGGACTTCCAGTATCCCCTGTATGAATCCCATCCGTTTTCTTTCGCGATATCGGCTCTGTGGTTTTTTGTGCGCGAATGAATTTTTGATATCCGGTCTTCCGATTCTGAATTTGACTCCCAGTCTATTTTATTAAAATCCATGCCGTAGTCTTGTTCGGCCTTTTTCCTGACTTCAGCGTATTCGTACGTCTTGAACGGCAGCGTATACCACCTGGCGTGGCATATTTCGCACGCAGTCGAGTCTTCGCACTGTATCGAATGCGACGTCTGACATATATGGCACCAGCAGTCGAACGCGTACTGCGCAAGCTGGTAGGACCATCCGTAGAAATCCCAGTTAGTCATGCCTTCGAAGTATCGCAAGCGCTTTTTCGCAGTCTTCGTCTGTAAGCCCGGTTTCCGGATCGGTGTTTATATACCTGCCCTTGAACGTCTCGAACCGATCGTATCCTTCGTGCGCGCACATGTCGTCGAACGCGACGAATGACTCAACGCCGCTTTTCTTGACCAGAAGCCAGTAGTCCGCAACGGCGGCTTTACAGAGCCGTATCGCCGGAAGCGACTCCAGATATGCGTCGCCTAACATGGGAATGAATCTGGGAAGGGGGTTTTTGACGCCGCCGTACCGGGGGTTTTCCCAGATCGACCCCGGACCGTCTACGTCGAATTTCCGCCAATTAGACGAAATCACGATCTTGGCTCCGCTGTCTTTGACGAGCTTCATGAGACGGTCTACGCAAACAGGCGTCGGACCGTATTCGTCCATGCCGTGCGTCATGTAGCTGCCGGGCGTTCCGTTCTTGGCGGTCACTACTCCGTCGAAATCCAGGAATATAATTTTCATCAGCTGTCGAAGAAGAACAGAAATATGGTTTCCTGCATGTCGAACAGCTTGTTGTGCGGCGAATTTTCATAATATCGACCAGGCGGTGGATCGCAGTGCGGATCGCATTCTTGCTCAGACGGACAGTACCTTGACGTAAAATGCTTTACGTTCCCGTACAGCTCGTTCGCCACGCCGAGCATCGTGGAATGTTCGTCATACCATGCCATATACATGTCGTGGAGCTTCTGCATCTGTTTTGCCGTCTTGATCCCGGGCGAGCGAAGCTCCTTCCAGTCGAGATATTCGTCCGTGTCTTCGTCCAGGTATTTAAGCGGGTCGAGAAGTCTTTCGATGAAGTCTCCTAACGACTTTTCTAAAACAGGCGCCTTGAACCAGACAAAGCCGTAGAACCCGCAGTCTTTGCAGTATTTGTCGAAATCGGTCCCCACTAGGAACTCCGGCATGCCGTACTGCGCCTCCGGCAGTGGCGCGTAATTCCCGCGGCCCGATCCGAACAGCGAAAATACGTCGTAGTTCCTCCCGCTGAACGGCGCTTCGAACGGCGTATTGTCGGGGTTCCATTCGCATACTTCGTGCGCGTTGACGTATTTACCGTCCTGCCTGCGCTTCAGGTATGCCCTGAAATGTATGTCCTCGCCCATGGCCGGCCTTTCCGCTTGCGTTTACGCCTTCCTTATGATGCAGCTAAGCTCTTTGCCGTTCAGCGCAGGCTGGCTGTCCAGGACGGCCAGCCCGTCGAACCTGGACAGAAGGCCTTTCATGAGCTCCTTGGCGTAGCCTATGTTCGAGAGCTCGCGCCGCCCCCTGAAGCGAAGTGAAAGCTTTACGCGGTCGCCCTCGGCGAGGAACGACTTCGCCTGCTCGACCATCCTCTCGTAGTCCGCCGTGTCAGTGGTCAAATGCATCTGAAGGCATTTCAGTTCCGCCGTATTGGCCCGCGCCTGTTTTTTCGCCAGCTTTTCGCGGCGCTTTATGTCGTATACGTATTTTCCGTATTCGCATATTTTCGCGGTTGAAACTCCAGACCTCGGGTCGTATCCTACTTCTACGAGGTCGAGACCCATATCCTGCGCGTATTCAACCGCGTCGCGGGTATTCATTATCGTCGGAGGTTTGCCGTCTTCAATAACACGGCACTGACCGGCCTTGATCTTCCAGTTGTACCTGATGAACTTTTCCCTGTCTTTCGATCCCGGCCTGTTCGGCTTCCCCTGCTGTATATTCATGCGGTAAGCGTTTCTTCCTTTTTCAGTTAAACCATTTAAGAACCGTGTCGCCGGTAAACCCCTTTTGCCACACGAACCACGCATAGCATACCATCGACTGTGTCGTGGGTTTTCCGTTAGGCCAGCATGCTATGCGCTGCGACGCGACGTATACGGTTTTCGGCGGATACTTCTTGAAAAGTTCGCGGCGCTTTGCGGTTTCGAGAAACGTCAACTTGAGGAACATCGCGACTTTATGCCCCGGCGCGATCACGCCCATCGCCTTTTCGACGAATTCCTGCGCCAGCTTGTACGGCGGATTCGTCACTATGTCGGCGTCTTCGTTTTCCATGTCTGACGCGAGAAAATCTATTCCCGACACGCCATATCCGCGATCGACAAGGTCTGAACTCCTGACATTAAATCCGTGCGAGACTAGAACTTTAGAAATATGGCCCTGTCCGCAGGCCGGCTCGATAATCTCTTTTGAGAATTTTTCCAGCGAAAGCAGTTCTTCGACGGCTTTTGGATCTGTCGCGTAAAAATCGTCGTTTTCCCTGTTTTTTAGAGAATGATTTGACGGAGCTATGCCTGCAATCGCCGCCTTTGAATTTCCTGTCCAGTCTTTTGACATATAAAAATTATACCTTGATACAGGCTTAACCGGCATTTTTTTTAAACTCGTACTGGGATCTACAATAACTTTTAAGGCATTTTAACATATATTCGGCCTATGATTTCGAAAAAGACCGGTTAAAATATTTTTTATAAATCTATATCGCGTAATTCCACGCCATGAATTCGCATTCAAATATATTGAACGGTTTTTTACTGTGCCGTTCGACTTTAATATGCCCGATCTCGTGTAAAACTATTGCTAGCTTTATCTTCGCGGATGAGTATTTTTTAGATAAATGTATTTCATTAGACTCCGGATAGCATAGCCCGTCGTCTTTTCCTAATGAAGAATCAATTACAAGCTTTATCTTAAAGCGCTAGCAGTAATCAGATATAAAACTATCTATTTTCGTTTTTTGCATTTTAGGCTTTCGCTTGCTGTCCGCTAAAATTATTTACTTTAAAAATAGCCGTCTTTTGGCCGGTAAAATGCTCAGTCCCAGCACATCCTGCCGATAGCCTTCCAGTGGTCGCAGTACATTTCCCAGTATTTCTGCGCAAGCTCTTCGCATTTGGCGTAGTCTATCACGCCGTCTGTCCCTGGCATGAACGGAAGCGTATTGCGGTATTTTCTGTCGATTTCCGCCATTTCCGGTCCGTCTTCTTTCTCGACGATTCCTCTGCCATTATAGTATTCGTATAATCTAATATAAAGAACCAATTTTTCTAAATCGGCTTTCCATGCCGCCATCGCCATGTTCATTTCCTCGTCGCCGGCGTTGATTTTATACGCCTGTTCGAGCGTAATCTGCTGGCCTTTTCCCGACCTTGACTTGACGACGGCTTCCGCGACGTACTTGGACGGGCAACCGTGTAGCGACTTTATCATACGCGGAATATTGAAAAGCAATTTACGCGTAATTGTTCCGTCAATATTCCAGCAGTCGGCCCGTTCTTCGCCGTGATTCGTTTTCATATTGTAGTGACCCAGCCAGAACGCGACATCGTACAACATGTACTTTATGTCATGCATTTTCCATGCTATCAACCCGAATACATCCTTGATTTTTTCCCACCACGGCTCTTTTTCGCCAAGACCCATAATTTCGGCCAATCCGCATCCAACAGTATATGTTCCGTCTTCATGCGCAACTACGTGGTTGTTGATCTCGCGGTAGAAATACTCTGTCTCCGCCGCCGGCGCGACGAGCTGCTGTTTCTGCTTGAACAGCTCGAGCTCATCTATCGCGGCTTCGCGCGTCGCGGCCCAGAACGTAAAGTCGACGACCGCTTTGCCGCCGTCTTTATGGAAAATTTCGAACTGGTTTTTGCCGGCGTGCTGCGAAAGCCATGCGCCGTATTCCTGTTTTGTCATTTTCCTGGCCATGTAAACCCTCCTTTACACCAGCCATGCGAAACGCCGCATCAGTTTTTCGGTCATGGCCTTGCGCTCGGCGACTTCTTTCTCGGAAAGCGGTTCCTCGACGACATTCCATGTTTCAGTATCTACGAAAGTGTTTATGTTAAAGTCGTAGTCGTGGCCGCGCTCCACGTATCCGCGCGTATTGCTGACGACGAGAATATCTCCTCCGTTTTCGCGATTCATCTTGAAGTTCCGCCAGTTCTTCTCAACTGCGTGGATATGTCCGCAGCAATAGCACTTTATGGACGGATGCGACTCCATCCATTTGCGCCAGTCGCTTGCATACGACGCCCAGTTGAACTCGCGCCATGACCACGTATTGCTGCAGTCGTCGACGTAATAGCTGTGCGTAAGGAAAACAGGCAGAAGCGGATGGTGCGTAATAAGCACGACCGGCATCGGCGATTCGGACTTTTCGTTTTCCGACAACGCGCAGTCGAACGCCGACAACGCGTTTACAAACCACTTCTCGTAGTCGCCGGCGGTCATGCGCGTCAACTTCGGGTCGTTATCGGAGCCGAACGGCCATTCGCGCCCGACATATCCGTAGCGATAGTCGTTCATGTTGAACTCGGAGCACCTGCGGTTCAGCGCGGGGTCGCCGTTCGGGTTCAGCGTCTCGTGGCCGATGCGCATATCGGTATAGCAGCAGCTTCCGAGGAATAGTACGCCGTCTACTACCTTCTTGAGGGTTCCGGTCTCGGCGTCGAGATAGGTTATATCTCCGTCCGCCGGAAACGCGCCGGCCAAAGCTTCGCGCAGTTCGTCCATCGTGCGTTTTTTCGAAGCCGGAAGCTCGTGGTGGTTGCAGTACGGAAGGTGATTTCCGGACACCAGCACGCCGCGGCGGACGTTTTTCTTTACCCAATCTATCGTTGTTTCAGGGCTGCCGGATGTATCTCCGCAGAGAACAGTAAAAACATCGCGGCCGTTTTCCGGAATTTCCAGCGGATAACGGTCGTTGTAGTCTACGTGCAGATCGCTTAAAACCCTAAATCTCATCAATTATATTTTACCGCGGAATATGCAAGAAAGATACTATGTCTTCAGCATAGCATAAAGTCCACCGCAGAACACACGGGATCCCTCTATAGAGCCACTAGCCGTCGAACGGATACTACGGAGCAGGAAGTTTTTCCGGATTGCCCGTCACTGAATACGGCAGAAGCTTTTCTATAACCCGATCGGCCCATTCGCCGCCGACGATATGGCGGCATGTTTTTCCACCGGATTCGATCTCCCCGGACGGGGAAAGCTGTTCATATAAGCCCCTCTGCCGCCGCCCTGACAAGCATTTCCTCGCGTGAGCCGGCAATTGCCGTTTCGCGGAGCTCGCGCGCCCGGTCAGAGTCCCACTTGCTGAGGCTATTGTCGGACAACGCGTCGAACCCGCGCTTGACGCCGCGCCAGTACGCGTCGACGAACGCCCTGCGCACGCATAGTATGTCTTTGACAGAATTGCCCCAGACTGAGTGGTATTTGCCAAGCCCAACCCCGGAATTATAGTCGTCTATGACGAGCTTGTATTCCATCAGGCCGCCGAGGTACCCTTCGACTTTTACGCGTTCCTGGAACTTCCTGTTGAACTTCTGCTCAAGGAACCGCCTTATGATGCCGACCTCTACCTCGGCGGAAAGACTGTTAAAAACAGATCCGGCGCGCGGCTGTTCCTCCCGGGGCTTTTCGGTTTTTCCGAATATACTTAAAATACTGTTCAGCATGCGGTTTATTATACCATGCCGAGAAAAGGCAATCATCTTCAGTAATTGTCAGCTTCAATTACAGTCTAGAGCATATATCGGACAACTCTTAGAGCACTTGCTATGATTTCTGAAACTATTCAGCATTTGATTTTTCATCCAGACGTCTGCGATCGACTCAGTAGAATCCAGCAGGTCTATCGCGTTGTTTTCATAAACGTGCTCGACAAAGCTGCAAGGCGTAACTTTCCCCTCTACGCTGCAGTATATCGACATGCGCGCCGATTCGCAGGGCTCTATCGAACCGCAAAGTTCAGGCCGCCCCATTTTAGTCAATATGTCCTGGACGTTATGTCCGTTGCAGCTGTCGAATCCGAACGATATACGGTTGTCCAGACAGAACTTTATGACCTTTTCGAGGTTCGCCTTGGACAGAGAGCAATCCAGCTTCTCGGCGCGGCCGACTGGCTTTGCATGGAGCATGACGACGGACCTCAGTCCCGGGACTTTTCCGTTCTTGACGTCGTCGAGAACGCCGAGCACGTGCCCTATGGAAAAATCCGCAATTACTATATGCATGTTAATATGCATGTCCTTGTTGAACTTTTCGCGGGCTGTTCTATGCAGTTTTGCTATAGTATTGTAACACAGCTCTTTTGCCTTGTCGTAGCAGCTGACGGCGCACGCTCCGCAGTTTTCAGCCAGGACTTCCGCCATATGGTCGTCTAGATCGGCGCCGGTAAGCGTAAGGTTTCCGATTATTCCGACAGACCGAAGGTATTTCAGCATGTCTTCGAGATGCGGATTTGACTTAACGCCCGTTATGCCGAGCGCGACCTGCGACAGGTTTTTCGGAAACTTCGAAACAACGGTCTTGAACTGGTCGAGCGTCATCACCTTACCGGGCAGCGAAGTGTTGTTCTTGTAGCACCATCTGCAGTTTTCGGAATTGACCTTCGGGCAGGATCCCGTTACGATTTCAATATCCGCGATTTCGGGCCCGAGCCCGCAGTACGCCGGGTCGTCCTCCGCCTTCGCGCTGAACCTGCAGTTGAAGCCGTCTCGCTTGTCGAAAAAGCATCTGTAGTCCGCGCGGTCGTTTACTGTAAGCTTCCACTCGTCCGCGTCAAGGACAGTCCAGTCGGTTCCGTCGGCCTCGTATCTGTACACGGCGGGCGGCGTCTTCCGGCTCGACGATATTCTCGACGCTATTTCGAGAAAAACGCGCGGATTTTCGGATGAAAGCACTTTCAATACGCCGATTATGCAATTCGCGGCGATACTTCTATTAGATGCGTCGTTTTCCATATTTTCGATTATACCATAATGTTTAAAGACATATATCTTCGTCGGGCGTTATAAGCATGAAATACGAATAGTCGCCGAAGTCCACGGCCGCGCCTTTTTCCTTGCCGTGGATTATCCGGTCGTATTTTTCGATTTTATACTCCGGGTCGGATTTATGCGTCTCTTTCCAGTTGAATATCGCGGCCATCGCCTCGTCGAACGAACCGCAGTCGGCGATCTTCTCGAGCTTTTCGCCGAACATGTGCCTGGTCAGCCAGACTTCCTTCGCCTTACTGTTCTCCATTGCTGTTCTCCTTCCTTACGGGTTCTTCCGACATGAAAAGCGCGCCCGGCTTGTTGGCTATTTCAGTCAACGGCATTTTCGGCGAAAACGCGACGACATGCGAACGAACGACCTTCATTTCGCCGTTTTCGTCCAGTATCCGCTGCTTCTCCGGTATCTTGGCCAGCTCGGCCGGCGTCAGCGTCTTTTCATACGTTTCGCGCCTGAAGAACGTGCCGAGCCGGTATTCCTCCGGGAGGGCGTAGTAGTCGACGCCTTTCTCGGCGAGCATCCTGATTTTCTCTTCGCCGTTCCTGCCGTGTATCTGCTTGTTCGAAAAATGCTCGAGCGCGAGCAGCGTTATGGAGTTCTTGACGGAGTCCATGCTGCGCCACGTTATCATGTTGGCGGCTTCGGTCAGCGACGGCATGTTCAGGACGCGGCAGTCGAACGACGGAAGGCGCTTCAGGACTGCGTCCTGCATCTTCGCGTTTATATATGGGCGCATGAACGCGGCCGTGAACATGGACGCCAGCACGGACTGCAGCTTGAACAGCCTGGTGCCGAACGGGACCCTGGTGTCGTCCAGCCACACGAAGCTCGCCTCGTCTGACTGCGTCATGCCGACCGCCGCGCCAGTCTCCTCCACGATATACATCGTCGCGCTCCGCATGGCGGCCGCGTAGCACGGATCGAACGGCTTCCGCAGACCACGGCACCATGTATGGCCGGCCCGCATGTCCACGCGGGCGTATATCGGCAGGCGCTCTATAAGCCGAGTCTCCGTCGTAACGGCCTCGTATGTCTTCATTCGCACCTCGAGCGGCGTGTTTGATGCTCCGCCTGGTCTTTTCTTTTTATCTACGCTTGACATGATTTAATTATACCGTAAAATTCCTAGAAACTCATTATACTAAATTTAATCCCAGAATAACCCACATCGCGTCCGAAAAATACCCTATAACTTATATTATAATAGTATTAGAACGCGATACGCCTTATTCTAGGATTGTTTTACGCAGTTTTAGCCGAATCAGGCGTTGGCTGTGGCATAAGCATGAGCTTTATATAGCTTTTCAGCTTAGGGCATTTCTCTGAAAGCTCGACTAATTCTTCGTTAGTAAGGGACTTGCCGAACTTATTTATGGTAAAATGATAGAAATCATGCGTCTTTTTGCAGAAATCATACAGCCATTTTTACTAGGGATGGTCTTCATGCATACAAACCGGCTGCAAATAGTATACATAACCTCGATTTTCAGACGCTCGTCTGGTTCGAAGAAATCAGTTAACATCTCCCTCTCGAACGTCTTGTCGCAGTATAGCCAAACCCTGTTGCTGCCGAACCCTGAATTCGGAGACAGATAGACAAACGTAGCGCATACGCCGAGTATGTCGCCGCGGTCCTTTACGCCGCATCTGACAGACATCCGCCCATTAGGAAGCCAGCCGCCGTTCCTGTACCAGCCAAGCTCGGCGCATTTTCCAATCAACGCGTTCCACGCGTCGCGGGACGAATTTTTTGTAAAAAACGCGTCCTGTCCGACCTCATGTCGAATTAGACTCTCGCCGACTGCCTTGTCCGGGGCTCGTACCGATACCGTCTTAGGCGGAGAAAACTTGAAATATCCTGTAAGCCTTACTAACATGGCGTATTGATTTTATCGCGTCAATATATGGGCTTCCTGGGAGGAGGCGGTTCCTCCACGCCCCACCAGTGATGGTACGGGATTCCGGCCGGGGCCGCGTCCCTGAGCATGTCGAGAGTTGGCCTGATATGGTCCAGTACGTCCCGTACGATCAGTCCAATGTCATTTATGTCATGCATGTCGATACCGGTCTCCACTACTTTCCGAAGGCGCTCTTCGTCGTTCATATATGAACCCATTTCCGCCTCAAGCCAGTAGTTTGGGTTAAACCCGTTCTCCCACAAGCCGGGCGACTGGTTGTGCACGGCGAACCGCAGCGAACTGCATCCGCGCGGTGTTACCGCGAGAGACGCATAGAAATCGTTATAATCGAATTTAGGCCTAGATATTATTTTATTATATGCTTCCTTGTATTCAGATATATCTATGCGGAGGATATAGTGGTATTTGCCGCCCCTGAAGCCGATGTCTCTTTTCCATATACGCTCTATGAGAGACCAGTTGCGCCCGCCGACCTCTCCGTCGGCAAGCAGCTCTTCAGAATAGTCGCCGTAGCTGCCGGTCTTTCTGTGCAAGTAGTTGAGCTGTTTGCAGACTGTCATTTTCCGTTCCCTTCCTTAACGGCCTTTTCGACTGTCCTGATCTTGAGCATTTTCTTCCGCCGTCCCTGCCTGTTTACGTCGAACAGGCAGTCCCAGCACCTTTCTATGGACTCTTCGTCGATGCCGAGCCGTATGTCGTCGCGGCTGATGAATCCCTCGCCGTCGATCGTAGTCCCGACCTTGGCGTACGCGATTACCTTCTCGTTGTCTACGACGGCCGTCTTGAACACCACGTACTTCGTCCCGCCTTTGCCGCACGTAAACGCGTCTCCGGGCTGGAGCTTCGCGAGTATGTCGCCGGGCAGGCCGTGGTAGCAGTCTATGACATTGGCCCGCGTCAGCTCCGGGAAATCCACTGCGGTGGCTATCGCGCAGTTGGCGGCAGAAAGCTTCGACTTTTTGGCGCCGAACGGGGTCGTGCGGCACCCGGACGCGATCCAGTCGATAAACGACTGGTTGACTGCCGTAGGCAGCTTATACTTCTCTATCGCGTCCTGCAGCTTCCAGTCCACGTTGCGGTCGTACGAATACGTGTTGTCCCAGTCGCGCGGCTGCGACATGAAGTCTGCTTTCGTCAGCTTCGCCGTGCTCTTTTTCGTCCAGTCGCGGCCGTTCAGCTGCTCCAGCACGCGGAACGCAGTATTGCCTTTCCTGACAGGCCTGCCTATATACGCGAGCAGCGCGTCTTTTGCCTGCGCTATGCAGATAGATTCGGCCTTCTTGTAGTCGTGCAGGCGGGCCTCGCTCCTGTCTGACGTCAGGAAATTGCTGTTCCACGCCTGCAGCATGCAATAGCCGTCCTCGCCGCTGTACGCATGGCCGGCGACATAGTCGTGCACGTAGTAGGAGTCCCGCGTTTTGCAGACGGACGGCCCTTCGACCGCCTTAATCTCTGTCCGGAACGTCTCTTCGTTGAACACCTCCATGCGGAATTTTCTCGACGGCGGCGTTTCGCCTTTCTCGACTTCGACCCACGGCATCGGTATCTCGACGTCCCTTGCGACGAGGCACTTGAATATCCTGAGTACGTCTTCGTGCGGAATCTCCAGTCCGTACATATGCCGTATGCGTTCCGCCGCGGCCTCCTGCACCCGTTCCGGGAGGTTCGGCCACTTGAACGCGAACAGCTCGTCCTTTGCTCGGAGCTCCGGCTTTTTGCGTTCGCATCCGTCCGGGTTTCCGGGCTTGTCGGAGCTGTACAGGCTGCTGTACCTGTAGTCGTCGTCCTTGAGACAGTCGAAATTTATGTTCTTCATGTCTAGGCCCTCACCTGTAGTATCCGCTGTAAGACTTTCCTGCTCTGCTTGTTTCAAGCGCTGCGTCCAGGTCAAGTCCGTCGCGCAGCCTGAAGCTTTCGCAGAACCGCCCCCTGTCCGAGAATACGTAGTGGCTGGCCTTGAACGTGCAGACGTCCAAGTCTTCGCGCCCCTCCCACTTGCTGTCTTTGCCGCGGTGCGCGAGGCACTTGCCGTTCTGGTAGTGCTGGCACATGCCGGCTGTCGCCAGGAAGTTTCCGAGCGGCTTGCCTTCGGCGTGCATGCCGCATTTCCGGCATGACTTTTCGCCGTCGAACCCTTCGCACCTTCTGCTTGTCGCCCCGCATACGCCGTGCGCCGCGTTGTCGGGGGACGTATCGCACCACAGCCTGCAGTGCTCCGACGCCCTGTACCCGTCGGATTCCTTCATTACCGCAAGCAAGTCGCGGAGGTTCATGCCCTTCTTGAACCCGTATATATAACCGGAAATTCTGGAAAATATCTCGGGGTGCGCCGCCAAAAAATCGCCGCAGCACTTGCTGGCCGTATCAGAACCGCAGCCGCGTTTGCAGCCTTTGCACGGGCCGTCTTTCCCGTCCATCGCGTCGCGGAGCGCGTCGTACCGCTCGCCCGCCAGGCCCGCCAGGATTTTCTCGACGGCGTCCAGCGCGTACGCCGTGCACGACAGCGCGCGGACGGAGTTCGCCTCCGCCTCGGCGCGAAGGCTGTTGCATCCTTCGTATATGCCGCAGTAACCCGCTTTCAGCTTGCAGACGTAGTCCTCGTACGATTCGCTGTACAGGGAAGACAGCTCGATCTCGTCGAACTCGAGGCACCCGTCCGGGCACTTGAACTTCAGTATGTCGTTTATTTCGAGTTTTTCGGCGTCCGGCGCCTCGATGACAAGCGGTTTTCCGCACATCGGACACGACATCTTTTTCGGATGCTTATCCTTGAAATACTTTATAGTCGCGAGCTTCACCTCGAACGCCTTGTCCTTTGCGTCGGTCCACGCCTTCATCGCGACCTGGCCGAAAGTCTGCCCGCCGACGACGGCGAACGGCTCTGCGATCCACCGCTTGAGGTCGCCGCGCTTCTTCCACTCGACGGCAAGTGCTTTCTTCGCGGCGGCGGCGAAGCTGGAAGACATCGCGGCGACCTTCGCTGGCACGCTATTTACGTCTTTCACGAACAGCCTGCCGTTTTTAGTCTTCGCGCCGCATAGCTTGACACAGTCTGGGCATATCAGCGTCCTGCATGCCGTGTACCTGCCGAATTTTTCGATTTCGGCTTCTGATAATTGCTTTTTTTCTCCGCAGAGGCAGCATTTGCCGGTTTTAGTGAAATCTATATGGTCACGATTCATAGATTAATTATACCGTATTTCTAAAAACTTCCTAAAGTCAAATACTTTAAAACTTTAAAGTAAATAATTAAGTTCTAATAAAACGTTTTATTAAGGCATAAGTCATGTACAGTAAAAAGATAAACGAGGCTATCCGCGAATTCAAGTCGATGATGTCCCGCCCGGTTTTCGAATCGGTAGAGGGGATGGCGAATCTCGAGCTCAAGAGAATACTGGCCAAGGCCGAGACGCAAACAGGAACGGCGTCTTGCGGCGAAATGGCAGAAGGCAAGCGGATCAGGCTGTGCAAAACGCCAAGCATGCTTCCGGACGACATCCCGTCGACGCTGGTTCTCTCGGACGGAGAATGCTAGAGCACGTACAGCAATGGCTTGAATCAGGCGACAGAGCACATCTGGTACAATACCTATACGGTAAAGGGAAAAGCCTAGCATGACGTCAGGGTTTCGTTCTTCCCGAAAGACATCACGTTCGACGAGCTTGCCGAATACTACGGACGCTACTATAGTTAGACGAAAGACAAGGCCGCCGGCGCGCCGGAAGAGGTGAAGCGCGACATAGTGAAGATATTCGCCGGGTACGTCTGCCCCGAGAATACGTTTACCCGTATATTCGGCGGATACGCGTGCGGAGACGCCTACGGCACCGTCAGGCAGAAAGCCGCCGACGCGAAGAAGCGCGAGGAGGCGTGGAAGAAACGCACGCTGCGCGGCATAGACATCGACAAGAAGTTCGCGCCGATAACGACGCCTGTCAACGGCGACAGCGCCGACATGGAGCGGTTCGAGAAGGCAATCGACGCGCTGTTCGGAGGAAGCGCCTACAACACGTTCGTGCCGGACGAGTACGAGGAAATCGAAGGCGCGCAGCGGGACCTCGACGACTGGGACGTATACAAGGTCAACCTGCAGAGTACAATCGACGAAGAAGGCTTCTGGGAGCAGATATACGACAGGCTGTACGAAGACTACGACGCGAACTAGACGGTGAAGGCGTCGGAGCTTGTGTTCTGGTTCGAAAAGGCCGGCTCCGAGATTGCCGAAGACGCGCTCGAGAACTACGAACCGGACGAAGACGAGCTCATACACCGCGGCGTACGCAAGAGCGAAGCGTACTGGCGCGCTTAATATGCGCTATGTATATTATTGTATCAGACTGAATTTATAATTTCCCATGCCGAGAAAAGGCAACCTTCTTCAGCGATTGCCGGCTTCAATATGATACTGGAATACGTAAACCCCGTCATATGGCACTGGAATATGTAAACTCCTTCGACGGAGATTTGCACACCGTAAATCCGCTTGCGGCCGCCCACAGCCGGACTTCTTCCGGCGAATCGCCTATTGCCATGGGCGCGTATTCGCAATCGCCGTTGCAGTTGCATACATACCAGTCTTCGGCCATCAACGCATACTTATTCGCGTTTTTTCCGGCCCTTCCGGAAACATTAATGACAGGTACGACGAAAAAATCGCCGTATCGGTTGGGGTCTGGACGTCTAAGCGTTTTTATCATAATACGTTATGTTCTATTTAGACCATATCCATAATAGTACAAGGCCGACGCGTGCGCGTCGATGAGGACTGGCTCCGGCCAGCCGTTTATCGCGGAGAACAGCCGCGCCTCCTCGATAGACGTGAATGGCGGCTCCGACTTCGCGTTAGTGAACCTATTCTTGATGCATGTCCAGGGTTCGTCGTTATGCGCGCAGTAGACGATCTGCGACATGAACTGTATGCCGTTGTTGTGCAGCAGCTTCTTGTACGTCTTCTGGTTGGGGACGTACATATGGCACCACTTCTCGAAACACGCCGGGTCTTCGCCAATGCCCCAGTAGCCTTCGTCGTCCTTGAATATCGTTATGTCCGGAAACGACAGCGTCTTTGCCCGAGAAGGCAGTCCCCGCTTCATTAACATGTAAATGACTTTATTCATTTAAACTGCCTTGTAAAATTCACGGCTAGGCCCGAACGGGTTTCCCGTCCAGCCCTTTGCCGCCAGCTTCAGTTCCATCTCGGCAGGAGAATCCGCTTCCGGAATCCTGACTTCCACCGTGTCGCGGCGCACGATGTTATACGCCGTAGCTTTTTCCTGCACCGACCGGGACCAGCTTATCCATTGTTGTCTTTTAAAATATCTGTTTATGATCTTCCGGCATGTGGTCGAAATAGATATACGTTTCTGTACGCCTTCCGCGGCGAATACGCCGTATCCGCCGAACGTTGGCCGGTTCATCTCTATCGCAACAGACCCCCACTTGTCGTCCGGATCGTCCGGGTCCAGCCATGATATACATATCCTGCCCGGAAAAACGCACGGCACCAATCCGAACGGCCGGCACCATTCCGCCAGTTCGGCCAGAGCTTCTTCGTCTGTCTATTTGTTTCGAGCCATAAAACGATTATGCCATGAAAAAAGACGGCCGAAGCCGCTGGGAAATCAAAAGTCGTCTATAAAAGGCGTTCTCGGCGCCGTTGTTTTGGCGAACATTCTGAACACCGGATTTAACCTGCCGCATATGTCTGAAACGATCTCGCAGTAGTCGAGCGTATCCCAGTCCATTCCGGTTTCGACTATGGAACGGAGCCTGTCTTCCTCCGATTCGTATTTGAAGACCATAGACGTCAGGCACAGCTGCTGGTCGAATCCGTTCTCCCACCAGCCAGGCGAGCAGTTGTCGAACCAGACGCCGCTGCACGGGGGATTTCTGCCTTTTACGGCCATGCACACCTTGCGCATTTCGTCATGCATTTCGCAGACGCAGCGCATATACGCGGCATACCATTCCGATATGTCTATGCGCAGGATATATTTCTCGACGCAATCCGACTGGTACCGCGGCTCCGGGTGCCAGTTCCGCACGACAGCCCAGCTTCTTCCGGCGGAAATTCCCTCCGCAAGCAGTTCTTCGTGCGCGCCCCAGAACTTAGAATCGTACCAGGTATGCTTCTGCCTGTATTTTCCGACGGCCATGTTTTGTTTACCCTATGCAGGTCATCATCAGCTGTAGTTCTTCCAGAGACGAACAGGACTGCAGCGAATCCATCCACCGGTTGGCCAGCAAGAACCTGGACCATATGCATTCTTCGCATATGCCGTTTATACACGCCAGTCTGAAAATCGAATAGCAGTCGGCAGTGTCCCCCAGCAGAAACTCCGCGCGTGACCTCCACATCGCGGCGCCGGGCATGTCTTCGCGGTCCGGCATCAGCCAGACGGAATCGTCTTCTCCAATTTCCGTATGCATGCCAGATATTTTCTTCGACACGGCGTCGAAGCAATCTAACAGCATATCTGGCGTTTCCTTCTGCATTTCTGCCGTATCAGCGCCTTCTGTTGCCCATCTTGGAGCTGCCTCTGAATTCCGGGTGCTTCCGCCGCCATGCGACGAACTTGGCGAACTCAGGCGCGGCCATCAGCTTCTCCTTCGTCGGGTAAAGGTTCCGGAGCTCGGTCTCGCCGTACGCCGCGTGTATTGCGTCGTGACACGGCCTGCATATCATGATGACGTTCGACGGGTCGTCCTTGAGGTCTTTATACCCGTTTTTGGTCCGCGACTGCGGGACAAGGTGGTGTTTCGTAAGCGGCGCGGCGCAGCCGCACGTTTCGCATACGCCTTCGTCTTTTTTCATAGTATTTCTAACGATAAAGCGCGGCGTTTTATCAGCAGGTTTCTCCGTCGTGCCAAACGCGCAGATATATGTCGTTTTCGTCATCGACGATTTTCAGGATCTCGATTAGGCGGCACGAGAAAAAGTGCTTCTTCTTCGTCTCCTTGCGGACGACTAAGCCGTCTTTTGCGACATAGTCCCAGTCCGGAATCTCCATTTCCGTCGATCCGCTTTTCTCGTTCTTCTCGCCTTCGATTCCATGCCGCGCAAGTATCTTGTCTTTAAGCTCGTCGAAGTCGATAAGCAATTCCTCGTCGCTTGACGCGAACGCCCGATATTCGTCTGCCGCTAATATATCACGATGGTCTTTAATAATTGCATACCTGACGCGGTACTGGCTTTTCTTCTCCCACTCGTCGGTGCAGATTCTGAGTTTCTTTTCGCGTTTATCGTATTCCAATGTCGATACTGGAAAATCACCGTCTTCTACGTGCAGGACGATTTCTGTATCAGGCTTGATTTTAGAACCTTTAAGATGTTCCCTGAATTCCTTTATTGTCATGTCATTCTCCGTTCAGTTTAAATCGCGGAACTCCGCGGTCTTCTCCATGATAGTTTCCATCGACACCGGCCTATATTCGTGCCGCTCTACGCATACGCAGCATGAATCGGCACTCCATGTCTTATATGACGCGCAGTCATGAATATGGCCATAAACGTTAAAAAACGGGGCCTTGACGAACTCCATCGGCGCATGCGACAATACTATAAAATCGTTTATAACTACAGGCCTGTCGTATACGCGGTCGAAACCCGCGTCGTAGTAGAACTTCACGGAATGGTGGTCGTGGTTTCCGAGAACTATGTTGACTTTCCCGTTAAGCCGCGCGCGCAGTTCCGGAATCTTCTCCTTCTGGTTCGGACCCATGCAGAAGTCGCCGAGGAACCACGTAGTAGAATCGGCGCCTACGACTGAATTGAAGTTCTTTATAAGGTCTTCGTTCATCCTGGAAAGATCGTCGTCCGTCACAACCAGTTCGCCGTCTTCGCCCGGACCGGAGTTCCACGGCCTATTGCAGTACTTTATGATATTCCTGTGGTTGAAATGCAGGTCTGAACAGAAAAACACACCGGACTTAGGATCAGAACGGCCGAAGCCCGACAACGCCCAGGCAACGGCTTTGCCGGCGGCTTCCGGATTTTCATAGCGAATTATGTTGTTAGATATCGCAATATCCGTAAACCGCGACGGATCGCGCGTGACTACCGCGTATCCTACTAGACCGTCGCCGCGTCTGGCAGCGTTCAAGGCAGCGTTTAGCTCTGATACAGGATCAGACGTCCTGGCCTTTACTATTTCCGCACCGGCCGGCGGACTAGAGACGTCGCATCCGCAGTCTATGAATACTATTCTTTTTCCAACCATACAAAGGATTATACCCCGGCCGTCTTGTTCATTATGTTATTTTCTTGTCAATGCATGCTGGCACTGTCAATAAAAACTGTCTGGTATTCTATACAAAACCAATGTCTGTTGCTCATGCCGATATAGGCATCCGCCGCCTACGAACCTGGCTACGGCTACGCGCATCTCCCGGACGTCGTAGCTTTTCGACACCGTCTGCGACATATTTTCGCCGTCGAGCGCGATGAGGACATAGCAAGGCATGTCTTGGAGTTTTGAACTGATAGACTCGCACCAACCGCGCAATTCGAAATAAGTTTTCTTCGTAAACGGCAGCATAAGCGCGAACTGGTTTCCCGACACGGAATCTTCGAACGCGCCGCCCGCTAGCGTGAATAATCCGCAGTTTGAAGACGAAAGGCCTACGCAGCGGATAGCTTGGAACGCCTTATTGGAATCGTCGAAAAACATCCCGCGGATGAATGCCGCGAACGCCCTGACATCTCTTGGCTTGAAGCCGTGTTTTTCGAAATTCGACACCGCGGCGACTGCCGCCTTTTCGTCCCAGTTGCCCTGCTTGGCGAAATGCGCGCTTAAAGACGCCTGTACGACGTCTACGCGCTGTTCCATGTCGAACCGCGAACACTCGGCGATTCTGATCGCGCGGTTCATGTCGGATATCGCTTCCGCTATGCTGTCAAGGTTTTTTCCGCTGTCGGCGAGATAATCGTCGACGACCTTATTGCCGGGAGTAGGCCTGCCACAATACGGCTCAAGCCCTGTCGGCGTTTCGCTTATGAAACCCATATGATCCATGTTGTCATACATCATTTAGCCTCTATCTTCTCCATCAAATCGACGTCTGTTTTGACCCATACGTCGCCTTCGCGCCCCCTGTTGTATAGGACATACTGAAGTCCGACTGGCAAAAATTCGCACGCGAGCATTCTCACTACGCCATACGTCTTCCACTGGAACTTGCGCCCGGCGGAGAACGAAGACGCGAGTTTAGACACGGCGCCGCTGTCGATCTTCGGGCGGTCCATTTCCGACGCGCCGGCTTTGAAGCCGCCCGTTTCCACGACTTCGCGCACTATCCGAACCGGGTCGAAATTGGAAACTTCGATGTCCGATTCGGCGAATTCCACCCAGTGCTTTCCGCTGTAGTCCAGTACGTCTCTTGCGGCTTTGACGTTCATGCGCTTTCTTTTTAGTTTTGCCTGAATAGCTTTATCGGTTCCGGCCATCCCGCCACCGCGGCAGCCAGCGCGGCGGTCTCAGCCGAGAAGAAACGGCTGATTTCGTCCGGCGTATGCCATGGCCGCGGCGTTATTGGTATTCCGCGCCCGTTGTCAAGGTAGTATCCGTCGTCCGCCGCGAGAACAACCCGGTTTACGCACTCCGTGAACGTCATACGCGCGCCGTCGCGCCCCATGGCCTCCGCCGCGGCGCATGGGCACGGCCCGTACGCGGCGACAAAACAGTTTTTCGCGTCAGCCAGTACGTACGTCTTGCAATATCCGTCTATGAACCGCGACGTCAGTATTAGCAGAAAGCCGTCGTGCAGACCCTTTACGTCTTCTATCCTCACGGAAGCGCGCCTTTCAGCATATCAGCCATCTTGTCTGCGGGCAGTGCATAGACCCAATCATGTCCGGACGCGACTTTGCCGTCTAGCATCTTGAACAGACACCCGGACGCTTTCTTGGCGTTCGACATGATCCAGGCGGCCTGGTCCTTCCGTGCCCGCAGACCGAGCGCCGACAGCGAGGCGAAAGCCGAATCTATCTCCTCGGACAATGAATCGAGGGCCGCGCGCATTTTCGCGAAGTCTTCCCTGTACTCCGGGAAATACGTCAAGAACTCGTCAGTCTGGTTTTCCTTGATCAGTTCCGCGGCGCGCCTGTACGAAAGCGATCCGTCGTCGGAGCGCATGTAGTGGGCGCTGACGTACATAGGACTTTTCACCTTGACGCGGTTGAACGCGGCGTCGCAGACGACGTACCCTTCGTGGTCGAGCGTCAGCTCCTTGGCGGCGGTCACGCAGTCTTCGAGAGACCCGAGCGGAAAAACGGCCGGCGTACGGAAAATCGTCGCGAGAGGATGGCCAGTAAAGTACGTTTCTTCGAACGTGGCATTGTCCCTGCACCCCAGAAAATTCAAGCGGGTCTCCGTCTGCGGCACGACAATCTTGTTCCACGGCGACGTCAGTTCGAACATGTAGGTTTTTCCGGGTTCGAGCATGCTGGACATCCAAGACATCGGATCGCCTACCAGCGCATGCCTCGTCATTTCAAGCTCAAGCGCTTTGACAATGAGCTCGCCGAACGTCTTGTACGGACAGCCTATTTGATCCTGCAGGCCGGTCTTGAACGCATCGATGGATCCGTTGGTAGACACCAGAAGGTTTCCGTCCGAAAATTTGACGAACTTGCATAGCGATCCGTCTAATTTCTCGCCTACGCGCGCCGTCTTCCAGTCGATTTCCGGGCAGTATGGCTCTCCGTAGTTGCCGAACTTGTCGAACGCGTACGATACAACGTCGAAAACGTCTTCGTCCAAGATAATCCCCCGGCACTCGCGGACGAGCGGATTCATGAAATCGGAATCGAACTGGCTATACTTAAACATGACAAGCCTGCGGCCGAACATCGTCTCGCGGGAAATCCTTATATGATACGGCGCCTCTCCGAGCAGATTTTCCCAGTCGGAATGCTGTTCGATGAACCGCTGCAGATTAAGTTTCTTCATACGTTGATTATACCACCGCCGGAAGAAACCCTAGAAACATCAGATCAACATCTGCTGTTAATGTCCCTTATGTCCGACGGAATAAACAATGCGGCAATATGCTGTGGCACTTTATTGCCGTTTTCGAAATACAGTTTCGGCACGACAGGGCTTACAAGAGAGTAAAGCTGTTCATGCGTCATGCGCCTATACCTGTCCGGATCGAGCCTCGGGTAATACGATGTCATACTTCTGTTGGACATGGACAGAGTCAGGTTTACGACACGCCAGTCGCTAGCAGACCCGCATCTGCTGTACGTATAGCTGTCGGAACTGATTCTCAGCCAGCAGTCTTGATACTTTCCTAGATAGCCGTATCCCGGCGAATTGGCAGACGCCTTGAATATGGTGTAGTAGTACCTGTCGAAGGGAAAGGCCATGAACTTCGCGGGCCGTTCTCCCTGCCCAAGCATGCAGCTGAATACCTCGAAATCCAGCGGTTCCCATTCTTTCTCCGCTCTGAACCGGGCGAAGTCGATCCGCTGAAACGCCGGGCAGGCCGCGATCGCCGTTTCTATGGACTCGACCGTCGCGGGAACGCCTTTCTGCGGCGAATCGAAAAAGTGGAAAGCCGAAGGCGGCGGAACCTCGTTCTTGAACACGCCGGATATGTCCGCGCGCGATACCCACGGGCGTTTCTTGTCGAACTTCGCCGGGAAAAACACCATACGTCCGGTCGACGTCTTGAGCTTCGCGTAATAACCGGAAGACGCCCAGTCTTTTTCGTTTTCAAGCGCCGCCTTGATGTCGTATTTTCCGCTGTCGAAAGCCGCGACGTGGCACTCGTCTGAATACGTATCATGGATTCCGGCGTATATCCAGTCGCCGGTCAGGACCTTCATCGCGCCGTACGCATGGCCTACGGCAAGGTCCCCCTTCTTTACGCATTCGATTTTCGGGCGTTCGCGTCCTTCGAATTCTGTACGGCATGCGTCGGCGTCTTTGAACTTTGAAGTTCCTTCCTTCAGCAGCGTCATGCAATGCGAGCTGTCAGTAGACCATGCATACGCGTATTTTCCCGCAATGACGCCGTTCGTTATGTCGGCGCCGGCAATTATCTCGGCGAAGTCCTTCGGCGGAATGCCTATTTCGAAGCCGCGCGGATCAAGCACTATTATGTCGCCGGCCGACCTGTTGTATTCGCCGGTTTTGTATCCGTATATGTTGAACGCCCGCCCTGTTACGCGAAAACCCTCTGCCGGGTCGTTCGGAAAAGACATCACTTTGTTATGGACTATTTTCCTGAGCTGCGTCTCCGGGTCTTTAGACTGCGACGGTCCGTATCCGTCGGTAAGCCTCTCGAACGTCGCGGCTTTAAGCCAGCCCCTGTCCATGTATTTGCACGTTACGAAACCAGACTTGCCTCCGGACTTTGATCCGAACAGCCCGACAGTTACCGCGGCCGGAAGATAATAAAGGTGATTCGGCGTATTCATCTCAGCAGCCCGTCTTTACGGCGTTCTTAAACAGCTTCAGCTTTTCGTTCAGGCACGCGCTGTTCCACCGTTTCGCGGCGGCTTTTTCCGACGGCGCCGAATAACCCCTTCCGAATTTTGTCGAAGATCCGGATTCCGCGCACGACGGACAAAATATCTTATATATAACGAGTTTCGGCAAGACGTATTTCCTGACCCGCCCCCCTTCGTCAATATATGTTTCGTCTACGCTTTCACGGGCGGTAAACGTCTCAATAGCCGGTTCAATATGATGATATGGGCAAACTTCCATAATAATAAATAATACCTTGACGCGTGAACTCCGCGCCGCGCCGGACAGCGCGGCGTCTTCTTGCTTTAATTTAAGTGAACTCTATGCTTAGCTGAAGACAAAGCATCTTTCTTGCGCATTCAGATGTAAAATATTTAATATGGATAATCAATGTTCAGAAACGGCGAAAAAGAAACGCCTGCATGAAATGACCAAAGAAGAAGTCGGCAGACTTTCTAAAGAGGAATTCGAGCTCGCTTTTAAAGAAGACCGGCTTTTTACCGTACGAGACGCCATAGCATGGCTTTCCAAACAGAATCCGGACGCCGGTCTTATGTACTTCGAGACCAATTCGAACGCATGGTGCGACATGTCGCCTGATATGTTCTGTACGGTGGCGGAAGAAAAACCAAGGGAACGCGCCGCGCAAATGGGGTGGCACCGCGGCGAAGAGGACATAGAGAAAAAGGTCGATGAAGGCGTGAAGGAGGTTTTCAGATATGTCAAAGACGACGACATCTGCGTTCGATCCTGATTATATCGGTCCCGCCGCCCGTCCCGGCGACGATTTGGTCTTTGTATTTTCCGGGTTCGGGCTTGAAATGGAATTTCTGAACCAGGACAAAACTTTTGACGAAGACGAGGCGCGGGCCGCGTTAACAAGCATGGCCGAAAAAATCTGCATAGACAAGACATACGTCGCGTTCAAAGGGACCAAATTTAAAAACGTATTTATCAGGGAAGACGGATGGAATCAGCTGTGCGATCTTATATGGAAAACCAAAAAGCGCAGAACTGCCCTAGATCATCTGGTACTCCGCAAAGCGTTTGAGCAGATGATTACCGCGTATATGGAGCATGCCGCGTATCTGCTCGGATACGACCCGTAGAATATCGATTTCTGGGTAGATCCGGATTCTGATATAAAGCTGTAGCTTGCAAAAGACGTCGCTAAAGAATGGCAGACTTATCCCGGACAGTGGCAGGACTGGCCGGAAAATAATTAAACAATGCGCCGGATTTCGTCGGCGTATACTGAAGCCGATTCGTAAAGCGCGGACATAGCGCGGAGACACCGGCTTTCTGGACGCGGAATTTCGTTTACATGCGTAATGAACAGACGCGGTTCGGCGTCTGATCCGAACCTGGCGCGGAATTCGTCGAGGTCGCGGTTTATGCGTTTTGCCGTATTTTCGCCGTAAAACGCGCCGAAACGCATAGTTCCCTGCCATTCGTTCGGCATATTGGTTTCGTCCGGAAACGAAATAGACGCGTTTTCTTCCGGAAACGGCCCGGCGCCGTGCCTTGTCGTATAAGACCTCGTTACGTAGTTAGCTACGACTTTCCCGGAATATCCCATCGTATTCATATACTCCGCTATGCCGATAAGTCCCGTATACGACGGCGTCGTATGGTCTGCGTCGTCTTTTCCGTAAAGCTGGTCCAGCGCAAGCCCCTGTCCCTGTTCGAACACGATGCGGTTGGCGTCCGGTATGCAAAACGCGGATTCCACCTGCCGGCATGCCTCTGACATGAATTCGCAGTCCTGTATGAAATGCCGGACCATTCCGTCAGACAGAAACAAGTCAGACATGCCGTCGGGTTCCAGGCCAGTCTCGGCAAGGCGTACATCCAAAGCATAGCGTTGGCCTTTCTTTACATAGTCGATTTTGGCGTTATGTCCGAGTTTGGCGAATTCCGAAAACGTCGGCCATTCGCCTGAACGGATACGCTTGACTGATTCCCATATGCCGCAGCCGACTGAACCATGCCTTTCGCCGCCGCGGGATTTTTCAAGCAGCCTGTTCAGGTATATGTCAATCGGCAGTTGAAAATCGCACCGGGCGTCTCTGTACGAGGCTGGTTTTACGCCGACGGACTCAAGCTCTCCGTATTCCCGAACGAACTGCATGGGATTCAGCAGAAAATCGCCGCAAAAGCACGTCGGCACGCCGCGGAAAGTCCCGGACCCGAAATGGTGAAATACATGCCGACCGAACCGGCGATCTGTAACAGTATGTCCGCGCTGGCATCCGCCGTTCGCGAGCGCGACGACCGTCTTGTCTTTCGAAAGACAAAGGAACTCGGTTACGAGTCCCTTGCCTTCGTCGCCGTAGTTGGCGCCTATTACGACTTCAGCCGTCACCAGCCGATTACCTGCAGGTTCTGCATGCCGCCGGTTCCGCCGGCGTGCTTGCGCACGATATCGACGATTTTCTTATGCAGATCGTCGACGCTCGAAATGACGACGTTCTCGCCGCCGAGCACCTTGTCGAACGAACGCTTGCGCGAAGTCTGATCGGGATAGCTGCCGGATTCGATACAGATATGCACGATGTCGTACTTGTCCTTGACCTGTTCGTAAAGGTCCTTCGTGCCGACGTCCTGTCCGACGTCGTCGCCGGTAATCCTGGAAAGCTCTTCTGCCGGAAGATACGGATTAAGCGGCTCGTCGCCCATCGTTATGATAAGACCCTTCTTACCGCGTTTCCAGCAGTCGAGCCGGCAGTGCTTGAGCGCCATATACCACGCCGCCGTATAAGACTCCCAGTCGTTTCCGCCGCCGCCGTTTTCGAAATAGACCTTGTCGAGGTTTACAGCGATGCGCGTATCGGATTCGAACTGCGAAATCTGAATAGGCGAACTGTCGTAGTCGAGGTCTCCCAGCGCCATAATCATCAATTCCGGATCCTTGATGCTTTTGTCTTCGAGGATTTCCGTCATAATCGGATTCAGCTTTTTCTGGACCTCGATCGCCGTCTGGCCCATAGAACCGGTAACGTCAAGCGCCAGGATAATGGGAAATGTCTGCGGGTGCTCCTCCGAATCGCAGCATTCCCGCAGGATCTTCCACGGCTTCATTTTTTCGTCGACGTCATGGCTAACGAACGCCTGGCTGGCGTTCGTATACGTATCCGAAAACGTCCCCGACGAACTATCGTACGACCTGCCTACAGAGCAGGTATACGACGCGTAGTTACTAGCTGTCCAGGATCCTCCACCCATGCGAAACCTCCTTACTTGCGGGCTTTCTTGACCGGCTTCTTGGCGCGCTTCTTGGCGGGCTTGGCCGGCTCATCGTCGTATTCGTCGCCGTCTTCGTCTCCGTCGTTGAACAACGTAAACGTGACGTCTCCGTCCTCGTCGTCATCGTCCTCGCTTTCGCCGCAGATACCGTCGAACAATCCATCGAGAGACCCGCCGTTCATGAGCATCATCATGGGAAGCGTATTTCCGCCGAAGCCAGAATCTTCGCCGCGTCCGCCCATCATCGCGCCCATCATCTTGAGCTTGAGCATGTTCTTGAAGAATCCGCCGCCCTTCTTGCCGAAGCCGTCGCCGAACAAGGACACGATCCTGCCGTAGAACTTGCGGCCGAGGAGGACATGGCGCTCGGGAATGACTTCCTTGATCGAAGAATCCTCGTACTGCATAACCTTGACGCGGTTCTTCGACAGCGTCTCGAGCACATAGACCGGCTTACCGTTGATAAGGATGATATACCCCGGCTTAAGCGTACGCGTCGGCACGAGCATGAACATGTCGTCGGCGAGATCAAGAACGAAGTTCGAGCAGTTGGTGACGCTGCCGGTCTTCGGGTTGTACACCTTGTATCCGTCGGACGTCTTCACCGCGATACGGCCGTTCAGCGAAAGACGGCAGCAACCGGATTCGATGCGGCCGACAACTCCGTCAAACATTGAATTAATTGTATTCATTTTTGTTTTCCTTTTTAATAATATACCTTATTAGTTTTCCGCGATGTCGATTTGGCAGTTGCGCATGACATGCAGTGCAGCCTCATGACTTGTCTGATCAAGATCGCCGCAAAGATCGATCCGAACCGTAATTTTGGTATTAGGCCGCGCGGCGCGGAGCATCAGCGCGTTGGATACAATACATATGGACGTACAATAACCGCACAGGATGATCTCCTCGAGCGGTTCGCCGTATTCGCCGACAGAATAATCGTCTTCGTCGCCGAAATCATTGTAAATCCTATCGATAAGATCAAAAGAACCGAACGTAGGTTTTTCGATCATGCGTCCGTACGGGATAATAACGTTTCCATCGCCGTCTTTGTGCAACAAATCGACAACCTCGTGTCCTGGTGTACCCTTGATGCAGTGTGGGATGGGAAGCTTCCTGCCTTCGAGCGTCTTCATGTAGTCTTCGTCATGCGTATCCTGCGTCGCATACAACGCATATCCCTTGACCCGGCAGTCATGCGCGAACGCGATCAGCTTTTCGGTATTAGACTCCTCCGGATACCCGTATGCGAGAGCCCCGCCTTTGACGAAGTCGTTTTGAACGTCTATGAATACAACAGCCTTCATTTTCCCTCCTAGATCACTTGACCAGATTTATCTTCGTCATTATACCGAACAGCGTATTTGTTTTCGTTTCGCATTCGACACCTGTCTTGTCAGCAATTTCGACTATCTTGGCCGTAGACTTGTTGTGCACGCGATTTCCGCCGACGGCGAGAACACCAAGGGTCAAGACGACAAAAGTCATAATAACCTTAAGCCAAAACATATCGCTTTTCAGTTTTTTCACTTCGTTTTCGATATTCAAGCCGAATCTCCTTTTATTTTATATTATTATACCGTGAAAATGGCCGACGTTTTCGCGTTTGACGGCTTCAGGCCGCGTCTATGTCCTTGGACTTGAGATACGGCGTGGGATCAAGCAATTTTCTGTCCCGCTGCCCGTCGAGTTTCCATCCGTCTAGATGGCAGGTCTCCGTACGAAGCTCGAGATGGAGCATCGCTACCGAGTGGTTCCTGATGTCGGGCCTGTACTTCTCCGGCCTAAGCACAGGCGTCACGTTGCCTATGATGTCTCTTTTGTCGACGCGGCTGCCGACTTTAAGCAAATTCGACGACGGCTTCGCCAGTTCGCCGTATGTAACCACGCCGGATTTCCCCTGTACCTTCACGCACCATGTTTCGTTCCACCAGTCGCAGTCAGCCTTCTTGCCTGTGAATTCGTAGATCGCGGTAACGATTCCGTCCTCGACCGCGTAGACTTCGGCGCCGGCGCGGGTATAAATATCTACGCCTTCATGGATATCGAATTTGCGTATCGCGCCGAATGCGCCCGGCTCGTAGAACCGCGGAATATAGTCCCTGAACTTCTCCCGGCACTTCCCCCGGACAAACTCATTGCTGTTCGCGTCGTAGACGAACTCGCCAAACATGCCCTTCAGCTTATACGAATACGGATGTCCTTTGTACATCGGTTCGCCAAGCAGATCGTTTTGCGATATCGGCTGAGACCACATATGGCCTTCGACGATGTTGGCGATCGTGCCTACGTCGGCGAGCGCGCCTATTCCTATGTCGCCGCACGCCAGTTTCTTGACGGTGGGCTCGATGAACCTGACGTTGTCCAGCCTGTCCAGCGTCTCGATATTCTTCTGGTGTATCGGATTCTGGTACATCCATGAGTTCATGGCCTCGCAGATGTAGATTTTCTTGTCGGTGCCCAGCCACGCGGCGAGAGTCGACGACACGACGTCGTCGGCTATCCCGTTCGCCATCTTGCCGACGACGTTGAAGTCCGCCGGACAGACTACGCATACGTCGGCCCACCGAACGAGGTCGATATGGAGAATAGGCTTCGCCGGCTTGTCCCGCCAGTCGCGTATTTCGCGATCTACTGAAATGAACGGGGACCACCTGTTGGTATAGCACGACACTGAACACTCGGAAACGCCGACCGGGCTGTCGGCCTTCATCATTTCGAACGCGTTCTGCGTGGCGTAATGCCTGACGGAATGGCCGTCGTTCTGAAGCCTGTCAGCGAGCTTCTGCGAAAGCTTCGCCGAGACCGAGCCGGATGTAAGGATAAGAATGTTCATCCGCTTGCTTTTAGTAATGGAAAACCGTCTTGACTATATAGCGGAACGGGACGTTTTCGCACATCCATGTTCCGTCGTTCGCCGAATGGAAGAACTTCATGCCGTCCGCGTGCATTTTCGCGGCATCTACCGTCAATATCACCGGATTCCTGTCGTGGCGCTCGCCGACTTTCCTGGCGGTCGCGACGTCGGACGAAAGATGGACATACTGCCTATTCATAGGAAGCAGTCCGTCTTTCCGTATAGAGTCCAGCGCCTTGTTCGAGGTTCCGTGGTACAATACAGATGGCGGAACAGACGGAGTAAACTCTATCCGGCTTTCTACGGAATGTCCGTACGTGGCCCTGATTTTCCCGCCGGACATCTCAAACCTTTTCTTTTCCGATCCGGCGATTATCTGCGCTATGTCTTCCTCAGTCAGACTGACACCTCCTTTACGGCCGGCCAGGGCGGCGAGGAACGTCTTGATGTCAACCCAGCCCTCTTTGTCGAGGACAAGCCCGAATTCCTCCGGCCTATGCCGGAGCGCGTACGACATTGTCTTACTGGCAGCGATCTGCTGTTTAGAAAGTTTCATTTGCAGGTTTCTCCGACTTTATACCAGAACGCCCCGTTTTCGCGAGTATACGTCTTTTTCCACCACGCGGCCGGCGCGGCGGTATCCGGTTCCTGTTTTTTCTTGCCGTCAACGACCGCCTCTACGATAGGGCATGCCCAAGAATCCACTTTCTTGCCCGACACCACCCCGTCGTATATAAAACGTTTTTCCATATCTGTTTTTCTTTACATTTTCTATTTGTTTATTTGTTCATGCCGAGCTTCTCGAATCCGACGAAGTTCGGATTGGCATACGCCGACTTGCCGGACAGTTCAAGTTCTTCTATGCAGTTGAATTCGCATAAGTCGCAGCCTTTGGCTTTATTCAATTCGCAGGTCTTCCTGTCCCGGTTCTTTACACATCCGAACGGCGGTCTCGCGAACATTCTCTCTGTATGATAATCAAATTTCTTTTCAACTCCATCTTTGTCTGTATACTTGACAGGCTCAACCTTCTCCTTCACCTCGATTTTGACGCCCGAACCCAGCAATATCTTCCAGAACCTGGCCTTCGCACCGTATGCTCCGTTCGTCTCCCGTCCGTAGTCGTTAAGCAGGTCAAGGAGGTAGTTGATGTCCCTGATAGACATCTTCACGTCATACGTGTAGTCCTTGAATTCCTTGTAGTCCTCCTTTACGGAATCTGGCTCCCAGGGTTCGTCGCCTCGGTACTTCCTAATTATATCATATATATCCGTCATTTTGCTGCTCTTTCTTTCAAGCACTCGTCCACGACATTCTTTGCAAGAGGATATACAATGCTTGGAAATCTCTTGCTTGGTGCTGGAAGAGTGTATGTTCTTGGAGTGCTATTGCTCTTTGAGATGATAGTCAACTTGTGGTCATTTGCCTTGATGTCTCTGAGATCGTTGCCTATGACCAAATCGACATCCGACTCCTCAAACTGTTTGGTCATTGCTTGCAGCAATTCATCATTAGTCGAATCCACAAGCAACTTGAATCCGCATATGGTGGCGTTTGGAGCGAGCTTTCGCATGATTGGAAGGATCTTCGGGAGCTTGACAAGCTTGATGCACATGTCGTCTTCCCTCGACCGGTACTTGCCGTTGTAGTAGTTTGCCACGCCATAGTCAGACACCGCAGCAGCAACTACGATGATGTCGTATGTCTCTTTCTTCAGAAGCTCCTCTATGCCGGACTTGTAGTCGTCGAAAGTAGAGTACTCTACATATTCGGTCGGTCTGTAGCCGTCTTCGTATGTCTCGTCGTTCAAGGACTGGAGCGCCGGCTTCCTGCTGCCCTTCGCCATGAAGAAAGTTATCTTCTCTATGGGGTTTCCGCACTTGTTCCCGCCGCTGAATGCCTCGAGCCCCTCGTCGAAAAATGCGTCGGCTATCCGCGAGCCAAATGTCCCCCGGCTCATGTTCGTTATCGACCTCACGCGGTCGATCGGAACTTTCGTCCCGCCTGATGTTATCAGTATCTTCATAATCGTTATTTTACGATAATTCTTCCAGCGACATCTGCTCTCAGCTTGTCCGCGTCGAACTGGAGAAGCGGATTGTCCGGGTCGTCGTTCCACGGCGGATCGTCGTCGTTATTCCCGTACGCCGCCTTCTCCCTCTTGTTGTAGACGTTGCCGTTCTCCGGGATATACGCGCGGAGCTCGCCTTTCTGGCCAATGTACAAAATAAACACGAGCGGAAACTCCCAGTCGCCGCCGCCTGCGCACCAAAGCACAGGGAATGCCGACGGGCCGGATCCGATCATCTCATAGCCGTCAAAGTCTTCCAGGCCTGGAAGATGGTTATAACTGTCTTCTGTCCCGAATTCTTCTGCGTTCTCAAAGTCTACATTTATCTTCGATAGATCTGCCCGCACTTTCGCCTGCGCCGGCGTATTGCTATCGCTTCCATTAAGTATCCCGTATATACACGGAACATCGTAGTCCGGATCGCATGCTTTTGCAACAAGCGTCTTGAGATCATCGATTGTCTGGTTTGCTTTCGCGTATCTTGGCATGGTCTTTCTCCGTTACAGTTTGCTGCAGAAATCCAAATGCGTTCCATAATTTGATTATACCTTTTCAGCCGGACCTATGAGTCAGGGAAAACTCCGGATCAATGCCGGCGGCGGCTAGCTTTACGGCCAGGTCTTCTTTAGACTCAAACTGCAATTCCGGTAGTTTAAGGCCTGGAAAGTTCAAGTCCGGCCCATATCTAAAAATCTGCCGCATAAGCCATTCCGCTGATTCTTCTGCGGTGTTTTTTGTCTTGCCCAAGCCTGTACAGCAATGTACGCCGCCTTGCGCAGTATAATGATAATCGACGGAACACGAATATCCGTCTTTATAATCTACGACGACATGCGCTCCGACTAGTTCCGCAAATACATGCGCTATTTCCAGCCAGCTAAGTTCTGTAAAAGTTCTTCCGCTATCGTTCATACATATTTTAATAATACCGTGGCATAATATAATTATGGTAATAGATAATTTCAATTTGTTCAGAAGCAAGCTAACGTTCAAGAAGGCGACGAAGTTCGACTCTGAAACCGGGAAAATCGTTGAGATAAACGACACGTACGACAGATATATAGTCCAGATACTCCGGCGGGCAAAGGATCCCGGCGGTAAATCATAGGGCGTCAACACCGGGAACAGGCTGATAAAGACGTACGAGATTTCGTCGCTAGAATATTTCGACAAGAAGCGCGAGCATATAATCGACCTGTGCAAGGCGAACAGCGCGCGGGCGTATATCTTGCCGCAGGTAAGGTCTACTTACGATTGCCTTAAGGAAATGATAAAGCTCGGCGTCGACAACCTCGAGAATCCGACCGTCAAGTTCCAGCATATCCTGCGCAGCAGCCTCTGCTCGATGCACAAAAGCCGCGACAAGATGTGGATACTTGACCTCGATGCGGATTGTATGCGGGAATACATATATGACGCTAAAAAGGTTGAAGTCAATGCCAGAGACTGGACTCCCGACGAAGTGATGGAACTTGTCCGCGAAAACCTCGAAAAATGCGGAAAAGACCAGAATAGAGCGTATTTCGTCCGGACGAGGTCCGGCTGCCATATCGTGTCTCCGCCGTTCAACCTACAGGCCGCGGCGAAAGAATGTAACCTGATGTTCGAAGGCGAAAAGAGTATCATATGCGAAGTTGTCTGGACGGGGCCTGGCGAGTTCGAGCTTAGAGCAAAGAAAACTACAGGCTGGCTTCATAAGGATGGAATGAGCCTATTGTATTACGACGACAGTATGCCCTAATCAGCTTGTCGCGTATTTTCGCCAAAAATCCGCCCATTTTGCGTCGCTGGCTATTTCGGCTTTGAGCAGAAGTTCTTCGGCGTTCGATGGTGGTTTGTATTCCGAAAAAGCGCGTTCGAGTACGATAAACGGATTAAATGCCTATTCATGTTTTTCGGCATACTTTACTGCGCTTATTAAATCAGAAAAATCGCCAAGCATATATTTCTGTATTATTTTTTCATCCGCATTGAATTCACCTATTTCTATCCTGGTCTAAAGGTGTATCATCGGAATATACAATTTCATCTAAGTTTCGATTTCCACCGATTCATGAGTCGACTCCAACTAGTTTCTACGCCTAAACGATTCAGCGTAGAACAGCTAAAAATATATCGGATCAGGACAGGCTGATTGCGCCGGCGTTGTGCCGAAAGACGCGTTTTTATACAGTGCGTCCCACAGCGCCGACTGCTTCGTCGCATATTTTCCGCGACCATTCTGCGCCGTATTCGCCGTCTAGAAACCTGTCGAGATCTTCTATCCAATCGGCCGAAGCGCTTCGCAGATTTTCCGAAACAAGCATTGCAGAATACATAGGACGCCACTCATCAGTCTTCCCTCCTGTCTTTTTGGCAATAGACAGTATCTTGTCGTATTTTCCCCATACGAGATCTTCCGCGTCTGTCGTTTCGCCTTTGTCTTTTCTTTTCTCCCAGCCAATCCACATCGCCGAGCCTATTTCATGCGCCCAGCGCCATCTTGACGGAATCTGGTTGCCCGGGAGAAGCCCGGCGTGGCCGCGTGAGACGGCATGCATCACCCCGTGCAGGTCCTAGTCTATTACCAGCTTCGCCATCCGAAGTAGAGAGCCCGTCGACGTCGGAAGCGAAATTTCGTCGTCTGGTACATCCAGCTTCCGGCCTTCCATAAGCGCATAGGCGAGAGCCCTGGAAAACCTGTGCACAAAAGATTTTTCGTTACGTCTTCCATACAGCCAGCTGGTGCGCAGTATCGCCGTCGTACCGGGGTTAATCGCAAGCGCTTCCTATTCGCCGAGAACCTTATGTTTTCCGTATACGCCGATGGGCGACGGCTTCGCGGTATCCGGAATAAGGGAATCCGCGCGTTCTCCCCCGAACGCGTAGTCTGTCGAAAAATGTATAAGCCTGACGCCGTTGTCGTGGCACGACTTCGCGATCTCGGCCGGAAGCATGACGTTGGCCTCCAACGACTATAGCCGCTTATACGGCGTTGTTTCCGCTCCGGCCGTGTCTGTCATCGCCGCGCAATTGACGCACCAGTCATACGCGCCGCGCGTTAGATGCCATATGACTGTCTCTTTGAAATTAAACGCGGGATTGCGCGAAAGACCTTTCGCGCTGTATCCGTCCATGCTGTTGAAATAATCAACGGCTTCCCCACCGAGCATGCCGTTTGCGCCTATCACCAGAATGTTCTTCACAATACCTCCTGAAGCCTGTCTATGGTACGGCTTTCTTCTTCATACCCGCAGTCGCGCGTCTTGCTGCAGAATTCGCCGTTTTTCAGGCCGCATCTCGCCCTTCCCATCACACGCATCAGGTATTTGCAGTTCTTCCCGACGACACGCCTAATATAAACGCCTTTCCTGCGCTTTCGTTTAATTCTCATGGCGCGCTGTCTTCCGGGACGATTCCGGACCCATTGTTTACTTGTACCATAGCCGGCCTTCTCTCGCGTATTCTTCCTGCTTCTCAGACATCCATTTTTCGTAGTCGAGGCCTTTCGCGTCTTTCTCCGACAGCTCCAGCTTCGCTATGTCGGTCTTGAACGCCGGATTGATTTCGGCCTTTAGCTCGAGGATTTTCTGGATAAACCCGTCGGGCGCTATGCCTATTTCGGATTTCTTGTCGTATTCGTTGTCGCAGAAATACTCGAATACCGGCATGCCGTTCTAATCGGACGGCACGACGAATCCGTGCAGAAACCCCCTCGGTACCCATAGCTGGTTCTGCCTTTCAGAATCAAGCTCAAACACGTCTGATACGCCAAATGTATCCGAATCGGGACGCGCATCAGTTATTACGTCGAATATTTTTCCGTATACCGCCTAAACCAGCTTGCCCTAACACGACTTACCCGACTGCGCATGCATACCGCGCGCGACGTATGGCTTGGATTTGCTTCTGTTAACTTGCTTAATCCACGACAAGTCTGAATACCAGTTATCGGTATACAGCATTCCGGCGTCGTATTTCAGCACTTCGGTAAAACTTCCTCTGTTGTCAAAATATATGTCCAGACTACGTTCGAATACGCGCGACTCCGGAATTCTGGAATCATACCAAAACTATTCATGAAATTTCATCGTCATGAATATATTTTACAGAAATTAAAGCAAAAAGCCGCCGGGTCTTCAGCCCGGCGCAGAGTTCACCAGTTCCATCAAATGAACAACTTTACTATGCCGTAGATAACTCCGCCTATGGCAAGCGGCGCGGTAATCCTCAGCAATACCCGCCACGGTACTTTCGCCATGAAACCGCGTATACGCTCCCATTTAGTTAAAGGAGGCGGAGGCGGCGGCGGAGGCGGAGAAATATGGGCTGAAGGTCTTCTGTACGGCGGAATAGCAGACTTCGGCATAGACGGCGCGGGATCTAGATCCTTAATAATAGACAGAATATCAACGTCAGACGTAAGGCTCGGCGCTGGCTTGCGACGGCGCGACTGTTTCCTTGACGGCTTCTTCTCAACGACATCTATAATAGGCATAATTTCAAACTTAGCCAGTTCGTCAGAACCGCACGCGCTGCAGCTAAGTACGTCGTCGGCCGAAATCACTTCGGTGCCGCATATCATGCATTTATATCTGAATTTCGTCTTTTCCATCTGCGCCGATATTCTGTTTAATTTTCTAGATTATACCGCAGTTACCGGCTTGGCGACCGGTGCTGGAACCGAAGACGCCGGAGCCGTATGCGCGATGCTGTTTTCCTCAAGCCGTACAACGTAGATGGCCGGACTTAAGCTGTAGACGTTTACTTCGTCGGCCGTAAGCTTGCAGAAATGCGGAATGGCCGGTGTAGCAGGCGTATCGTCGCGGAATGACGAAATGCAGATTACGTCGTATCCGCCGAAAAACCTAGAATACCGTTCGAACCCGCCGGCCGGATGCTGATGGCCGAATATGAACTTCTTTATCTTTCCTCCCATCAGCTCGTTGAACGACTCGAATTCCTGAAAGCCTATTTCTGACGTCTTGGACGCGCGGTTGAGAAGCTTGTTCTTGACGTCTACCATACGGCACCATTCATAGTCGGCGGAGCAGCGGCCCGAGAAAAACACGTACGGAACGCCTCTCCTGATTTCGTCTTGGATGTCGCAGCGAGGAATGCCTCCGTGCGAAAGAAGCGCGCCGAACTTTTCGACGAACGCCGCCGATGGGCATTCGCGCATCAGCCTTATCCAGGCGCGGCCGATCAGCGTATTGTCCTCCGACGGATCTACGGCAAGCCTGTCGTTGAGCCATTGCGTATAGTCGGACGGCGTAACGGCGGACGAGAACCGAGCATCCGGCGAATATTCGTCCGGATACGAAAGCGCGACGTCATGGTCGCCTTTTACGACGCCGATGCTGATGTCGTTCCATGCGGCGAATTCGTCAGGCATAGCCTTCTGCATAATCGCCAAAACCAGCGCAGATTCGAGCATGCAGCCTTCCGTCGCGCGATCAAGAACGTCGCCGAGGAGGTACACGGTCGGCGAACCGGCCTTCGCCGCGCGGCATGCGTCTACGATAGTGTCGAGTATTGCCGCCAGCGATTCGACGTCGCCGTGCGTATCGCCGAGGACATATGCGCGGTCGAGATTCCCAAGAAAACAGCCCGGCCCGTACGCGATGCTTCCGCCCGGCACGGCCGGCCTAAGCGCCAGCGTATGCCTGGGCATGTCCTGATCATCGGCGAGGGCGAACGTCGCGATTTCCTTTTCGTTCAGCTTGAGCCATTCGACGAGCCGAGAATAGCGCCCGGCGTTAGAACGGCGGTCTACTGCGCCGATGATGCTATGAGCTTTTACCACGTTAATCCTCCTCGTGTCCACGATTTCCGGAACGGCCGGCTTCGCCTCGGCCGGCATCGCCGCGACGGTTGACGACTTTGCCGGTTTCGGCCGCTGCTGATATCCTCCCGTCCATGTATACGGATACGCCGGCTTCGGCTGGGGCTTCGGCTGGGGTTTCGGCGACCCGAACAGATCTGAAAACCATGACATATTTCTCCATTTCCTTTCTTGACTTTAAGCCATTACGACGTCTATAAATCCCGCCTTGCCTTTCAAGGACAGCTTGTCTCCGTCTGAAAGCTCAGTTTCGCACGCAAGCGCCGAGCCGTTTACGTACAACGGGTTCTTGACGCGCGGGTACGGCTTCACGTACCACTTGTCGTCGCGGTAACGCAGCATGAACTGCACGTCGTCCATGTACTTGCTGTCAGGCCCGATTACCTTCGCACCCAGCGTCTTGCCGACGTCGAGGTCTACGGCCGTCGACAGTTCGCCGGCCGGTCCGCGGAGCGTAAGTTTCGCCATGGCGCCGAATCCGCACGCCGGGCACCCGTTCTCGGTATCGGGATATTCGGTTCCGCACTGCGCGCACTTCATCACGATACCTCCACGCGAAGCGACATCGCCAGTTTGCCGCTCGCGCGGCCCTTGAGGTTAATGACGTCGCCGCTGCTGATCTGCATCGGCGACGCGTCCAGCGCGCGGCCGTTGACAGCAGTCAAATTTGTCGCGGCGAGATTCGCGACAACAACCCAGTCTTCGCCGCTCCGTTCTACCGTAAACTGGTTGGAGCCGTCCGCGAACTTCGCCTGCGAAGACACGCGGCGAAGCAAGACCTGATCGATAATGAACGGCGTACTTGTAGTGAATGCTCCGATGTCGCCGACGAGAGTCAGCTTGCTGGAAGCGGAACCCGGCGCGGGCGAAGCCTTTGGCGTACGGCGCCGGACGGCTTTTTCAGGCGCGGGCGACTCAATAGGCGCCGGGACGCCCGGCACGTACTTCGGCTTGCCCATTGCCTTGCACAGCGACATGAACTCGTCATGGATGCTCGCCATCGTAGGACGCTTCTTCGGATTGACGTTCAACGCGTCGAAAATAAGCCGCTTCAGCCTGTCCGGGACTTCGCCTTTGAACGGGATATCGCTGTACGACGCGAAATCGCATTTACCCGAAAGAACATACTTGTCGAAATCATCCTGGCCGAGCTTGGACCCGAACGGATGAACGCACGCCAAAACCTGGCACAGGATTATCGCGGCGGTGAATACGTCCGACGCCTCGAGCGGCGCTTCTCCCTTCAGGTGCTCCGGCGAATTGTACCCGACAGTCCCTACGTATCCCTGCTTGCCGTGCCACGGCGCCTTTTTGTCGGAAAGGATAGACCAGTCCATGTCGATAAGCAGCGGCCTGTACTTGATCGCGATAGTCGGATCAAGCTTGATCTGCACGTTCTCAGGCTTCAGGTCGCAGTGTATCACGTTGGCGTCATGAAGTTTCCGCATGGCGAACGCGAACACCGAACACGCGTATACGCGCTTTTCCCAGTCGAACTTCTCCGGCGCCTTCTCGATGATGTCGGCGAGGTTCATGTTGCCCTCGATAAAGGGAAACACCTGGAACAGGCACTCGTTGCGCGTCCACTTGGTGCCGTCCGGCTTGCACGGTATACCGAGAAACGTCTCGAGCGCGTATACTGAGGTTGTAGAAAGCACCGGGTCGGTCCTAAGACGGCGGTTCAGCTCGTTCTCGTAGCTGAAATAGTTGTTGAACCACGGCACAAGCTTGCTCGGAGACTTGTATTGCTTGAAGAAAACGGCATGCCCGTTTTCGTCAACCGCCTTGAATGCGTCGGCAAAACCGCCCTTGTTTATCTCCTTCAAGATTTTATACTGGTGCAATTTACTCTGCACTACGTCGTTCGGTCTTACGATATATCCCATTGGATTTTCCTTTAAGTCTTAGAACTTGTCTAAAGCGATTATACCATAAAACCGGGCCGAAGGCCGGCTCGGTTTCGGCATTGAATGTATTACTGTATGAAAGAACTTTCGCTGACTTCCACCCAGCAGTCTCCGTCGTCGTCTCCGCGGCATTTGCCCCACGACTTCTCATTGAATAACGGGCAAACAGCGCCGCCGCCTTGTGACGTCTGCGAAATAGACACAGACTTTCCGATCGTCTGCATGAGCTTGGCGAAGTCGATGTTCTCTAGGCCGCGCGATTCGTCGATTGTCCATTCGCACTTGTCGATCTGCGAAAGCGTATCGAATACTGGACATGGCGGCGTCACCATGAACAGCGCAATCTTCCTCTTCTGGTATTTCTGCGCCAGGTCCATAATCCTGTCGTTCGTCATCTGAACGAACAGGCCGGCATTAATGGGCTCATCGGTCAGAAGAACAACAACGCGATGGCAGGTCGCGGAGTCGCGGAACGGCAAATCGGCGGCCATGTCGAGAGCTAATCCCGTAGCCTCGTCGTATCTACATTCTATTTTGCCAAGCTCCCGCTTGAACTTGTCGAGGTCAGACGTAAAGAAATCCGCGGCCGGGCCTTGTTTAAAGCCGAAAAGGCCCCTTTTCGCGCTGCCGTTATAGAGCGCATCAATGACGTCGCGGCCGGCGTGATTGACCGTACGCAGTTTCATGGCGCCGTCGATATTGGCGTACGCGAGGAAGTCGAACCTGATGTCCCACCGCGTCTGGAGATCCAGCTTGATTGACTCCAGCATCTTATTGACATGATTTCTTACGCCGCTAAACGCGTTGCGCATGGAACCGGACGCGTCCATGCAAAATACTATATCTGCCGTTTGTCTTCCTGCCATGGCGTTTCCTTTAACTGAAAGTAACTACCCGCGACGACTACTGAAGCTGCCGCGTCTTTCCAGGCGAACTCCAGCTTATCTTAACCTGGTCTCCTTTATGGGAAACAGTATAGCCGCCAGCGACAAGTTCGTCTTCAAGCTCTTTGTACAGATACATATACCATATTTCGGTCTCGAACCGGCAATTACGCGCTGCAGCCTCTATCTGCTCCAGCACGTAATTGCGTCTGGCCCTCATGGTCTTGGCATACGCTTCTTCTGCCGTCATCAGAGCGTCTCTGCGACAGCGCTGGCAGAAACAGTCTTGGCCAGCTGGTCGAGCGTCTTCTGGAAGTTGGCGCGGTCGGCCGTAAACTCGCGAAGCTTATACACGGCGTCGTTCGGAATCTCGGGATCGAACTCGATCGGCATGTATTCGCACTTGTCGATCTGCGTCAAATCGTCATAGCACGCCATGGCCGGCGCGTAGACGGAAAGACGGAGCTTCTCCTGCATCGCGAGGTTCGCGATTTCCTTCCAGTCGAGATTGGGCGCCTCGGAAAGGGAAGTGCGCGGATGGAACGATGCGTCGCTGAACACGACTACGACGCGGGCGGCCTCGCTCCGGTAGCGCCACTTCGTCGGATCTTCCGTCTGCGCGCACTTCGACATGCCGCCGAACTTGGCGATCTTGTAAAGCGCGTCGAGAAGCGATTCGGGCTCGTCGCCGCCTCCGGCCGCCCTCAACGCATCGAGCTGCGCCTCGATCTGGGCCGTGTCGCGAACGAACGGATTGTCGATGTACCAGTCGTCGCCGTCTTCATCGACGTCGCGATAGCCGATAACGCGGGCGCGCCAGTCCTTGACGACGGCCGTGCCGTTGGCGCCGGCCGCTGAAAGCGAATTGAAGAAGTTCTTGATGTTCGACTTGAGGTCGTCGATCGCCGGCTGCATGCTGCCGGTCGCGTCGATAAGAAACACGATATCGCAGACGCCCTTGACCTGCGACGCAGTAGCCTTGACCGCTGTCATAGGTGCCGGGGCAGGAGCTGCCTCTGCCGGAGCGGCTGGAGCTTCAGCCGGTTCAGCTGCTGGAACGGACGCGGCAGGCGTCTCGACCTTTGTCTTTTCTGTAGTCATTGTTGCTTCCATTTTGTCAGTTCCTTTACTGTTGATGTTTCGATTATACCACGTTTCCATGGTTTGCGCCGATGCGCATCATGAAGTTCTTGAGGATTTTCTGGGCGGATTCGTCTAGCCCGCGGCGCCTTTCCATAAACTCTTCGTATACGGGCGAGTTTATCTTAAGCCATTCATGCACCAGCCAGAACGACTTCGACGGACGAAACTGCAAATATGCGAGGCCGTCCGGATCCGGATTTATGACCGCGTCGAACGGAATCGGCGACAGTTTCATGGAAATCCCGCTCTCTGCCGATATCCTGGCCATGTACTCCTGCATCTTCGGCGTCGCTTTTTCTTCGCAGAACGAGTTGTCGAGTTCGTCTGTATACGATCCATCCGAGACGACAGATGTCTTCAGCTTAGCCTCTTCGAACGACGCGCTGTTCCGGTATATTTCCACGACAGCCTTCGAAATCCACCTCGAACATACTCCGCATTCGGATATGGTCGGATCGTCGTTAGGCGAAGTATGCGTCGACGGATACCTCGTCATGACGAATTCGGCCGCTATGCGCGAACATGTGGCGGAATACGGAAAGTTTGAACACGCGCAGTTCCAGCAGCATTTCGCCGGCCTGTCTACGAAATAGCCAAGCCTCGCCTTTATTCCGGGTTCTTCCGCGCAGTCAGTCCGCATCTGTTTCGCATTTGACGTTTTCGGAGAACCTGGCCGCGCCGACTTCATCCCGGCCGACGCCTGCGCGGAATTCCGCCGGTGTCACGTATATGCCTTTATATTCAGTACCCAACCGCTCTTTGGCATTGGTTATTACGATCATGGCGGCAAGCAGAATGCCGAATGAAACCGCCGATAATATAAGAAACGAAATACCATGTATATCTTCATCGTATACAGACGAAAATATAGATTCCCAATCAAGCGCATGCGCCCGAAGCATAAATACCCCAAACAGAACGCAAAACGCTAAAAACTCAAACATGGCGTTAATTCTCTTTCTTCGGCTCAACCGTATAGTAGATACGCGTGCTGCCGCCGTGTTTTTCGCATGGTTCATATTCCGCCATTTTCAATATATAACGGCCTGGACCGAACTTCATATCGGCTTCTCTATACAGCAAAAGCTTGGTGTTGTTAATATCATAATATTCACGTCCGTCGCCTACTTTGATTTTCCGCACGATGACATTCGTCTGGTAGTTTTCAGACATTTCCTTCGCGACGTTTGCCCATCTGATAAAGCAATTGTGCGACTTTATGTAATGGCTTGTATAACAGCCGTTTATCTTCGACGCCGAAAACAAAACGACCGCGGCATAGCACGCCGCCCTGAAAGACGCCCAGTACATATTCCCGTTGTTAGACATGTGACGATTATACCGTATTATCCGTGAAATACGTGCGCTAAACCGGATTAGTCTTTTTGGGAAGATTTCTTTATACGATAGCCGACGGCATAGGAACTATAAAAACAGAAAACCGCCGGATTTCCGGCGGTTTTCCCTATGGGCCATGCACTAGCTATTACTCTTTAGCCGGCGCGGCCGAAATAGGCGCAACTACCGACTTATCCAGCTTCTCCACTGTCAGAAGCTGGATAAACTGGTCAAGCGCCGACACGTCGGTCTTCCCGTCTGCCCCGCCGCCGATGTTCATCATAGTCGGCAGCTTGACGCCGGCGATAGCCTTGCCGATGGCGTCCCACTTGTACTGGTTGACGGCTTTCTCGAGGTCGAGCTGCGCCTGCTGCAGCTCGGTGATCGCGCCGGACTTCTCGATGGCCACCTTGCGCGCTTCGGCCTTGGCGACTTCCTGCTCAGCCCGCAGCTTCACGGCCTCAAGGTTAAGCGCTTCGGTCTGCTTCTGGACCTCCGCGACTTCGCGCAGCTTCTCCGCCTCGATCTTCGCCACGGCCTTCTGCTTCTCGACTTCGATCTCGGCCTTCTGCTTCTCGAGCTTCGCGACCTCGACCTGCTTCTGGGCGGCGATCGTGGCGAGCGTCTTCTCGCGCTCGGCCTCGGTCTGAAGCTTCGCCGTTTCGGCGTCGGCGCGTCCCTGCTGCTCGGCGATCTGCATCTTGTAGTTTGCCTCGACCTTCAGCTTTTCGGCCTCGAGCTTCTGCTGCTCGGCAAGGGCGAGGCGACGCGCGAGGTCGGCTTCCTTCTGCTTCTCGAACTGCCGCTGGGTAGGCTCGTCCGGAAGAGGACGCCCGTCGACGGCGAAGTAGTTGACGTCGATGCCGTGAGCAAGCAGCTCCTTGTTGTGCATAATTGCAGTGTAGAGCTCCCGGATAAGCGGCTCGAACTGGTCGCCGCCGATGACGTCAGACGGATCGTACTTGGTGGAGATCGACTGTGCGGAGGTATTGAGAGCCGTCAGCAGCATCTGCCATATCTTCTCGTCGTCTCCTTCTACCTGCTGGTGGAGCGCGATAAGCTGCTCGTCCGTGGCGCCGTCGATGCGGTAGCCGATGTTCGCGCGGAGCTTTGCCGTAGTCTTGTTCTTGAACTGGATGTCAAGCAGGTCCTTGTCCTGCGCGTTCAGACGATAGATTCCGGCCTTAGCATACTCCCAAATCCTAGGACAGATCATTGTATACCAACCAGCTTCACGACGAACCGTCACTTCTCCATTTATTGACTGGATAATCTGCAGGTTCTGCGTGTTGTTGACATGCAGCGTCTGCACGAAGCAGATGAATCCAACGATGGCCAAAATGGCCGCGAAAACCAGTGAACTAATTGCTTTACCAGACATATTCGAGTTTCCTTGTTTGTTGTTTTTTTGTTGTTTGTTGTTTGTTTTTTGTTGTTTTTTTTTGTTGTTTGCCAAATTAAGGAGCGGCAGGAACTGGAGCGGCAGGAGCCGACGGCTTAGAAGGGTTTTTCGCCTTCGGACCGTAGACCTTGAAAAATTCTTTTGTTCCGAGCCAAATCACGTTGGCCGCGAAGAAGACAAAGCCTCCTCCGAGGACAAGCAGACCGAACACCACCAGTATTCTCATTATCATATGCGTTGTTTCTCTTTTTAGTTGACGTCTACGGATTCGACAGCAGCCGCACCGCAGGCTAAATTGATATTACCGCAAAAAAAACAACCGAGGTTTCCCTCGGCGAAATTCCGGCGATTGGACAGACTCGAACTGCCATTCTGCGCCTACTTCACGCATGTCTTATCCCGTTAAAACGACAAAACACCGGTCAAATTTTGTAAACAAGACGCTTGTATCTTTTCAACCCTATGAAAAATATAAATAATCGCTGTATGCGTCTATATAAATTATACTGCAATTATTTAATTTCTGTCTCGACTACCTTAATTCGCTTGACTACCGCGAAAACTGATCCACGGTACTGGTTGTTATAACGTCGTGCCTCGTTCTCGGCATTGTGTTTCAGTTTGTAGTCGTACCCTTTGTTATTCGGCACGAAATAATATGATCCATCTGGTTTATACGCGACTACCCGCCACGCCAGATATTCTTGTCTTACGGGATTAACCGCCATAACGAGTTTTATATCCGGCGGAATTTCTTGAATTTCTTCCATGTCTTAATAATACCGAAGAGAACACGATTTTCGAAAATGGACCGCCGAGGATGATTCGCACATCCCTAGCGAGTTTTGCAGACTCGCGCCTAATCTACTCGGTCATCGGCGGTTGAATAAATGGTCTTCCGACCGGGATTCGAACCCGGATTTGGGGATTAGGAATCCCCCGATCTGTCCCTTGATCTATCAGAAGGCGTGGTATCCCCGGCGGGATTCGAACCCGCGTTTTCAGCTCCGCTACAGATAACTGTTTAGAGGACAGAACTGGCTACGGGGACAGAATAATTCTAAACTGGTAGCGGCGAAGGGATTCGAACCCATACTGTAGAGTGTTTGAAGCTCCCGACTCCTGCCGTTGGTCTACGCCGCTGTTTGATTAAACCGTATGGTCCTCCCGGCCGGATTCGGACCGGCACTGCCCGGATTTTAAGTCCGGTTTCTCTACCAGTTGGAATACGGGAGGATGCTCGGCTTCGCCTATGGCAGGGCCGGCGGGAATCGAACCCGCGCCGCGAGGTTCGGAACCTCGAATTCTATCCGCTATACTACGGCCCCGTTCGTCTTCGCCGGGAAGAAATCCGAGTTCGAACAGCTTCGCGAAGAACTCCTTGGCGAGCTTCAGCTCTGACAGCTTCATCTCTTCGCCGTTTATACCGCAGCAGAACCAGAATTCTATCTTGTCTTTCCGGCTTAGATTTATGATAAGCTCGTGGTCGTCGAGAAACTTTACGAAATATTTGTTAACCGGCAGCTCGAACGCCGGATAAAACTCAGGCTTTGTAACGGGATTTCCCCTGATGTACTTGACGTGCTCTTTCAGAAACTTGGCCATATTCGGCTTGGTGTCGATATTCCAGCTCTTAAGAAGACCGAATACGTCGAATACCTTCTGTTCTTCCTTGATTTCGGCCTCGAGCCTCTGTTTCTGTTTTTTGCGCTTTTCCTTGGTATGTCGGCTCATATACGCATTACGACAAGTTCCTAGTTCTTAAACGAACAATCCGCCGGAAAAAAACCGCGAGCTTGCATATCCGACGCGGCTTAGCGGCCTAAAAGTCGCTTTAAAGCGCCGACGACGACCCCGGCGTAATACTTTACCGGGTGCTGCGCCCTGTAAAGGATACGCGTGCCTTCGTCCTCTAGAAACTGCCTATAACGTTCTTCTCCCACGGGCGTCAATCCGTGGAGAACCACAAGTGTCTATATGTCGTATACCATGATAATATTTACTAGGTTAATAGGCAATTCCTCTTCTATATATTATAAATTATGGACGCGCCAGGTACTGCCCCTGGGTCTTGCTCGGTCTTTCTGACGCTTTGTTCACATGCTTATGCTCCGCTTGGTTTCTCTCCGCTGCAGCAAGAGCAATGACTTGCGGGAGATTTTCCGAGAATGACTAACCTCAAACGCTCTCGGTTTTTGAGGACGTTCCGCTAAGTAATAATACGACGTTTGATACCAACGAATGATCTCTCAAGGCCGCATACCGTCTTACTGATATGTTTCAATCAAGCGGCAATAGCATAATCATTGCCATTTAATTCTTTACTTCGTTTTATAGTGGACAAAGCTCCACTGCATGCATAAGCGCAAGATTGATTCCGCCAATCGATACTTATTCGCGCCCGTTAAATTTTCCAATGGTAGCGGGTGAGGTAGTCGAAACCCCATAACGAGATTATGATTCTCGCGTTCTAGCCGTTGAACTAACCCGCCAAAAATGGAGCGCCTGCGGGGAATCGGACCCCGAAACGTTCCTTGGGAAGGAACCAGTTTGCCTTTAACTTACAGACGCATTTTCCTTTTTACAGGTTTCCCCGTTCTTGAGCCATCCCTCGAACATAGCCATTATCTTCTTATTACCGGGTTCCCCGTCCTCTAAAATGGATCTTGCGGCGTGCATGTTCTCCAGTATATGCTCTCGGTCGTATTCCCAGCCGCCGTCCCACATCGTAAGGTAGCATTTCGCGGCGGCTATCAGCCCCTCGGCGCGGCCGAGCCTTTGCCTAAGGTCCTTGTTCTCCTGCTTCAGGACAAGGCTTTCCTTTTCGACGAACGGCAATTCAGGCAGTACGACGTTCTGGTCTACGTCGACTTCCTCGATCTCGAACGAATAGTCGTATAAATGCTCTTCACCGTTGCGGTCTTTGCGGCGCACGGCGTTTTCGTACCTGTAGTTCCATGCGTCTATCCAGCAGCCGTTGTCCGGATTGTAGTTGTCCCGCACCAGTTGCTTGCACTTGCTTTCGACATATTGCTGCGCCGACAGCCTTCCCGCGAACGCCTTGCTTATGCTGAAGTCGTTGTCATCTCCGATCCTGAACTTCACTACAAAAAGTTTATTATTTGCCATAATAATATTTTACGAAAAAAACGCTTTTACCGACATAACCTGCAATCAAATGGAGCCTTCAACGAGATTCGAACTCGTGTAGCCACGTTGGCAACGTGATGCACTGACCAGACTGTGCTATGAAGGCAAAACCGGCACGTTTAAACACCTCCGTCAAACGTAGAAGCTGTTGTACTGATTGCTAGAGGTCCGTAGTATTCCATGGTTGCCACGGACTTATAGTACCCACTACCATAATGGCTTTCCCATTCCTATAGCCCAGCGTCATCCATCGATTCGACGTCTTGTAGCCAGGTGCTTCTATCAGTCCCAGACCGCTGATCAACACGGATAGGAATCTGGATACCGGAAAATCACATGCGGCGCAGTTGACTGTTAAGAACCGCCGCAATAATAATATAAGCCATCATGCTCATTACCACAATTTTCACATTTCATGTTTTACCTTTATCTTTCTGTCGTTGCCGCGACATTTTTATTTACTCTCATGCTAAAGAATCTGTATCCAAATCTGTTGGCGGCAACCATGAGTAAGGATACAGAAAATTGGTAGCCCCGCCGGGATGCGCGCCCGGAATTGAAGATTCGTAGTCTCCGAGTTTATCTAATTAGCTTACAGGGCTATGGCACGGCACGCTTGTTCCGAATTCGCAATTCAATAAGTCGCTGCATGTGCCGTAAAAATGGAGCATCAGATGGGTGCCGCCCCCACTTAATCCACCTTGGAAGGGTGGCGCCTGGCTGTTAGGCTACTGATGCAATAACAAGACGCAACGAAAGACAGTTTAATCTGCAAAGATAAAGAAATAATTTAGCTGGAATTATTTGGTGGGAAATAGTGGATTCAAACCACTGACCCCCTCGGTGTAGACGAGATGCACTAATCACTGTGCTAATTTCCCTAAATATAAAATACGCTAACCATTGCGTCAGGAATCGTTTACGCGGCGTTGTTTTTCATCCGCCGCGTTAAGCAGCCGTCCGCGAAATCATTTTTTCGGCGTCTTGCCGAGGCAATGCCCCTGTATCGAAAAACACCGTTTGTCGCCGGACAGCATGTTCAGCGGCTCGTCTTCCAGCACCCATTTGCTGACGGGGCCGATCAGCCCGCTGCCGTCGCCGATCCAGTTGAGGCCCGCCGACGCGTCCCTTCTGCCGAGAAAGTCGGGGTCGTTGTCAAGCAGATGGTACTTGTCCGTCACCTCGCGCTTGTAGTCGTCCCACGTGTTAAGCCCGCTGAAATGGAGCTCCATGACGTGCCGCTTGTCCTTGTATCCCTTGACGTTAATGTCGTCCTGGCCGTATATCGTAAGGATATGGTCGACCGGCGAATCGTACCACCAGCGGCTCCACTCGGACCTGCCCCGGTACTCGATCACGTTATGGCTCTTGCACCACAGGAACCGGTTCTCGTAGTCGCACCAGAACGTATGCGTGAAGTCGCACAGCTCCTGAAACTCGGACCGCGTATAGAGGCCCGTGTCGACCAGGCGCCTGTTCTCCTCGATCGCGTCGAGGAACCTGTCGATCGCTATGTTCGCGATCACGTCTGTCCACTTATGAACTGGGACGTCATTCTGCGTTTCCATACTGTTTTTTCCTTTCAATTGGTTGTCGCGGCAGGATTCGAACCTGCGAATACGAGTGTATCAGACTCGGGCCGTAACCAGACTTGGCGACGTGACAATAAAAACAAGGTCCAGGCGGACTGACCGCCGTGCGTGTCCGCCGCTCTAACCAGTTGAGCTAACGCCTCCTGCCCGTGGAGAGGCGCGCCGGATTCGAACCGGCAACCCGCGGATTGATCACTGAATATCGCTGTACGGACCTTAAGACGTTTCGGAACCCGTCGACCCTACCACATGCAGGCGCTAGGCGTCAAGTCCCTCGGCTGTGTTAGGCTCGATGGCACGTCTGCTTCCGCTCTTGAAGCCGTCGCTAAGAGCTGGAAATCGCCGAACGCCTCAAGCGGACTTGCTCTTCTGTTAGTATTCCGTGAAATGGTACGGGAGGTGGGATTCGAACCCACATACAACACTTTATAAGAATGCCGCCTTAACCAGTAGAGCTACTCCCGCGTATAAGCTCTTCGGCAAACTGATTACCTTAGTCGTCAGACATCGAGTAGGTGGTTGTATTTCCAAAAAAGGCCGAGGGTTTCCAACCGGGCATGCGTTCCGAAGAACGCCTGCGGCTCTGTTCCGGCGAAGCGAGCTGAACCTCACGTCTAAAGCAGCCCCAACCCACAACTTCTTGCAGGTAACGACGCGAAAGCCGTCAAACGGCTTCACGCGTCGCTTAAAAAGACAAGGCGCGTTTAACCGCATTACCATTATGCTACGGCGAAGGCTATGCCCGCGCCGGCGGGATTCGAACCCGCAACTGTTGGTTTAACAGACCATGTTGAATAGCTGTATGCGCCTTTAAATTCGTCTATTGTCAAAGATCTTATGGATGCCCACCCGGGAGTCGAACCCGGTCCGTTCGCTTCAGAAGCCGCGGTTTTAGAGACCGCCTGTGCAAACCGTACACCAGTGGGCAATTTCGGCCGACGTTTATATTAAACGAATTTAGATACGACGCCGGCGGAAAACTAGATGCGTTTTTGCATTACAGTCGCGTCTGCCATTCCGCCACGCCCCGCGGCTCTGCGCGGGACGGCCGGACTCGAACCGGCACGCGCCGAAGCGCAACTGTCCCCATTAGCGTTATTTATTGCTGTTAGCATCTACTGGCGGAGCATCCGAGTGCTGCCCTCGGAATTCCAGATCGACAGTCTAGTGTGATAGCTGTTTCACCAATGCTCCATTAACAAGGCACGTTGCCCGTTCTCGCGGATTTGAACCGCATACCGAGCGGGCCACTCGGTTCATCAGTTGAGTATCAGTCAATTATGTTTAACCATTGGTTGATCGCTGTATGTGCCTTAACGTTTTATATTATACCTCGTGGCGGAGAGAGCGCGTTCCGACCGCGCGTGAGTTTTACCTCCCTCGGTTTCCGGCCGAGTACGTTTGCCAATTCCGTCATCTCTCCTTGCTGCATCTGGCGGATGGAGCGCGTCCCGACCGCGCATGCGTTTTACCGCTCCCGGGTTCGAGCCGGGCCCGTTTGCCAATTCCGGCATCCATCCGTATCTGGAGCCGCCTGAAGAACTCGAATCTCCGTCTTCCATATTACAAGTATGGCGCTTAACCTCTCAGCCAAGGCGGCGTTGATTGCTGGCGGAGACGAGACGACTCGAACGTCCATACGGGGTTAACCGCGACGGCTTAGCAAGCCGCTTCCTTACCTATTCGGAACACGTCTCCGTTAAAAAACAAGGCGCGTTTGCGTTTTCGAATTAACAGTTCGTTGCAAAGTTCGCTGCATGCGCCTTTGAAATCAAACTGGCGGCGGGAGAGGGTTTCGATCCCCCGTGTCCTTTCGGTACTTCCGTGTTCAAAACGGACGCGTTTGCCAGTTCCGCCATCCCGCCGAAACGAAAAATCGAAGCCGCCGCACGGATTGACTCCGCTGACCGTCCGGCGGCGGACGCCCTTCTGACTTGTCGAAACGGGACCCGAAGGAAACCCCGCCTCTATCCGGCGCCCGTACGTCGCCGGCCTAAAACTGGTTGCGGGTGCAAGATTCGAACTTGCGGCCGGCTTCTATTCACACGGCTCTTCCTTATGAGGGAAGTGACTTTTGACCACTAGTCTAACCCGCAGTCTGGTAACGCGCCCTGGACATTATGCACTCGATATTCCGCAGCGTCTTTATCAAATGCAGTCTATTTCCAGAACGCCGCTCGCGGCCTAATACCCTGTTTAGAGTCGCCGCGACGACTTGTTCAATCTGTTTAAATCATACCACATGGTAGAAGCGAAGGGATTCGAACCCATACTGCGCCGGACCTAAACCGGCTGTCTCTGCCGTTTGGACTACGCTTCCGTTCAGTTCAAATGCGCCTTAACGCGCCGGTCTTTTCCCTTCGCGGCGTCGTCCATCGCGTCGCTATATCCGCGTCTGTATCCCATAGAATGAAACAGCCTGAACGCGGCGAGCATCGCCGTCCGCTGCGAATTCGGATTCCCGGCGTACGACAAAACCTTCTCCGCCGTTGCCGTCATTTCTCTGTCTTCGTCTGGTGTCGTCATGCGCCGATTATACCGTTTCCGAGACGATGGACGCAGCGGAATTCGAACCTGCACCAGGTATTCCGCCCGTCTACTTACCGCAGGCTCCTTGCCAGTCCGGCGGCATGCGCCCTTTAAGTGGTGCCCGCGGAGGGATTCGAACCCACACTGAGCAGTACCTGAAACTGCCGACTCTGCCAGTTGGTCTACGCGGACTGAAAAGCTTCGAAGCCGGGGATCCTCCGCGTTATAGGCACGCCCGGCGGGGTGCGTTTGACTAGATACGCATACGATTCCCTCCATGTCAAGGAGAACCCGCGCTGCAACCCGGTTCAGCGGCCGACTTCGAAAAATGGTCCCTGTATTGCGGATATCGACTCCGCTGCGTCTCTAACGGACAACGCGTTAATCCACTATGTCAGAGCACCCCGTTTACGTCGGGGCCGCGGCCAATTACGCGACTATCAAGGGTGGTTTTGACGATAGGATTTAAACCTATATCTGAAATGTAATTTCCGATCTAATAATTGATCTACGTCAACAAATGGCCTTGCGCCTAGATCTGCCGGCCTGCGATCATGAGTTTAAGCGTAAGGCCCGAAAATCAGCGGCCAGGAACTTGCATCCTGTTATCGAGAATCACAATCTCGTGTTCTACTATATGAACTAGCCGCTGGGGGTGCGGAAAACGGGACTGGCTACCCGCATCTCCTTCGCTCGCTGTGGAAGGCGCTGCTTGAACGCCGGGCTATCACGTGTTTACCCGGCGTCCGTTTGCAGATTTTTTTCGGCGCTATGCATCGGCGCGTACTTTAAACCGCTTGCACTATTTCCGCTGGTGCTAGCTGATGGATTCGAACCACCAACGCCCTCGTCTTCAGCGAGGCGCTCTGCCGGTTGGAGCTAAGCTAGCGATGTCGTCGTAAGGTATGGTTGCCGATCCAGGATTCGAACCCGGTCTAACAGAGTCAGAGTCTGCTTTGCTCCCAGTTACAACAATCGGCAATCTGCGGCTGGCGATTTTAAGCCCACAGGCGGGGACGCTTTCTCTACTCGCCGGACGTTCGACCGCTCCGCCATCGGGTCTCAACAACATACCGGATTCCCGCTCTGGCGGCGAAAGCCGGCGCGATACCGGTACACCGGTCTGCGCCATATCGACTAGTACGTAAATCGCCTTAACCCTGGTAGGTCTGGTGGGATTCGAACCCGCACTGGACAGTCCCTCAAACTGCTGCCTCTGCCGTTGGGCTACAGACCCATAATCCATCATTTAGCGCACCAAGCTTTTCTAATTGATTCAAGCTGATATTGCAGACAAATGCCCGGGGTCGATTCGAACGGCCTCCAGAGACGGAATTTTACCGGCTCTCACAGCTTTAGGAAGTTGGAACCCAAACACCCGCACATATTGCAGATTCAGGCGTCAAGTCATCGACTATGTTAGGTTTAAAGGCACGTCTGCTTCTTGCTTTAAGGCCGTCGCCATTAGCAAGAAATCACCGAACGTCTCAAGCGACTTGATCTTCTGTTAGTATTCCGTAAATGGTAGTCAAGGCGCGATTCGAACGCGCGGCCTTCTCCATGTCAAGGAGACGCTCTCGCCGGCTGAGCTACTCGACTATATTGCCGCATGGCTGTCCCGACAGGGAACGATCCTGTGCTTCCGGTATCAAAAACCGGCTTGCTTCCATTACAAACACGGGACATTGTCCGAATCGGAAAAAATGGCGTAAGGCGTTCCCGTCTAGCAGGGTCATGAACCTTGGACTACGTGGACTCAAGAGCTACTTGTAGTGGCTGGTAACGTCTTCCGGAAGTTTTACGCGCTCGGCTGTTTAGCGCCTCCAGTTGGCACGTTTTCGCTCGTCAGGCATGCCGTCATGCCGCCGGCTTTAATATCCGTAAAGCAGAATAAAGCCGGAAAAATGGCACCTCTGTTTGGTAACGCTCCAAAGTCTGTTCGGTGAGAACGAACTGATCTGCTTTTAATCTACAGAGGCATAAACGGTGGAGGACATACGGGCTTTTACCGCTCATGTTAACTTTCGTACGAACCTCCTGCACGAATGAGTTTTCTTTGTGGCACAAAATAGCTATGGGCGGTTGACCTCCACCAGTCGGCAGTTTATAAAGCTGTTCGACCTCGTCCCAGGCTTGCAGTCTGGTTAATTTAGATAGCTGCAATCAGTACCATCTCTAAGTTTCCTTATTGAAAATATCACTGCTCCCGCAGAAGTACTCCTATTAAATATCTCGTACGTAGATATAATGAGACAGCTTCGTCTTCATGCATTCCGCATTTAAGTGGCACTAGCAAATACAAAGCCTCAACTGCAACTGAAACTTTGCCAAATGGCACGGCCCGGTGGAGTCGAACCACCCTCTTCGGATTTGGAGTCCGAGGCACATCGCCACGAATACCAGGACCGTATTGAAAGATTGAAGCTTGTCGTCCGGCGCCACGAACTTAATCTGTACATCTAGCCTCGCTTCAGACGTTTTATGCAATGCGTTTTTAAATGATATCAGAGATATCAGAACATTGCAATTTGAAAAAGATGAGCGAGAAGGACTCGAACCTTCATGAAGTGGCGTCTAGCTCCGGCCGCGGATTAATCGGAGTTGAACCGAAACGTCATTGATCCACACTTCGTTGATGCCTCAACCTGTCTCCCTATTCCAGCACCACTCAAATTGGTCGGCAGGGGTGGTAACGCTCCACCTAAGTCCGAAGACGGCGGCTTTACAGGCCGCAGCAATATCTTATCTGCCACCTGCCGATTTCAAATCTGTTCTTGCACCTTGTTGCGAGGCATATTCAGGCAAATATCGTTTGCATAATTGCACAAAGTTTACCTGTGATAATGCATACTAATAATGCTCTTTGAACTTGCTCCAGCCATTTTGGAGATAGAAAGCATACATTGGTCGCAATTCCTCAATTCGCTTCAAAGCACGTTGCTTAGCAGCAAGTTTATGATAGTCATGCAGCTTTTGCTTTGCTGCTTCTGACATTGGCTTTGCACGTCTTTCAAATCCATTTGGAATAGGCAAAGTCTTGTCATAAAAACGTTCTTCACCAGTAGAAGGATTATATATTCGAATTTGCTTGTTCTTAAGCCGTTTTCCACGTTTTTTGTTAGCAGTTGAAACTGCTTTGACAAAAGCATCTCTATCTTTGTATTTACGACCTAAAATCCAACCAATCGGCTGTTGTCCATCAACATACTGATGTGATTCATTTGTCAATGGATTATAATACCAATGTTTTCCAAATTGTCCATTCTTGTTGCCGCTGACTTTGCTAGGCATTGTCTCTGAAAGTTGCTTAACAAGCTTGATCCTTGCTTCTTGGTATTCTTCAGACATCTTCACGTACTCTTGGTAAGAGCGTTCATTTGACGCTGAACTCATGACACACATCATCCAAAAAGCATTAAGCATCTCATACTTGAACTCATCATTTTCATGCATCTTCCAAAGATAGTAGTGTGCCATAAAATGCTCTTTAGCATACAAGTTCACTAAATTCTCTGGAGCATCAGTTCCTCCACAACTTCGCGGAAGGATATGGTGAGTCTCAATCTTGCCCGGCTCTTCTTTTGACTTTACAAGCTTGTTCAATAATCTATATGAAACAAGCTAATCATATTGTTCTTTATAATTGTTTGTTATCATATATTTATTTACTCAACTCGAAATCCTGTTGTTAATGGTAGAAGTGACAGGTACTGCCCCTGCTTATCCCGTCTTAAAAGGACGGTGCCTATCTTCTCGGCCACACTTCCATATCTCTTGTTAATGGTACCCCCTCAGGGACTTGAACCCTGAACCCCGGGCTTAAGAGGCCCATGCTCTGACCAATTGAGCTAAGGGGGCATTTAATGGCAGCCTTGTCCGGTAACGCTCCGGAATCCGCTCCGTGAAAGAGAGCTGTGCTAACTTCTACACCACAAGGCCATTGTCTCAAACTGGTGGACGCGTCGGGAGTCGAACCCATCTGCCTTCTTGCAAAGGAGACGTGCTACCGTTACACTATCGGCCCATTTGGAAACTGGTGGACGCGCCGCGAATCGAACGCGGGTCTCTTCGTTGCGAACGAAGCGTTCTACCACTGAACTATCGGCCCATTTATAAATTGTGGACACGTCGGGAGTCGAACCCATCTGCCTTCTTGCAAAGGAGGCGTGCTACCGTTACACTATCGGCCCATAAAATTGTGGACACGGGCAGAATCGAACTGCCGTCTCCTCAATGCCATTGAGGCGTTCTACCACTGAACTATCGGCCCGTTGAACTGGCTCGGAAGGTCGGACTCGAACCGACATGCACTAAGGCGCCGAGTTAACAGCTCGGTGCAATACCATTCTGCACACTTCCGAATGTAAATCGACTATGGAGCCGGTAGGGAATTCCGAGATCCCGACCTAGGCCTTACCATGGCCTTGCTCTTCCTCCTGAGCTACGCCGGCGCAGTGGAGCCGGAGGCGGGCGACGATCCCGCTACCTGCGGTTTACGAAACCGCTGCTCTGCCAGCGTGAGCTACCCCGGCGCGAAAACACGGCGATTCTCGGCAGACAGGACTCGAACCTGTACTGTGTTTCCACTGGCCGGTTATGGAGGCGTCGTCCGGATTCGAACCGGAATCATCTAGCGTGGGGCCGTCGCACTTCTATTGTGCTACAACGCCACAGCCGGCTGCTTTACCATTAAGCGTACTGCCGAGAATCGCCGTTTCTTTTAAATTGGTCGGGGAAGCCGGTAGTCGCACCGGCGCCTTCTGGTCCCAAGCCAGGCGTGCTACTTTTATACCATTCCCCGGAAAATGTCTGGCCTTTGCATTCGGCCTGCGTACGCGCCCGCTTTAATGGACAAAGGCATTACCGCATTCCGGATTGCTCCACAAGAGGCGGACCAGACGTTTTTTGGTCGGAGCAGGACGATTCGCACGCCCGACTTTCGGTACCCGAAACCGACGCTCTGACTAGGCTGAGCTATGCTCCGAACTTATATCGCGACGCGTCATTGCGTGATCATTTATCAGTTGACTGCATATTGTAATTGCTGTATGCGCCGCTGTTTAAATCATAGCGTTTTCCTCAAAAATCCGCGCTTTCGGCGGAATAACCCGGAATCCTAAGACGGATAAACCGTCCGGTTTTTCCCTTCTGAAGCCCTTTATCGGGCCGGCCGGAACCTTTCCCGGCCATGCCGGCGGGCACTGCTATTTCGCTTCGCCGCCGCGAAGGACGGAGGCCTTCGGTACCGTCTCCGCCGCAGGGTCCATTCCCTGCCCTGGGCGCGGCCTTTTCTGCGCCGCCCCGTCGTGTTCTCTCCGGTTTTCAAAGATCAATCGCCGTCTGGCTTCTGGTTTCTACCGTCCGCCGCGGCTTTGCCTGTCCGCTGTAAGGCGAACGTCTTATATCATACCGCGGCATTCCGCCGGCTTCTCGCCATATGCCTTTTGACATATGCCTTGCATTATACATTCCGCATTCAGAGGTTTTTGCCCGAAAGACGACGTTCCGCCTAACAAAAAACTCCGGATTTTATTCCGGAGTCCGATTTTCCTTTACTCTGCGCGGCTCTGCTTCATGCTCGGCCATCGGACTCCAACCAGCCTCTTCCACGATTATGCGCGATATAACCCCAGGCCAGGCAAAAGGCTTCGCTTGGCTGCGGCTTTTTCACGACTTGCGATATAGACTGTATTTTCATCCAAAATATATATTACTCTTTTCAAGCGAAAAACCCCGCCAAAAACTGAAATTTTTTCAAAAACTCATCCGCAGTACTTCATGTAGTCCCAGTACCTGTATACGAAGTCGTCCATGAACGCCTTAGATTCGAAATACGCGGCGGGCCTGTTCGCCGTGACCGGCACCAGGTGAGCAAGACGGTGCGTACGTATCGCCTTCTTCTTCGGCGACGTATGGCGTATGTACATCCAGTTGACGTTCCACATCTTCGGGAACTTGGCAAACGTATGCGCAAGCACGCACAACAGCCCGGCACACGACGACGCCTCGGCGCCTTTGCATTCGGCGCAGCACGCGTCTATTATCTGCAGCATAGACTTCACGACGACTTTGTTCGTCATTACGGAATCCAGTTCCGTCCCGTTGTCTAGCGTTGCCAGTATGTCGTCCAGCATCGCGCAGCATTCGGGCTCGTCTGTCCTCGGCCCGTTCCACGTCGAGCGCGGCCGACCACGGTCTGACTCCGCGTAGTTTATGCGCAGCCACAGGAAATACACGAAGATCGCCCAGCCCCACCTGTTCCAGCTCTTACCGTACGCCGCGAGGCGTATCATGAGCTCGGCGACGGACCCGCATTTTACGAGCTCAGCGAAAGTGTTCCTGTTCGCGTCGATATACGCAAAAAGCGACTTGCTGTTCATTTTTCTAATACTCCAAGCCACTGTCTAAAATGATTTACATGGCTAAGCCGGCCGTTAAATAGACTGTCTACCTTGTCAATACACGCTTTGATAAAATTCATGCCCGCTGATCCGTCCGCGAAATTATGCGTAAGTACGCCCGTTTCGAACATGTCGAATAGCCGTATGTGTCCGTATTTAAGAGGATCAGGCTTCGCGTCCGCCGACATCGCCATATAATAGTCGATGTAGAACTCCAGCTCCATAAGCGCCTTGTCGAACAACGTAGTGCTTTTCACGAGATCCGCCATAACATGGCAGAAATCGGCGTCGCCTGACGCGGATTCGGAAAGAAAAGCCAAGTCGTCTCCGTCGATCTGAACATGCATTATCTCGAAACGAAGAAGAAACTCCGGCATGGACTTGCAGTCCGTCATGCCGGAGTCGTTCCACTTCTTCTTAAGCCCCTCCATAGAGGCCTTTGTGCCGTACTTGTGGCGCATTACGAATTCTGTCTGCCCTTCGCGATGACCGTAATCCTCGCGTAGCGCTCGGAATCGAGCGTATCCTTGAGGATGTCCCACGGCGAATTCTTCTCCGACAGGAGCATCTTGATTGTATTCTGGCTGAACCCCGACACGAGGCCGACGCCGTTGGGCGACTGCTTCAGCGGAATGCCGTTGGTGCGCGACGCGAGGTTCCAGAAAAACACGCGCGGCAGCTCGTACCCGGCCGCGTTGTACCTGGCACGGATCGCGTCGAACAACGTAGGCGAATCGCTGCACTCCACGCATGCGTCGAACTCCATATCGGAGAGAATGCAGACGTTGGGAATGTCTTCCTGCTTCGCGCGGTTCTTGACCGCGGTGTCGAGAATAAGCTTCATCACGGCCTCGATATTCGTACTGCCGTCGAAGCCTTTCGACTGGTAGAGGCGGATCTTGTTTCCGAGCGTGCCGCAGTTCGAGAAGTCGACGTAACGCGGCCGCGACTCGAACGTAATGCACTTGTCCTTGAACGGCTCCGGCATATGCTCGGAGCAGTAGATGGCGAGCGAACACGCCACGTCGTACGGACGTACGCCGGACTTTGGATCGCACGTCACCCACGTCATCGACCCCGAAGTGTCGGCGACGCAGATGCACGGCTTCTTGAAATCGGCCGACGGAAGCGCCTTCCACATGTTCTCGTAGACCGACGCGTTCGCGTTGTCGGACATATAGCGGTAGACGATGTCGGACGGGAAGCACGCCGCCGCGTTGATCTTGGCCTCGCCCTTGTCGAGCTTGCCGAGGTATTCGCGCCGGCGCTCCTCGTCGTTGCGGAGGAACGCCTTGGCGTAGCGGAGGTTCGCGGAAGACGGTACCTTCTGGTAGTCGATGCCGGCCCAGTCCTTCGCGGACATACGCGTCTCGACGACGTCGATATGCCTGCGCAGCGCGGAAAGAAGCTTGCGGTACGCCTTCTCGGTGATGCCGAACGCGGTGTAGATTTTCCGGGCGATGGCGCGCGACTCGGGCGAAGAAGTGTTCGGCGACTTGAGCCACTTCGCGAGAAGGCTGCACGGCTTGCCTGCGATCATTGCCTCGCGGTCCGCCGTGATCGTCTTGTCGAAATACTCGATCACCGCGCCTTCGCACGGCGTGCCGAGCAGGCAATAAAGATCGTCGAAACGCCCGTACTCAGCGACCGCGGGCACGAGATTGCAGACAGACTCGGCGTCAAGCTCCGCAAGCTTCTTGAGACAGACGCGGAAAGACCTGCGCTCGCCCTGGCCCGCGCCGCGGACGTCGCGGAGGTAGAACAGCCAGCGGACGGCGTACTCCGGATTCTCGCAGTACGCCCGGGTAAACATATCCTCGATTTCCTTGACGGGCTTCTGCCTAAGCGACGCCGCGGCGAAATTGAGGTCGACAAGCTCGCTGCCTGCCGTGGCATATACCGTCGCGCCGTTCTCCGTCAGGGTCTTGGCGTCGTCGAGTTCTTCCTTGATTGCTTCCGCGAATGTCTTGTCCATGTTCGTTCTCCGAGTTTTTAAGATACGAATAAAATTATACCACCATCTTTTCCGATTCGAGAAGCATCGGCGCCGGTCCGATCAGGAACTTGTCTATAACGACGTCGACGCCGGGGTCGACGTCGGGGTCCCGCCTCTCCTCATGATACCTGAACACGGACAGGGTCTGCGCCTTGCCGGCCAGGAACACGCTGGTCAGCCAGCCCTTGAAGCCTTCCGCCTTGACGCCGCTGTCGAGACGGTATACGTACTTCATACGGTTCGAATCGAGCAGCCGCACCTCGTTCGACGATTCGTCGATTTCGACGTCTACTATGAAGCAGCTGTGGAACTGCTTGAGCTTTCTATTGTCAGCCATTGTCTTTTCCTTCTTTCTCTTCTCTGTAAAACCGCAGCTTGCCGTCGACTGTCCTGCACCTGTACAACTTGTCCGGCCTGTGCGACAGCACTTTTGTAATATACTGGATCAGTTCGTCTTCCGAGACAATCTGAAACCTCCACGCCATGCATCCGACGTTCACGTTAAGCACGGAGTGGTCGAGGTCCAGGCAGTACTTCCACTTGCCGTGGACATGCCCGCAGACATGGATGTCGCCGTCGAAGTACTGGCCGCGCGCCCTCCTGTCGTAGGACGGATAGTGCGAAATCGATACGTTCGGATAGCGTTTGCCGAGGCTGGTCCTCATGCAGTCGCAGAGGGACTTGACCTTGTTGCTGACGTCATGGTTGCCGCGTATGTTGACGAACGTCGCCTCTATGCCGGAAAGCAGCTCCGCCGGCTTGACGTCAAGGCCTTTGCTGTCCAGCCCGCCGTGCCTGTCCATTCCGACGGACGCCAGATCGCCCACATGTATGATAGTATCCTCCGGCTTGGCGCGTTCGCGGCATGACCGTATCAAAGCCTGATCGTGCTTCTCGATCGACTTGAACGGCCACTTCTCGATTTCGAGCAGACCCGAAAAACCGAGGTGGAAATCCGAGGTATAGAAACGCTTTGCCATATATATGGATTATACCGCGGATTTTCTAGAAACTTCCGACGTCAAGAATAGAATTCTTTCGCGGCGTTTTCGACGGCGGATGCATGCTTATAGTTCTCAGGCCTGTCCAACCTGAGCGCCTTCTCCCATGCCTTTTTCTGCTCGGCTGAAATGCCGGATGGCGTCTCGGGAACTACTGTTATGACCATGCTACCGGATCCTGCGGACGAACGTACGCCGTATCCCGCAACCTTGAGCTTCGCGCCGGCCTGCGTACCCGGCTCGATCTTGATATCGCGGTATCCGTACAATGTCGGAACCTTAACCTTGCCGCCCAGCGCGGCGACCGCGGCCGGGATATACGCCGTGAAGTATATATCGTTCCCGCGGCGGCTGAAAACAGGCGATTCGCCGACGGCTATCCGTATGTAGACGTCGCCCGGTCTGCCGCCTTTAACGCCGCACTGGCCGCATCCGGCCAGACGGAGCCTCGTCCCGTCCGCCGCGCCCGCCGGTATGGTTACCGTTACTTTGCGCTCGTGCGAAATACGCTTGCCTCCGCCGCATTTCGGGCACGGCTCAAACGAAATACCGGTACCCTTACATGCATGGCACGCTGATATTACGCGATGTATCATCATACCCGTACGGGTTACTTTGGATACCTGACCGGTGCCGCCGCAGACGGAGCAGGATTTAGGCGACGTACCGGCCATGCATCCGCTGCCATGGCAGTCCGGACATTCTTCGCCGGTATCGAAATACAGATCTTTTTTGCATCCGAATATAGATTCTTTAAACGATATATTCAGTCCCGTCTCGTAGCTTCCGCCGTCTTCCGGCGCGTTCGGGTCATACGCCGGCGAAGCCGCGCGCCCGCGGCTATACCGGCTGCCGCCGCCAAAATCAAAATCTTCGAAAGGGTCGAACCCTTCCATTCCGCCGTGCATACGGCGAAAAAATTCCATCGGGTCGAACCCGTCGCCTCCGAAACTGAATCCCCCCTGGAAATCGGCGTTGCCGAACTGGTCGTATTTCCGCCGCTTGTCCGGATCCCTCAGTACTTCAGCCGCTTCTGAACATTCCTTGAATTTTTCTTCGGCTTCCTTTTTTTCCGCTTCAGACTTGCCCTGCTGCCGGTCTGGGTGGTAAAGCATGGCTTTCTTTTTATATGCGGCTATGATTTCATCAGTGGTCGCCGTTTTCGACACCCCTAAAATTTCGTAATAATCTTTTTTAGCCATTTCAATTATTTTTTAAATTCCTTTACTCAATAATAAATTTTACCCCGGAATCGGCAATCGTTGAAAACAATTACTTTTTCCAGTACGGAAATTTAAAAAATAATGTTATAAACGCAACAATCAATATTAATACCGGTTGACAAATCAATAGATAAATCTTCTTTTTCGAATAAAGACGCCGATAAACCGTCATTATCAAATATTTGCCAAGCCTCGGGATGAATATACATATTAATTATATTATACTCCCTTAAATATTGCCCGCGGAACTCAAGTAAATTCGACAAACCAATTGTCTTTATCTTTGTAGTCGCAGCCCTTATGCTCGTCTGATTTAAAGAATCGAAGCAGTATTTCGGCCGGATTAGACGACGCCGATCCAGATTCATAGGTCTTTGTCATCTTTAGCGGCGTCTCCTTTGTAAACACGTCTGTTACGCCGAATCCGTAGGTATTGACCAGCCGCGCTATATTCATAAAGAAATCGCCGTGCACGTCGTAAAACCCGTCCAGATCGTCTATCGCGTACTTTTTAGGAAAAGGCGCTGACTGCGGGACAAGTTCCCCTGTGTCGGGATCTCTTCCAGGCTGGATACGCGCGCCGGGAAGCTGGTACTGCCGCGGCCTGCCGTCGTTCTTCGATGGGTTCTTTATCTTGTCAACAAGCTCGTCTGGAAGCTGCCTGATATCCTTGAACCTCGCCAACGCAGCGTTCATGATATTGGCGTTCGAACCCGGCGGCATTATTCGTCCAGTTCGCGGATCCGCGAACGGATAGTTGAAATTGTACATCGCTACCGTACCGTACTTGTCAAGCTGCTTCCCCATGGGGCCGAAATGAAAATCGAACATGTGGATCATCTCATGGATAAGCGCGCAGACTGCCACGTAGAAGTTCGCGCCGTTGGGATGTCTGATCACGATCAGCTCATTGGCAGTGCCCCGGCAGCAGCCTGTCGTAAATGCGGCGAGCGCGTGTTCCATGCCTCTGTATTTTCGCGGGCCGGACGGTATCAGACTGGCCTTAAGCGTGAACTTCGATACATCGCGCCCGAGCTTATTCTGAAACAGCCCGTCGTTAATGGCATCGAACAGCAAATGCATGTCGTTATCGTTTATGTCGAACGGCTTGTCCGCGTCCCACAGCGCGTCCTTGAACGCTGATTCGAGATTAACCACGATCTTTGGCTTTTCGCCTTCGTATAACGGCTTAAAAGCCTTCTATGATTTCTTGCTTGCCATAACATCGTTATTTACTTCCGACATTGCATTGAAGCTGGCAATCACTGAAGATGATTGCCATTCCCTAATTGATTTCTAGAGAATTTTCCTAATTCATCGACGGCAGTTTCACAAGCACAACTTGCATCATGCTTACCAGAGCTTCCATCTCCAAAGGCGTTGATTCCCGACCTTCCGTCGGTATTTGTTAAATCTTTTCTTACAGCTCTGAACACAGCAAAGTCGCGAATATTGATAGCAGCATTCAGATCTCGATCCATAGTCATTCCACATTCTGGACAAACATATGTTCGTTTATCTAATGTTATTTTCTGTCTATGTCCACATTTGCTGCATAGTTGAGAAGATGGCTCAAACCTTCCGATCTTAATAGTCTTTTTGCCGTTCTTAGCTGCTTTGTACAACATCATCTGTTGAAAGGTATAGTAAGACAAGTCACTTACTTTCCTGCCCCAGAGTTTTTGCATTCCTTTCAGATTCAGATCTTCAAAGCAGAAGCAGTCAAATTGGCTCTCTTTGACTATACTTGTGCTAAGCTTGTGGAGAAAATCATTCCTCTGATCTGATATCTTCTGGTGAACGCGAGCTACTTTGATTCTCTATTTCTCTTTGTTCTTACTTCCTTTTTGCTTCTTGCTTAATTTTCTTTGTTCTTTTGCTAGTTTGCCTAAAGTGTGTTTGAAGAACTCCGGGCTATCAATTGTTCTTCCATCCGACAAAGTCAAGAAATGCTTTAAACCAAAGTCAAATCCTAGCGAGTTAGATGCTGATATTTTAATATCATCCGCTATCTTTTTTGGCTATTCACTTGTATGAACAATAAAGCTAATGAAATACTACCCAGAAGGATTTCTTGAAACTGTCGCCGTTCCAAGTTTTCCTTTCTTGACCCGCCTTGAAAGAACAAATTTGATTCTGTTGTCTTTTGTTTTCGTCTTCAGGAACTTCGGAATCTGAATTTTCTTCTTCTGAAAATCTATCTTCAATCCGGCTGGAACTTCAAAGCTCTGATGATTGCTGTGTCTCGACTTGAATTTCGGAAATCCGGCTCTTCCATCGAAGAAGTTCTTGAACCCTCTGCCAAGATGAGCAATCGAATTACAGATACTCTGACTGTTGATTTCTTTTAGCCAGCTGTTTTCTGTCTTCAGGTTCTTAAAATCTTGCGAAGTAGCAATAGACATCCAGCCAAGATACTTTCCATCGGTCTTGTATTTCTTCTGGCTATATTCTAATGCCCAGTTGTAGATGAAACGAACAGATCCAAAATGTTTATTTAAAAGCACCTTTTAATCCTCAGAAGGATATAATCTGAATTTGTACGTTTCAATCATATTGTTATTTACGCAAATATTTATCAGAACTAGTTTGTTCTTATAATTTTATTTGTACTTGTAAAGTGCAAAACCTGAGTATTTTAAGAAAATATTTTCAAGAAATTTTATGCCGATTCATGGCAACCTCTAAAGAAGGTTGCCTTTTCTCGGCATAGATGTTATAAAAAAGACGGCGCATTTTATACGCGCCGTCTTTTCTCCCAACGCTAACAATCCGATTACTCGAACTTCGCGTCGACAGAGCCATCAGGGTTAGTCGCGCCGGACGTAGCGTTTTCACTTTGCCCGCTAAACATGTTGGCGAACTTAGCCGGGTCAAACTGCCCACCGCCGAATGCCTCCTTGAACTTCGGGTCGTTCATCATCTGCTCCATCTGCTCCTTGGAGAACTTCGGGGCTGCGCCGCCGGAACCCGCCGTGCCGTCGTAGAGCTTCGATACGATCGGCTCGTACGCCTTGTTCATCGCTGCGACCTCGGACCTAATCTTCTCGACGTCGCCGGCCTTGACCGCGTCGCGGACCTTCGCGACGGCGTCGAGCACCGGCTTCTTCTCGTCCTCGGACACCTTGTCCGCCGGCGCGTCCTTGAGTGCCTTCTCGACAGAGGCGCACAGCGACTCAGCACGGCCCTTCTCGTTGGCGAGCTCGAGTCTCTTCTCGTCCTCGGCCTCGTGCGCCTTGGCCTCAGCCATGGCCTTTTCGATCTCATCCCTCGAAAGGCCGCTCGACGACGTGATGGTGATGTTGGCCTTCTTGTTCAGCGCCTTGTCGAACGCCGTCACCGTCAGGATTCCGTTCGCGTCCAGATCGTACTCGATTTCGATCTGGTTGGACCCGGGCGACGGCATCGGCGTCAGCTCGACATTGAACTGCCCGAGCAGCTTGTTGTCCGAGAACATCTTGCGCTCGCCCTGGCCGATGAGGATCGTCGCCATAGACTGCATCGGCGACGCGTTGGAGAACGTCTGCGTTTTCTTCGTCGGAATGGTCGTGTTGCGCTCGATCATAGGCGTCGCGACCTCGCCGTTGGTGCAGATCGACAGCGTAAGCGGAGTCACGTCGAGGAGCAGCACGTCGTTCTTGGTCCCGGCGATCACCGCGGCCTGAATGGCCGCGCCGAGGCCGACAGCCTCGTCGGGATTCACCTTCTGGCTGGGCTCAATGCCGAAAATCTCCTTCACGAGGCGCTGGACCGCCGGCATGCGGGTCTGCCCGCCGACTAAAAGCACTTCCTCTACCTTGACGCCCGACGCGTCGGCTAGACACTTCCGGCACGGCTCGACGGTCTGCCTTATAATGTCGTCAGCTATGGCCTCGAGCTTCGCCTGCGTGATGTCCATCGTCAGGTGCTTCGGGCCCGTCGCGTCGGCCGTGATGAACGGCAGGTTGACGCCGTACGTCTTCGCGGTAGAGAGGGCGCACTTCGCCTTTTCACACTCGTCCTTGACCCGCTGCATCGCTATGGGGTCGCCGGAGAGGTCTATGCCGGTGTCCTTCTTAAACTCGTCGAGGACATAGCGCATCAGCCTGACGTCGATGTCGTGACCGCCGAGCGCCGTGTTGCCGTTGGTGGCGAGGACCTCGACTACGCCGTCAGCGATGTCCAGGATGGAGATGTCGAACGTAGAGCCGCCGAGGTCGTACACTGCGATCTTCTTGTTCATGCCCTTGTCGGCCGAGTACGCGAGCGCCGCGGCGGTCGGCTCGTTGATGATGCGCCGGCAGTCGAGGCCGGCTATCGTACACGCGTCCTTCACAGACTGGCGCTGGGAGTCGTTGAAGTACGCCGGCACCGTGACGACGATCTCCTTGACGTCCTCGCCTAGGTACGCGGACGCGTCCTTCTTGACCTTGCCAAGGATCTTGGCGGATATCTCCTCCGGCGAGTAGTCTCTGCCGTCTATCCTGACGCGGCAGTCGCCGTTGGGCGCTTCGACCACCTCGTACGGGAGGTCCTTGACGTAGTCGCGCACCTCCGAGAATTTGCGCCCGATAAGGCGCTTCACGATGGTGACAGTGTTCTTCGCATTCGTCACCATCTGCCTTGCAGCGGCCGCTCCGACGAGCTCTTCGCCGTTCTTCGTAAAAGCGACGATGCTCTGCGTCGTGCGCTGGCCCTCGCTGTTCACTATCACCTTCGCCTCGCCGGCCTCGTAGACCGCGAAACAGCTATTTGTCGACCCCAGGTCGCAGCCTATAATTTTATTCATAATCGTCCTTTATATATAATTTACCAAAATGACAATCACTTTCGCAACTGCCAATTTCAAAATATAGTATACATAGTAAACTAGTCACACCTTGAAAAATATGATCTTCGCCTCTTTCTTGCATTTCTTGCAATGCTTAGATTTTCTTGCTTCTCTGACGACAATTTCACAAACACAACTTGCATCATATTTGTCAGAGCTTCCGCCTCTGCAAGCGTTTATTTCCCAGTGGGGGTTCCCTCGGTATTTCTTAAAATGTTTCTTAAAGCAAAGTTCCTGATGTTGATCGCGGCGTTGAGGTCTCTATCAATGACCAGGCCGCATTCTGGACAAACATAAATCCTGACATCAAGCGGTATCTTCTGCCTGTATCCGGTTAATTTAAACGAATAATCTTAAATGTAAACGTCGCGCCGGCGTTTTTACTATGGGCTTTTGCCTTGACGACATCAGCCATTAGCTGTTTCTATTTAATTAAACGTATTATATTTTTGATAGAATCGTCATCGAACGCGGTTTTCCCGTCATCGAGTTTTATAGACGACGCGCCGATTTTTACTTTGTTTAGAGCCGTCTCGAATCCAATAACGATATCGCTTTCATAAGATACGGACTTCATATCGACAATACCCTGTATGACTACGGCATAACGATTAGTTTCAAGCGCAAGCGCCAAGTCTTCTTCTCTCTGCTGCCACAACCACGCAGTCATGAATTCTTCAGACGGGTCTTCTCCGTTCTGGATCTTCTGCAAAGCCCTGAACCGGCACTGTTCCGGAATTGACAACCACGACGAATTGGCGTTTCTCGTCATTCCTATCATGTCTAGCTCGGAAACGCCGTAAAAACTGCGAAGAACGGCTTTTTTGTCTATTATTGGCTATTGGCATTTATTGTCTAACTTGCTAATAAAATTCAAATACGAAATACCGGCATCGAATGCTTCACTGTATGCTACGTCAGAAACACTATTTGCCAAACCGACTATACTATTTTTTACGCCATCGACTGGCGATACTCTATGACCGCCAAAAATGCAGTCAGACGCCGTGTATTCAACTACATTAGCATGGGAAATACATCTATCTGCCAAACTATAAAAACAAATCTGCGGCCTTGCCAAGTCTAAGCTAAAAACCGCTGCATCAGAGCTGCTGCCAGTGCATGGTTGCGTTTCTGCCGCCGGCTAGATTAAGCTGTTTTTCTAATCAAACGCCATTTTATATGCAACGTTATCTAGGCTAAAAACATCAGAATTACGATATGCTGCTATACTAGACTATGCTGCTTGCTGATACGCGATTTCGGCACGGCGGTTGGAATTGCTGACATTAGACGCTTTCGTTAAAGCCATCACCGAGCCATAGCTGGAATTGCTGACGCTAAACTATGGCGCATACTGATATGCGACTTCGGCTTTATGGCTGGAATTGCTGACATTAGACGCTTTCGTTAAAGCTGTCACTGAATCATAACTAGAATTACTAACATTAGTTGTTTCCGTTAAAGCCATAGCCGAATCATGGCTAGAATTGCTAATACTAGACGCTTCCGTTAGAGCCATCGCCGAGCCATAGCTGGAATTGCTGACGCCAGACGCTTCCGTTAAAGCCGTTACCAAGTCATAATTCCAGCATTCGGCAGCAATGCCATTTTTTGGAAGAATGTCGCCGGCATTGTATATGGTAATGGCGTTAGCCGGAGAAGATTTGCCGATAGCCAAGCCATAGATCGACTTGACTGTGCCAACATCAGGCTATTTGGCAATTTCCCGTTCCGGCTAGCCATTTATCTGAAACGCATACTCAGTAAAATTCTAAACGGCCGGTTCATATAAAGCAATGCCATTAATGAAATTCTACTTTACTTTTTTGACTTTCTGAGCGGAATTAGCTGCAATAGCATTGTTGGCGGTGAATGCAAATCCTACCGCCAACAACAACACAATGTTTTTTTTGCAAAAAATCATATTGCCATTTCAAGATTATTCTGCAACGCCGTCATTGTAAATCTTGATGAAATCATTGTATCCATCTGTCCCAAGTTTCCATCTGAAGATAACTGGCATAAAGCCAGTAAAATTGACTTCACCGTCAAGAACCTGGCGCTTATACTCTTCAAATTTGTCGTCTGAAACCGGAAAATCCGCCGGAATGACTGGGATATTCTCCTATGCAACGCCCTTTGCTTCAAGCCATCCGGCCAAACCATTGAATTTCGGCGCATTGAGTATCGCAGTAAGCTCGTCCATATGCTCTTTCACCGGATTGACTTTGACTACGTTGCCGTCGTCGTCCTTGGTTTCCCTTACGACAAACGACTTGCCGTTTTTGCGAAGCCACCGCCTGACAACAAATACGCCGGCTTTCTGTATGTCAGCCGCGCACTTATAAATAGCTCTTGTATCAAAACTGCAATAACGTATGCGAACAATCATATCTTCTACTGCATATTTAATATATTTTTCGCTAGTTTCCTCTGGCTTTTCCATAAGGCCAAGCCCTACTGAGCTGTAATATGGAAACTCAGAAGAAATCGTTTCGTAAAAACGACGTGCTGTTTTTGGGAAAAACTTTTTTACGGCTTCATAGACTGGAGCCGTGAAGATTGACGCATCGGCCTATGCAAAAACATTGTCAGCATATGCGGCCGCCGTTGAATTTTTGGTAAGCCAGAATACTGGAATAGAATTATACCTGCCGGCGTTTACGTCATTGGTAAATGCCACGGCATCGTATCCAAACAGCGCCGTCGACATAGACGTGACGACAACCAGCATAAGCACTGCAATTTTATTTTTCATTTGTAGTTTCCTTTTCCTTTGTTTTTATTTACTTAATGATGTACGAAATACGAAGTATTTGTCATGGCAGCCCACGCCGGCAGTTCTTTGAACCACCTGGCGGGAACTACCGGATTCCAGAGATTGTTGCCATAGTCGTCTTTTTCAGGCGAACCGTTTGCATGAATCCGCGTGTAGGTCCAGACCAGTTCATCGTTCGAGTTTTTCAGCCACCCTTTCGCCGGAAGATGCGTAATGCACCTGGCCGGATCGACGACAACAACGCACGATGAAATCCTGTACGGCAGCTGCGTCAGGTTTTTGACGTAGACATAGCTTCTTACGTCTGCGTTAGTTCCATTTTCGTGGTAAAGCAGCATTCCGTCGTTGCGAAGAACGCTCTGGACAGACGTATTGTCGGCAAAAGCCCCGGTTGACCAGAATACCCATCTGTTAGTCTCAACGGCCGTTGCAAAGTTGTTTGTCGACGCCTTGATTTCGAAATTGGCAAAGTTCTCGTCTTCCGTCCTGTTCAGCGGAATGACAAACATGGCGTAGTTTTTTTCGGCGCCGTCAATATGTTTTAAAAGATAATCAATCTGCTCTTTTGTATAAATATTAGTCGTACCGGGCACGTGCCTGAACTAAACGCCGTCAGGATCGTCCGGCGCCAGCGATTCGCACATGCCGGAAAAAACGGAAAACGCCGCCATCAACGCCAGCGCCGGCGCCCTAAGCGCCTGAAGCAGCTTGTTAAACGCGGCCGTTATATCCGCGACGGTCGCTTCGTCCTGCAGGTCGTTTATTTCGTTTACGGCTTTGCTAAAGGCCAATGCCGCGGTGTTTATTTTATTTTCGTTGTTTACTACAGTCTAATCGCCGCAGAGAACTTTTTCGTCATATCGCAGATTTCCTACTGTTTTCTCGGTTACACTGGCCATTTCAACGCTCTTTCTCTTTTTAATTTAAATTAATTATATAAAAGCTGGTATACGCCCAGATCGTCTATGCAATATAACGTTATTTTTCCGGGAATGCTTTCCTTAATCGACGCCGGACGTGGCTTAAGACCGATGACTGGCCGGCCGTCCAAAGTATAGATGTCCAGCAATTTATAATGTATATCTACCTGTTCGGGCGTATATTTCTGCAGCAGCTGCGCCTTTGTTAAACGCCAGTCGTCGCGCGGAATAATGGCGCGCTCGAGGTTGCATTTAACCCGGCTTACGTCGAAATCCGCTATTTTAGAATAATCGTACTCGATGACCGCCGTAAACGGGTTGTCTTTAAATGACGTTATATCCAAGCCGGCCTGGGCCGATTTAACACGATCGACGAATACCAGCCCGGTATTGTTAGTGCATCCGGCGAGCGTAATTGAAACCGCCAGCGCAAACCAGGCCGAAACTTTCGCCGACGCATATAAAAACTATTTTATTTTTGACATAAATAACATCCTCCGGATATTATTTACCCGCCAAGTGAGAAAGCTGCCGGGTCTTCAGCCGGTCGCCGGCCGCGTCTGTTAAAGCAAAAAATAGCCAGATCCCGAGCCCGGCGCCGAATTCGCGCGGATATTCAAAAACAACGGCGACAAAAAACCGCGAACGGTCATTTTTCAACCAGCCATTTGATATGCGTATTCAGCGTTTCAAGCCATGCCAGGAACAGCGCTTTATGCCCTTCGCTATCCGGACGGCGCAGCTTGAAGTCCTTGGCCCAGGTCTTCGCGTAGAACGGAAGCTTCGTCGAATCCTTCTTGACGAACACATATCCCATACCGGACAAAATTGATTCAAGCTTGTCTTGCGTCACCGGCAGGTAATTCTCATGAAGCTCGCGGTCCCAGTTTTCGACGTACCTGTACTTGATAAGAAAATGTACGAGATTCTTAACGTTGACTTTCTTGGACGCAGGATCGCATATCGGACCCCACTCGGCCTCAAAGTCATCAGCAAGCCTGGCGAGCTTTACGCCCTTTATCTCCACGTCCGGGTCTTTGAATACATTCTCGTAAACCCACACAACATCCTCCGACGGGACGTTCGCGAAGTTCTTGTAGTTGAGGCTCATGTCCCTTATCGCGATCTGCCTGAACCCGCACCGCCCGATGTCGTTCCAGAATCCGCTTATGTCGGCGGGGCTCTCCGCATAGGAATAGACCTCGTGTATCACAGACGACATAACGAGCAGTGCGCTGCCGAGATTTACCTCTCCGGAGGAAAGCATCTCGCCGAGGCTCGAATAAGTGCTGAATCCGCGCAATCTCGCCGCGGCGGCGAACGCCTCGTTGTTGTCCACGACCACGAATCTGACGTTCCTTCCGTTCCGTTCTAGCTTCGCCTTGACGTATTCGCAGAATTCCCCGCTGCCGCCTCCGAAGTCGACGATAACGTCTACCTCCGGATCGACGTATCCGACGAACCACGCCTTGTCCGGAAACGACTTCGCCATGTTGGATAAATACACATCCGAGTTGGCGATGTCGACTTCGTCTAGGTTTATAATTCTGCGTATGTCAAGTTTATTCATTTAAACCACTATGAACACAACATTACCATTTGGTGCAAGCGCGACTCCGGGTATATCTTCACCAGCTTTAAGCCGATCGACCATCTTCTTCCAGCCTGCATTTTCTTCTTCTTCTGTCAAAGGCTTAAACTCAGCTATTTCGCGATTAAGTTCATCAAAATTTTTTCCGTATCCATTTGGCATAATTTTTAATCCTTCACTGGCTGCAAACGCCGTATATCTTTGAAACTCCGGCGTAAAATGCTCATCACCGCGCCGGTATGCGCCTCTTTTAATAAGCCTGGATATAGTCCCGCGCGTAAAATCATAATAATGTATCATTTCATGCATCATACATGACACCGCAAACTTAAATGTCATCTTGCCGCAATCGTCTATTATAAATATAGTTTGTTTAACTATTTCTCCCTTGTCATTTTTATATTGCGGCATATACGCCGCGTAATATTCATATTCGGCATCTTTAAACTTTTCTATCTGGATCAGTATAGACTTAAAGTCATTGGCTGAACACATTGTAAACGGAATACGGTTAAGAATTCCTCCGAAAAAATGAAAATTCAAAATATCGAAAATCTGAAAAATATTAGTAGAATCGAATTCAAATTTTTTATCCAGGGAATCAATCATATCCGTCGGAAAATGTCGTTTAAATAAATCAAAAACATTTTCGGTAGATTCCGTCAGGCTAAAACCAAGCTTTAGCCTGTTTTTGCTGTATGGATTAAAAATTCGTAACATAATCTTATTTACTCATGCGCCGACCCTGACATCGGCTGCACGAAGCTGCCTGCCGTCCTTAGTCCAGCCGTCGCGCACGCACTGAACAATACGCCCCGACCAGTCGCCGGCATGGTCGACGACGCCTATTGCGTTATGCAACTCCGGCTTGAACTCGTCGCCGGGGCGCGGGGAAACGCGCTCGTACCCCTCGTCGTTCAGCAGGCGTTCCATTTTCGCAACTATCATGGCGAAGCCCTCTTCCGCCGGCCCTTCTCCGCAGTGCGCGAGAGTAAGCCGCATCTCGTCGAGAAGCCTGATAAATTCCTCAAGCAGGTCCTGCTTGGCGTCTGCTATCGCAATAGCCTGGACTTTCGCCTCGCGCTTCCTGTAGTTGTCGAAGTCGGCGAGCAGCCTGATGTACTTGTCCTTCCAGGCCGCAGCGTCACTTGCCGCAAGAGAGTTTTTCGATATATCTTTCAAGGTACACCTTTATCTTGGTCATGTCCTGGAGCTCGCTGTTGCCGGCCTTCTTTCCGCCGCGCAGCAGATATTTCAGCATGTTGAACTTGTACGCGTTGTCGGCGATCCCGAAATCCTCGGCGACGTCAATCACGTCCTGGCCGGACTTCGAGCCGTAATACTCCGGCCTTACCGTGTTCTTCTCCAGCTCGGTCTGATTACCGTCCGCCTATGGAATATCCTGTATCTCCGGCGGCTTCCGCGTCGGCGCCGGCATATGCCCAGCCCATTCGCCTACCTTAGACCGCCGTTCTCCGGCCAGCGCCTGTCCTATCATGCTCATTCAGTCTTCTCCTGTTTACTTCATAAATACCGCCGCGGCAAGGTGGTTGTCCACGAACTCCGCGGCCATGCCTTCATATATTTTACGGAACGTCTCAAACCTCGCTGCCCGTTCAGACAGCCTCTGCTTGATCCATATAGCCAGCTGCTCGTCCGACATATGCACGGTCCTGGCGTTCGCGGCGTAGTATTTCACCGGCAAAAGCGGAAACCTGCGTTCCACCGCGTCCAGCAGCGTGTATTTCCGCGTCTGGTACGGCAGGTACTTTCCGCCGTCAAATGGCTTTTTACACGTAAAAACGGCGGCGGGAACGGCGGAAAGATCATCCGCCATTTTCCGAATATTGCCAGCTGGCATGTATCCGGCCGGAGTTCTTTTCTCAAAAGTAAACAGCTCGCATATGTCGGACACCAGCCCGATATCGAATTTGAAGCAGTCCCACGCAGTCGACGACAATATGCCTTCGGCGACGACCGGCGTCACAGGCGACCATAGGCGCGTCAACGCCAGCATCCAACGGCAGAAGTCCCGGCCAGCATGCATGCCGAACACCGCGGCCTTGAACTCGTATTCGGCCCAGGACGTCGGGCAGTCCAAATCCATCATCTACATGAATTCTTCGGCCGTCATATCTTTAAGTCTCCGTATACGGCCATACGCGCCGCCAGCTCTTCCGGGCACGAACACTTCCCGAAATGGGACCAGCCTTTGAAATTGTGCGGGTTGAACCACATGTCAGGGTCGCACAGCTGTTCGGCGAGAACCTCCCATGCCTTCTTCTCGCACCGTTGACCAAGGCTGTCGAAGTACTTAAGGTTGTATTTCCCGTAGCGGATCCGTACAAACCAGTTGTCTGACCACGACGTCTTGATTAGCTTCAGCTTGAAACCCTTAAGCCGCGCGAACTCCTCGCACAGCGATTTCGCGTCATGCAACGACTTCAAGTCCAGCGGGCTGTCGGCGAACTCACCCATAGTATGCCGCCGCCTTTACCTTTAGCTCGTCGAAGCTTCCGAACGTGAACGGAATGTACTTGCGCACGAGGTCGCCGCCCGACATTAACTTGCGCAGCGTGGTTCCGCACGCCGACTCGACGGTATCCCCGCCGCCCCAGCACAAGGTAACGGGCGGGATCGGCATGACGGCCGTCTTCCGTCCTATGTCTATGCACCTGTCCTGGCCCAGGACTACGAACGCCAAGGCGCCGCCCAGGTCGGGGCGCCTCTTGATCATGAGCTCCAGCCTGGAATCGCCCGGTTCTCTGAACGCCTTTTCGTTCAGAAAAGCAACCACGCTTCTGAGTTCTTCTTCTGAACTCATTATACGCTTCCTCCCGCGACGGCCATCTTCAGCTTCAGTTCTTCGACGCTCGACGACGGTTGAACCACTATACGCCTGGTCTCTGACACCTTGACGGTACAGCCGTGCAAGATATTTTCGACTACGTATGCTGCCGCTCCGTCCCTGATGTACTTTACGTCTTTCGGCAGAAGGTCTTCTTTGCCTCTGAAAGCCTTTCGGCAGATAAGCGACAGCGGAAACCGCTTAGTATGATTGTTCTCGTCGGTCATGAACACGGCGTAACGCTTAGACTTCAGGCCCTTGAGCTTCACCCACGCACTGACAGTGTAAGACCTGTTCTCGCTATACGCCACCGGCATGTCGTATTCTATTTCGTACGACAGACCAAGCGCCGCAGCAAGCTCGATAAGGTCTTTTTCGTTGAAACCGCTGTTAGAACGGCTGTCTGCTGAAATAGACATAAACGTTATTCCTCGACGTATTTCCTGTACATGTTCTTCATGTAGTCGACGTCTATCACCTTGTCAAAGCCGTGCTCAGGCGGCATCTCCTTCGCCGCCATGCAAAGCGTCATGCGGCGGTAGTGCTCGTACATGGCGCGGGCCGCCTTCTTATGGCCGTCATCCAGCGCCAGATCGACAGAAAGCGCCCAGAACTGCTCCATGTACATGACGTACCGGCGCATCTTGCCGCCGTCGTAGTATTTCTATATTTTAGTGTCGTTGTCCATGATTTAATTCTACCGCGTCAGAGGACGCGCCAGTAGAAATCCGAGCTCGGCCCGACTACGCCGTCCCTCCTGTACGCGGACGGCGCGGCCTCCGCCGAAAGGCCAGTCGCGACGGCCAGCCTGAGCCGCGTCTCCTCCTGGGATTCGCTCACGAACTGCGGATACGGACAACCGGGGAGCATGACGTAGAACAGCCTCTTGGATTCCCAGGAAGAAACGTCGCGATAGTCAGTCATGACCATCCACCCGTCCGGAAACAGCTTCTCCTCCGTAACGCCTTTACCGACTTCGGTCATGTCAGTCCGACGCGTTACGCGACTATCTTCCCGAGCTTCAGAACCGGCATCTCCTCGAGGCATGTTTCCGCTCTGGACACGCTTCCGCGCAGAGACGCGGTCTCGGCGGCGCTCAGACCGCCTTGCGCCATGTAATCTTCAATGATGGACTTCGCGCTTTCTAGTCTGTCGCGCCACTTCGGCGTCAGTTCGTTCACGACGCCTTCCCTGTGCATGTCGAACAGGTCGCTGATGAACGCGCGTTCTGCCGCGACGTTCTTCCCCACGCCGCCTTCGGCGAGCGACAGCGCGAATGCCTTGAACTTGCCGTAGTCGTCTATCTCGGACATGACCCTGTCGTAGACGTCCTGGCTCTTGAAACCGAACATCATCTTGACCTCCGGCGTCCTGTCCTGGCCGTAGTACGTCTCGTAGTGCACGCCGTCGTCCATGAGCGAAGCGTCCTTCCCCTTTGCGCCGATCTGGCGGACCGCGACGCGGTTCGGTATCGGGTTCCCGCCGTTCTTCTTGAACAGCTTCTCTATCGCGCCCGACGCCTCTACCCAGTACCAGCCGTCGTACGGTTCTATGTCGGACCTGACGATCGCCTCGGCAGCCTCCCTGTACGCCGAGTCGCTCTTGCGCGTTCCGCTGCAGAACCTCTTGTTCCCGTCCAGGTCGGTCCGGTACAGCGCCAGCGCCGTGACTTTCCCGTCTTCGCCGAAAACGATCTTCGCCAGATCCGTATCCTTGATCAGCGTCCGCGGAGAAGACGCGCCGTGGAATCCGCCTATGCCGGCATAAGAATCCTGGACTATCCGGAAGATCTCATCCCTGATCGAATTAAGAACGCCTTTGTCCGTTATCACATGGACTTCGTCCGGGGTAAAGCTGCGTTCCATACCTTCGAGCATCTTCTGCCAGTAGCCGATCGCCTCGGCTATCTGCTTCCTAGTATACCGCTTTTCCATAAAAATATTTTACCATAGCTTAAAATGTTTTCTATGGCAACCAACATGAAATTGTCTAATCTTGAACGTGAATAAATTATCAGGTTCAGTCTTCGCCGTCGAGGACTTCGTCCGCTATGATTCCGCGCACGCTTTCCTTCAGTTTCGCGAATTCCTCGTCTGATATGTCGGGATCCACGGCGAGGTCGCACCGCTGGACGAGGTTCCGCGTCTCAGTTTCTGAATGTCCGTCCGGATAAAACGTCGTAATTTTCGATACGACGCGCCCGTCAGTATACCAGGTCGTCTCCCTGCAGACAGAATTCCCGTCCTTCTTGTATGACATAATATCGGTATGGCTTACGCCGTTCAGGCCGAAACTGTCGAGATGGCATATCCTAAATGACATTGCTGTTATGGTTTTAATTCGGCATAGGAATTCCGAATGAAAACGAAATCGTCTTTCTGTCTTTACCGAACTGGACGAACTCCGTATTTCCGTATAGCTTCACCATTTCCGGAGTAATGCGCGGAACGGCGTCTAGTTCATCTTCCGGAATTTCCTGTATAACGTTTATTCCGACGTTACGTGCCTGGTCTTTCACGGTTTCAAATATCATGGTATTATGCATACTTCATTCATAACTGTCCATATGACATAAATTTGACGCACTTTTTTCCGACTTTAGTATATTCAGTACTTTGTAATTCTGAAAATGAAGGGCACGTCAGTTCAGATTCATCAAATTTATTAACAATCTTCATAAATTCTTCATCTGATAGTTTTTCCCAGGAGCTGTTTATAAAACTTGAAACCGGTATTTCCATTATTCGCGCATCCCCTTTCTTTTGCTTAAACACTGGAGTTAAAACTATCCGGTGCGCCTCCGCGAAGACCATCTTCGTCTCTTCAATGATTGCCTAGTTCAATTTAAATCAGTCAATATGCTGTAAGCTGATCTTACGGCGTTTTCCGCCTTCGTTTTCTTTAATACTACGTTCTCTTGCTAGACGAAGTTCCTCCGGAGTCAGCGCCTGCGGCATTAACCTGATGGCTTCTTTATCCAATACTTTTTCTTTTTTATCCATAATTACCAGAACGAAATCAAAGATATTCCGGATTAAAACAGCGTTTCTTCGAACACGCCGTGGCCAAGGTACCTGCATTCCGAAAATTCGTCTTTTCCGAGACCCACTTTAGACAGTTTGAGCTTTTCGCCGTCGGACAACCCGGCCGGTCCGGACTCGTCCAGCAGCTTTTCGCGCTCCTTTTCAAGCAGCTTTTCGCGCTCCTTTTCAAGCAGCGCTTTGCGGACCGCCTCTATCGACATAGCAATTTCATCGCTCATTGTAGAACCTCTTTCCTTGACGTCCAAATTGAACTTCATGTTTACGGCATTCGCGAAATTTTCGAAATACCCCCTATGGCTGTTAAAATTTTTTTCGCCTTTAATTTTCGCGTCGTATTTTCTCTGAAGCAAAGTCCCGTTTTCCACGTCGTCCTGGTGAATCATCTCGTGAACTAATGCATTTACAAACAGCATCAAAGTTATCCCGCTTGATAGACAAGGATTAAGTAAAATCATAGACGGATCAAGAACAATACCACCTGCAATTCTAATCGGCTTCGTCACCAGCGTATATGTATCCGCGCCTTTAAGAAGAACGTACCTATAGCTATACCCGGCCAAATGCTCTGTACCAGCATATTCGTTCGCAAACTGAATCGACGGCCGCTCAAGCGAAAACGAAAAAACATGCTTATTGACCATGTCGTAAATCTCAACGGCGCTCTAAATATCTATGTTTACCGTTTCACCGTTCAAAGCAAATACCGCCTGCTATGAAAACAGCAGCGTCAAATCATTTAATAATGGATTCAGTTTTCCCATAATACTATTTACTTCCACAGGAAGCCTAGCCCGTAGACGGCCAGACGCATACGGTCCGCCAGCTTTACCAGCCTTTCTTTAAATCTTAGTCACCTGGATTTTTTTCTCGAGCAGTTTCGAGACAACAACTTTAAGCTTCGCCTTGTCGGTGTATCTGGCTTCTTTAAACAACTTGCCATTTTTGATTATCAGCACAACTACGGTTTTGCCCTGCTTGTACAGGACGGCGAACGTCTTCGGCGCCGGACCTCCGCCGAACTCGTAGCTCTTCGGGTCCAGCGCGTCGCCCTGCCTGAGGTTCTGCGGAGGCACGCCCAGCCTGGCGAGACGGTGCTTCGCCACTTCCAGGACGGCCGGATCCAGCTCTATGCCGTAACACCTAGACGGATCCGCGCCCGCTATTATTACAGTAGCGATAAGATTTCCTGCACCAAGACAAGGATCAAGAATGTCTTTGTCTTCAATACTCTCAAACTTCTCAAGCATCTTGATCGTAAGTGGCGGAGGCGTAGCGAACTGGCCAAGCTTCTGACGCTCTTCTTTTGTCTTGCCTGCCCAGAGCTTATTTTTCCAGCTATCATACTCAGCTTGAATCTTCGCTTTTATGTCGTCGCTTAGGGTCATTATCAAATCTGCAAATCAATGCCTTTGTTGCGGAGATTACTTATGCACTCTTTAAGATATCTGCTGTCATGCTCAGGATAGTCAGCTGATGACAGTTGACTAGTGAAGTCAGACATGTCAAAACCAATGCGCTTGCCGCGGTAATGGATATCATACCATTCAGGCGCAGCATGGTAGCCTCTAGCTTCCATCTCATGCATAACTTTCTTGTGGTAGCTGTACAGTATTGAGTATGGATGCTCAAAGACATAGTTGACTACGCTGTGCTTCTTTCCCCAACCTTTTCCACGAAGAGCTGTGCATTCACGATACTGACTAAGAAGCCGCATTCTCGGCAACTTGGATATCATATCTTTATGCCAAAGTCTCATTACTTATTTATGTAATTCTTCAACAGATACAACAGAACTTAATATACCAATATTATTACAAATAGACCAACTATGTTTTTCAAGTTCATGCGCTTTTAATTTAGCATTATCTAAATTTTCAGCTGATAAAATAATATTAACGTATGAATCTAATTCAAATATTATATTATTTTGTTTAGCTTTTTCAACATAATATGTTACTCTGTATTTTTTCATTTGTACTTCTCCATCGTCTCTTCAATGACTTTCCGCTCTTCAGACGTTATGTTAAAGAACTTGTAGAAATCATCATCTATCCATTCGCCAGTATAACCTTTAAGACCTGTACGCGGATTTATGGCATCATTTAACCAAAGCACCTGTATAGGAGCGACGTGAACGTCGCTCAATAGCAAATTAGTAATGTATTTTCCAAAAAGTGTATCAAACTGATTTATGAAGTTTTCAGCTTCAGTTTTAGAATCAAATTTAATAGAGCTAGTTATATATGGTGTAGTCTTAGTATACTGATTGCGCATATAGCAGTCATACCACCATTTGCCTTCTTCATTCTTGCCATCTTTAAATGCTAGCAATTTACCAAAAGACAAATACTTATGATGTTTAGACCGGTCACCAGAGCCACCACTTTTACCACCAAGTATTTGAGGCATTCTCACACGCCAACCAGCTTGCTTATTTGCTTCTATATTTGGATTATGCGTAGCAATATATTCAATGCATTTGTTAAGAATAAAATTAGAATAGTAATTTTTATAATTAAATGAAGTTTGATTAGCTTTGCAAGCATAAATACCAAGGTCAATATTCATTATTGTACCTTGAAAAATCTGCTGAGATGTAATAGCAGTAATTGTCTCTAAACTCTCAATATGCTTGGCAACGCTCTCCTCGAACCGCTTCAGGTCACAGTTCTTCTTGTACTTGGCAAGTGGATCCTGCAGCCACCTTACCGGAGACAAATTCACGCATACACTATTATCATCCTTCAAATGCTTTATCGCCTCGGCAAGGACCTTCAGGTGCAGGTTCTTCTGGTACGGCGGGTTCATTATAATGCAGTCGAATTTCATGTCTAAGCCTTTTATTATATTATATACGTCCAGGTCTTCGATAAACTCCATCTTCTCGGACGGCGGCAGCGCGCGCAGGCAGTCCAGCGTCCAGACGTCGTCGACGACGGTATACGACGCGCCGGGATTCTTCCCGACGGCCTTGACCACGCAGTCCGGGTTACCGAGCGAAAGAAGCAGGACGTTTCCGGTCAGCCCTGCCGGAATGTGCGGATCGAACAGGCCGAAGTACCTCGCGCCGTCAGCCTGGAACTTCGACATCGCGATTCCCGCCGAATTCTGGTCGTTGTCCATCTGAGCCTTTCTTTATTTCGTGACTTTGTCGAGCCTGTCCGCCGGAATGTGCTCCGTCAGGAACGCGGCTATTTCGTCGCTCTGCAGCGTCGCGGCAACGCACTTCCTCCGGTCGGCGCTCCACAGCCGCCGCATGAAATCAGACCCGCGCCGGATAGCCTTGATTTTCCTGAGGCACGACATGACGACTTCCACAGCAAGCGACGCGCAGGCGGGCTTGGGCTTTTCGCCGCCGTCCGGTTTTTCGGTCGCTTGCGTAATTGGTCTTTCTGTTTTCTTGGCGACTTTCTCTGTCGGCGCGCCTCCGCCTCCTCTCAGGCCCCACAGCTTGACCTTGCCGGCCACGGCGGGAAGCTTCAGTAGCTCCTCCAGCTCCGCCAGGTCGGAGACGCCGTCCCGGTCCCCGTCGCCCGCCAGCAGCGACGCGACCAGCGCCGCTTCCTTCTGCCTGTACAGCTTCTTGTCCACCGCCTCCGTCAGGTCGACTATCTCGATGTCGTGATCGGGGTCGATCGCCTCCCACGCCGCGCCGTTCAGCTCGGGCGCATCCGCGTCGTCCGGGATTTCCGGGCCGGCGCCCGTCGGGATGTCGATCCTGTCGCCCCACGAGAAGCATTCGTCCGTCAGGTCGTATTCGCTGAGGTTAACGAGCAGGTTCTTGACGCTGGCGAGGTTGTCCGTCATCACGTAGACGTTGGCGTGCCCGTCTCTGACCTTGTCGGCGTCCCCGATCCTGTAGTTGCGCACGCACCGCCCAATCTGCTGCATCGCCGTCTTGTGCGAATTCGACGCCGTGAGGATCGAATTGAAAGACGAGACGTTTATCCCCTCTCCCAGCATCTGGACCTGCGCCACGATTACCGGCAGGTCGTCCTCGAAAAACCCGTTGTCGTCGATATGCTCGATCGCCTCGTACGCCATGTCCGGTTCCACCGTCGCGCAGTCGATCGTGGGCTCGGCGAACTTCAAGACCCCGTCGTCGCTGTACCCCTTCTTCGAGTGCAGCGTCACCATGTGGAATTCCTTCCCGGCGCGCTCCCTGAACCACGGCAGGTCGACGAGCCGCTTGACGTCGTCGATGCCGGAGCAGTTGACCATCAGCCTCGGCCTGAACGCCTCGCCGGCGCACTTGGCCTTCTCGCGGTTCAAGACCGCTACGACGGCCCTGGCCCACTGCGTCTCGCTGTCGCCTACGACGAGGTTCAGCCTCGGCCGGCATATCCAGCCGTTGTCCATCGCCGTCTTGGGCGGGCACGAGCAGACGTTCTTCTTCCACTTCTCCGACCATTCCTTCTGGAACGCGGCGGGCGTGCCGCTCATCGGCATAAGCCTGAAGAAATCCGCCAGGCACGGCTCGTCTTCCGAAAGCATAAGCCTTTCGTTCTTCTCGTAGTTGTGCGACTCGTCCAGCGCGGCCCACCCGAACGCGAACCCCTGTTCGGCGTACGCCTTGAACCTGCGCAGCCATCCGCGCCATCTCGCGGCCGGATCCGGACCTTCGCTCGAGCCCCACAGCGATTCGTCGCACACCACGAACACGACGTGGTTCGCGGCGAGGCTGTCGTTGTTTTTGCTCCAGCAGTGCTTCGTGCAGTCGACCGGTATTATGACGTAGTCCTTTCCGTCGGCGAGGCCGAACTCGTCCGCGAGGAATTTCCGGATTTCCGCGTTCTGCTGGTCGCACAGCCTGATACGAGGCGTCACGAACATCTGGACGGTCTTGGCGTTCCTGTTTTCGGATATGTACTTGCCGAACGCGTAGCACGCCACCGCCGTCTTGCCGGATCCGACGCACGCGTTGACGGGCGCGACCACCGGGCTCGTTCTCGCGGCGGACGCCGCCGTCAGTTCGTCTACCGTCTTAAAAGACTTCTTCTGCCATGCGCGGGACTGGAACATCACTTGACCTCCTTTATTTCTTCCGCCATCAGCTCGAACATCCGCCACCTGGACGGAATACGCCGCGAGGCGTCGCCGTGCAGCTTCTTCCCGTCGATGAAGTCAGGCCCGAGAAACAGCACTACCCCGCTGTTGCTCTCTATCAGAAACTTCTCGGCGGGCGTAAACGAAAAGATAATCTGACGCGGCGAAGACAGATACGCGGCGAAATCTTCAGGCTGGACAATGCCGTCCTTGCGCAGGCGGAACATGTCTTCCGCCGCGGCCTTGTTGAATATCTCGCCTTTCACAAGAGCGCTGGCATAATTTTTCACCTGAACGCCCATAGGCAGGCCGTCTGCGGCGGATTTCGCGTCGGCATCTATAAACCTCTCGTTAGTCGGATCCACTGGTCTGTACGTCAATCCGTCTACGTATTCCGAAGCAAGCCCGTTCAGGAAAAACGCCTCCGCGAATATCTCGCCGCAGTTTCCGCGGAACTTGGCCGTCACCCGGTCGGCGCCGTCTCTATTTTTGTCCGGCAGCGCGGCCGCGAGCCTGCCGCGGAGGGCTTCGCATTCAGAATCGCACAGTTTATGCCAAAGCTTGACGAACGACGTATATTGCTTCGTCTTCAGCTCTTCCGACAGCCTAAAGAACAGATTCTCGTAGTGCGGCTTACAGAAAAGCCTGATGTCGTCTACGCCGTCAAGACTGAAAATGTTTGAATCAGACCTGTTCTGGTCGAACAATATAAGCGATTTCAGGCTAGAGACTGTCTGCATATTGATTTTCTACCTGTTTGACGTTGTTCATATCCTGATTATACCGCGTTTCTAGGAAATTCCTATAAAAACAAATAATATTTAAAATCTAACCAGATTACCATTAGTAATCGACTTTTGGCACTGAAGCTATAAAACCGTATTAAAGCCTGTTCGGATTGAGGCTGGCAATCACTAAAGATGATTGCCAGCTTCAAATGTTAAGCTATCAGTCAAAATCCCTGATCATGATGAATTTCCCGCCGCCCACAAGCTAAACTTCTGGCGTGTTTTTCTTGATCGTGCAGGACAAACCGTTTTCGGATTCTTTTAATGCCAAAAGAGCAAGCTCTACGGCGTCGTTATCAGATTTCTCTACCTACTGGTCAAATGGAATCATTTTTACAACCTTTATTTTTCAGAAGGTATATTCTTGAACTGGTCGAGCCAGCCGTGGCCGTATTTTTCGTCTACGTACTTGAGGTACTTGGCGTATTCGTTAGATGTCTAATAATTTATTAGTATTACTTTGTTTTTGAAACCAATTGTTAAATTCACTATATGACCAAAATACAATGTAATTCAAATGATTATCTTCGGCTATTTTACGTTTAAGCGGATCAAGCTATGTCCATACATATTCAGCTGTTTTATAAAAATTAGACTTTTTACTTCTCCATTTCTATAGTTTCTATATGTCAGCTATATCGTTAGAATTAAACCAATGAAGCCCATGTGTCCAATGAAAATTACATTCTATAAATAGATCACAAGACTTAATGTAAAAATCGCATCTATATGGATAACGTGATGATTTGAACTATCTTAATATATCAGATTCAGCATATATCTATTTTAATTTATTATAAACAAGGTTTTCTGGTTTAGACGTATTAAATGTTCCATTCTTAAGTTTTGTATTATTAATTTTTTCAAGTATGTCTGGCGAATTAAATTTTGCGGATATACCTGGAATTTGTGCTGGACTTGTTACTCCGTATTTCTGCATTAAAGTATTGCAAATCTTTTTTCGTATACTAGGCGCATTTACAGTATAGATACTTCCGTATTTTTTAAATATTATGCCCTAGATGTACTATTGTACATTAGGATCATGCTTGGTGCATAAATTACAGCAATGACTTCTATACTAAGTACAAAAATTAAAATTTTTTCGCATACCAAATTTATTCCCACAAGTAGGACATATCGGAAAATCAGTTCTGCCTGTTATAACCCAATAGCATCTAGTCGGAAGATTATATTTAAAATCATCGTTATCAAGCCTTGCTGTTTTAGCATATATCCAAGACAGCAAATCCTATCTTGATATGTTAGTAAACATATCGTTTGCAGCATATTTTCTTTTTGAAAATACTTTAGACGTTAAAGTTTTTACATAGTTCCTTGGATTTGTCTTCATAAGCAAGACTAACAGATCAAACATCTACTAATCCTATGTAGTCTATATAAGCTAATTGCCGTTGCGTACGACTACAGCTTCTATTGCATCTGCACCCAATAATTTTGTATTTTTGATATCGTTTTTCATTTCTCGCAGTTCCTTAAATAAAAATGTCTTCATTCTGACTGCGAGTACAGAATGAAGACAAAATCTTCAAAAAATATTCTTAAATTTATTGCCTTAAATCTAAACTCGCAGTGATTCAGACATTTTTATTTACTTCAAAACTAATTATTCCCAAGAAGATTCCTTAAACCGAATCTTCTTACCCCAATCGCAAAAGTCAAACGTCCCATCTTTCGTGATCAGCCACATGGTCGGGTATTTCGGCGGGTCCTTGATGTCAAACGATGCATACCCGTCTCCAAGATATATGAGAAAATCAGGATCCATTCCGTTGTCTTCGATATAATGGAAGACGCAGGAATAATCCGTGCCGCCTCCGCCGCTCCATTTCACGCCTTCTGCGCTGTCGAACTCGAGCGGGTTGTTTGCGTCGTCGTACACGTCTACCTGGTCCACGGCCGCATCCGCGCATATCACCGTAAGTTCGTAGCTTCCGAACGAGTCGATAAGTCCCTTGAGCTCGCCGAAGAACTTCGGGAGATCGCCGACGCACGAGCCCGACGTGTCGATGGCGACGACGCCTTTGATGCGCTCGTTGCGGCGGCTCTGGAAGTACATGTCGTTGTAGAGGTGGCGGCGCGCCGGCGGAAGCCACTGGCGCTTTCCGCCGTAGCTCTGCGACACGAACTGCGACAGGTATTCGCGCCACGAGATCTCGGGCTTGTTCAGCTTGCCGACAAGGGCCTCGACGCCGGCCGGAAGATCGCCGTGTTCGCGTGCGTAGGCCTGCGCCGCCGCGATCGCCGCCTCGCGCATGCGCTCTGCCGCGTCGGCCGGGACGCCCGGCTGGAAGTCCTCGTCGTAGCCGACCTCGCCCCACTGGTCCGTCGGGCCCTTGCACTTGCCACTGCCGTTCTTCCCGTCCTTCCCGTTCTTCCCGTCCTTCCCGTCTTCGCCTTCCTCGGCGGACGGATCCTCGTCGTTGTACGAATGCTTGTCGAACTGGCCGCTGAGTTTGCCGTTGTTCCTGCCGTCGTTCGAATCATCGCGCTTTTCGTCGCCGTCGCCGGATTTGCCCGGCTTGTTCTTCCTGCCGGATTTCCCGCTCGACGAATTATTAGAATCTCCGTCGTCTGAATCCGAATCCTGACCGCCGTAGCCGGATCCGTTCTGGCTCGGCTTCGGGATGCCGGCCAGCGCGTTGTTGAGGTTGTTCTTCTGCTGCTGCTTGAGGAGCCACTCGTAGATCGTCTCCGCCGACTTGCCGCGCAGCTTCGGCGGCGGGTACAGCAGGTCGGGCGGAGGCGCGAAGCCGCCGCTCTCGGCGCCGTCGCCTACGAGGATGTTGTTGATCTCCATGTCCGACGCGACATTGAAGAGATCCGGGTCGCGGCCCTGGCGACGCGCGAACGTCAGCGTCAGGCTGTGCCAGATTTCATGCGCCAGGACGAACTTGCGCTCCTGGTCGTTGAGCTTCGAATAAAAATCTATATCGAAAAAAATCGATTTTGAATCCGTGGCCGCCGTACGGCAGCGCCTGTCGCGGACGGGAATGAGATCAAAACGCATCGCTACGTTTCCCACGAAAGGCTGATGTACTAGCAAACCATGCCTATCGCGAGACAATGAAGCCGAAACCTCAGCTTTAAGCCTGCGCAGCTGGTCTTCTGTCAAATTGCCCTTTAGCTCTTTCTTGACGTTATTCATATATCGATTATACCGTCGGGCGCTTCTTCTTCGACGGCAAAACCTCGCGTATAAGCCTGGCGCACAGCGCGAACCCCTCTCCCGGCGACACGTCCTCCGGCGGCGCGTCTCCCCGGCGCATGGCCTTGATCCACTCCCTGTGCGCGGCCTTCGCGGCCCGATCGAGCATCTTCGCCAAATCGGCGAGATCCGCCGGCATGATGTTCCAGCCAATCCGCCACCAGCTGCCGGCGACCTTCCTGGCGAAGGCGTCGCATTCCTTGTCGAACTTCTGCTTGTCCGCCTTTTCGACGGCCTTCCATATCTTCTTCTTCACCGGCTCTAAATCTGTCATTTCGCTTTCTCCTTCGTCTATTGAATAATATACGGCTCTACGTGGACGACGACGTCCAGCACGTCTCCGCATTCCGACATTATGGCGTCTTTAACTTTATGCGCTATCGAATGCCCTTCCTTGACGGAAAGGCCGGGATCGACCTGCACGTGCAGATCCGCCTGGAACGCGCAGCCGTACCGGCGGGACCTCGCCTTATGCGCGCCTTCTACGCCCGGTACGCGCCGAGCCGCGCGTTCGACGGCCGAGGATATTTCAGGGACGTTCGCGTCTACCAGTTCCAAAATGGCCGCCTTCGCGAAAGACCACGCCGTCTTCGCCACCGCGGCAGACACCAGAACCGCGGCCGCGAAATCCAGCCACGCCAGGTCAGGCCTCGCCGACGAGACAAACGCGGCGACGGCCACGGGGACCGACGACAAAGCGTCCGACAGATGGTGCCACGCGTTGGCTTTCAGCGCGGACGACCTGGCGGAAACCGCGGCGCGGAATGTCCATGCCGCGAGCCCGGCCTTGACTGCCGCCGTAGAGAACGCCGCGACGCCGGCCATGGCGTCCGGAACGGAACCGCGCCCGAACGCCGTACAGCATATCCCCGCCGCGGCCGCGAAAAGCGCCGCGGACATGAACAGGACGACGACGGACTCTATCTTGCCGTGCCCGTACGGATGGCCGTCGTCGGCGGGGGCCGCCCAGTACTTTGCGCCGAACGCGACGGCGAAATCAGTGACTAGATCGGACGCGGAATGCGCGGCGTCGGCGACCAGCGCGTACGACCCGAAGGCAAACCCGGCGGCGGCCTTGAAAACCGAACATGCCGCGTCGATCCACGCGCCGAGGACAGCGGCGGAGCGCGTCTTCGCCGGATTACCCGGCATCGCCCGGCTCCGTTTCCGCCATGCCCGAATACTTTTCCGCATACGCCTTCGTCATGTCGCCGCATATGCACGCCTCGTATATATCGCGCGGCCGCGCAGGATCCGCGACGGCGCACATCAGCTCTATCTCCTCCGGGGACATCTTCGAATACCTTTCGCTTTCGACCATGCCGAAACCGTCCATAACCCAGCCTTTACCCGTCCCGTAGCTGAACGAATACACAAAGCCGCCTTCGCACGGCTTAAGCGCGCCGGTATATATTATGGTATGGCGGCTTCCGGGCCAGCGGTCGTCGACGACGTTGAGGAACTTGACGTCAGTTTTCCGCACGGCCAATCCTTTCCGCGCACCATTCCGCGGCGTCCCGCCTGTCGGCGAACCTGCACTTTACGGCCTTCCTGTCGAACTTCCCCGCCATGAAGTCGACGCCGGCCGGCTGCCCGAACCTGTCCACGACGGCGTACGGCAGGCTGTGCTTCGTGGACACAACGTAGTACCTGGGGAAGTTCGCGGCGGCCTCCGCCTTCTCGGGACAGGACCTGTGCAAGTCTATGAACGACGTAATCTTTTCCGTCCAGCGCTCCGTGTGGAACATCTCCACGAAGTCCACGGACACGCCGCACGCCGCAAACGTCAGCAGCGCCTCGGGCACGGAGCAGAACGCCATGCTGTACATGACTGGGCCGAGAGTGATTACGAAAGGCCTTTTGCGCGAAACGAAATCCGAATACGAGGCGGTCGACCCGCGCACGGTTATCTCCGGCGCTTTATGCCCGCGCCGCGCCTCGGCGTCGGGATAGTACATAACGAACGTCTTTATGCGTTCGCCTTCGGCGGGAGGACATACTTGTTTTATCCTGGAACCCTTGTCCATGCCAATTCCGTTCAGATTATCCGCTCCGAAGACGGCGCGCGTATCCCGTCGGACGGGTTTCCGTTTTCGTCCCGGAAATAGCAGACGTTGGTAAAGCCGAACGCCCTGTTCAGCCTGTACGCGGTATTCCACGTCTCCGACTCCTTCGGCGCGGCGTGCAGGACGGCGGCGAAGAAATTCTCCTTGAACGACCTATTCGGCCACATAACGCTTTCCTCCGCTATTGACGCCATGCGGACGTCGTTCTCGCCGGACAGCTTCTTGAAGTCCAGCAGCCGGCCCGCTTCGATCATTTCGCACAGCAGGTCGCCGACGTCGTCGTAGTCGCCGCCTTCTAATTCGCGGCCCGATTCGCCGAGCAGCCACTCGACGAACGCCGGATCGTCCGGCGAAGCCCTGACGCTGTTGACGGCGCACCGGACGACATACTCCTCCGGAGACATGCCGTCCGGCGCTATCCGATTCAGTATTTTCCTGAAAGTCCGGTCCATCAGAAGATCTTCGACAGGTCGAGGTTCTTCGTAAGGGCCGCGCCGTGCAGGTCCTTCCACTTCTTGAACATCGGATGGACCAGGAGCTTGCCGGCGCGCCTCTTGGTCTCGGCCTTGTCCTTCGACTGGATCGCCGCGAGAAGCGCCATGGACGCGAAGTCAGACTCGAGCTCGCAGCAGATGCGGTAGAAGCCGTTAAGCCTGGCCTTCTCGTCCTTCTCGTCCTTGCCGCGCCAGAGCAGGTATACCATGCCGGACACGAGGGCGTGCTTGCGGTCGGCCTGCTTCGGGACGACGATCTTCGAATTCGGATCCGTCATGATGTCGAGAATGTTCGCGAACTCCGCGTTGATGCGGTAGAACTCCATGAACTCGACGCCGGCGCCGTTGCCGACCGTGCCGTACACGAGCTTGCGCAGGAGCTCGTCGGACTTGTCCTTGTACATGTGGCAGAGCTGCGACACGCGCTCCCACGAGCGGGGAGACGGCCAGCCCCGCTCGAGGTTCTGGCCTTCGTCCATGCAGAACAGCATGTGCGGCTTGAACTTGATGAAGCCGACGACCGCGGGGTGGATGTTCGACGAATACGCCCACTTCCACCACGACTCGACGTCTTCCTTCAGCTCGACGTGCATGAAGCGGTTGGCGAGCGCGGACGACATCGTCACGGCGACGGCGCGGTCCGTGGTGTTGTTGCCGGCCGCGACGATGAGGTATCCCGGCGGCACCTGGTAGAGGCTGCCGAGGCGGCGGTCGAGCACAAGCTCATACGCGGCACATTGTATCGATCTATCACAACTTGTTATTTCGTCGAGAAAGATGATGCCCCTGCCCTTGGGGTCGCGCGGCCATGTTCCGTTGACGTACCACTCCATGATATGCTCATCACGATTGGGAACAGGTAGACCACGAATGTCAGCAGGCTCAATCTGCGCAAGACGCGTATCGATAAATTCAATATTACGATCTTCGCAAATCTGACGGACAATGCTACTTTTGCCTACGCCCGGGCTCCCGTGCACGAGAAGTGGCGCCATGATCTTGACGTCCTCTGGGCACTCCTGCATGCGATCGAGCTGCATCGAAAGAATCTGATACAACTCAGCTGGGGTCACTACATTATGAGTGTCAATAATCGACTTATTTTTTGTTGACATAATGTTCCTTTTTTACTGAACAAGTCGATTATACCATATTCATTTTGTCTTAAACTGCTTTAGGTATTTCTTGCCGTACGTCTTATCAATATAATCAAGAATAGGCTTTATGTCAGAATAGTACAAGATCGCGACTCCATGCTCGACCGCGCACAGGAACTTCTCTAGCATAGGCTTCTTATTCCACGGATTTACCCAACCGCCAATCTCTTCTGAATAGAACTGATCACCTTTTATCTCAACAAGCTGACCGGCTATCTCAAAATCTGGAATATATTTTGACGGCGTTCCGTCTTTTATATAATCGAACATGCATGGTTCTCGCTTGATCGGAATACTATGATCAGAACAGAATATCCACATCGCGAGTTCCCACGACGAATCGAAACATTGTCCATCATATTTGTATCTGACTCCATGGAAAAATTCGCTACCGTATAATTCAAGTCTGCGTTTTCTTATTCTTATTTGGAACTCTTTAACGCCAAAGATACATTTATTTCCATATCTACGTTCTCTAGTATCATCACATTTCTTTTGTACTATCGCAGACTTAAGCGGTCGGTCTACTTCATATTTTTCTTGCCATGCGGTTATTGCTTTTTCATATACACCAGGTAGCTGGAACGAAGACGTAAGACCGGGATGATTCCTTCTAAATGTATTCTTTGATTTTGCCTTTACTAAAGGATCTCTCGTTGCATATTCAAACCCACGCCGCGCCATGTTCGTCTCACGCGCCTTTTCTGGATTTACCCAATTCGGATCTCCGTGCCGGGCAGTCTTCGTCGCCCTGGACTTCTCCACTATCTTATCGTAGTACGCCGGGTCCTCCTTTATATGCGCTGCTACCGTCTTGTGCATCTTGTCCCGGTTGTTCCACTTTGGGCCGTGTCCGTTCCTGACCTTCGTCGCTTCGCACTTGGCGGTACGCTTCCTGTACCAGTCAGGGTCTTCGGCTAGCCTGGCCCGTACCGTCGCTTCTATCTTCCGCTTGGTCTCGTCTGATTCCCACTTCCCACCGTTCATAGCATAACGGGTAGTCCTAGCCTTCTCCACCGTCGCGGCGGCGTTCGTGCTGCATTTCGTGCAGCAGTACTCCGGGAACGGGTCGTTCAGCCTTAGGCTTCTGTTCAAGGCAGGCGTCCTGCCGCAGCCGGCGGCACATTTCGTCGACAGGCTTTTTCCGTTAAACAGCCAGTTCAGCCGCGTCTGAAGATCGTACTTGAAACCGTCGCCGTCTTTCAGAAATGCCGTCTTGCAGTAGGCCCATCCGACGAGCGGTCCGTACCTGTCTTTGTGTTTTTCCGACAACATCATCTTGACGTAATGTTTCGGATAATTCGCGTATAGATCTATTATGGCGCGCGCATTCCTGATATCGGTCTCGTCTACGATATAGACGTTGCTCTAGATCTTCTTCTTCAAGACGGCTACATTGCCCTGCATCGTAGCCAAAGTTTTTTCTTCGTTATGCGTTCCCGGTCTTCCCATATATTCTGTTCTCCTTATAAAATATATTTACCGTCCCAGGAAGTAATCTCGTCTAAATACCTATCATTGTGAATTATCCTTGGCTGCGCGGTTAAGCCTGAACGCGTCCGGACTGACCGTTGGCTCTATCCCGGCCATGGCGCACCGCATGGCGTATTCCTCGTAGCTGTCCGAAATCATGGCGAAAATCAGGTTGTTCCCCTGATCCTCCGTCAGCTCTATCGTCGGCACTGGGACGTCGTTCACCGCACTCCCTCGCGCAGTAGCCTTATGACGGCGCCGAATTCTTTCTTTCTCCGCCGCGCGTCCAGGTGGTCTACCATGACGTTGCCGATACGGACGCCGATTTCGCTTTTCCGAAGAGGCCAGAAATCGTAGTCCAGCTCTACCTCATACCGCGCGGCGACGGCGGCGGCGGGGCGGACGAGGCGGCTGAACGCCCTTACGATACGCCTGAGAGACCGTACGCTGCCGCACCCCATCGATATGTAGAACTCGCCTTCGTTGCGGCGGCCGTGCCCCGAGCAGCAGAAAAACGTCCTGACGCCGGGCAGCGCGTTCAGCGCGTCGCACAGCGGAATCATGTCCTTGTCCATGTCCGGCGGGTACTGCCCGTCTCTGCCGCCGAACGGCGTCCTGCGCCTTTTCGCCGAATCCATCAGAAGTCCTCCTTGACGAGCCTGTACCTCCGCATCCGCGCCTCTTCCCCGATGTAAAGCCATTTCGCGCCGTAAAACCCGTCGACAGACCATACGGCGACGCGGCAGCGGCCGGACGCGGCGTACCTCAGCAGCGCCGCCTGCTTGGACTCCGCGAATATCGCGTCTTCGCGCAGCGCGCTGTTTACGAGCTCTGCGTGCGTCACGTATTTCGGCGCCGACGGATCCTCCGACGCGCGGTGGTTTATGACTTCCGCGACGCACCAGGCGCCGCGCATGGCGTCCGGCCAGACTACGACGAGGTTTTCCCACAGTTCCTCCTTGAGCCCGCGCATTTGTTCAGATTCCCTTCTCCGCGGCCAGCCTGACGCGCATCTCCGCTATCGATCCGCCGTTCACGAGCTCCGCGCCCTTCGCCGACAGGTTGTCCAGGCACTCCAGAAGGTAGCGGTCGTCGTGCTCCGGGTATATGGACGGGCTGAACGCGCCGGGCGTATAGTAGACGTCCGTGCCGGCCTCGAGAAGCGTCAGGGCCGGGCGGTTCTTGCCCCTGTACAGCCTGTTGTACCAATGCCCGTCTGGTTTGAACCCGCGCCGCATCATCTCGTTCATAACCAGCAGATGATACACGTACAACCGCGCCGGCGAGTACCTGAACACGTAGTCGACGACGCTGTGCTTCCGGCCCCAGGCACCTCCCCTGAGCGCGGAAACTTCGCGGTGAAGGCCTAAAATCCTCTTGTCGTCGAGGTACGGGATCAGCTCCTGGTGCCACAGCCTCATGCCTTATCTCCCCGTATAGCCAGCTTCAGCCTCAATTCCTCCGCGCTTCCGGCCGGGCACTCCAGCCGCGCATAGAATCCGCCGCGCCTCCAGTTCTCGAGAAGATCCGCCAGCGCCGCCTCTTTAGACCCGCCGTACCCGACTACGGCCGGATCGCTAAACGGATTATCTGCCGGCGCGATGACGTACCTGTATTTATGGCGAGACGAAGCGGTAGCGAAAAGCTTATCGGATCTAAGCTTCCATTTTCCTCGGACTAGCGACAGCATGTCCTCTATTTCTCTTCTAAGGCGGCATCCCATATCTTTTTAATTTTACCGTACGGCCTACGCGCCGGCGACTGCCATCCTCAGCGCGATCTCGTCTCTCGACATGCCGTAGAACGGGTTATGCAGAGGCTGGCCCGCTTCCAGAAACGCCGTCCTGGATTTCAAGATATGATTCAGGAGTTTTCCCTGCGTGTAGAGAGACACGGTCATCCTCCAGCCCGGGCAAGTCTTATCCGTATAGCCGCGGAGAAACGACCTCGACATAAACCACCAGCGATCAGGCTCGTAGCCGGCAAAGTACTCGGATTCTTGATGAAGCTCGAACCCCATGACGCCAGCGATCCACCTTAGCATTCTGTCTTCCGCTTCGGGCTCTTTTTCTTCCATAGGTCATTTCCCCATCACCGCCAGCCTCAGCTCGGCCTCTTCCGGCGACGTCCCGAAAAAAGGATTATCAACAACCCGGCCGCATAAGTCGAATGCCTGATAGTAGTTCAACATCCTGTCGAGGAGCTCCACCGGGGAGAAGTAGCTGACGGTGAGGTGGAACACGTAGCTTCCCTGCCTCTTGGCGACGTGCCACGTCGCGCCGGTTACTGAGTTCGCCGGAACGACGATAATCATAAGCCCAATGCTTTCGGCCATACGCACAAGCAGGCTTTCGCATTGTTTCCTTTTCAACCTCATAGGTTATTTCCCCATTACGGCCAATTTCAGCTCCAGCTCCTCGCGCGACATCCCGTAGAACGGGTTATGAACAACCTTGTAGTCGCCAGGAAAGCCGTAGTGCTCGAAATACCTTACCTTCAGAAAGCCCGTCAGGCTTTCTGGCGCGTGCGAATCGCCTTCAAGATCCCCGTCGCGGAACCCAGCATACCTGCGCCCGTCCGAATCGCATACGATAAGTATGCTGTTTCTGCTGCGCACTGCAAGTCCAAGCGCATCAAGCGCCGCACAGAGAAGCTCCGATTCTTGTATAACGGCCATATTCAGACCCCGCTTACTGCAAGTTTCAGCTTCAGCTCCTCGACCGACCCGAACTCCGGCAGCTTGATGTGGCGGATGAGCCTGACCTTGGTGAAGCCGTACGGCGTCTTCCTGTCCTTGTCGGAGCTCCTGACTATGAGCTCTTTGCCGGACGCCGTCCTGATAAGCGCTTCCATGGCGCCGTCGAAAGTGGTTCCGGAACACCCGTAGCTGTCCGGCGGAAGCACTTCCGCCTCAAGCGGCAGCTCATGCGAACACCATGTCTTGTTTTCGCCTTTATACGCTACGGTCGACCTGCCGAACTTCAGCGTATAGACGTCCTTGTCCGGCCTGCATCCCGTCTGGCGCATTAGGCGATGGTCGACCCTAAACCCGAACAGCCCGCAGAACGCGTCCACCTGCTTTTCCCAATATCCTTTTTCACGAGGCTTCTTCATGAGTTGTCCTCCAGCCATCTATTCTCGGCGTAGAAGAACGCAAAAAGAATTCCGGCTATCACGGCGGTCCACGCCGTCCAGAACAATCCTTTTGCGCAGCTGGACACGCTGTCTTCGTACGCCGACTTCAAGTCGCGGCCGCGCCAGAACTCGATCTGCCCGTCTACGGTTCCGCCGGCGGCTTTCGCAAACATCGTGCCGGCCATCTTTTTCGGAACGACCGCGAACTCTATCCTGCGGTTATGGCCGATGGGTACGATTCTGCGTTCGCGGCGCCATCCGGGCCCGAACTTGCCGGCCGGCAGCTCGACCCCGAGGAATCTGACGGTCTTGGCCGACGACCGCTCTACGTCATACGTATCCCATGACCAATACGTCTCGACGCGCGACTTAACGCGCGTATGCCCCTTGCCGTCGCTGACAGTATACGTCCGCGTCCGGGTATGCCTGGTGTACTTCTGGTACGCGGCCTCTATCGAAAACCATTCGCCGTCGAGTCTTTCGTGCCTTACCGGATCCACGGTTTCCAGCGTGCCTTCGGCGAACAGATAGCCTATATCCGTATCAAGCGCCCATCTGAACTCGACCGGATTCTTGTCTATCTGGACGGCCTGCCTGTACCTGAGCTGCCGCTCGTGCACGCGCCTCTCCACCGCGCCCGATATAAAAAACCCGGCGGCGGCCAAGATTCCGGCGATAAGAGCCGAAAATACGGCCTCGCGCAACGTCAGCCGCCATTCGCCGAAATCAAGCAGAACAGCCGGTTCTCTACCGGCCATCATCCTGCGTTTTATGTTCCAGTACCCGTTCACTGGAAAAGCTTCATCGGCCTGCCGTCTTTGACGGAATCTTCCGCTTCGTAATACCTGTACTGCAGCGTCTCGTACCCGCACAGCGAAAGAAACATACTACCCGGGAAGGAACGGCAATGCCTCTTGTAGTCGCGCACCGCTTCGTTATACGCCTTCTTGTGCTGCGCCAGATGGTTCTCGGTCAGGGAAATCTCGGTCATCAGGTGCCTGTAGTTGGGCTGCGACCTGAGGTCAGGATAGCGCTCCTCGACGCGGCTGAACGCGGCGATGCACTCTTTTGCCTGCGCGCCGGACATGTTCTTGCCCCTCGCCGATATGACGTCAACGAGCGTCTTGTATTCGTGCGCGTTGTACTGCTTGACGCATTCGGCGAGCTCCGTCAGCTTGTTGAACCTGTTCGACAGCTGGACGTCGACGCCGGACTGCGCCGCGTTAACCGTCTCCTCGAGGCTTATCGCCGTGTTCTTGGAAGAGACTACCGCCGTAAACGCGATCAGCGCGACGCCGACGACGGCCGCCAATGTAATCAATACCGTTTTCATTGCCGTTTCTCCTTTAATCGGGGTTGTTCAGACAGACAACGACCTTGCCGAGCCTCTTGAGAGAGGCGGCCTCCTTTTTCCTCCGCTCGACCGAGACGCGCGACATATTGCCGTCCTCGTGCCGCTTGACGAAATCCATGTTCTCCTTTATCCAGGGCGCGGTGTCGACTACAATCTCGGCGTCGCACCTAAGCGGATAGAAATGCTGGAACTCGTCGGCGAAGCCACATACCGGCGTACTGCTTTTCACGACGCCCTTCAGCAAAAGCGTATTAAGCTTTTCCAGCAAAGAACCGACTGTCATATTCTTTTTTCTCATATTGGGATTATACCCCCTGTTTGGCCTACACTACGTCGTTCGTCCAGAACACGCCGTGCCCTCTGGCCTGCGCCTGATCTTCTCGACGAGTAAATCCTCCATCTCGGCGAACGCCTCGTACACGTCGATGTCGCTGCGCCCGATCTGCCGCCCTGCCATGGCCGCCTTCCGCTTCAGCCCGCCCACGAAGTCAAGAAACCCGGGCTGCGCCAGTATGCCTGCGTCCCACGCGTCGGTCTTGAACATTATGAAGAATATCGTCCTGAACGCGTCGTCCCTGCGGCTGCGCGGGAAGACGGCCAAGGAAGGCCGCGCGTAGTCGGCGCCGGACCCGAGGAGCTCCAGCAGGACCTGCTCGAGATCGCGGCGGCCGAAACGCGGAAAAGAAACGGCGAGCTTCATGAGCGCCGGCTCAGGGTCGCCCCCGTCGAACACGGAATATATCTCTTCCTTCGTCATAACGAACCGGCAACCTCCAGCTTAAGCCGGAGCTCGTCGGCAGACGACGCCGACGGGACGCCGACCGCCGCCGCCACTTCGGGGAACAGCAGCTGCCTGATGACGGAAAAACACGCCTCTTCCCGCGTCGGTTTCGGCGCAGAGCATATTTCGCAGTTGAGCTGGGACGAATCGGCGTTTACCCTGGACAGAGACATCGTCGCCTTTACCGGCGAATTCGGCCCGTTCCGGTCAACAACGAGACTGGCGTTGAAATACCGGCATATGTCAGCAAGAAATCTTTCGTTTTTACCGGCCAGCTCCGTGGCATAATTTTTCATGAAAAATAATTATACCATAATTAAAAAAACCGGCGGTCGTCGAATACGACCGCCTTTTTTATCGGCGCGACTGTCGTAATTTTTAGTTGCCGCCAATTCCGGCAGCTTCCGCCTTGATCGCGTTTACCGCAAGCTCTCTCAGGCAGTTGATTACGCTCTCGCCGAGAATCCTCCCGGCCGTTTTCGCCCAGTCGAGCATCTTGAGGTTGAACACTTCCGCCTTCTCGCGGTTAGTCAAATCGGTCCTGAGCCGCAGCGCCTTGACGAATTCGTACGCCTTTTTCTGGTTTTCGGGATCCATTATCTCGGCGACCACCGGCTGAAGCGCCTTTTTGGCGAATATCGCGAAAAGAATTCCGATTTTTTTGCTGGCGAAAAGGCCTTTAAGCCATGCCAATAGAGAAGCCATAATTTGTTTTTCCTTTCTGTATACCTATCTATATTTACTTCACTGGGCCGGAAGACGACGAAGCCGGCAGGTAGATCCTGCCGGCTTCCGCCGTATTTCCGCGAGTCTGCCGCGGATTACGCTCAGGCCGAATACCTGTAGACGTTACCGCCGACAGATTCGCCGGCAATCGGATTATTGCCGCTGTCGGTTATGTTCGGGGTTCCTCCGAACCTGTGCTCTACGGTGATTGTTGCCCCGTTTGGCAATACATATGCTGGTGGTGTACCAACTGCACCAGTTTTTTCATTAATATTGCCAACCATATAGACATATGCTTTTCCATCTTCCAGCTAATTTACACCATGGAGAAGTCCATCAGTTCCAAGTTCGCCAAAATAGATTGGGAAATCATTTACAATGTCAGATCCTTTAGTTGGGCATCTTGTTGAAGCAGGCATATTGCTATCAGCAATTGCGATGTCGCCATTGTTTGTCTGAGTTCCAGTCTCAACCTGCCAGCAGCCCATTAGCTGTCCATAAGATGGACCTCCAGCACTACTGATTGTTCCAGTATTCTTTATGCCATTAAACTCAAATCTGACATGTACGTTTTCATCATTATAGCCAATCAAGCCACCAACTTGATCACCAGACTTAGTTCCTGTCTTAGTAATGTTTCCTTCATTGACAACATTTGTCATGATGATCTTTCCAACTCCATTTGCAATAATTCCACCACATTTGCGAGCGCAAGTCACATTGACTTTGTTGGTGACATTAGTAAGAGTCAAAGGAGTATCATATGCTGAACCACCTTCTGGCGTAACGACACGGCAAATTACACCACCAGTCATATGGACTACCGGAGTTTCACTAGTTCCAAGGAATCCAGTAGCAGTGCAATTCTCGAGAGTAGCACCACCATCAACCATTCCTATTATTGCTGCGCCAGTTACATCATCTGATGCCATTCCATCGAATCCTGCAACATCTACTGTAAGATTCTTGATTGTAGCGCCGGATACTGCACGGAACAACGATAGATATCTATTTGTTGGATCGGATGCTGATTCATCCACTTTAAGCTTCAAGTTGGTTATGGAATGCCCATTGCCGTCATAGCTTCCAGTAAATGCATGCGCAGTGTCAGCATTGTAGGCGTTCTTCAACAAGCCAATTCCAGTCCATTCTTCGCCTTCCATGTCTATGTCTGCTGTCTGCTTGTAGTAGTGGCCTGCTCTGTATGGATTCTCCTCAGAAGCAGTACCTTCTACTGCAGCTTTGAGATTCATTAGGTCATTAACTGATCCAATACGCCACGGGTTCTCTTCTGTGCCAAACCTGGCGAATACCGCCGTCAGTTCGGAATCGGCGCTTATAACGAAATCTATGGCCGAAGACGTACTTCCGTCGCTCCATCCAGCACATCCGACCGTATGCGCGTCATCGCCTTCTATCGCCGCCTCGAGCCTGACGACCGTGCCGGCCGGACGGCGTATGACGCTGCCGAACGCCGTCTCTACCCCGTCGACAAACAGCTTCGCGTCAAACTAGGGCTCCGGCTCGAGTCCGCGATATTCGCACCCGACGGAGAGGTCGAACTCCTGGACCGGGCCGGGCGGCGTCGGCTGCGGATCGCCCTTGAACGCGGCGAGTATGCTGTTAAGCTTAAAAGCGATGTCGCCGACGTCTGACGCGTCATAGTCCACGTACGACAGGCCGGAGATCGCGGGCGTGACCGCCAGGTCATTCCTGCTAATCCTGCCGTCGTCTAGAACAACCTCGCTGAGCACGCTTGAGCTCAGCGCCAAATCTATAATTGAATTGAGTTTCATGTTTTTTATTTACTCAAGAACGCGCAAAGAAAGCGCCCCTTGTATTCAGCCGGGGCCGCGGCCGTCGCTTCACGCCCAGCTCAGGGTCGGCACGAATACAGAAGGGGATATATCGCTGTATCCTAAGGTAAGTGTACTGCCCGGATGCCTTGTAATTTGTATTGTAAGTATTTCTGAAAAACCGTAATAATGCGTTCCGGAGTAGTGCCCTGAGCCAACTTTGGTTTTTTTATCATTATATGTCTCATATATGTAAACATATCCTGACACACCCTGTGGATGTTCGTACGGGTAGCTTATTGATACTTTAACTTTTCTTTCTTCAGTTACCGTGTCGGCGGTCCACTGCGCCGTAAGCAAAACGTTTCCGGTCGACCCGGCCGCGATGCCGGTTATCGGCTGGCCGGAAGAATCGGTCCATCCGCCGAACCTCCAGCCGTCCTTCGACGGATCGTAGAAAGAAATGCCGCCGCTTTCGATCGTATACGAGGCCGGGTTCCTCGGGTTGTTTGTCCCGCCGTCGAGATTGTACGTAATGCTATAGCTGACGACGTTGTATGTCGCCGTCACGGCCTGGTCGGACGTCACGTTCGTGTACGTCCCGCTCCAGCCGGCGAAGCTGTATCCAACTCGCGACGGCGCAGGCGGGGGCGTGGCGCTGGAGCCGTAGTTCACGGTCTGGGTTTTCAATACCGTCCCGTCATAGTTCTTGAACGTCACCGTGTAAAGTGTAGATCTCGTACTGGGCGGTGCACGTCATGTCGCCGACGACGAAGTCGGACGGCCTGTCCCAGCCGGAGAACCTGTACCCTTCGCGGGAAGGCGGCGTCGGGAACACGATCCGGCTCCACCTCGCGTAGGACCCGCGCGTAATCTCCGAGCCGTCGACGCCGTCCTTGAACACGACGGTGCACATCCTGTCGCCGATCCTCTTTATGTGCACGAAGCCGTACCCGGGGTTGTATATAGGGTGCACGTACTTCTTGCTTACGTTGGGCATCGTGACGCCGCCGCCGTACCTGAACTTCGGCACGGCGAATGCCCCGCCCTACGCGCCGGGGTCCCAGCCTGGCCTGGCGTGCGCATGCCCGCCGGCGTTGCCGGGCACCGTCAATACGCCGCCGGAGTGGCCCTCGGCGCCGAGGCCGGTCGTGGCCGACACCTGCCCGCCGGGGCCGCCGCGGCTGTACGTGCCGTCCGCGTCGCCGGCGCCGCACCACCCGCCGCCGGCCACGCAGTTGATCCCGGTCGCGCTCACGCAGGAGTCCGCGACGTACTTCCCGGTCCTGCTGTAGTCCCAGGCGCCGATGCTCGTCCTGGCCGTGACCCTTATCTTGACGTTGCCGTACGAGTAGTCCGGGACGTCGGGGACGACCTCGACGTACCCCGACAGGAACGACCCCGAGCCTCCGGCCGCCGTGTAGCCGCTCCAGGTGTTCCACCATATCAGCTTGGAGTCGCCGCGGCCGTTGCCGCCTCCTCCGATGGCCGTAAGCCCGTACACGCCCGGCTTGAACTTGAAGGAGGCCGGCTCCACTACGCCCTTCTTCGCGCTTATGTAGCCCTGCCTCCACCCGTGCTTCGACGTGTCGTCGCTCTGAAACTCCTCGATTATGCCCGTCACGGCCGTGCGCCAGTTCGCGACGAGCGTTATGGGGCCCTCGCGGCCGTCGGCAGCGAGTATCTCCGAGACGACGGCGCCGGTCGCCTGGTCCGTCCAGCCGTCGAACAGGTACCCCGTCCTGGCTGCCGGGTAGATCTCTATGTCCTGGATCTTGGTGTACATCGACGGGTTCCTCGCGTCGTTGACGCCTCCGTTGAGGACGTACGTTATCGGGTAGCCCTCGAGGTACGGCAGTATCTCGTGCACGCGCAGCGGATCGAGGCCGGCGGATATCCTCACCTCGTCGAGCGGGATCCAGTACCCGAGCTCGTACAGCCTTTCGATCAGCTCCCTGCGGCCGACGTCGGACGCGGAGATCCTGTCGTCAATGTAGTCGAATGTCTGGTCGCAGATCATGTCAGACGCTCCCCCTCCAGTCCGCGAGCTGGACGTTGTACACGTTAGGCTTCGTCGCGCTGAAGCCCGCGTTCTTGAAGTTCCTGTACGTCGCGGTCTCGGCGCCGTTGTCGTCGTAGAACGGTATGTGCACCGTGACCGTGGCCGCGAACTTCGGCTGGAACATGATCCTGTGAACCGTCGCCACGTTCTTCGACTGTATGTACACGTCGCGGAGGCGCGGGTCGTTGCCGAACAGCCACGAGTTGAGGTGCCTGGTGTCGGGGCCGAGGTACACCGCGGAGAGGTTCGGCATGTCGCAGAAGCACCTGTACGCGCCGCAGTTCTGGGCCTTCGGGAGCCTGATCTCGGAGAAACCGGATCCGCCGAGCGCGTAGTTCCCTACCACCGTGGCGTTCGGCACGGAGAGCATCCCGGTCAGCCCGCGCCTGGCGTGGCAGCTGCCGCTCCCCACCACCCGGCAGTCCGGGTGCACCGTGAGCGCGCCAGCCTTCGCGCCCGGGACGGCCACCAGCGCGTAGTGGTCGTTGCCCTGGTACTTCAGGTACAGGCAGCCGTCGTAGACCGTATAGTTCTGGCTGTCGTCCGGCACCTGAAACCGCCGGTAGGGGCAGGAGGGCGTCCACAGGCCGGCGCCGGCGGAGCTGGTCGGGGACATCCAGGGGAAGTCCCGGCTCAGGGCGACGGTGTCGGCCTGCATGGAGTACGGGACCAGCGACCGCTGGTTTATCTCGGCGCCGCGGAAGTCCTTCGTCTGGGAGAACGAAGACGGAAACTGGAAGGTATCCGCCGTCAGCGAAGGCTGGTAGAGGAATACGTCTGGCGTCTCGCCCCTCGCCTTGCGGCCGAGGCTCGAGTACGTCATCAGGCCGCCCGAGGCGGTGGAGACGTAGTTGCCGCCGGCGCCGCACGAGAACCTGAGGACGCCGTAGCCCCAGTGCTCGAAGTCCGGGTGCACGTACTCGACCGTGGCCGGGAGGTCGATGGTCGCGCTCTCGGCCGCGTTCGAGCCGGTCGACATGAAGGCGCCCATCGCTATCCGCTTCACGGAGGCGGGCAGGCTCCAGCCGCCGGGCCTGCCCGCGTTCGCCGTGTACGGCAGGCTCAGCAGCGTCTCGGCCGCGCCGGCGGCGTTCTTCAGGTACACGGCGCCGAACGCGTCCGCCGACAGGTGCCGGTGCCGGCCGGGCGCGAACGCGAACCTGTCGTACGACCTCGAGAAGGGGTTCCAGTTCGAGATGACGGCGGCGTCGTTCTCCGGCCTCAGCTCCGTCCAGTTCGCGTTGTAGAACCTGCACCCCGACGGGAGCGTCACCGTCCCGCCGCCCGGGACGAGCTCCCGGCCGAAGTTGAACGACCAGTACCCCTTGACCGTGTTCAGCCTCGAGTCCTCCCCGACGTCGAACGTGATCGCGCTGAGGCCCATGTCGTAGAACGGCTCCGCGCCGACGATCTGCTCGAGCGAGGCGGCGGCCGAGAGGTCGAGGCGCTTGATGTTCGTGCCGTTGAAGGCCTTGTCCCTGATCGTCCTCAGGGACCGGCCGAACGTCACCGACGTCAGGTTGGAGGCGCCGTAGAACGCCATCTGGCCTATCTCCGAGACCGCCTCGCCGGTGTCGACGGCCGCGACGTAGACGTTGCCGAGGAAGGCGTAGTCGCACACCTTGTCCATGCGGACGGGCGAATACAGCGTCACGTCGCGGACGCCCTTCGACGGGTAGTCGTGCCGTATGACGGGGTCGGAGTCGGAGCTGATGTAGTAGACGTCGGCGGACGGCTCGGACGGGTCGTAGTCCCACTGGACCTCGAGGTCCCGGAGGTAGTCCCGGAGCGACGGGTCGAGGTAGCAGACGTCGGTGTCCGTGGTCGAGAACGCCACGGCCAGATCCTCGCGACGCCACAGCCAGTTCTTTATGTCGCAGAGGTGGATCGGCTCGAGCCCCGCCGCGGCCCTCTCCTCGTCGAGCGGGATTGGGTAGCCGAGGTCGCGGCAGCACCGGACGATCCTGCCGCGGCAGTCGTCCAGCGCGCGCCGGAAGCGCGGGATGTCCCTGTAGCCGAGCGGCCCTGCCGGATATCCGTCCATCCCCATACCCCCTTACACTATCCTGTTGAGCTCGCCGAGCTCGGCGTCGAGCCTGGACTTTATGTCGGCCATCTCGTCGTAGACCGAAACCGCCGAGCCGGCGGAGAGCATTAGGGTCTTCGCCGTGTAGCCGACCTGGTAGACCGCCCTGTCTATCTCGACGGTCTCCAGCCTCGCCGACGGCGTCCCCGGCGGGTTCGCCTTGACGGCGGACGGCGTCACCTTGAGGAAGCCCCCGTCGTACGCGTAGAACGTCTTGCCGGTGGCCGGGTTGTAGCTCAGCCTGCCGACGCCGACATAGTCGGCCGCGGTGACGCCCTCGACCCGGACAACGCCGCCCGCCAGGGTCTCGCGCCAAACCTCGCCGCGGTCGGCCCTGACGTACACGCGGGGCAGCGCGGCCGAGATAATCTGGTACGTGGCAAGGGGCTGGGAGTACGTCATGAACCCCGCCTGGCACCTCTCCGCCGCGGCTCCGGCGAAAGCCGTGAGCTGGTCGACGCCGGCTATGTCGACGGTGAGCAAGTAGGCGTCCTTGGAGGCGACCGCCGCGGCCCAGTCGGACGGGGGCTGCTCCGGCCCTCCGAAGTCGCCCGGGGCCCGCTCGACGCTGAAGGCGCCGCGGGTGAACTTCGTCGTCCACGCCGACAGCCGGTCGCCCTCGCGCCTGACGCGTATGTACGCGTGGCCGGCGCCGCGGAAGCCGACAGTGGCCGTGTTGAAGTCGGCCTGCCGCAGCTTGCCCATGATCGCCGCGTCGTCCGTCCAGCCGAGGCCGCCGTCCCGGATCCTGGCCTTCTCCGCGTCGGTGAGGCCGAGCGAGGCGGGGAGCAGGTCGGGGTTGTCCTCCCACGGCAGCCGCCTGTCCTTCCAGAAGGCGCTGAGGGCGGCGCGGGCGCGGTAGGGGAGCATGTCCACCCTGGCGACCTGCGCCGAAAGGGCGGGCGCGTCGGCGACTATCCTGCCGACGGCATCCGGGGCGGGGAAGCCGCGGCAGTCGGAGTCCAGGTACCAGTGGTAGCGCGGCTGCGCGGTCTCGAAGTTGGCGGCGTTCGGCGAGCGGACGAGGCACGCCAGCTGCGGCCTGCCGTCCGAGTCCCGGGCCGGCAGGTACGCGGGGACGAACCCGATCGCGTCGTCGTCGGCGTCGCTGGAGTAGACCTTGAACGCCACGTCGTACTCGGGCAGGGGCTGCGGCGAGACGTAGAACGAGACGTGCACGGCGTTGGCCGCCTGGACGATCGAGCTGGCGCCCTCGGAATAGTACCAGAAGGCGTAGCCCTCGCGGTTGCCCGCGCCCCACCAGCTCTGGCCCGGCGCCTCGCCCCGGAGCTGCTCCCAGGACGACGGCGCCCTCGACCGCGAGGCGTTGTCGCGCAGCCACTCGTCGATCGAGTACTCCTCCCGCGGGTAGTCGGCGTCCCTGCCGTACCACTTGTCGCCGTTCCGGTCGCCCTTGGTCCACGACTCGAAGACCTCCTTCATGGAGAACCCGGACGCGCGGGAGGCCTCGTAGTCGTCCTCGTCCTCGCAGACGTACAGGTCGCGCCTCAGGACGGTCTCCGGGACGTACCCGCCCCTGCCCGCGTCCGGCCTGCCCAGGTAGGGGAGCTCGCCCGGCTTCCCGGCGAGCGGGCCCTGCACGCGCAGGGGCGTCCCGTCGACGGCCAGGCTGGTGAGGTCGGCCGGCGGCGGGGAAGCGGCGGCGTTGGCGGCGACCAGGCTCGCGACCTGGACCCGCCCCTCGGCCTTCGGCGCGTACACGGCCATCTCAGCGGCCCTCCTTCCTGGAGGCGGACATCATCCATATCCACACGTCGCGGTCCCCGTAGACCGGCCCCGCGTCGTGCCCGCCCGAGACCGTCTCCGTGAAGTTGTGCCTTTCCGAGGGGTCCCCCCGGGACCAGAGCTCGGCGAACACCCGCTTCGAGAACGCCGGCCTCACGACCCCGTCGTCGAAGGCGTTGAACGCCCAGACCGCCACGTCCGAGAGGCCGGCCGGCACGTCCGGGACGTCCGGCTCCATCGACGCCAGGGGCCCTCCGCACACCGGCACCGCCGCCGCGAACAGGTCCGGCCTCGCCAGGACCAGCTTCCAGGAGGCGTCTCCGCCCATCGAGAACCCGGTCACGTAGACCCTGTCCGGGTCGACGCCCGGCCACGAGGCCGCTGACTCGACCAGCTCCTCGAGCGTCTCCAGGACCTCCGGGTCCCTCCAGAAGGAGCCCGCCGGGCACTGCGGCGCCAGCAGGTACGCGGCGTAGTCGGGCCTTCCCCGCTGGAACGAGTAGAGGCACCCGACGCCCCCGTCGAGCTGCCTTTCGTTGTCGTCCCCGTTCTGGCCGGCGCCGTGGAGGTACACGACCAGGGGGACTTTCGCCCCGGCGGGGACTTCGGGCGCGAACAGCCTCGCCTTCAGGACGACGCCCCCGGAGGACTGGAACGAGCCCTCCGAGAACCTCTCCTTCAGCTCGGCCCGCCCGGCGGGGACGATCCCCTCCGTGACGCACCCGGAGAACAGGCACGCGGCGAGGACCGCGGACGCGTACGGGAACAACGACTACTTCTGGCGCTTTACTGCTTTCATGACATCTCTTTCTCTTTTCCGGGCGGCGAAAAACGATTTACGGCCGCCGCGAACCGGCACTGAATATTTACCCCGGTCCGTACAAGAAGGAAAGGCGGGTCAAGGCGGGCCAAGGCGGCGCAGGTTCCCCGGCGCGGTAGGACGTATGTCCGCGGACATTCTCCCGTCGTTAAAGACAAAGACCCGGTCTTCCCCTCGAGACCAGGTCTGTACCGGCGGAGTTCCTGCGGAGTTCCTGCGGAGTTCCTGCGGAGTTCCTGCGGAGTTCCTACGGAATTCAAGACCCGGGCCTTCTTCGTCGTCCGCCGTCCAGGCCTTCCGGGAAACCTTTTTCCAACGAGCGAAACGGCTTCTTCTATTATATACAGGTCCCGGGAGGTTCTTTTCCGGCCTTTTTTGAAGTTCCAGGAATCAACCGGAGACGGCAGGCCGCGCGGGAAGGCGGCGGGGCGTCGGCAGCGGCCGGGGCGGAAAAGCCTGAAAACACGGACGCGCCCCCGCCCGGGACGCCGGCGGGAACGGCTTTCCCGGGGCCGGAGGGAGCGTATGCGGAAACGGCCGGAAAGAAGCCCCGGAAGGCAGCCTAAAAGGCGGCCGAAAGGAGGACAGAGAAAGGGAAGGGGAAAGAGACGGCGGAAAAGGCCAGGCCCCCAGGGGAGGGCGGCAGGAGGGGAGGAGACGGCCGGGCCCGGCGGCTATGCCGGCTGTTAACAGGACTCGGCTAAGCCGCTAACACAGCCAGGCCCAACCGCGGCGGCTTAGCCTGGCAGGCCCTACTAGGCCCAGTCGCCAGCATAGCCCTCCCGCCAGCATAGCCCCCGCCAGGCCTGCTGCTAACATAGCTAGCCGCTAACATAGCTAGCCGCTGACGTAGCCCGGCTATGCCTCCTCCGCCTCTTTTGCCGGTTCCGCCTTCGTCTTGCCGGGCTCGCGTCTCCTCCCCGAAAAGGCCAGGCCCCCGGTTTCGCCCGGCCGGCATTTCCTAGAAACCCAGAACCTAAAGTTAAAATCAGGCCCGCGGAATTCCGCGGGCCTTCTCGCCGGGTCTTTTCGCCGCTTTTCCGCGGCCTGGCCGGGACCGGTTTTCCCCGGTTTTCCGCCGGCTTTTACTTGCCGGCCCTGGAACCGGCCTGCTTCATCTTGATCTCCATCCAGACGTTCTGTCCCGTATGGGCGAGAAGGGCCTGCTTGTCGTCGATGTCGATGACGTCGCCGTTGGAGCAGGTCCAGCCCTTCATGCTGCACGCCGAACTGGGGTTCCTGACCGTGAACTTGCCGAAATCCGGGCTGTTCTTGTCCGTGTCCTTTTTATACCCCTGCATCGAGAGGAGCAGGTTCTCCCACGAGATCGCCTTCCTGATCTTGAGCCTAATCCAGTTCGACCTGCCCGCCGCCGAGGCGTCCTTGGCGTAGAGGATCTTACCGTCCCAGTTCGGGTCGTCGGGCCATTTCCAGGGCTTGAGCCTGTTTTCGTCCCGGCCGAGCTCGATCATTTTCGCCTCGAGGTCCTTGATTTTCTCGATCCGGCCCAGCATCCTGTACCTGGACTTTTCCTTGCAGGTTCTCTTGCCTTCGGGATCAGACGGGTCTTTTTCCGTATGGTACTGGTACGTGACTACGAACAGGGTTTCCGGATCCAGCTTCGCGCTGACCGCCCTGAGTATTTCCATTTCGTCTTGCTTCATCGCCATGTATAAACGCCTTTCTTAAGGTACATGGCGATTATACCGCGGATTCAGGGTTTCCCTGGAGGATTTCGCCTTACCGGTTTCCCTGATCGCGTATGGCGGCGAAAGTCAGGGGGATTCCGCGGGCCCTTAGCCATACGTCGATTTTCTCTTCGGAATCGCGCGTGACGTCGTACCTGTTGGTCTTCGCGGTGACGTGGTTTATCCCGATGGACCTCCTGTACTCCAGCGTCCTGTCGGTCAGCTCGTCGTCCGTGGCCGGGTTTCCGTCGTCCACCACCGGCCATACCGACCAGGTGGCGCCGTCGGTTTCGCATTTCCATATTATTCTCTCGTTTTCGCCCAGTCTGAATTCCATACGGTCTTTCCTTTTCTGCATATATTATATGGTCTGTTTTATATATTATATGGTTTATTTACGGCGGATTTCGCCTGGGCCGGGGTAAATATAGACCGGGAGAAAGAGAGAACATGTCTACTGAAATATACCTGGGAAACCCGTCCTAGCGGCGGATTGAGTGGATAACTAGCCGCGCGACAAAAGTCAAGTATACGGCTAACAGCGGTCTTCCGGACTGGTACGGGAATATCAACGGGGAACTAAGCCGCAGTTCGATTCCGAACGGCGGGGAGGCTGAAACGATCGACATTGGCCCCGGGGTGACGAGCATCGGGGATCGCGCGTTTAGATATTGCCGCGGGCTTACGAGCGTGACGATACCGAACAGCGTTACGAGCATCGGGGGTTCTGCGTTCTACGGATGCAGCGGTCTTACGAGCGTG
>Ga0256405_10000245_pt1 | contig 183902 bp, 158 predicted proteins | sample RumenRJG_02DNA_FD_189096 | JGI IMG/M metagenome (GOLD analysis project Ga0256405, IMG submission 189096) | Bovine rumen microbial communities from Lethbridge, Alberta, Canada - RJG_02 | ecosystem: Host-associated > Mammals > Digestive system > Stomach > Rumen | place: Canada: Alberta... | reverse complement strand
TCAGGATTTTTTCAATCACAGTTCGGTTCCCCTTCTTTCTTAAAAAATTCAAGTGCGCCGCAGCCCGGAACAGCATGCCCCGGAACCCGCCTGCACAGGAAATCTTCTTCGGAAACTCCGGAAAGCACCTGTTTTCCGGAGTACTCAAAAACTCTCTCATCAGCGCCGCCCGGAAATTTCAGTTTTCCGGACAGCCCTTCATTAAACCTGTTCGGAAACTTCAGTTTCAGAACAGGTTACACTAAAATACGATGTTTAAAATCGCGCTATTTGAGCGATTTTAAACTCGTTGACCTGAGCGGAAACGCAGTTTCCGAACAGGTCTATTTTACCATCGGCATTTTTGCAGGGATTCCTGCCTGAAAAATGCAGACTGCAGCCCGTCAGTACGAATCTTCGCTGCTGTAGTAGGCCGCCTGCGCCTCGCCGGACTCAATCCACTTGAGCACGTTCTGGTTGAATTCGCGGGCGGAGTAGTACCCCATGGACTTGAGGCGCTCGTTCATGGCGGCAGCCTCGATAATGATGGGGATGTTCCGCCCCGGCTTTACCGGAAGCTCTATATACGGAACCTTTACGCCGAGCAGGTCGATGGTATGCGTGTCGGTGCCAAGGCGGTCATACACCTTGCTCTGGTCCCACGCTTCCAGCTTGACGTTCAGCTGTACTTCTTTTTCTTCGCGGACGGAACCGACGCCGTACAGCTGCGAAACATTGATGATGCCCAGTCCGCGGATTTCCATGTGGTGGCTGATGAATTTGTTTGCTCCGCGGCCCAGCACGGAATTGCCGTTCACGCAGCGCAGCTCCACGATATCGTCGGCAACAAGGCGGTGGCCGCGCTCAACAAGTTCCAGCGCCGTTTCACTCTTGCCAACGCCGCTGTCGCCGGTAAGCAGCACACCCATACCGTACATTTCCACAAGAACGCCGTGCATGGTCTTTGTTTCCGCAAAAATGTTCGCAAACACGCGCAGGAGGCGGGTTGAAAAATTGGTGGATTCAAGGTCGCTCTGCAGCACGGGGCAGCCGGAAGCTTCCGCAAGGGAAAGGAATACTTCGTCCGGCGCAAGGCTGTGGGTGAACACAATACAAGGTATATTGTAGGAAAAAAGGCGCTTCACGGAAGAAAAATCGCCCTCGCGCTGCAGCTTCTGCAGGTACGCATATTCGCCGCGACCCACCAGCTGCACGCGGTCAAATGCAAAGGATTCAAAAAAGCCCGAAAGCGCAAGCCCCGGCCGGTTCACGTCCGGCAGCGGAATCTCGCGGGAAAGACCGCTCCTGCCGCCGATGCAGCGCAGGTTCAGAGAATCATGTCCTTTTAAGTCTAAACTCAGCAAGTCCAAAACCGTGAAGCTTTTATCAGACATACGTCTAGTATTATACACGCAAACGGAGTGAAATTGCAACTGGTTGAACGGCCCGAACCATGCACGCACTGCAGCAGCACTTTTATTCACAAGACAGGGCAGAAAAAGACAAAAAATGCGCATACTGACAAATTTTAGTAGTGTCTACCTGTTGCCCCGATTACATTTCCATGGTATACTGGTAATAGGGGTTTCGGAGCCTGGATTCCGGTGCAGCCCTGATACAGCATGGACCATAGACGGCAGCGCCTGCAGCGTAAGCGTGTGCCGGAAAAGCGGAGAAAAGGTCCCCGAAAGAAAGCGTTTTTACGGCATGTTCGGGATTACCAACGGAGATAAACGATGGCGGCAGAAGAAAAACTGAGCGCAGCAGAACTTTCAAAGAAGTTCGAAAATTTTTTCAAAGACTATCACCTTATCGGGGTACGGCGGGACAAAAAGTCATACTATGACCTGACCATCGACGATCTGAAAGCATATCCGTACTGCATCTACGGGCTCTTCGTAAACCGCGTAATGGACGGCGATTTTACACAGGCAGAAGCATGCATGCCGCTGGCAGAGGAGAACAGCGTTCCCCGGCTGGGCATGGAGCTGGCATATCCCAAGACCTCGCTCAGCCGCTTCAAGGAAATTCTGGAATACCTGCAGGAAAAGCAGACTCCCGTACATTCCCTGGTGCTCACCGCCGGCCGTCCCTCTGTCCTGAACGGTCTCTACGACTTTACCAGAATTGCACCATACATGGAGCGGGACAAGGCACGCTTCATACACTACATGGAATATATCTATGAGAAGCCCCTGTGCCCTGCCATCTACGACCTTGCCATTGCGGAATACTACTACCAGCAGGACAGGCTCTTTGATGCAGGAAAACTTGTAACGCAGATCATAACGCAGTTTGACACGGACTGCCAGCGGCGGCTTCTGTTTGCGGCGCTCTGCCTGCAGTCAAAAATCATGTTCGCCAACGGCAAGGGGCTCATGGCGGAAAACTACGTAAAGAACATCCAGCGCTTTGAACGGAAAGACGGCGTGCAGGAATTCTCCTTTAACATCAAGGCTGCCGAAACCCTGGTCGCCCTGTATGCGGCGGATTACGAAAAGGTCAACAAATGGATGCAGGATGATGCGCCCGATGAATTCAGGGACTTCAACATGCTGGACCTGTTCCGCTACATGGTAAAGATGCGCTGCTACCTTCTGAACGAAAAGTACACCGCCCTGATTGCACTGGCAGAAAAGCTGCGTCCGTTCATTGAGGCAGGATGGCGCGGCATGGACTTGTGCGAGCTGGACATGCTGCTTGCAATCAGCTTCTACCGCACGGGCGAAAAGGAACTTGCCTTTTCCGCGCTGGAACGCTCGCTCAGAATCGCAAAGAACAGGAATTTCATGCGGCTTATCGCAGACGAAGGCGAGGCCGTAATGCCGGTACTGACGGATTTCATAAAGAACCGGGGAGAAAACGCTTTCCTGGTCAAGGTTGTGGAACTTGCCCGCGACATGGCAATTACGTACCCAAATTACCTGCGTCCGCCGTTCAGGGGCAGGACAAGATTCACAAAGGAAGAAATCCAGCTGCTGAAGCTGCTGGAACTGGGCAAAACCAAGGAAGAGATTGCCGACTATTTCCTCATCAGCCTGAACACCGTGAACTACCACCTGAAAAAGCTTTACTTACGGATGGGCGTAAATTCATCACACCAGGCCATAGGCAAAGCCCGTTTCATCGGAGTTCTGTAAAAAACACCTGCGGGCGGGACTGCCCGCAGCTATGATTCAGACCTATAGGGATTACTTTTGAATAAAGCAGGGTTTCCAAGGGGCGCAGCCCCGGACCGTGCCGGGGATGAGAGGGGTTTTAGGGGAGAGAAGGTCCTCGCTTCGGAAGCAGGGGGCCTTCTCTCCCCTAACTCCATAGGGCACATTCCCCGCACAAATAAAAAATCATTAAGAATTCTGAAAATTTTCTTGTAACCTATCTAACCTCCGATCGTTAATGTATAGAGGGGGCGTTTCTTCCGGGAACAACACCGGAACCCCTTTCGACTTTAGTAAGGGCATGGGCAGCCGGCTGTACCGGCGCTTCAACAAGAGGAGGAACATCATGCAGAAGTATCAGTGCGGAATATGCGGCTACGTATATGACCCTGCGGTGGGCGACCCGGACGGCGGGATTGCCCCCGGCACGGCATTTGAGGATATCCCGGATTCCTGGGTTTGTCCCATCTGCGGGGCAACGAAGGATTCCTTCAGCCCGGTAAACGAATAGCAGCAGCCCCGGCGGGCACAGCGGCACCGTCCGGCACCCGCCGGGGACAGCACATACATCGGCAGAGGGGATACTGCCGCGGAGAAGTGAACAACCTCAATATGCAAGCTAAAACCGGACAATGCTTTTGCGGGCCGATGCACCGGCAGCCGATTTATTTTAAAACTGTGACAGAGGGAAAATTCAAAAATGACAGACACAAAGCTGCTCATACGCCGCAGGGTGGAAGAAACGCGGCGCATGAAGGAAAAACGGCGTCTGGAAGCAGATTTCAGCTCAATAACGGCGGCAATCCGCCAGCGGAACAGGAACATTCTTAAGGAAAAAATGCAGTTCCGCAGCAAAAAGACAGAAAACGACAGCGGCAGCCTTTCAGAGGAATTTCATAAATTTTTCAGGATTGAATATGCGGTGAAGGCGCTGTCACTCGGCATACGGCGGGAAGACGTGCAGAAAATATTCCTGCTGAGTCCCGATGAGCTGCGCGCGCTGGAAGGAGCATAAATAATGGCAGAAAAGGAATGGTTTGAAAACGAAAGCTTCTGGACGAACTATGCGCCGGTCATGTTCGACGGGCAGCACTGGGCGCAGGCCCACGGTACCGCGGAGCAGTGCTGCCGCATTGCAGGGCTTTCCGCAGGCGCGCGTGTACTGGATGCCTGCTGCGGACCGGGACGCATTGCGGTGGAGCTGGCACTCCTTGGCATGGACGTAACCGGTGTTGACATCATGCAGCCCTTCCTTGATGCCGCAGCGGAAACAGCCCGCGACGAGGGCGTGCAGCTTACGCTGCTCAAGCAGGACATGCGGAGCTTTACAGCCGAAAAACCTTTTGACGCGGCAGTAAACATCTACAATTCATTCGGCTACTGCGACAGCATCAGCGATGACATGAAAATCATCAGGAGCATCTACAATTCACTCCGGGACGGCGGAACCTTCATCCTGGAATGCATCAGCCGCGAGACTGCCGTGCAGTACTTTACCGAAGGCGAATGGTTCGAGCGCGCCGGAATGACCGTGCTCACGCAGTTCAGCGTGGAAGGTGCCTGGGAAGGCCTGCGCTCAAAGTGGATTCTTATCGGCGGAGACGGAAAACGCACGGAGCACGAGTTTGTGCAGCGGCTTTACTCTGCCGCAGAACTGCGGGACGCCTTCAAGGGCATCGGTTTTTCGCAGGCGGACGTCTACGGCGGCTTTGGACTGAGCCCCTACGACCACAGCGCAAAAACCATGGTCATCGTGGCGCGGAAGTAGCAGGCGGCAGCGGGGCGGCAAGCCCTGCAAAACAGCACGGCCTCACGCCACACTCACACAACACAGTTTTCTGCCCGCAGACAAAAAAATCCCCCGCGCCACACGGCAGCAGGGGATTGGATTCGGGGAACTCCCGCGGGAACCCCCTCACGCTGACACACCGGGCGAACCCGGCGCGCAGTTTTATCAATACATTCCGCCCATGTCCGGACCCGGTGCAGCAGCAGGCGGTGCCGGCGGTTCAGGAATGTCCGTAACAGCACATTCCGTGGTGAGCAGCATGCCAGCGACAGAGGCAGCATTCTGCAGAGCACAGCGGGTAACCTTTGCCGGGTCGATGATACCGGCATCCATCATGTTCACCCATTCCTGCGTTGCGGCATTGAAACCAACGCCCTTCTTCTCGTTCTTTGCCTTGTCGGCGATGACGGAACCGTCAAGACCTGCGTTTTCTGCAATCTGGCGGACAGGCTCCTCAAGGGCGCGCTTCACAATCTTGAAGCCGACCTTCTCGTCACCGGTAAGACCGGCTGCATTCTCGTCAAGCACCTTGCTTGCTTCGATACAGGCGATACCGCCACCGGAAACAATGCCTTCCTCAAGGGCTGCACGTGTTGCAGCAAGAGTGTCCTCAACGCGGAACTTCTTTTCCTTCATCTCGGTCTCGGTGGTTGCACCGATGTTAATCACAGCAACGCCGCCGGCAAGCTTTGCAAGGCGCTCCTTGAGCTTCTCCTTGTCGTAGTCAGAAGTAGACTTTTCAACCTGCTTCTTGATTTCTGCAACGCGGTCAGCGATGGCTTTCTTGTCGCCTGCGCCGTCAACGATGGTTGTGTTGTCCTTGTCAATCTTGACGGACTTTGCGCGGCCCAGGTCAGCAAGCTCGGTAGACTCCAGCTTGAGGCCCAGATCCTTGGTGATAACCTTGCCGCCGGTCAGGATAGCGATATCCTGCAGCATTTCCTTGCGGCGGTCGCCGAAGCCCGGAGCCTTCACTGCGCAGCACTTGAGGGTGCCGCGGATTGCGTTCACCACGAGCGTTGCAAGTGCTTCACCGTCAAGATCCTCGGCGATGATGACAAGCGGCTTGCCGGTCTGGGCAACTTTCTCAAGCAGCGGCAGCAGGTCCTTCATCGTGGAAATCTTTTCGTCATGGATGAGGATGTAAGCGTCGCTGTAGTCAGCTTCCATGCGCTCGCGGTCAGTGACGAAATATGATGACACGTAGCCGCGGTCAAACTGCATACCTTCTACAGTCTTGACGGTGGTGTCCATGTTCTTTGATTCTTCAACGGTAATCACGCCGTCCTTGCCGACCTTTTCGATTGCTTCAGCAAGAATCTTACCGATTTCCGGATCGTTGTTGGCAGAAATAGTTGCAACGTGGGTGATGTCGCCGTTATCCTTTACGGCGCGGCTGTTCTTCTTCACTTCTGCAACGGCAAGGGCAGTTGCCTTGTCGATGCCGCGCTTGATTTCGATCGGGGTCATGCCGGCAGACACAGCCTTGAGGCCTTCGCGAACGATGGCGTAGGCAAGGACAGTTGCCGTGGTGGTGCCGTCACCGGCAACATCGTTGGTCTTTGAAGCAACTTCTTTAAGAAGCTGTGCACCCATGTTTTCGAAGGGATCCTTCAGCTCGACTTCCTTTGCGACGGAAACGCCGTCCTTGGTGATGGTCGGTGCGCCATATTTCTTGTCCAGCATGACAAGGCGGCCGCACGGGCCAAGCGTAACTTTCACAGCGCGGGCAATCTGCTCAACGCCGCTCAACATCTTCTTGCGGGCTTCTTCATTGTAAATCAACTGTTTAGCCATAATATCTTGTAACTCCTATACGTTTATGTGCAAGCAGCCGCGCCTACAGACAGCACGTGCTTTGTTTGCGTTCCGTTCACCGTATAAGATACAAAAAAACGCGCCCATCGGCAAATTTTTTTCAAAGAAATTTGAGAGAAGCTCGAAAAATACGGAAGAGCACAAAAAGCTTAAAATAAATTTTACAACATAGAAAAGCAGAAACGAAGAATTTGAATAAGTGCCCGAAACATGGTATAATGGATACGGTATGCTAGAGCTAAACGTAAACGCGAAATCACCGGCGGCAATAACAGCTGCGATAAAAAAAATATACGAGATGGTTATAAGCGGCGCTGTGGCAAAGAATGCGCCGGTTCATATCACCCTTGCACCCGGTTCCTACCGGGAACTCATACAATACAATCTGTCGAACCCGCTCATTATGGAAAGTGCACCGGGGACGGCGGCAGATGCCTGCATCATCCAGGCAGACACCTGCGAGGCATTCCACAAAGGCGCGGAAAACCGGGCAGTCTTCGTCATCGGCCCGAATGCAAGCAATATTACGCTCAAGAATTTTTCCATCATCAACACGCACAATAAATCTATTACCGAAGGAAATACGCTGCTGGATTCTGCGGAGGCATTCTGCTGGAACAACAGCAACGGCACGCTCTTTGCAGAAGGTATGCGCTTTGAGGGCAGGCAGAACACGCTTTCCATCAAGGGATACAGCTGGTTCCTGAACTGCTTTATTTCCGGAGACACTGATTTTATCTCCGGGGACTGCAACACGGCGCTTTTTGAAAACTGCGAAGTACACGTGCGGGAGGACAACCGGGGCGACTACCCCGCCTACGCCGTATGCAGCAGGGCAATCGCCGAAAAACCGGGAATGGTGTTCACAAACTGCCGCTTTACCGGGGAAAAGCGCCGCAAAAGCCCCGTCTACCTGTACCGGACAGCCGGCAAGGGCGGCCCGGCAAGCCAAAAAGACTGGGACAGCGCCGCGCTCATCAACAGCTTTGTCAGCGAAATCTACGATGATTCGTTCGTATGGGACGATGACATGGAGCGGGATATCTACCCGCGCGGCAACGCACGGACGGGCCTGCGCGAATACAACACGCGGATTGTAACAAAGAACGGCAAGGTTACGGATGCCGACACCACGCGGCGCAACATAAAATCCTACACGCTTACCGACGACGACTATTTCCGCGGATACGCAAGCCGCTACCTTATCCTGCACGACACCCCATTCGCAGAAATCAGGGACTGAGCAAAAAGCGGTTTTGCGGGAGAAGTTCCTGCGCCCCCGAAAAGTCAGGGAGGGAAATCCCCGCCCGTAAGCGCACAGTCCGGATACCGCCGCGGCATTGTCGGGCGGCGCACACAGGAAGCCACAGCCCGCGCTGCTTCCCCAGCATTCACGGGGAGACGGGGCGTTCCCCGGCAACTCCCAGGCCAAAGAGCGCATAATCGCCCCGCGCGGGGTCACCGGGGAATGCTTCTGCAAGTTCCGCAGTAAGCACCTGCGACACCTTGAGCGTGGGAGCCGGCAGCCGCCCGGAAGCAGTGCGCGGCAGCAAATCCAGCGCTACGGCTTCCTGCAGCACATGCGTGTCCAGGGGAACAAGCAGCTTTTCCTTGCCGTACCAGCAGCCCCACAAGCCCATGTCCACCGGCGAAGCATCGCGTACCATCCAGCGCAGGAAAAGCTGCAGGCGTTTTGCAGCACTCTGCGGCCCGTGGCAGATAACCGTGCACTCCCGCGGGAATTCCTGCGCAATAAGCTGAGAAAGCAGCATTCCGCCGCCGCATCCGCGGTATTTTTCCTGAAAATACTGACCGAGGCTCTTTCCGTCCCGCAGCATGCGCCGCAAGGTGTCGCACAGCAGCCGCATGGAACGGAAACTAAAGACCCGGTAGAAAGAAGCATCGGACGAGGGGAAAAAATCTTCGTAGGAACCGCACGCTATCCACTCCGCCGGGGAATCCCCGGCAGCCGCAAGCACGCGCTCTACATGCTGCAATATCTGGGGGCGCTGCCCGAATGCAAGATTTGCCGCAAAAAAGGCAGCAATCTCCACATCGCGGGCATTTGCGTAGCGGTGCATAAACTGGGAAGGGTCATCCTTCAGGAACGCCGGGCATTCATAGGTATCAGCAAGGCGGACAAGGCGTTCCCGGAGCTGCTCCGTCACTCTTTTTCCAGATAGAGCAGAGCCTTTACGATACGCTGCGGCACATTGTCAAAATGCCCGCCGTCGGTGTACTCAAAGAATACGCTGTCCTGCTTCTTGCCTATCACCGTCATCTGCTCCTGCAGCATGCGGAAGGTCTTGCGGGTACACTCATCAACCGTTGCCATAACGGGATTCGGCGTATTTTTCTCGGACGCACCGAGCGAAATATAAATGCGGTACAGGCGCGTATGATCCGCGGGAATCTGCTGCTCCCCGCAGAATTCAAGCCAATTCTTGAACCACAGGCTGCCGGAAATGCAGGCAATGTTGTCTGCCACGCTGCATTTGTACAGCGAGTACAGCGCGCACAAACCCGCAAGGGAATAGCCGACGATGGCAACGTTCGTATGGTCGGAGTAAATGCGGTAACTCTGCAGCAGATGAGGAATGACCGACTTCTGCAGCGTTGCAATAAAATCATCCGCGTGCCCGGTAAACGGCTTTGACGTGCGGGAAAGCGGCTCTGCGCGCCACGGAGAAAAATCACGTTCCCACTCAGACGTTTCTATACCCAGCAGAATAAAATCCTTGCATCCGCGGGATTTGCCGTTCAGCGGCATCTTCTGCTCAACATAGGTCATTATCGGCTCGATGTTGCTTTCACCCAGAAGCAGCACCAGCGGATATTTCCCCAGCTGGCTGCGGGTGCCGTGCAGCTTTGCCTGCGCTTCCTCCTCGTAATATTTTGCAGGCAGATACAGTGAACACCGGTATCCTCCTGCTGTCAGCGGCATAATTGTTCCGCGCATGATAATTCCTCCTGCAAGCCTGCCGAACGGCAGTGTTTTTTGTCCAGCGTCCGCTTTTTGGGCAGACATCAGACCTTGAAGCGGTCAATCTGACTGCTGATGCGGTAGATTGAACCGTTTATAGAAGTCGCAATATTCAGGAGGGCGTTGTCGTCTTCCTCTATGCGCTTGATATTGCCTTCCATGTTTTCAACATGCTCTTTGACGGAGTCCGAAGACTGCTTCAGGCTGGTGACATCACCAATAATGCCCTGGCGTGACTTGTCAACTCCATCGGATGCCACGCGAACCTGCTCCGTCGCATCATTCATGTAGCTCAGGGCAGTGCCTATTTTCTTTGAGCCCTGGGACTGCTCGTCCATCGCAAACTTAATCTTCGAAACAAGATTGCCCGTGTCCTGAATTTTTTCAGCAACCACGGAGAAGGACTTGTCCGACATGTCAGACGCCTGCACAACGCTGGAAATCGAACCAAGAATACCGCGCAGCTGCGTGCTGATTTTCTTTGATTCCGAAGAAGAAGTCTCCGAAAGCTTGCGGATTTCATCGGCAACCACCGCAAAACCTTTGCCCGCTTCACCGGCATGGGCAGCCTCGATTGCGGCATTCATGGCAAGCAGGTTCGTCTGGCTTGCGATGGACGCAATCACCTTGTTTGCTTCGTTAAGCGTCTTGGACTGAATCTCTATCTGCTGAATCTGCTTGTTCACCTCGCGCTGCTGCGTGATTCCCTTGTCCACGTCCAGCTGCAGGCCCGTAAACTCGGATGCCATCTGCTCAACAGAAGAAGACACCGAATTGATGCTGCCAATCATCTGCGTAACGGCAATGGAAGCCTGCTCCACACCGTCCGTCTGCTTCTGCAGCAGCGCACGCAGCTGTTCCACCGCAGCCGAAATATTGCTGACCGCCGTTACAGAACTGTCAACCTTGTTATGCTGATTCTTGATTTCCTCATTCACATATTTTATAGAAGAAATCATCTCGTTCAGTGAATTTGCATTGCTCTGCACCATGCCGCCAAGCTGCTCGCCGTACGCATACAGGTCGTTCTTGGACTTCTTCAGCTCGGTGATAATCGCCTGCAGTTTTTCCGTAAAAAAGTTGAAGCCCTTGGAAAGCTCCCCGATTTCGTCCTTTGAAGTTACCGTCAGGCGGTGCGTCAGGTCGGCATCGCCGATGGCAATGCCGTCAATGGCGGAACTTACGCGGCGGAGCGGCTTGATTGCCATGTCCATAACAAGCTTTCCAATCACGAACGCAATGACCAGCGCAACAAGCGATATGAAAATCATGCTGCGGAGCAGTTCCCCGGTGCCGCTGTAAAAATCCTGGTACGGTGCCGCACAGACAACCGCCCAGTCGCAGCCGGGAACCGGCTGGTATGCCGCAGAAAATTTCTTCCGCTGCACTTCGTCGTAATACACGGCGGTGCCGGATTCACCGCGGCAGATAGCCTCGATAACCGGTTTGAAACCTGCGCTCGCTTCGTCGGAAATGGACTTGCCCTCCTTCACCACTTCAACGTCCGAATGCGCAACGAATTTTCCGGTCTTGATGTTGATAACATAAGGATGGGAATTGTTTCCGACCTTGATGCCGGCCACCGTGCGGCACAGTTCCGTGCTGTCCAAAACGGCAACAACCTCTGCAATCTGCTTCTTGGAAGCGTCGTACACCGGGTGCGCGTAGAAAGTTGAAAGATTGCCGTTCACGGGACTCCAGTTGGGATCCATGATGGCACGCTGCCCTTTCATGGAAACGGCAAGGTATTCGCGGTCATGCAGGTCGCTCCACTTTTCCGTGGTTGTCCAGCCGATGCCCTTCTCGTTGTAGATTGCCATGCCAAGGTATTGCGCGCTGCCGCCGGTCGCAGAATTGATAAGCTTCCATTTATCATGCAAATCAACCTCTGGATCGCGGATATACGAAAGATTTGCCAGGGATTCCAGCATTTTAAATTCCCTGTCATTCACATTGAAAATATCGGAAGCAGTCGCATGAACCAAGTCCATGTTGCCGTTTTCCACAGCCCGCGAAAGTTCCCTGCTCGATTTCTTCCATGAAAAAACAACAATACATGTGCTGGTCAACAGTATGGCAGCCACAATCGCAAAGTTGATTGTTCCCTTCAGCCCTAGTTTCAACATTTTTTCCTCCAACGTTTTTAATTGTCCCGGCCCATGAAAGCAGATTTCAGCAGGGACATATTTTTATTCGTTACGATTTCATATATTTTTTTGTTCAGGCGGATGACAGATTCCCTGTCCAAATCAGGGGTGTCGTCCTCTTTTATAAACATGAAAATGCAGAGGTTTGATTCCACGGACTGACGTTTCATGATGAGCACCGCATTGGACTGCAAATCAAGGTCATTGATGTGCAGCGTTGCGCCCTTGATTTTCTGGAACACGGGCATGGGCGTCACCTGTCCCCGCATGTCGCAGAGGAAATGCGTTACGTTTATGTCGAGGAGGCGGGCGGAACACGGCGCACCGTTATACTTGAACGTAACGGAACTGTTAGCGTCGCAGTCGGCACGCACCAGGTTGCGGCGGCCGCGCGCACCGTTGCGGGCAAGCACCTCGCGCACAGACTGGAAAATGCCTTCTTCACCGGAATCGAGCATAAGGCAGCCCGCCGTTACGCGCAGTTCCCGCTCATAAAAGGCTTTGAGCCGGGCATCTTCTTCCGGAGAACGCTTTTTGTACACAACACCCACAAGGACATTGCCCGCCCCGGAAGCCACAAGGTCGCGGATGAACTGATTCCAATTGATTCCCCGCACAGAGGCATCTATATTGAAGAAAAGAATAGCATCAGGGAACAGTCTGATGACGGACTGCACTTTGTCTTCCAGCGGAGCCGAGGCGTTGTCTTCCACCAGATACGCCTCGAAGCCGTGCTTCATGAGCCGCTCAAGGCAGGCACCGGGGATGAGCACATCATCTGCAGCAAAGAAAAATGTCTTACGTCCGAACAATTCTATATTGGAGTTCATCATGGTATATTCTATTATATACCACAGATTGCCAATTGAAAAGGAAATTTTTCCGGCACCGGGCCGCGGCTTTTGGGGAAAGAAAAAGGCCCGCAGGGGCAGCCTGCGGACCAGACGGGGTTCAGCCCCGGATTTTATGCAGCCGTAATGGCAATCTTTTTCTCAGTGTTTGCAGTCTTGCTGCGCGGAAGCCTGACGGAAAGCACGCCGTCCTTGAAGGATGCGGATACAGCGTCGGCATCAACGTCATCCGGCAGTGAGAAGCGGCGGCTGAAGCTGCTGCAGCTGCGCTCGCGGATGAGCCACTGTGCCTTACCGGAATCCTTTTCATTGTGCTCGGCCTTCTTCTCCGTAGTTGAAGCAATGGTCAGCACGCCGTCCTTAAGGTTGATGTCAATGTCCTTGTCTGTCCGGCCCGGCAAATCCATGTCAAGCAGGTAGGCATCCTTGTCCTCCCTGACATCAACTTTCGGTACGCCGCAGGTCTGCACCCGGTAGACATCCGGGAAGGGAAAACCAGTGTCATTGCCACTGAAAAGTGAATTGAAAAGTGCAAGTTCGTTCATAGTATGTACCTCCAGTTATGATAGTATCGTTTGTGCAACGCCCCAGCGGTTTGTTGCAGTCCGGAACTTTTCAGCTCCGTACACGTGGTATATTGCAGAATCCGTGCCAAGTTGAAAAAAACGAAGCCGTGCACGCAAAAAAACTGTCTGCGAAACCGGGATGGCAGCAGGAGGCAGCCGCCGCGGGGAGAATTCCAGGGAGTTTTTTGGGAAAAGACGGGCGCGGCTGAGGGAAAGCCGGGCGATTCCGAGGAAAGCCGGACATTTCTGGGGGAAACCGGGCGCAGCAGGGGATGATGCCGGGCAATACCGGGGGAAAACTGGACGCGGCTGGGGAAACCGGGCGCCTTAATGCACAGGCAGCAGCCGCCCGGCAAAAAAAACGGGGTGTTTTGACGCAGCACGGGGAAGCAGCCCCCTGCCCCGCCGGGCCATTTTGACGCATGCCGGGAGCGCGGAAGCGTCAATCCCTGCCGAAGTCCTGATTCAGCCGCAGATACGGCGTAAATCAGGTGGGGCAGGAACAGGATGCCTATTCAATGAATGTGATAGGTATCGGGGTCAGTGGCATCCGAGGGAGAGTGGTAATACCAAACTGCGTTTGGAGCAGCTACATGTCCGGCTGAATCTTGGCATCTCAGCGTGATTTGTGCCGGAGGATTCGCCCCGGACACAACGATTACGCATTCATTGTTTTTAGGTGTTCCAAAACGATCCACGCCAGGCAGTAGGGTGACATTCGGGTTTCCCGCCGGTTCCACCGTCCACGTATAGCCGCCGACACCATACAAATCAAGCATAGCTGCTACCAGATAGAATTTGCCGTCAGTTTCCCGCTGTTTAGGACCGCTATAAATAAACCCCAGGCCTTCTCCACCGCCGGAAGCTCCTCCTCCGCCGGAAGCCGAGCTTGTACTTGGGGCTCCACCACCCCCTTGGAATATTGCGCAGGACGCAAGGACAAAGAGCGATGCGGCAAAGGCAATCCCCGCAAGACCGGCTGAAAACACTTTCTTTTTCATACAAATCTCCTTTTTTCCGGGCGGACTGCCCCGCAGAAGGAAGCAGCCGTTCCGGTTTATCAGGAGGGCGGGCGAAGTATGGCGCTAATGCTCCTGTTACCCCCCCCTAACTAACGTTCTGTTATTATCACCACAGGCCTGCTATTTGTCAAGAGGAACAGCTTTTTGCTTTGCAAGCCCCTTTACAGCAGGCGGGATTTCCGGTAGTATGGGCGGCAGTCAGTTCGAAACCCATCCTGACTTAAAACAAAACTAGGAGACATCTATGCGTTCAGAATCTGAACTGGAGGGAGTAACGCTCCTTGGCGGCAGCACCTGCTATGCCCGGGACTACTCCCCGGAAATCCTCGAAAAATTTCCAAACAAGCATCCCGGCAATGACTACATGGTCACCTTCAATTGCCCGGAATTCACGTCGCTGTGCCCCAAGACGGGGCAGCCGGACTTTGCGGAAATCCGCATCAACTACATCCCGGACGCCTTCCTTGTGGAATCAAAGTCGCTCAAGCTCTACCTCTTTTCTTTCCGCAACCACGGAGATTTTCACGAAGACTGCGTGAACATCATCATGAAAGATCTGGTAAAGCTGCTGGAACCGAAGTACCTGGAAGCAGAAGGCTTCTTCACACCGCGGGGAGGCATTTCAATCTACCCCTTTGCAAATTACGGCAAAGCGGGCACCCGCTACGCGCAGCTTGCAGAAAACAGGCTCTTTGCTGCCGTTGACCGGCGCCCCCAGCCCCGCCGCTAGACCCGGCGGATGCGGCCCGGCTGCATGTTTCTCAACAGCATCAGGGCAAGTTTCAAACGCAGCAGAGTTTTAAAACCTGCTCATCACTACAATAAACCTGTTCGGAAACTTCAGTTTCAGAACAGCTTACACTAGAATGCGATGTTTAAAATCGCCGACCTGAGCGGCAACGTAGTTTCCGAACAGGTCTATTTACAAGGAGGATTTTTACTATGCCTTTCCAGAATGAAATCATACTGATTGCTTCAATTTTTGTATTTTTCGGCGCGCTCGTCCTGTTTTTCAGGCTCTTCGGCAGGAGCGGCATTTTTGCGTGGACCGTCATCTGCACGATTGCCGCGAACATAGAAGTGCTCATCCTCGTGCATGCGTTCGGCATGGACACAACGCTCGGCAACGTGCTCTTTGCATCTTCGTTTCTGGCCACGGACATCATGAGCGAGCTCTTCGGAAAAAAAGATGCCAACCGCTGCGTCAAGCTGGGCATCGCGGCAAACATAGCATTCATCTTCATCTCTCAGAGCTGGTTCCTGTACGTGCCCGCCCCGGACGACACAATGGCCGAACCCATCCGCACGGTGTTCCAGAACACCCCGCGCGTCATGCTCTCAAGCCTTATCGCCTATGCACTCTGCGAAATCTACGATGTGTGGGCATACCATTTTCTGTGGGACTGGACTGCGCGGAAATCCGGCAGCAGGAAAAGATTCCTGTGGCTGCGCAACAACGGCTCAACGCTCGTCAGCCAGCTTATCAACGTGGTAGCATTTAACCTGCTGGCATTCTGGGGCGTGTACCCGGCGTCCGTCATCGTGCAGATTCTGGTGTTCGGCTACGCAATATTCATCGTAACTTCGCTGGCTGATACGCCCTTCCTCTACCTGGCACGGAGGCTTGCGGAAACGCATCCGGAACTGCAGGAAAAATAAACGCGGCTGCCGGAAAACGATGCAGGTCCGGCAGCAGGTTTCATACTTTCTCCAGCTTTGCGGCAAACTGAATGCTGCGCTGGGTTTCCATGCCGTCAAACTGGATAACGTAGCAGGACGCCGTGCTGTTGACCAGCACAATGGTTCCTTCGCCGAACACGGGATGCCGCACCCGGTCGCCGGCAGCAAAGAGGGAACGCATTGCATCAAGCCGGGCTTCATCGCAGGCTATGATTCTGCGCGCCTGTTCCGCAAGGTCTTCGTCAAGCGGACGGGCAAGCTCCAGGTTTTCAAGCCCGGCGTCGAATATGAAGCGGCTAGGATACTTGAAGATGCCGTCATTCGCCTTGCCTTCTGCGTCGCTCAAAAAAAGCCTGTCCTTTGCCCTCGTGAATGCTACATAGGCAATGCGGCGCTCTTCCTCCATGTCCTCCGGCGTGCTGACCCGACGGCTGGGGAACACCCCTTCATTCATCCCGCAGACAAAAACGTGCGGGAATTCCATTCCCTTTGCCGCATGGATGGTAAGCAGCTTGACGCAGTCCTGCGAATCTTCGCGGTCAAGGTCAGTAAAGAGCGCCACGTGCTGCAAAAAACCTTCGAGCGTGGCATCGTCATCCAGCCCTGCTTCATTCACGCTGCGCTTGAATTCAGCCACATTGTCCAGACGGTCCTGATCGGCTTCCGTGCGGAGGAAGGCCTCGTAGCCGCTCCGGTCAAGCAGCGCCTGCAGAATGTCGCCCAGCTTTGCCTGCGTGTGCAGTACCGGCGCACTGCTTTCCGGATGAGGCAGCATGTCACGGACGCTTTCGATTGCCGCAATGTACTGCGCGGCACCCGTTCCGCGGAAGAGCGCGGGCTGTTCTTCGACAAGCGCCCTGAACGCAGCGTATGCGCTGGTGCCGCGTGATTCCGCACATTCCTTTATGCGCGCAAGCTTTGTTCTGCCGATTTTGCGCGACGGCATGTTGACGGTGCGGAAGAACGCTACGTCATCCGCCGCAGTGAGCATGCGCAGGTAGCACACAATGTCCTTGATTTCGCGCCGCCCGTAAAACTCCGTCCCGGCAAGGATGCGGTAGGGCAGATCATTTTTGATGAATGCTTCTTCGAGTGCGCGGCTCTGGTAGTGGGAGCGGTAGAGCACCGCCGTGCGGCGGTACGGCATACCGAGCGCCTTTATGCGGGCACAAATCCATTCCGCTTCCTGCCCGTCGCTGTCCGCGTGAAAGTAGAGCGGCTTTTCGCCGGGCGCCTTTACGGCATGCAGGTCCTTGGGATAGCGCACGGTGTTCCGGCTGATAAGCGCATTGCCCGCCGCCACAATCTGCGGAGTGCTGCGGTAATTTTCTGTCAGCAGAACCGTTTTTGCATCCGGATATTTTTTGTCAAAATCAAGGATGAGCCGCACATGGCTTCCGCGCCACGAATAGATAGTCTGGTCGGAATCGCCCACGATGAAGAGGTTCTTGTGCCGCGCGGAAAGGATTTGTGCAATGCGGTACTGCTTGCTGCTCACATCCTGGAACTCGTCGACCATGACGTACTGCATCCGGTCCTGCCACTTTTCCCGTACGTCGGGAAAATTTTCCAATATGTAGGTGGCAAAATTGATAAGGTCGTTGAAGTCCACGCCAAAACTCTTCTTCTGCTCATACAGAAAGCGGAGGAAAATTTCTTCGTTCTGTTCCAGCCGGGCATCGGGTGCCGAAAACTTTGCGCGCAGTTCGTCGTTGTTCAGCTTGTAGATGTAGTCGATGTACGTATCCGCGCGGAGTTTCTTTCCTTCAAGCACTTCGTCTATTTTCTGCTGGACGGTGGTTTCGCGAAGCGTCAGGTGCATGTCCGCAAAAATGCGCAGCATGATTTCACGCCAGTCTTCCTTGTCCAGAATGATGAAGTCCTTGGGATAGTTGAGCACGTGGATATCTTCGTGCAGGAGCATGGTGCAGAATGCATGGAAGGTGCAGATGTAGCTCAGGTTCTGGTCGCCGAGCCGCGCGCGGATGCGGTGCTGCATCTCGTTTGCGGCACGGTTGGTGAATGTTACGCAAAGGATGTTCGCGGGGGAAATGCCCAGTTCCTGCACCAGATAGGTGTAGCGGCTGATGAGCGCCCGAGTTTTGCCGGTACCCGCGCCCGCAAGCACGCGGACGTGCCCTTCCGTGGTGCGCGCGGCATCCAGCTGGCCTGCATTCAGTCCGTCAAGGATTCCCCCGGACTCCCCCATCAGTCCTCCACCTGGTAGATTGCAGAGTAATCGCTTACGTACAGCGGATAGTGCCGCGTTCCCGCAAACTTTTTGTTGTACACAGTGAACTCTGCAATGTCCTGTATCCAGACGCTTGCAGCCTCGCTGTTCAGTATCTGCTGGGCTTTCTTAAAGCCTTCAACCTGCTGCGCTTCGTCCACGCTTTCTTCTGCGGAAATATATGCCGCATCGTAGGCAGCGGACTTAAAGTTGATGAAATTCTTTCCGGAGGAAGAAACGTAGCGGGAAAGGAAGGCTGTCGGGTAGGCAATGGAACCGTCAAGCGAAACAACGGTTGCCTCGAACTGGCGTCCCTTGTAAACATTCTGCAGCCAGGTAGCCCAGTCCACCTGCCGGATTTTCGCATCGATGCCGGCAGAAGCAAGTTCATTCACGATGACTTCGGCAGTGCGCACGTGAACGGTGTAGTTCGACGGCACAGTAATGGTAAAGCTAAAACCGTCGCCGTAGCCGGCCTTCTGCAGCAGTTCCTTTGCCTTGTCCACATCGCGGTCGTAGACGCTGGAAAGGGAGGAATCATAATATTTTGCCAGGTTGGGAATGAGACCGCTGCCAAGCTTTGCGCCGTAACCGTAATTGACCATGGCGATGATTTCCTCGGAATTCACCAGGTAGTTGAGCGCGCGGCGCACATCTGCATTCTGGAACGGTCCGAAATCATTGTTCAGGGCGAGCAGCTGCACGGTGTTCGAATTCGTCAGGTACTTTCTCATGCTGCTTTCGTCCAGCTGGCTTATGGTGTCCGCGCTTGCATTAAAGCCGTCAATCGTTCCGGCCTGGAAACTCAGCACCAGCCCGGCCTGACTTGATTCAAACTTAACCGTTACGGAATCAAGGTGCGCCGGAGTTCCCCAGTAGGATTCATTCTTCACCAGCTTGATGTGATCCTGCTCTTCATATTCCACAAACTTAAAGGGGCCCGTTCCCACGGGATGCAGCGCAAGGCCGGTGGAACCGGCGGGAACAACAGCCGCCGTCATCCGCGCAATAAAACCGGTGTCCGGTTCCCCAAGCATAACGGAAAGCTTATCTCCGTCAAACGAATATTCTTTTATGTTGTCATAGCCGGCAAGTTTCTTGTCGATTGCATGCTGCAGGGACCAGCGCACGTCTTCCGCCGTTACATCACGGCCGTCATGGAACTTGACGCCGCTGCGCAGCGTAAATGTATATTTTTTTGCATCTGGAGAAACTTCATAGGCAGAGGCAAGCGCCGGTACAAAGCCGCCGTCGTCGGAAACCTTCACCAGCCCCTCGAAAATATTGAAATTGACGGCCCGGACATCTGCGGTCAGCGACGTGAACGGGTCAAAATTGTTAAGTTCCGTTGCCACGCCGAACACAAGGTCGCCGCCTTCCTTCATCTTGAGCGCATCTCCGTCCTCAGCCTGAACAGCCGGAGAAGCCTTTCCGCCGCAGCCGGAAAAACCTGCTGCAAGCAGTGCGGGCAGCAGTACCGCAGCACAAACATTCTTGAATTCTCTGTTTTTCATAGAAACCTCTGGCTCCATTTTACTGTTTAATGCAATACTGTCAAGAATAGGGATACCGGTTTCCCCCGCTAGCTTTTTGCGGCACACTATGCTATGCTTTGGCCAGTTTTTAAGGAGGCACAGGCATGGAACTGAAGAAAGGCATCAATTTCGGGGGCTGGTATTCCCAGTGCGATCATTCACAGGAACGCTACGATACGTTCATCACGGAAAAAGATTTTGCGCAGGTGGCACAGTGGGGCTTCGACCACATCCGCCTTCCGTTCGACTATATGCTGGTGCAGGACAACGACGGCAAGTTCAAGGAAGAAGGATTTCTGCGCCTTGACCGTGCAGTGGACTGGGCCCGGCAGCACGGGCTGGACATCATCCTTGACCTGCACAAGGCGGCGGGCTACGATTTTAACGACGCGGGTAACGCAGAAAAGAACAACATATTTTCTTCCTCTGAGCTGCAGGAAAAATTCCTTTCACTCTGGGACAAGGTTTCAGAACGCTACGCGGGGCGGCCGAACGTTGCTTTCGAGCTGCTGAACGAGGTTGTGGAAGCAGACGCCGCCGAACGCTGGAACAGCCTGATCAGCAGGGCAGTCGCCGTTATCCGGAAGCACAGCCCGGAAGGGAAAATCATTTACGGCGGCATCCAGTGGAACAGCGCCCGCACCGTCAAGCTGCTGGAAGTCCCCGCTGACAAGAACATCATTTTTACCTTCCACATGTATGAGCCGCTCATCTTTACGCACCAGAAAGCCCCCTGGGTACCGGGCATGGATCCGAACAAGGACATCTTCTACCCGCGCTCACTGCAGTATTATAAGGAAGAATCCTACGTACTCGGCTACAAGGGCAAGGATGTAACCGACACAGACGGCGCTGCGGACGGCAGCACCATCATCGAGCGCATGATCAGCGAAGCGGCGGAAGCTGCAAAGAAAGCAGGCGCGGCGCTCTACTGCGGCGAATACGGCGTGATTGACCGTGCCCCCGTGGAAGACACCGCTGCATGGTTCCGCGACATCCACAAAGTCTTTGCAAAGCACGATATCGGACACGCCGTATGGTCGTACAGGCAGATGGACTTTGGCATTTCGGACGAACACTACAGCCCGGTCCGCGATGAACTTATCCGGCTGATGACGGAGCCGCATTCAAAAGCCTGACACGTTTGCCCCCGGCGGCGCGTGATGCAGCTGCTGCCGGGGAACCGACTCGTCTTCCCTCAGACGAGTCAGCTTTCTGCAGACGGCCCAAGCTTCAGCCGGGGAACGCCCCTGCTCCCCGGCAATGCAGGCGGCCCTAAAAGCGCACAGTGCAGGATATCGGCAGGTGGTCACTGTAACCGCTGCCGTTCCACACTGCATAGCGCCGGGGCTCAGCACTGTCCGCATCGCACCACGCCCCTTTGCATTCCGGCGTAAAGGAAAGGATTTCCGCCGCCCCTGCACAGAAAAAATTGTCAATGCGCGACCATTCCTCCCGGAAAAAATAGCTTCCCGGTGAAACCAATTCGCCGTCTGCGCTGAACCACGGCGACGTTACCGGCACGCCGTCTTCCGCGGCGGAACAGCGCAGCACAATCTGCCCGGCACCGGCACCGCGGCGGAATTCCCCGATATCGCGGTTAAAATCCCCGCACACAAGCAGCGGCAGCTTGCTCATGCGCACACGGTTTCCCAGCACCTGCTCCTGCCAGTCCCGCCAGGCTGCACCGCCGTCCCCGCCGCTCTTGCTCTTCCAGTGACAGACCATGCAGGCAAGCTCGCGCCCCTTCTTGCTGACGGTAAATTCCATGAGTGGCCGCATCTGCGGCATTCCGTCACGTTCGCTGCGCACATCAAGTGCATGGACGGTAAGTGCGCCCAGCGGCCAGCGGGAAATGACAGCGCAGCCGATTGCACCGCCCGGTGCCGCCGCAAAGCAGCCGTGCGCATACCATTTGCGGCTGTCCCATTCCCCGGCAAGGAAATTGCTGATGTCCTGCAGCACGCGCTCATTTTCAATTTCTTCCATTACAAAGACATCTGCATCGAGTGCGCGGATTGCCCCGCACAGCCGGGAAAGCCGCTCGCGGTACGGTGCCTCCCCCCATTTTTTACTCTGCAGGAATTCCTTGTATTCCCCGCCGTCATTGCGGGCATCAAAGAAGGTCTGCACATTCCAGCTGACCACCCGCAGCGTTTCCCTGCCGTCATCAGCCCCCGCAGACGAGCAGGAGCCGAACACCACACCAAGCAGCAGCGCCGCGGCTGCCGCACACATACCTTTCATGGTACCTCCCCGGAGCGGAACTCCGCCGCCCCCTCACCTACTATCTCTGCCGCGTTTATGCTTTTTTTTGCAAAATTTGCATTTTTTTCTGAAAAATTCTGAGGAGAGGAAAAAGCAAGGTTCCGCAAGAGGCAGAAAATGCGTTCCCCGCGAAAAATGCAGCGGCGCCGCAGCAACAGAAACTTTCCGCCGACCGAAGCGGTTTCCCCCGGAAAATCGCCGCTTTCCGCCCGATTTACTGTGAATAAAATCACATAATTTTCATTTTGCTCCAAAATTCACCGGAATTCCCTCCCAAAACGCGAAATTCCGCCCCGCAGCGTGCTTTCTGACTTTACCAAACGCGTTCAGACAGATAAAATGAAAAGCGAATTTAGCGGAAATTCCGTGAGTTTTTTCACAGAGGTATTATGAAGGCTATCCCTGTCCCGGCTATAAAACGACTGGTTCTTCTTGAACGGCTGCTTTCCGGCTACACAGAAAAGCACATCACTTCACAGCAGATTGAGCAGCTGGCAGGCTGGTCCGCAACGGTTACGCGGAGGGACATCACCCTGCTGAACCTGCGCCGCGGCTCAAGCAGCGGCTACCGCGTCGAGGAACTGCGGGAAGCGCTGCGGCAGGTGCTGCATATTTCCACCGAGCCGCAGAAATGCTGCATCGTGGGGCTTGGCCGCATGGGACAGGCACTGCTGGACAACACCGAGCTGGAAACGACCGTATTTAAAATTGCGGCGGGCTTTGATTCCAGCGTGAACCGCACGGAAATCCTGCACGCCATTTTTCCCCTGCATCCCACCACCATGCTGGAGCAGGTTATCCGCGAAGAAGGCATCAGATATGCAATCCTGACCGTGGAACCGGCGGAAGCCCAGCCGACGGCAGCGCGGCTTGTCAGCTGCGGGATACGGGGCATTGTGAACTACACGCCGTGCGTGCTTTCCGTGCCGCCGTCCGTGCGGGTGGAAAACGTTTCCCTGCTGACTGCGCTGGAAACGCTTTCGCTCTGTGCCGGGGATCAGCAGGAAAACTGAGCAGCAGGGCTGTCCGGAACACTGCCCTGGCAACACAATTCCAGCACATTTACGGACAGTCATTAGACCCTGGTCGGAAACTACGTTTCCGCTCAGGTCGGCGAGTTAAAAATCGCTCAAACAGCGCGATTTTGAACATCGCATTTCAAAGTAACCTGTTCTGAAACTGAAGTTTCCGACCAGGTTTATTATAAAGGAAACAGCCGGTTCCTCCGGGAGCCGGACGGGAAACCGGGAGGTTCCCACATAGAAGCGTCTCCGGACGGATTCCGGGGGCGCCCGTTAACGATAAGGGGTATCAGTATGAGCGATGTCAAAAGGGTGTTCAATTTTTCCGCAGGGCCGTCCTGCCTTCCCGAAGAAGTTCTGAAGGAATGCGCGGCAGAAATGCTTGACTACCAGGGTTCCGGGCAGTCCGTAATGGAAATGAGCCACCGTTCCTCAGTCTTTGAGCCGATTATTGCCCATGCAGAGGCACAGGTGCGCAAGCTGATGAACGTTCCGGACAACTACAAAGTCCTTTTCCTGCAGGGCGGCGGTTCAACCCAGTTCGCCATGGTTGCACAGAACCTCGGCATCCGCACCGGACGCGCCGCATACATTGAAACCGGCGTGTGGGCAAAGAAGGCCGCAGAGGAAGCACGTCACCTGGGCATCGACGTTGACGTCATTGCATCCAGCAAAGACCGCAACTACTCATATATCCCGCGCGTCGAAAAAATTTCCGGCGACTACGACTATGCCTACATCTGCCTGAACAACACCATCATGGGCACGCACTATGAATACATTCCCGACACCGGCAGCATCCCGCTTGTGGCGGACATTTCATCCTGCATCCTGTCCGAGCCGCTCGACGTAAGCAAGTTCGGGCTGCTTTTCGCCGGTGCACAGAAGAACCTTGCTCCGGCAGGCGTTACGCTCGTCATCATCCGCGAAGACCTGATCACCGACGCGCCGCGCGCAGGAACCCCCACCATGCTCTGCTACAAAACACACGCAGACAAGGGCAGCATGTACAACACGCCGCCGTGCTGGCAGATTTACGTGCTTGGCAAAGTGCTGGACTGGATTGAAAATATCGGCGGTGTAAAGGAAATCCACCGCCGCAACGTAGAAAAGGCAGACCTGCTGTACAATTACCTGGATGCAAGCGCATACTACCATGCCACTGCGGAAAAGGGCAGCCGCTCACTCATGAACGTGCCCTTCCTGACAAAGGAAACCGACCCCGACAAGGCAAAGGCGCTGAACAAGGAATTTGTGAAGGCGGCGGAAGCTGCCGGCCTGATGAACCTTGCCGGACACCGGCTCGTCGGCGGCATGCGCGCATCCATCTACAACGCTATGCCGCTTGCAGGCGTACAGGCGCTCATCAAGTTTATGGATGAATTCGCAGCTGCACATCAGTGAGCCGTCAGGTAAAAGGGAACCTCGAAAAACTTCAGTTTTTCGAGGTGACTTTGAAAATGCGATGTTTTAAGTCGCGCTAGTACAGCGACTTAAAACTCGCAGGCAATCTCTAAAAAGTCGCAACAGCGAGTTTTTAGAGATGCCCTAAAAGCAGGAGACAAGGAGAACGCTATGTACAAGATTCAGACATTAGACCGCATCAGCGCAAAGGGACTGGACAACTTCCCCCGCGATGACTATGAAATTGCAAGTGAAATCGTCAAGCCGGACGCAATTCTCGTCCGCTCCCACGACATGCTTACCATGCAGCTTGACCCGACGGTAAAGGCAATTGCACGCGCAGGCGCAGGCGTCAACAATATCCCCGTCAAGGACCTTGCGCAGAAGGGCGTTGTGGTATTCAACACGCCCGGCGCAAATGCAAATGCCGTCAAGGAACTGGTGGTGCTTGCCATGCTCATTTCCAGCCGCCCCGTCATCGAGGCAAACAGCTGGGTCAACACGCTCAAGGGCAAGGGCGCTGAAATTGCCGGTCTTGCAGAAAAAGGAAAGAAGAATTTCATCGGGCAGGAAATGAAGGACAAGACGCTGGGTGTTATCGGCCTGGGCGCCATCGGTGCACAGGTTGCAAACATCGCCGTGGAATTCGGCATGAACGTCATCGGCTACGACCCCTACCTTTCCGTCGATGCCGCATGGAGCCTGAACCGCGAAGTAAAGCACGCCGAAACACTTGACACGCTGCTTGCAAAGTCCGACTACATCACCGTGCACGTGCCGGAAACCCCGGACACCAAGGGGCTCATCAACGCATCCACCATCAAGAACATGAAGACCGGTGTGCGCATCATCAATATTGCGCGCGGCGGCCTGGTGAACAACGAGGATGTGCTGGCAGCAATCAAGTCCGGAAAGATTGCGGCGCTGGTCACCGACTTTGCAGCAGAAGAACTGCTCGGCAACGAAAAAGTCATCTGTCTGCCGCACCTTGGCGCATCCACGCCGGAAGCGGAAGACAACTGCGCGGTCATGGCCGTAAAGGAACTGCGCGACTTCCTTGAAGCCGGCAACATCGAACACAGCGTGAATTTCCCGCGCTGCAAGATGGACTCCCCCATCCCCGCAGGCGGCACACGCCTGTGCATCAGCAACAAGAACGTGGCGGGCGTTGTGTCAAAGTTCACGTCCGTGCTCGGCGATGCAAAGTACAACATTGCAAGCATGATCAACCAGAACCGCAGCGACCTGGCCTACAACCTTATCGACGTGGACGGCAAGGTTGACGACGACACCATTGAAAGACTGGCAAAGATTGAAGGCGTCATAAACGTGCGCCCCATCTACGCGTAAACCAGGAGGAGAATACTATGGCAGAAAAGAAACAGCACAAAATCGTTTCCGCCTCAACAGGAAAGGAAACTTCAGCAAAGCCTGCCGGCGTTGCTGCACAGCAGATTGCATCATCCACAGTGGGGCTGCGCATCGGTTCCGCCGTGCTGTGGGTTGCGGCAGTTGTCTGCGAATTCCTTGCGCTCAAGGCAATACTGGCGCCGGAAGACGCACCCTTCATCCCCGGACTCCAGCCGCTCTACGCAGGCATCGCATTTCTTGTCGTCGATTTAATCTGCGTCATCATCGGCTCGCTGCTCTGGAAGAAGGCGAATCACATTCACCCGGCATCCGAAAAAAATGCCCTCAAGTTCTGGCTGTGGAACAACATGGGCGTGATTGTCTGCGCAATCGCATTCCTGCCGTTCGTTGTGCTGCTGCTGACCAACAAGGATGCAGACAAGAAGACAAAGACCGTGGGAACAATTGTGGCGGTGGTTGCACTGCTTATCGGCGGATTCGCAAGCTACGACTACAATCCCTACTCACAGGAAGAGCAGCAGGAAATCCTGGCCATGGAAGAAGCAACTTCCCAGGTTTACTGGACAAAGGGCGGCAAGGTCTTCCACATCTACGAAGACTGCTCCGCGCTCAACCGCTCTGAGGAACTGACCGTCGGCACCACGCAGCAGGCCGAGGAAGCAAAGAAAGAGCGCCTCTGCAAGGTCTGCCTGAAGCGCCACGAAAAGGAAAGCGCCGCACCTGCAGTACAGGAAAGCGAGTAAACCAAAGGCATTCGCCAGAAAAACAAGAACAAACCTGTTCGGAAACTTCAGTTTCAGAACAGGTTACACTAGAATGCGATGTTTAAAATCGCGCTATTTCAGCGATTTTAAACTCGCCGACCTGAGCGGAAACGTAGTTTCCGAACAGGTCTAATGCGCTCCGGCATAGTTTTCCGCCCCCCGCAAAAACACTTTTCCGCACACAGAATTATTTGTCTTTTTGCACATTTTGTCCTATACTGGAATAATGAAAGCTCCGGTAAAAACATTCAATTCATCAAGCCTGATGCTCAGGCTTCCGCTGTACATTTTCATATTCTGCGCAATCCTGTGCATTGCAAACGGACTCATCGGCTACCGGGTCTTTAAGGCCCTGTTCGAAGAGCAGTATGAAACGATTACCCAGCAGTTCGCCTACACCGCCCTGTCCTACCTGGACGGCGACAGCATCGAACGCTATGCAGAAAATCCGGAAGCAGACGAAGTCTGGATCGAGACGGACAAAAAACTCAACGTCCTGACCCAGACCGCCGGGCTCGCCTACATCTACGTAACCGTGCCGGACAGCACATTCGAAAACCGCATCTACATCTACGACACCGTGCACCCCAGCGTCGTCAACGGCAAGGTGATTCCCCTGGGGCACGTCAATTCCCTCAAAAAGCGCGATGCCAGCTACATCGCAAACCTGAAGCAGGTGATGCTGCAGGGCGAACCCTACATCAACTTTGTCTACAATGCAACGGGCGGCCACGTAACAACATCCATCCCCATCAAGGCCGCCGGGGACAGGATTGTCGGCATCCTGAGCGTCGTCAAGCCGATGAGCGAAGTGGACGGGCTCAAGGACCGCTACCTGAAAACCACATTCATCCTCTCCGCACTGCTGACGGTTCTCTTCATCCTCATCTACATATTTGTGGTTCACCACCAGCTTATCTGGCCCATCGTCCTTGTTACCAAGGAAACGGCAAGCTTTGCCCGCCACAAAGGCGAACTTTCCGGCCTGCTCACCAAAGTCAAGGGAAAGAGCGAAATCGCCATCCTTGCCCGCGCGGTAGAACAAATGAGCGTGGACATGCACCGCTACATCGCGGACCTGACACACACGACGGCAGAAAAAGAACGCCTGAGCGCGGAGCTGGACGTTGCCACGCAGATTCAGGCGAACATGCTGCCCCGCATCTTCCCGCCCTATGCCGACCACCCGGAGATAGAACTCTTTGCTTCCATGGATCCTGCAAAGGAAGTCGGCGGCGACTTCTACGATTTCTTTATCATAGACGACGATCACTTTGCCGTCGTGGTCGGTGACGTAAGCGGCAAGGGTGTCCCCGCCGCACTCTTCATGGTTGTTGCCAAGACGCTGCTCAAGAACGCCGGCATGCAGGAAAAAAGCCCCGCCCGCATATTCGAACAGGTAAACGATCAGCTGTGCGAAGGCAACGATGCAGGCCTCTTCGTCACGTGCTGGATGGGCATTCTGACGCTCAGCACGGGCGAGCTGCATTTTGCAAACGCCGGCCACACCGCGCCGGTCATCTTCCACGAAGGCAAGGTGGAATACCTGACGGTAAAACCGAACCTTATGCTCGCAGGCATGCCGGGAATGAAGTACAAGGACCACTCCATAACGCTGCTGCCGGGCGACCGGATTTTTGTCTACACGGACGGCGTAACAGAGGCAACCAATGCACGCAACGAGCTGTATGGCGAAAACAGGCTCATTCTCTGCATGGCGAACAGGCGCTCCCTGTCATCAAAGGAACTGCTGGAAGCCGTCCGGGACGACGTGAACCGCTTTGTCGGCGATGCACCTCAGTTTGACGACATCACCATGTTGGAGCTGTCGCTCAAGCAGCTGCCGAAAGAAGAAGCACAGGAAACTGCGGCACAAAGCTCCGGTGCTGCGGACGAACAGCACAGTCCGCAGCAGGCAGAAAGCGCTGACATGGCGGGCACCGTAACAAAAGTTTTTGATGCCACCGACGAAAACATGGATGCAGTAAACGATTTTGTGCATTCCTTCCTGCCGCCGGACTGTTCCGCCGCACTGCTGAACAAACTGGATCTGGCGGTCGAAGAAATCTACATCAACATCGCCCACTACGCCTATGCGCCCAAAACCGGAACCGTCGAAATCAGCTGCCTGCGCACGGAACAGGAAGGCAGCGCCCCCAAGCTGACGCTCTGCTTCAAGGACAGGGGAAAGCCCTTTGATCCGCTGGCACGGGAAGATCCGGACATCACGCTTTCCGCAGACGACCGGGACATTGGCGGACTGGGAATATTCCTGACCAAGAAGTTCATGGACAATGTACGCTATGTCTACGAAAACGGTCAGAACATCCTGACAATGGAAAAGACACTGGCTTAGGCAAAGCTGCGCAGGGCACAGAGGAGCACGTTTCTCCTTGAGCCTAAAGTTTCTTCCTGCTCTGCACCACTGACCGTATCATTATGCATCCAAGAATCAGGATGCCGCCGAGAATTGTTTTTGCAGACGGAACTTCACCGGCAAAAATAACGACCCAGAGCGGATTTAAAAGCGGCTCCAGCATGGTAATGAATGATGCGGTAAGTGCACGCACTTTTTTGATTCCTACCGTGTAGAGGATAGAAGGAATGCCGATTGAAACCGTCCCCACCAGCAGAAGGAAAAATCCTGACTTTGGACTTGGCAGTCCGCTCTGGATTACAAAGGGAATGCAGACAAGCGCGGTTATCAGGTGGGAAAGCAGCATTGCACCGCCGGAATTGCCCCTGCAGCGGCGCATGAAAATTGTTGCAAGGGCGTAGGTAAATCCAGAAAGAGCGGCCAGAATGTTTCCCAGCTGGTTGCCGCTTTCCAGGCCGTCGGCAAAAAACAGGACGATTCCGAACATGACGCCTAAAACCGTGATGTAATCGGAAGCAAGGTTCTTTTCGCCGCCCAGGATTGGAGCAAGCAGGATTATGTAGACGGGGCAGGTATACTGCAACAGAATTGCGTTTGCAGAACTTGTAAGTTTGTTTGCCGCAACGAATAAAATCATGGTAAGTGCATACGAAACAGCCGCTATCCAGAAGAGAACGGTGCTTAATTTGTCCGGCCGGCCTTTTTCATCGCGTACAGAAATCTGAATTCCCCGTCTTGTTACCAGAAGCATGAAACTTACTGCTATCAGGCTTCTGACTCCGGCAATCGCGACGCCATTCCATTCGATATTTTTAAAAAAGATGCCGCCGGTGCTCCATAGTACAGCGCAAATCAAAAGGGCAGCCGTGCCGTCAATTAATGCAATCAATTTCATTTTATCCTACAGCAGCCCAGTGCCATGCTGTCTCCTTCGTAAAAAAATTACTTACTATGCCAGAAAGAATATAATACTAAATGAGAGCCAGTATAGTCAATGAAAAGTAAAGGATACCCTTTTAAGACTTGCAAGTCAGTTCCGCAAAGCAGGTAGAAATCTCAATACTATAAAGAGTGCCGGAGCAAGTCCGGCACAGAACAAAAGCTTTCTGCAAATACGCGTATATATGTTTCCCCCCGCTCTGATAAAAATTGTCAGGGTGCAGTCTTCTATTTGGGTGATATAACAGGCACTATCAACGGCATAAAGTTATCAGCTGGCATGACTGGGACAGTTTGATTTAGACAATAAAAACATTTTGAAAATAAAAGCCGGCCTTTATGCCAACGGCACAAGACCGGCAAAACTCTATTTACTACATAGGCTCGAGGTAGACCTAGTATAGTTACTTAGCTCAGCGGAACTTTGCATAACCATATACGGCTGCGTCTCCAAGTTCTTCTTCTATGCGGATAAGCTGGTTGTATTTTGCCATGCGGTCTGTACGGCTCATTGAGCCAGTTTTAATCTGCCCTGAATTAGTTGCAACGGCAATGTCTGCAATTGTTGTGTCCTCTGTTTCTCCTGAGCGGTGGCTTGTTACGGTTGTGTAGCCGTGACGGTGAGCCATTTCAATTGCTTCAAGAGTTTCTGTAAGGGAACCAATCTGATTTACTTTGATGAGGATAGAGTTTCCTGCTCCCATCTTAATTCCTTTTTCAAGGAACTTAACATTTGTCACAAACAAATCATCGCCTACAAGCTGACAGCGGTCACCAATTTTTGCCGTAAGTTTTTTCCAGCCTTCCCAGTCGTTTTCATCAAGACCGTCTTCAATGGAATCAATCGGATACTTTGTAATGAGTTCTTCAAGATATGCAATCTGCTCATCATCCGAAAGCTCCTTTCCGTTCGGATCTTTCTTTGCTCCGTTAGAAAGCTGTTTGTAGTTGTAGTAGAACTTACCTTCCTTTTCTACGGAAAATTCTGATGCCGCACAATCCATGGCAATTTTTACATCATCACCCGGCTTGTAACCGGCATCTTTAATTGCCTGCACGATAGAATCAAGTGCGTCATTGATGCCGTTAAACTTTGGTGCAAATCCGCCTTCATCACCAACAGCTGTCGAAAGACCTCTGCCTTTAAGAAGTTTTGCCAGCGCATGGAATACTTCTGCACCCATGCGGATTGCTTCTTTTTCAGTCTTTGCACCGACCGGCCGAATCATGAATTCCTGGAAAGCAATAGGTGCATCTGAGTGTGCACCGCCGTTGATGATGTTCATCATCGGAACAGGAAGAACGTGTGCATTTGCACCGCCAATGTAACGGTACAGCGGCATATCAAGAGCCTTTGCCGCAGCCTGTGCCGTTGCAAGGGAAACTCCCAGAATTGCATTTGCACCAAGTTTGCTCTTTGTCGGGGTGCCGTCAAGAGCGAGCATCTTCATGTCAATTGCACGCTGTTCAAAAACATTGTCGCCTTTAAGTGCCGGTGCTATGATTTTATTTACATTGTCTACAGCCTTAAGGACACCCTTTCCGCCGTATCTGTTTTTATCGCCGTCACGAAGTTCAAGCGCTTCGTTTTCTCCGGTAGAAGCTCCCGAAGGAACTGCCGCCCGCCCCATGACTCCGTTTTCAAGGATTACGTCCACTTCTACCGTAGGATTCCCGCGTGAGTCAATAATCTCCCTTCCAACAACTTTTGCAATGCCGCAAGATTTCATACCATACCCCCTAATATTTTAGCTCGCTTTATATTTTTCCAGCAACACTTCCACTTCGTATGGAATTTCTGAGAATCTGCCGAAAAAATCATCATAATCAAGAAGACCGTTTTCCAGTTTCTTCTCTATGATGTCTTCCATATCGTCACCACATGCATAGTCAGCCGCCTTTTTATACATGCTGTGCTTGCGGCTGAATAATGCAAGTCCGGCTTCTTTTATGTCAGCAGGAAGCGTTTCTGCCGTGTATTCTAAATTCTTTCCGATATAGAAAGTTATGTCCTGAAAGGCATCATTGAGCAGCCTTCTGTTTATGTCGCAGTCTTCCTTATTTAATTTTAAAAAGCCTGCAACATACTCATAACAAAGCGGTGTATCCCTGCCTGATGTAAAACACTTTCCTGATTCCATAAAAACGCTCTTTTTATTTCGAATAGAATTCAACAACCATCTGATCATTGATTTCTACCGGAATTTCTTTTCTCTGCGGAATGGCAATAAGCTTACCGGAAAAGTCATCTTCATTCTTTTGCAGATAAGGAAGCGCTCTTGAATTTATAGTGAGGAAACTCTTCCTAAACTGTTCATTCTTTCTGGATTTTTCCCTCAGGCTTATTACCTGATTAACTTTGATGTTTTGAGACGGAATGGTTATTTTCTTTCCGTCAACGGTAAGGTGGCCGTGTGTAACCATCTGCCGTGCCATGCGGATTGAGTTTGCAAATCCCAGCCGGTAAACAAGATTGTCCAGCCTGCATTCAAGTGTCGTAATCAATGCTTCGCCTGTCTTTCCTTCTGACTTTGATGCCATCTCAAAATAACGCTGAAGCTGGCGTTCCATAATGCCGTAATAGGCTTTTATTTTCTGTTTTTCAATAAGCTGCTTTCCGTACTCAGAAATCTTGTGCGTCTTCCGAAAAGCAGGGGCATCAATTCTTTTCAAAGCTTTGGGATGTCCGCAGGTATTTACACCAAGTCTTCTGCATTCCTTAAAGCGTGGACCTCTTCTTGTAGCCATTAATAAACCTCTTCTCAATATTAGTTGTACATTGCTAACTAAAGTGATAATAGCACAATTACTATTTATTGGCAAGCGCTTTTACTAAAAATCTTGCAAGGAAGCAACGGCCGGAAGAACTGGTCTTTTAAATCCCAAACAGTTTTTGAAAGTTTGAATCTATAGTTTCGCTGAGTTTGCGGCTGGAAATGTTTCGCTTTGAAGAAATGTATTCATACACATATTTTATATTCTCTGGAATATTCGTACCGCTTTTTACAGGAACAGGCGGATAAAACGGGCTGTCACTTTCAATCAAGAGGCGGTCTTTTGGCACATAGTTTACCAGTTCTGACATATCCGTAAAGGATTTTTTACCGGCATACGTAACCGTTCCGCTAAAACTTACATACCAACCCAAATCAAGAAAAAACTCCAGTTCGGACTGGCTGTAAGAAAATCCATGCACAAGTCCCCTGTTCCATTTTACCGCTTTTAAAACATCAGAGGTTTCCTTAAAACCCTTCCGGCTGTGCAGCACAAAAGGCATATTCAGTTTTTTAGCTAAGGTAAGCTGCAGGGCAAACAGGTCTTTTTCATCTTTTACCGTATCATAGTCAAAATACTCGTGATCGCGCCCCTTAAACTCCACGGAATCCCAGTCATGATCAATGCCGCTAGGCCCGATGCCCACAAGATGGCTGGCAAAAATACTGTCGCCGGCCTTAAAATCATTTATCACATTTTCAAGATTTTCTATAATTTCAAAACGGGTATCAACGGAATCCAGATCCGGCATTACACCGGCAGTAAAATACATCATATTCTGAATATGCCTTCTTTGAATCTCATCATCAATCAAATCAAGGCATTCTTCTACGCGCTGGCTTCGGGCCCAGATATCATCAGCATGAATTCCAGTGTCCAATGCAAATGAAACTCCATTCTGTTCCATTTCCATCAGACTGTCTGCACCCTGCTGCGTGCCGAGCTCTTCCGTAATTTGAAAAAAATTCATCAGCGAATCAGAATACATAAAACCGCTCCGCTAAATTATAACACGTTTTATGCAACAGAGCAAATCAATTCGAAGAGTGGAAAAAGTTTTTGAGGGATGGAGAAAACAAATGCATTTGCCAGGAGGGACGGCAGACGGTTCATCCGCCTGCCTGTCTGCGCCGGGCTTTTCCCTGCCACCGGAGCAGGAAGCATTTTTCTAGACGATGTTCAGCACAGAGTCCATGCCGGTGGCCTCGAAGACCTGCCTGCAGAAGTCGGAGGGATTCTGGACGGACATGGAACCGCCGGTGCTGACCATAAGTTTGTGCGCCAGCAGGACAACACGCAGCCCCGCACTGGAGATGTACTCCACGTCCTTCATGTCAAGGAAAAGAGCCTTCACGCCCTTTGAACAATCCTTCAGCTTTGCCTCAAGTTCGGGAGCCGTGGTCGTGTCAAGACGGCCGGAAATGCTGAGAACCAGTTTTGAAATCGCTTCGTTTTTTTCTTCTGTGATGGTCATCGAACAAAACTCCTACGGGCCTGCTGCAGGAAAATCGGACTGCAACTTCCCTATTACTTCTATTTTCCTACTTTTTGAAAAAAAGTCAATGCAATTCCTTTTGTTTTTGGGCGCAGTGTGTTATAATAGAAAAAATTTCATGGAGAAAACGATATGGTTTGCAGCAAATGTGGTGCCAACGTGGCAGAGCAGTTTAAGTTCTGCCCTCATTGCGGAACTCCCGTCTCCGGGAGCAGTTCGGGCGACGGGGCAGCTCCGGCGGTACAAAGCAGCGACATCCCCGGCATGGTGCTGGTGGCAGGCGGAACCTTCCCGATGGGTCTGAACGAGGTGAACCGCAAGATTAGCCTCTCCACCTTTGAGCTGGGGGCAACACCCGTTACCCAGCGCCAGTACGAGTACATCATGGGGAACAATCCCTCCAAGCTTACCGGCAGGGACCGGCCTGTGGAATGCGTAAACTGGTGCGAAGCCCTCATTTACTGCAACTTCCTGAGCATAAAGGAAGGAATGACGCCCTGCTTCAGCATTGGCAATGCGACCGACCTGACCAAGGTTGACACCAGAAGCCCCCTGTGGAAGCGGGTTGTCTGCAACTTCACGGCCAACGGCTACCGCCTGCCCACCGAGGCAGAATGGGAGTACGCGGCCCGCGGCGGCAAAAACACCGACATCAACCAGTTTGCCGGCGGAAACAATATAGACGAGGTTGCCTGGTACGGAGAAAACAGCAATGTCTCTACCCATGACGTGGCAACCAAGAAGCCCAACGGCCTGGGGCTGTACGATATGTGCGGAAACGTTGCAGAGTGGTGCTGGGACTGCATGGGTGACCTGCCCATCCGCGCCATGACGAATCCCCACGGCTCCAACATCGGAAGCCTGCACGTAAAGCGCGGCGGCAGCTGGCTGGACGATGCCCAGCAGTGCACGGTCTACTTCCGCAGCGGCAGTGCGCCCACCGGCAAAAGCAGCAGCCTGGGATTCCGCGTCTGCCGCACAGTACTGGAGGAATCTTCCGGCGGCAAGTCCTCAAAAGAAGACGTATACATCTGATTTTCAGTCCATGTCATCCGGCGAAGCATCGTCGGCTTCGCCTGCGCGGATGCAGTCCACCAGCGCATCGAATATGTGCTGCGGAAAATGCACGCCCACCGACTTCCGCATCTCCGTAAACGCTACCTCGAAGGGGAGCGCCTTGCGGTAGGGGCGGTCTGAAGTCAGCGCATCAAAGATATCCGCGCAGCTGATAATCATGGCTTCCTCTGGATATTCGCCTTCCTTCTTGCCGTAGTAGCCGGAACCGTCCATCGCCTCGTGGTGGTAGCGGACGTAATCCTTTACGTCGGAGAAAAAGGAATTGTGGTCAAGGATTTTGTAGCCGATTTCTGCATGGGACTTTATCTCCGTAAACTCCTCGTCCGTCAGGCGGGAAGTCTTGTTGATGATAACGTCACTGATGCCGATTTTTCCGATGTCATGCAGCATGGCACCGTAACGCAGCTGATGGATGCGCTCCGGCGGATAGCCCAAACGGCGGGCCATTGCCACCGAATACTTGGTAACGCGGGCAGAATGTCCTTCCGTGTACGCATCTTTTGCTTCCAGCGCGCGCGTAAGCGACTGCACCACGTTAAAGTTGCTTTCATCAAGCTTTACAAAAAGCTGACGGTTTTTCACCTCGCTGGAAATAAATGCGGCGGCAATTTCCAGGCGGTAGCGGTGCTCCACGCTGAAGGAATCAGAATTCTCCGGGTTACGGATGAGCGTAATCACGCCAATCCGCTCCTTGCCGCTGCCCAGGGGCACGCTGATAAATGAACCGGAAATGAATTTTTCTTCCTTCATAATGGAATAGGCGGTGTGCGTTGCCCTGTCCGGCACAAAAAGCGGGCGGCCGCTTTCAAAAACCTGCCCGGAAATCCCCTGCCCCACGCGGAGCGCCGGGGGTTTGCTGCGCAGCCCGCGCACATTGAACGGCACCAGCAGCCCCGTCTCCATCTCAAAGGCATAGCAGACGCCCTTGTCGAACTCAAGCTGCTTGGACAAATCCTTCAGCAGGCTGGAATACACGCTTTCCAGGGTGCGGTGCCGCTGCAGCATCAGCGGGTACTGCGCCATGGTCAGCAGTTCGCGCTGGCGCCTTCCGGCGATGAAGGCTGCATAGAGGTTTATCTGGAGCCGCTTGGCAACTTCGTCAAGGAAGGAAACATTTTTGTCCGTCAGCGTAACGTCCGGTTCCCCTTCCTTTGAGCAGACAAGCAGGAAGGCAAGCAGTTCGCCCACATGCACGACCGGCACCAGGTAGCGTCCCCGGTAGACGGTCTGCACAATCTCCAGCATGAGCGGATCGTCTATCTGGAATTCAGAGAACATGTCGGTAACGGAGATGGTGTCGCCAACCATGGAAAGGCAGCCGATGAAAATGGAATCGTCCGGCAGGGACAGCACGCCCTCGCGGTCAATTTCGCGGTATTCATGGATTTCGCTTTCGTGGCAGAAAATGCGGATGCAGGCCTGCGGCAGCGCTTTTTCGACCAGCGCAATCGCCGACTGGATGAGCCCCAGCCCGGTTGTCCACTGGTTCAGGCTGTCAATGTCAAACTGCTCGTTGCAAAAATCGCTCACTTCGGAAACCCCAAAGCTGTCCAGACTCACCTGCTCTTCTTCGCGTCCTTCTTCCATATACAGTACAGTATAACGCAACAAGTGCCAAAACGCAAACAAGGCAACAGGTTTCCTTACGGTTTTCATAGCGGAAAAACGTTGAAAACCCTTGAAAAATATTAAAATACACCACAAAAAGTAATATAATCGCTGGCATCCCATACAGGGAAGGAGTATTTTATGAAAAAAATGAGTATCGTATTGTGCAGCCTGCTCTTCTGAGTGGCAGGCCTGTATGCAGAGCACATCAAATTCACCGTTGCAGGGCCGGAAAAGCGCTACAACCAGATAAAGGTCGTGAACAACACAAAGGCATCTGATTTCGACTGCATCGCCTACTTCCTTGAAGAGCGGGGCGACAAATATATTGCACAGGAAGCAATCGGCGTCTTCCACCTGCAGGAAAGCGGCAGCAGCGACACCTGCAACTACGTCCTTCAGCTGATTAAGAAGGGTCTGCACATCGGTCTGGACGTGCCGGAAGAAGTGGGACCCGTTACCTACGTCCTTTCCTACAAGGACTACCCGCTGTTCGACGCTATTGAAATCACCCTGATTTCCGGCGAAAGCCCCGTCGGAAAGGAATTCTAAAAAATATTCACTTTGCCATAAAAGTCAGGGATCCCGCATAAAAAAATGCGCGGAGGCGTGAAACTGAACGGCGCCGCATTTGTAATGCGCAGCATTACAACCAGCGGTGTCGGGCAGTTTTACGCCGGGAGCGCATTTTTTTGTTTTATGCGGAATCCCCGGCACTCCTTGCTCGACACATTGACGAAAAATGTCAAAACAAGGTAGAATAGCTTTGTCCGGGACTTCATGCCGCCGGGCACATCACCTACAACACGTTACAAGCGGGACTGCCCAAAGCCGCAACGGCACCGGGCAGTGTCCGGATACAGCCAGGAACCGCATTGCAGCGTTCGTACACGCCGCGGTTTTTGTAAACCGGTTGCACGGGCGGCACAGCCGCAGAACCGGCAGGGCTCTTGTTCGGGAGGAAAGCTATGGTCATAAAACCAATGATTCGCAGCAACATCTGCATCAACGCGCACCCCGTCGGATGCGCAAAGGAAACTGAGCGGCAGATTGCATACGTAAAGGCACAGAAGGCAAAGCGCGGCATCAAGGGCGCAAAAGAAGGCGGAGCCGGCCCCAAGACAGTGCTCGTGCTCGGCTGCTCAACCGGCTACGGGCTTGCCAGCAGAATCAGCGCAGCATTTGAATACGGCGCGGACACCATCGGCGTCTCCTTTGAGCACGAGGCTACCGAAAAGCACGCGGGCACACCGGGCTGGTACAACAACGCTGCATTTGACCGGGCAGCAGCTGCAGCCGGACTCAGGACAATCACCATCAACGGCGATGCCTTCAGCGACGAAATCCGCGCCAAGGTCATTGAAGACGCAAAGGCGTGGGGCGCAAAGTTCGACCTTGTGGTCTACAGCCTTGCAAGCCCCGTGCGCACCGACCCCGACACTAAGGTGCTCTACAAATCCGTCATCAAGCCGATTGGGAAACCCTACGGCGGCGCCTCGCTGGACATGATGACCGGCAAAATCACGCAGATGACCTCGGAACCGGCATCCGGCGACGACGTTCCGAACACCGTTAAGGTTATGGGCGGCGAAGACTGGGAACGCTGGATGAAGCAGCTTGCAGATGCCGGCGTGCTTGCACAGGGCTGCCGCACCGTGGCATATTCATACATCGGACCGGCGCTCAGCCATCCCATCTACCGCGACGGCACCATCGGCGCTGCAAAGAAAGACCTTGAGGCCCGTGCCCACAACATCAGCAGCGCGCTCAGCGCAATCGGCGGCGCAGCCTACGTCAGCGTGAACAAGGGACTCATCACCCGCTCATCCGCAGTCATCCCCATCATCGCGCTGTACCTTGGCGTGCTGTTCAAGGTGATGAAAAAGAAGGGCACCCATGAAGGCTGCATCGAGCAGATGGAACGGCTCTTCGCAGAGCGGCTCTTTACCGGCGAGAACGCGGCAGCAGGCACCGTCCCGCTCGACAGCGAGGGGCGCATCCGCATTGATGACCTTGAGCTTGCTCCGGAAATCCAGGCGGAAGTTGACAAGATTATGCCGTCCGTTACGGAAGAAAATGTTGCCGAGCTGGCAGACCTTGAAGGTATCCGCCACGACTTCCTTGCAACCAACGGCTTCGATGTAGAAGGCGTGGACTACAGCAAGGACATTGCCGACATGTCAAAAATCGACTGACCCCTGTAGGGCAGCAAAAAAAAACGCGTTCCCGGCGGACAGTGTTATGCCGGGAACGCGTTTTTTTATGGCAGTATCAGATTTGCAAGCCCCGCAGCGACGTCAGACGATGACGCCCTTGGTTGAGGGAATCTCTCCGTTGCGGCGGGGATCCACTTCCACTGCGGCGCGGATGGCACGGGCAGCAGCCTTAAACAACCCTTCCATCTTGTGATGGTCGCTGCGGCCGCGGATGGTGTCAAGGTGCAGGTTGCAGTGCGCCGCCTGCACAAAGCCCTGCCAGAAGTCTTCAAAGCAGTCCGTCTGAAAGCTTGCCTGCGCGCCGTCGGGACTGACGGAAACGAGCGGAATGCCGGAAAGCTGCGCGTTGCACACGCAGAAGGGACGCCCGCCAAAATCAACGCTTGCCTGCAAAAGGCTTTCGTCCATCGGATAGATGAAGAACCCGGAGCGGCAGATGCCCGCGCAGTCTCCCAGCGCTTTTGCAAAGCACATGCCCAGCACAATGCCGGTGTCTTCAATCAAATGGTGCTGGTCAACATGCAGGTCGCCGTGCAGCTCGCCGGAAAGGTCGAACATGCCGTGCTTGCAGAAAGAGCGCAGCATGTGGTCAAAAAAACCGATGGGGTTGCGCACACTGCACTTGCCGCTGCCGTCAAGGTTCAGCGTCAGTGCAATCTGCGTCTCGGAAGTATTGCGTTCGATTGTTGCCGTCCGTGCCATAGCGTTTCCTCAGACCATCACTTTGCGGAGCTCATATTCCACGATGTCAGTGGCACCGAGCGACTGCAGCTTGGGCAGCAGCACCGGCACGTCGCTTTTCTGCACCGCAATCTTGATTGCATAGCCGTTGCCGCCGAAGAGCGGGCTGACCGTGGGACTGCGCATGGAGGGAAGTCCCTTCACCAGCGCATCAAATTTGTCCTGTGCAACATTCATTTCCAGCATAACGCGGGAGCGGGCATTCAGCACCGTCTCCATGAGCATTTTCAGCTCCATGATTTTCTGCTTCTTGGCAGGATTCTTCAGCGCTTCCTTTGATGCATACAGGCGCGTGGAAGAAGTCATCAGCGTGTCCACAATCTTCAGGTGGTTCGCGTGGAGTGAGGAACCGGTGCTCGTGTTGTCGATAAGAATCTGTGCGATGGAATCCTCGTTGTCCTGCACAAAACCTTCGCTGGTGCCCCAGGTGCGGAAAATGGTACCGTCGATATTCTTTTCCTTCATCCAGCGGCTGCTCAGCGCCTGGTATTCAGTGGCAATGGTAACGGGGCCGGAGACAATCTTTGCAAAATCAAGCGTGTCGGGAACGGCAGCAACGATGCGCACCGGGTCAAAGCCCAGGTCCATGATTTCCTCAACGCTGTCCTGCACGCCGTTTTCGTATACCCAGTCCTTGCCGGAAAAGCCCACATCTGCCTTGTTGCCGGCAAGCAGTGCGCCCACAATCTGAGGCTTTACAACCTGGAACGCAAGGTCATCCTGGTTCGTCACGGGGAAATAGGTGCGGTCGGGAAGATAAATGGAAATCCCCACGTCACTCAGAAGACCGTAGACAGACTCGTAAATCCTGCCTTTTGCCAATAAAATCTTAAGTTTTTCCATATTAGGGATATAGTAGCGGAATTCCGGGGCTTCTGCAACAGCCGGGAAGGGGTTCAGCACGCAACAAAAATGCGCTCCCGCGGAAAGCGGTCAAGCGGGGAGCCGGAGGAAGCCGGCCGCAGCGGGCGCCCCCTGCCCCACCGGATGCCCGTGACAGCCGGTGCCGGCGCAGCTGGCAGTGCCGGCGTATCAGGCATCGCCGTGACGTTCGTCAACCTTTTCACCGTCAAGGATGTAGATAACGTGGTTGCACATCTTGACGATACGGGAATCGTGGGTAGAAAAAATAAAGGTTGTATCAAGCTCCTTGTTCAGCTGCTGCATGAGCTCAAGAATCTGCTCGCCGGTCTTGGAATCAAGGTTGGCTGTGGGTTCATCAGCAAGGATGACGGGCGCCTTGGTAACCAGTGCACGTGCAATGGCAACCCGCTGGCGCTGCCCGCCGGAAAGCTCTGCCGGCTTGTGCTTGCTCCACGCCGTCAGCCCCACCTTCTCAATCAGGAAGCGGATCCATTCCGCACGCTCGGCACGGTTCATGTTCAGGTGATTGTCCTTCTTGTCCATCAGATTTAAGGGCAAATCAACGTTTTCATAGACATTCAGGACAGGAATAAGGTTAAAATTCTGGAAGATGAAGCCAAGGTGCGAGCTGCGAAGCTCCGTGATGCGGCGGTCAAGCCCGCGGGGAACCTTGTTGTCGTCCGGGAGCGTGCAGTCCTTGTACACGTCGATGCCGTCAAGGACGATTCTTCCTGCGGAAGGCAGGTCTATGAGCCCCATCAGGTTGAGCAGCGTGGATTTTCCGGAACCGGACGGACCGGAGATAGCGGCGAATTCACCTTTTTCTATGCTGAACGAAATATCTTTCACCGCCGGGACAAACAGCCGCCCCATCTGGTATTTCTTGCTCACGCCGTGCATTTCGATGATAGTCATGGCGCCATTCTAGCATATTTCCCGTTTTTATGACAACACAGGCGCGACGGGGGCGGCACGCGGCAAAAATGCGCCTTTTTCAAGGCAGCGCACTTGCAGAAAGCCCGGCGGGCACAGTGCCGGACACAGTGCTGTAACTTGCGTTTTTGTCCTTACTATGATAGTATTGCGGTACATGTTTGCATTTCGTTTTGCCCTGCGGAACGTGCTTTCCCGCAGAAGCTCCGCTGTCATAGTATTGTTCATAACGTTCACGCTCGCGCTGCTTGTCATTTCGAATGCCGTATTCGACGGCACCGACAGCGGCATGGAGCACACCTATGTGAACTCGTTCACAGGCAACATCGTTATCTGCCCCAAATCGGACTTTCCCATCAGCCTTTTCGGCGACGAAACCCCGGTAACGGGCGAGCTTTCCGAAATTCCCCTGCTCATTCCGTTTTCCGAAGTCAATGACTGCGTACGGAACACGGAGGGCATCACCTCTGTCATTCCGCAGATTACCGGCATGGCGGTCATCGACATAAATGAAGAAAACGTCCCTGTTTCGCTGTTCGGCGTAGTCGGGGACGAATACATTGCGGACATGAGCGGCATCCGGATGCTTTCCGGCCGCCCCTATACATCCGGCGAGCGCGGCCTCATGCTGAGCGACAATGCACTTGCCCTCATCGAGGATGACGCGGAAACCACCCTGCACGTCGGAGATATGGTAAAGCTCATCATGACCGACGGGGCATCGTTTACCATCCGGGCCGTCCCGCTTACCGGCATCTACAGTTACGACGTCAGAAACTATACACTTGACAAGATTGCCCTCATCGACCCGGAAACGCTGCGGGCACTCATGGGCGTGCAGGACACCAGCGACGACATTGAAATTGACGATTCGCTGAAGAACCTGATGGAAAGCAGCAGTTCGGGGAATTTCGACGAACTGTTTTTTTCCAGCGAGGATACGACCGGAACCGATGCCGGCATTCTGGACATTGCCGCACTGCTGCAGGACGACGAAGACGAAACGGAAATTCCTGCGGCGCAGAACAATACGTGGTCCTACCTTATCTGCCGGACGGACAAGCACCTGTCCCCCAAGAAACTTATCCGCTCGCTCAATGCAACGTTCAAGGAAAACGACTGGCCGGTACAGGCAATCAACTGGCGCACCGCGGCGGGCGGTTCCGTGGTCTACGTCTTCTACCTGCGCATCATCATGACGGTGGGCATCATACTCATTCTGCTGACGGGCTTTATCGTCATCAACAACACGCTGACTATATCCGCGCTGGGGCGTGTCTGCGAAACCGGCACGCTGCGGGCAATCGGCGCCTCCCAGCGCTTCATCGCCCTCCAGTTTCTGAGCGAAACAGCCCTGCTGACCGTCAGCGCGGGCATTCTGGGCTGCATCCTGGGCGGCGCGGCAAGCATTCTGATTAACCGCGCAGACATACAGCTCGGCAATTCGCTGCTGGTGCAGCTTTTCGGCGGCAACCGCATAAATGCCGTCCTTACGCTTACGAACATCCTGCGCTGCCTGGCAATATCCGTGGCGCTCGCGTTCCTGGGCTGGCTGTATCCGGTGCACGTTGCCATGGAAAGCAATCCCATCGTTGCAATGAGGGGGCAGGTATGATATTCTTTTCCCGTATTGCCCTGCATACGCTGGTAAACAACCGGCGGCAGTATGTTTCGCTTTTTTCCGTCTGCATCGCCGGCATCACCATCATGCTGTCTGCGCTGTGGGTTACGGACGGCATGCTCAAGGCCGTGCACAACAAGTCCAAGCAGTACTACGGCGGCGACATCACGCTGATGGGCGGCGACATCAACTATTCCCTTGGCGACGCTCCGGGGCTCATACAGACGCTCAAAGGCTTTCTGCCGGAAGACGTTACCTACTATTCGCGCATCGACTACGATGCCCGCAAGTCATATATTTTCTTTGAAGGCATGACCGTCCGGCAGCGCATGGCAAAAGGCGTTGACTTTGAAGCCGAAAAGGATTTGTTTTCCGCATTTGATTTTGTGGAAGGCAATGCCGAACCTTCCCCGGACCACAACAATATCATCATCTCAAAAGCCATTGCGGCCCGGCTCGGCGTGCGTGCGGGAGACACCGTAACCTATCAGGTTTATACGGACAAGGGCTACAAGAACACGATAAACCTCGTTATCTCCGGCATATTCAACAACAACAGCCTCTTTGGTATCTATACGCTGTACATAGACATACAGGCGCTCAGGAAGGTGACGGTGCGGCCGGACAACTACGTAAACCGCATCTGCATGTATTTTGAAGACAGAAATCCCGCTCCGGACACCATAGCGCAGCTGCAGCAGTCGCTCTCGCAGGTGCTTCCCATGTACCCCAAGTACGACTGCAAGAAGGAATTCTACCATTATATCGACTACGACATGCCGCGGGAGGACATAAGCTACGCGCTCATCTCCCTGGATGCCAATATCAGCGATCTGCAGCTGCTCATCGACGCAATCAAGGCCGTGGTGCTGCTCATCATTATCGTGCTTATGGTCATCATATCCGTGGGCATCGGCAGCACGTACAAGATAATCATCATGAAACGCATCACAGAAATAGGCACGTACCGAGCACTCGGCATGAAGCCGGGCAGCGTGAAGTTCCTTTTCCTGACGGAATCCTTCTACCTGCTGGTGGCGGGCTTCTTTGCGGCTCTCCTGATGACCGGCCTTATCATGGGACTGCTGACGCAGTTCAGCTTCTCGTTCATCCCGGCGATGGACATTTTCCTTGAAAACGGGCGGCTCAGGCCCACGGCAAGCGCACTGAAGTCGGTGACACTATTTTTTATAATTGCTGTAACGACTATTTCATCTATGTTGTTTACTATTCGAAACGTCGTGAGCATCAGCCCCGTGGGGGCACTCGCCACGACAACATAATTATCCGACTTTTTTGGGAGTTGAACGTATGAAAAAGACACTTATAGCATTTATTTCCATAGTTTCAGGACTGCTTCTGGCAGGTGGTGCAGCATTCGCAGACACAAAGCTCTCTGCAGCAGATGCCGCAGCGCTCCTGAAGAAAACAGACGCAACAACGGCATTCACCAGCAGCGACTTTTCTGCAAAGTATTCAATCGTGCAGGATAAGCCCGGCCAGGGCACCTCTGTCCTGAATGCCGTCATGTACCGCCGCGACAAGGCATCATCCTACACCATCCTCATCACCGGACCTGCAAAGAAGGACAAGGGCAAGGGCTACGTCCAGTTCGACAGCAACATCTGGTACTACGACCCGGCAGACAAGCAGTTTACGTTCACCAGCGCAAAGGAAAAATTCCAGGGTTCAAACGCAAACAACAGCGATTTTACCCCGCAGCACTTCAGCAGGGACTACAAGATTGCAAGCGCAACCCGCGTTACGCTCGGAAAGCTGTCCTGCGTGCTCTTTGAACTGAACGCTGCACCGGGAGCTGACGTTGCCTACCAGACCGTAAAGCTCTGGGTTACGGAAGATGACGGCCTTATCCGCAAGCGCGAGGATTACAGCTATTCCGGGCAGCTGCTCCGCACAACGGCTATTCCTTCATATCAGAAGGATAAAAAGTACGGCTATTCCGTACCGAACTCAATGCTGATTGTGGACAATCTGCGCGGCAAGAAAATCAACAACAAGATGCAGTACGAGCAGACCCAAATCACCATCACGGACGTTACCTTTGCAAAGCAGAGTGATGCCGTGTACACAAAGAAATACGTTGAGATGCAGAGCAGCAAGTGATGAAAAACGGCCGGCGACTGCTTACCTCAGCATTGTTAATACTTTGCCCGCTCCTCTGTTTTCCGCAGGATTACGAAGACAGCGTGGATGATATATTCAACGATGCTGGGGATACCGAGATATCGGAGGAGCAGTCGCAGTCCCCGCAGACACTGGAACCGAGCTTCAGTACTGGAAGCCCGGCCATTTCTTTTTACGGGCATTTCAATGCCTCCGTCGGCCTGGTAGAAAAGCTTGTTCCGGACCGGAACATGAACGCAGGCCTGCTTTTTAACAACACATTCGGTTTTACCGCAAGCCCCTCACCGGAATTTACTATAAAGGGCGCAGTTTATACAGCATTCCCCGATTTTGAAATAGATCTCAGCCATCTTTATGCTGATTACATTCTGGCGGGGAAAGTCTATCTTTCCATCGGTGCAACAGCAAGGGCGTGGGGAAATTCCCGCATCTTCGACACAAACATTCTGGACGACGAAGACTACAGCGAACCGAAGATTTTCGACCCCTCATACGTGCCGACGCGCCGCTTTGACACCGGCATCACCATTCCTATCGGGCACGGGCAGATAGAAGCCCTTGCCATGTACAACGGAAGCGATATTCCGGAAGTCAGCCGGGAAAACCTCTCCTATGCGGCATCGATTGAATACCCGATAGGCCCCTTTGCCGTCAGCCTCTTTGCCCGGACGTGGGCAAAACGCGACGTGCAGCGCATGCAGCCCGCATTCGGCATGTCCGTGGCTACCGACTTTTTCGGGAACCACATAACGCTGTGGGGAAAAGTCCATGCCCCCCGCGGAAACGTGCAGGAATCCATCTCCTACGCAAAATTCGTCGGCGGCCTGAGCCGGATGTGGGACTTTGACAGCATCGGCAAGATGGGCTTTGCCGCAGAATACCAGTTCATCTATGATGCCCATTCGGAAGGAAAGGCAACGACTACTTCCGAGCTTGCATTCACGGCGGCATGGTTCCACATGTTCCGCTCCGATTTCTCTCCGTCCATACAGTGGTACATAAACCTGGAAAACATGTCCGGCTATGTTATCCCCAGCCTTTCCTACACGCCGTATAAGTACCTGAACATAACCCTTGTTGCACCGATTCTCTTCAACGGCGGTTCGTACTCCTACGACAGCATAGCCTACACGTCCTCACAGAACTCAGTGACGGCGCTGCTGGGTATTCTGCTAACCCTTTCCGTGGATTACTAGGTATGACGGGAGTTCGCGTATGAGCAGCAGAAAAAATGTAACACAGTACGATGTGGCAAAAGAAGCCGGAGTAACCCGCAGCATGGTCAGCTATGTCATCAGCGGGAATTCCGACCGCTCCGTCGCACCGGAAACACGCAAGAAAATCCTTGCAGCAATAGAGCGCCTCGGCTACCACCCGAACAAGGCCGCCCGCACCTTGCAGCAGGGAGCGGTGGGCATGGCATCCAAGCGGATCGGCGTTGTGCTCCGCTCCCCGGACATATTCCGCCGTCCCTACTACGCGGAAATTCTGGAAGGCATACATATTGCCGCGCACGAGCGCAAGCATCAGATTGACTTTATCCGTTTTTTTGAAGAGCTGAAAGACCCGGTTCTTTTCAACGAGCTTATCCATGAAGAAGAAATCGGCGGGCTTATCCTGCTGTCCATCGGGGAATGCATCAGGGAAGCAGGCGGCGATGAAATTCTGGAAAAAATGCGGCAGCGCATAAAGAAAATCGTCTGCGTGGGATGGAAAAGCGACGGACTCAGCAGCGTCATGTTCGACCGCAGTGCCGCCGCGGAAGCCGACGCGGAATTCCTCTTCTCCGAAGGCTACGAAAACATAGCATACATCGGGCAGCAGGACGAACGGGTCGCCGGCATCCACAAGGCATGCCGCCACCACCAGCAGGACGATTCCAACGTCATCATCGGTACGGCCTTTACCATGGAGGGCGGCTACAAGGCAATGGAAAAAATTCACCGCGAAAATACACTGCCGCGGGCGCTTGTCTGCGGTTCGGACGAAGTTGCCATCGGCGCCCTCTGCTACCTGAACGAGCACCGGATAGCCGTGCCGCAGGAAGTTGCCCTCATCAGCATAGATAATATAGAAGATTCCGCCTACACCATGCCGCCGCTCACGACGATGAATGTCCAGAAAAGCGGAATGGGCAGGAAAGCCGTAGAGATGATTGTGGACGGTTTTGCCGGGCAGGGTGCAGAAGCCACCAACATACTGCTGCCGGTGCAGATTGTTCACCGCAGTTCCTGCTAAAAAAGCCCAAACAGGGCAAGTCCCAGGCAAAAATCTCCAAAACAGGGGAATTATTCATTGACCGTCAGCAAAATAAAGGGTATTATAAAAAAATGGGCGGCAAGCTGCGGGATTTCCTGCGGCAAAATAAGGGGATAACGGAGTTTCGTATGAAAAAATGTATATCGATAGTTTTGGCCACAGCCCTCTGTGCTGCCACGGCGGCCGCCGACGTAGCGCTTGGAATTCGCGGCACCGCACAATGGGGACTGGGAACAACGACTGGCGGAACCGGCGATCTTGACTATACACGCATGTGGTCATTCGGAGGCTCTATATACGGGAAAATCCCGATTTCTGTGGTGCCGCACCTGTACGTGCAGCCGGAAATGGGCTTCGCACACCATTCCGTGGGCTACAAGAACAACGGCGGAAAATATGCGCTGACCTACAATGCCCTTGAGTTCCCGGTACTCATGGCGTATGATTTTCCCATAAATCAGGCCTTTGCCGTCACGGTGGAATGCGGTCCGCAGTTTTCTGTTGTCATGGGTAAGGCAAAAGTTGAAAATGCAGGTGTGGAAGCAAACCCCAAATCACGGATGCTGTTCAGCGCCGTCATCGGCGGGGGAATCTCCTACGCATTCACTTCCGGCATGTCCATGGTTGTTGACATGCGCTATGACCTGGGCTTCAACAGCCTGGACTACGACAGATACGGCTACGGTGTTACCCCCCGCGGGCTGAGCATCAGTACCGGTTTCCAGGTAAGATTCTAATACTGCACGGAAAAGCAAACTTTTAAAACAAATTTAAAATGCCACAACCAGCTGAGCTGGGAATGCGGGGTGCCCCTCAAAAGCAGTTTTCCCTGCCGGGGCTGCATTTCTTTGTTTCCATACTGCACCCGCGCGCAGGACCCAAGAGGGATGAACTATGTATGTAATAAAGAATAATCTAAAGCAGCCTGCAACAATATTTAAAAATACAGTGCTGGGCACAGATGCCATTCTGTTCGGAGCTGCTGCAGTTTTTCATATCGTCCCATGATGATTGCTACGGGGTGAGTTTTGATGAACCCGCCGTGCAAAAAAACTGGCGGATTATTTTCCATGAAAACATTGATGAAAGTGTCAAAATTGAAGACGTAAAAAAGCTCATACCGGAGCCGTCTGAAATAAGCAGCACACCAATTTTAAATAGCGTTCCGCTGGAGTTTGTGTAGTCGCTTTCTTACATAAAAACAGATGATTACAGAATGAACGCTCTTGTACAATCTGCGGTAAAAGAAATCATTCAAGAGGATACCGAAAAAGATTTATACGATTTATTAGGAGACGAAAAAGAAAACAGGTACGCTTCTGAAATTTACAATATGCTTTCTGAAAACAAGAATTACATTCTCGGATATCCGTCATTCATTCAATACGATGTGCGCGAATATATGGATGAAAAAGAGGCTTCGTATTACGACACAACGCTGCTGCATTTAGATTCCCTGTGCTGCGATGACATAATGTGCTGGGGTGACGTTGGCTGCGGCAATTTTTTGATCAACTCAGAAACCCTACAGAACTGCGATTTTTCAAAGGTCTACTATACCTGGGATTGCACGTAACAGCACTTGTGGTTTTAGTGCGCAGTTATGCGGAAGTCCGCGACAGGCACAAGGAAAGCAAAAATATTCAATACAAAGCATAAAATATTTAGTTTCTACGGAGTGACATTTTTAATACTCTTCATCGGCTCAATTATTTGGACCGTGTGCATTGCAAAACTTGATCCAGACATAACAGTTTCATATTTGTTCCATAAAAAAGAGAAAACTTTTCCCATATAATTACTTTATATCATTTTTTTACCATTTTACTCTTTTGTGAGTTCTGACTGTTTTATCTTTATGGGCGATATTGTAGAGCGGGCACATGTGGTATAAATTGAGATTTAATGGATTTTTTGAAGAATAGTATTGGATAGACGACAGAAAATTATGGAAATGTGAGCTAGATTAAAATTGTATCTGGCTGGCAGCTGCTGCACAAGCATACGAACGCTTATACAGCAGCTGCCTCAAGGCCTCAGACCTTTATCTTTTCAAGTACTTTTCCGATGCTGTCATGGATGATAAGATCGGCAATGCCGTCATTCTGAGTTTTGTCGCGGTTGATGAGCACCAGCCGGTCGCCGCGGTATGCATTTATGAAACCGGCAGCAGGGTACACCGTAAGTGACGTTCCGCCGATAATCAGCAGGTCTGCAGACTGCAGCGCAGCAATGGAACGGGACACGGTTTCATCGTCAAGGCTTTCGCCGTACAGCACGACATCCGGCTTGATGATGCCGTTGCAGCCGGGATTCGAGCAGCGCGGGATTCCCCGCTTGTCCATATTGTTGCGCACATAGTCCGCATCGTAGAACTGGCCGCAGTGCGTGCAGTGATTCCGCAGCGTGCTGCCATGCAGCTCAAGCACGTTTTTGCTGCCCGCCGCCTGATGCAGCCCGTCAATGTTCTGGGTGATGACGGCAAACAGTTTTCCCGCCTGCTCAAGCTCGGCAAGCTTGTAATGGGCGGCATTCGGCTTGATGCCGGACACAAGGAGCTTTGCGCGGTAAAAGCGGTAGAATTCGCGCGGATTTTCAGCAAAGAAACCGCCGCTCAATATCTGTTCCGGCGTAAAATCCCATTCCTGATGGTACAGCCCGTCCGTGCTTCTGAAATCCGGAATGCCGCTTTCGGTGGAAACCCCGGCCCCGCCGAAAAATACAATACGATTGCTCCTGCTGATATATTCCTGCAGAGCATCCAGCTCTTCCTTTGTTGCTGCCATGCAATTCTCCTGACCGGCTTCTTTAAAAGCACGGGAAAATACGATAGAATAATACGATGAACGTCATCATCATACAGCCGCCGCTCGTCCAGCTGAATACCGCCTACCCCGCCGGAGCCTACCTTGCCGCTTTTTTCCGCAGGGAAGGCTGCAATGCAACATGGTACGACCTGAGCATAGAGCTTTTCCATACGCTGTTTTCCAGCAAAGGGCTTTCCCTCCTGTTCGCTAAGAGCGCCGGGAAGGCGCTGGCATGTGCAGAACAGGCGCAGGAACGCGGGGATGATGCCACCGCTTCAAATATATATCGGTATATTTCCCAGCGCAGACGATGGATTTCATGGATAGATGCCATTGTTGCCATCCTGCAGGATGCCGGCACTGTAAGCGGCCGCGAACTGTGCCACCGTTTTGTTTTCTCTCCGTACGCGCCGCGCGGAATGCGCATGGAGCTGTTCCTTGACGGACTGGGGCGGGAACCGACCACAGACGATGCACGCTTCCTTGCCAGCATGGCACTTGCCGATCTTGCCGATTACATAACGGCGGTCTTTGACCCGGAATTCTCGCTGGTGCGCTACGGAGAAAGCCTGACAGTAAACGAAAGCAGCTTTTCCAGCATAGAAGCGGGACTGGACGCAGCCGTGCTCAGCACTTTTTACGAGCAGGTGCTGGATGCACGTTTTGCTTCGCTCAGCCTGCCGGAAGATGAAAAGCTGCTGGTGTGCATTAGCGTGCCGTTTGCCGGAACATTCACGGCGGCGCTCTACACCGCCCGCTGGTTCAAGAGGCACTATGGCAGCAGGGTGTTCATTTCCATCGGCGGCGGCTTTGTCAACACGGAACTGCGCGACACAGAAGAGCGCGTACTTGCTTCCTACATTGACGCTATCAGCTACGACCGCGGCTACGGCTCCTACCGGGCGCTGCTGCAAAGCGGGCTGCTGCAGGGCCACGGAAACGAAAAAATGCAGCCGCTTTACAAAATGCGGCTTTTTTCCGCCGGCAATTTTGCAGATGAATCTGCCACTGCAAGCGGCCTCCCTGCTGCCGACTCCGCTGCCGCCGGGAAAGCCCCCGCCAGCCACTCTGCCGCCGGCTTTCCAGCCGCTGTCACAATCGCGCCGCTTGAGCACGATGCCGAAGCAGAACAATACGAGGACGGCATGACCGCCACCCTGGTACCGGACTACAGCGGCATTGATTTTTCCCGCTACCCCCGGATGCTCGACGACGGAAACCCCATGCAGCGGCTCTGGTCGGACGGCGCATGGCTAAAGGCGTACCTTGCGCACGGCTGCTACTGGCACCGCTGTGCATTCTGCGACACCACGCTGGACTATGTTTCCGCCTACCGGATGACACACGTGCAGCATCTCTTTGACGGACTGCTGCAGCAGGCTGAACAGCACGGCATCTACGGCATTCACTTTGTGGACGAAGCCATGCCGCCCGCTGCCGCCGTCCAGTTTGCGGCACGCAATGCAGCTTCCGGCGGAAAACTGAGTTTCTGGGGCAACGTGCGCTTTGAGAAATACTTCACGCGTGATGTTGCAGAATTCCTTTCCTTCGGCGGATTGACCGGTGTTTCCGCGGGCATAGAAATTGCGACCGGCAGCGGCCTGGACGAAATCTGCAAGGGAACCGACATCGATTCCATCGTGGGAGCCTGCTGCGCCTTTAAGGAAGCAGGCATACTGGTGCACGCGTACATGATTTACGGCTACTGGCAGGAAAGCGACCAGGGCACAATTGATTCCATGGAAACCCTGCGCCAGTTCTACGCGGCGGGGCTGCTGGACAGCGCGTTCTGGCACAAATTCACGCTTACGCGGCATTCCCGCGTCTATGCGGAATGGAAGCAGGGCAAGCACCCCGGACTGCATCCGCAGGAAGTTCGCGGCGCGGGCATCTTTGCAAGCAACTGCCTGCATTTTGAAGGTGAACAGAAGTCGCAGAAATTCAGTGCGGGACTGCAAGCGGCATTGCAGGCATGGATGCACGGGCAGTCCCTCCAGAAACCTGTAGGCAAATGGTTCAACTTTAAAGTTCCCGCGCCTTCAGTCCCCGTAGATTTGGTGGAACGGGCCGCCGCGCGCTACGAAAAACGGCGTGATGCAGCCTTTGCCGCCCCCGTGGAAACAGACAAGGCATTCTGGCTGGGCGGCGAGGTGCTGGCAGACAGCAGCGGCAGCTCGCTCACCTGGGATTACATGGGGGAACTGCACCAAATCGACCTGCCCGCAAAACTGCGCGGCAAGCGGGCAAAGCAGCTCTGTGCCCTGCTCAACGCACTTTCGCCGGAGCAGCATCTGTGTGCCGGGCAGGAAGCAGCAGCAGTGCCGCCGGAACAGCTTTCCTTCCTCCGTCATTTCCGCGGAAGAGGGCTGGTGCAGCTGCCCCAGTCACTTTCCTGCGGGAAATGACGCCCGCTGCCGCCCCGCACGGTAAAAATATATTTTTATGCAGCACTTCCGAAAAGGTTTAATTTTTCCTGTAACCGATGGACTATATCAAGTTTTTACTATAATATGAGAACAGTTGCAAAGTCTCCCGGATTTTGCAGCTTCCTCTGAAAAATAAACCTGTTCGGAAACTTCAGTTTCAGAACAGGTTACTTTGAAATGCGATGTTCAAAATCGCTCTATTTCAGCGATTTTGAACTCGCCACCTGTTTGGAAACGCAGTTTCCGAACAGGTCTAATCTAAAAGCTCATTGAAGCACAAAAAGGAGTGTCCGCTGTATGCCACGCACTAAACGTCTGTTACTGCTCGTCCTGCTTTGTCCGCTTCTGCTGCTCCTGACCACAGGCTGCAACAAGAAGGGAAAGAAATCAAAGAAAACGGATGAACCAAGCATCAAGGTTGAATTCGATGTAAAGGATTTCAAGGTCATTTCATTCTCTCCGTCCGAGACGCTGCCGGCATCAGTGAAGTACCCCTCCATACAGGTGCAGTTTTCCCGCCCTGTTGTCCCGCTTTCCAAGCTGGGCGAGCCGAGCGACAAGTCCGACATCGTAACAATCAAGCCGGAGCTGAAAGGCGTATTCCGCTGGTACGGCACAAGCCTGTTGAGCTTTGAAAGCAGCGAGGAAGTCATTCCCCAGAAAACCTACACGGTATCCGTGAATCCCAAGATAAGCTCCATCAACGGTGAGACCATCACCGGGAACCTTGAGTATTCATTCCACCCGGAAGAACTGCGCATGGTTTCCGTGGTACCCGGTTACGGCGAAGTGCAGCAGGGTAACTACGTGGACTCCAAGAGCGTTCCCACGGAAGTAGCCCGCGACATACTGCTGACGTTCAACTTCCCGGTAAACGCAAAGGTCATTGCAAAGACACTCCGCGTGGGGGAACTGCCCAGCCTGGCCTCTCCCGCCGCCGACCTTTCTTACACCGCGGCTCAGGAAAAACCGAACGCGGTCCGGCTTACGCTCAGCTCAAAGCCTTCCGAGGACAAGGACATTTCCATCACGCTGCCCGCCGGTTCCATGGCAGACGAAGACTGCTACCAGACAACTGAGGACCGCACCCTTTCCTTCCATACGCTGCTTCCGTTCACCATCCGCGACTTTGACGATGAGCCGACCTACATTTCCGACCAGTACTCCAACCCGGTGATGTTCGTGTTCAGCAGCATGCTCAAGCAGGGCAGCGAAGCGGCCATCGCGTCGAATGTATCTACGTCGCTCGGCAGCAAAGTCACAGCGGAAAACATTACCATAAACGGGGCACAGCTCATCATCCACGGACTGCCGGTGCAGTTCGGGCAGAAATACACGCTCACCCTTGAAAAGGGACTGTCCGATGTTTACGGACGCACGCTGAGCGAAGCTTCCGTCCATCAGATTGAAGTGCCCGACGCCCGCAGCTTTGCGTCCTTTAAGAACTGGGGCATGAACATCCTTGAGGCGCAGTTCCTGCCAAAGCTGATTTTCCAGCACCAGAACATCAAGGCCGGTTCTTCCTACACAGTCACGCCCATCACGAATGCCACCGGCGGCAAAGCAAAGGCGGACAGCCAGACGCAGGTGCTTGACCCCGCACAGATTCCGCAGAACGTCAAAGTGCTGCAGGCCGTCGATCTGACGCCCTTCCTTGAAAAAGCGGGCGATGAGTACCACGGATCCCTGCTTTTTGATGCAGACATGGTGTACCAGTACAAGATGACTGACTGGCAGACACAGGAAAAAAAGATTCACACCGACACCATGCAGAATTCGCAGACGATACAGGTAACGGATTTGGGCATAACGGCCCGCTACGCCTACAACGGCGCAGCAGTGCTTGTGTCCAGCCTGAAAACAGGCGAAGCCGTTCCGAATGCAGAAGTTACCGTCTACGCTATTGACCGTACTACCTATAAATCCTACGCAGAGCTGCTGAGCTGGCACCATCCGGTGCTGGGCAAGGCAAAAACCGACGATTCGGGCTTTGCAGTGGTGGAATTCGACAAGGGCGCCGTCCACAACAAAACTTTTTCTATTTATATAGAAGCAAAGACGAAGAATGACCGCGTTATGTTCCAGCCGGACATCAACAGCATGTGGCATGCCGGAGTTTACAACACCGGTTACCCCTCGTCTGCCGAAAACGAACGGAACATCACCTTCATCTTCTCTGACCGCGGCCTGTACAAGCCGGGCGAAACCATCACGTTCCGCGGCATCGACCGCACGCTGAAAGTGGGCGACTACCAGCCCTACTCCGGCAAATTCCACCTGACGCTGGACGACGGTTCATGGAACCCCTCCGTCTATTACACACTGGACGATAAAACTACAGCAAACGGAACCTTCTGGGGCAAGATAAAGCTTCCGGAAGACCTGAACCCCGGCACCTACTACATCCGTTACAAGCGCGAAGGCAGCAACGCTACCCAGACGTGCAGAGTGGAAGTGCAGTTCTTCGAGCGGCTCCGCTTTGAGGTAAAGTCTTCCGTGCCGTCCATCACCTATTATTCCGGTGATGACATCGCTGCGGACGTTACCGCGAACTATCTGGGCGGCGGCAGTCTTGCAGGCTGCTACTACAATGCCTACTGGTCACGCGAGCAGGTCGGATTCCGCCCGGAGGGAAGCAAGTTCAACGGCTACACATTCGGCCCGGTGCAGGGTTACGACGGCCGAACTTCCCTTGACAGCGCCGACGGCATGCTGAACGGCGACGGCAAGGCAAGCATCTCGCAGAAAACCGGCGGCGAAAAGCTGCTGGGCAATGCGTACAGCTACCGCATGGAAGCCACCGTTTCCGATAACGCAAACCAGGCAATCAGCACCGTTGCGTCCGTGCTCGTGCATCCCGCGCGCTATTACATCGGCCTGAAAAACCATGACCGGAACGGTTTCCCCAAGAAGGGGGACACCGTAAAATTCGACTACATCTGCGTTACACCGGACGGCGGCGCCCCCGCTGCCGGTGACCTGCCCGCAAAGAAGACCATGAAGCTGGAACTGCTGCGCGAAGAATGGAAGGAAGTGCAGCAGGTTTCATGGAACGGGCAGATTAACACCCGCTACGTCCGCGAAATGGTAACCGAAGAAGAAAAGGAACTCACCCTTTCCGGCAGCGGAAACGCAACGGAGCTTTCCGTCGTCCCGCCAAAGGGCGGCGCCTACCTGCTGCGCCTTTCCGCAAAAGACAACCGCGGGCGCGACGTTATAACGGAATCCCGCTTCTATGCAACCAGCTCCGACTGGTACTGGTTCAACCGCGACAATGCCGAAGAAATCACCATGACGGTGAACAAGGATTCCTACGAAGTCGGCGACACCGCACAGATTCTTATGCAGAGTCCCCTGCCCAAGGGAACCTACCTGCTCACCGTAGAACGCGAAGGCCTTGTCTCACAGGAAATCAGAAAGATTGACGTACCCACAACGGTGCTTTCAATTCCGGTGAAGGAATCCTATGTGCCGGTCATGTACGTAACGCTTTCTTCTTATTCCGTGCGTTCCGGCGCACCCAAAAACGATTACAACACGCCTGACCTTGACAAGCCGAAGGGCTACTTCGGGGTCGCCGTGCTGAACGTGAACCCCACGCCCAAGCGTTTTGACATAGACATCAAGACTGACAAGGCAAGTTACCGCCCCGGCGAAACCGCAAAGATTTCCATCCATGCGACAAAGAACGGCTCTGCTGTGGCAAATGCGGAAGTTACGCTTATGGCAGTTGACCGCGGCGTCATCGACCTTATCAATTACCATGTGCCCGATCCGGTGGAATTCTTCTACAACAAGGGACTGTTCCCCGACTGCGTAAAGGGCGGCGATTCCCGCTCCCTGCTCATGGATCCGGTTACCTACGAGGTGAAAAACCTTATCGGCGGTGATAACGAAGACGGCGACGATGAAAAAATGCAGGAGCGCAAGAATTTTGAACCGACGGCGCTCTTTATCCCCGACCTGAAGACGGACGAAAACGGCAACGCAGAGTATTCATTCAAGCTGCCGGATTCACTCACTGCTTACCGCATTACGGCGGTCGGTGTGGACGGCAACAATTTCTCACTGAGCGAAAGCGAGATGCCGGTTGCAAACCCGGTCTCTGTCCGCGGCGTGCTGCCAAGACAGCTGCGCCTGGGCGACACGGGAGAAATCGGCGTAACAATTTCCAACATCGACTCAAGCGCACATGATGTTTCAGTAAGCGTTGCGCTGTACGAAGGCGTGGAAAAAACCGGAACCGCCGCGTCCGAAGAAGACGTGCAGAAACTCCCCGGCACTGCAAAGATTGACGGAAATGCAAGCAAGAAAATCTCCGTCGCCGGAAATAAGAGCGATGCCCTTATGTTCAGCATAAAGGCAACAAACCCCGGCTGGATAACCGTTGAGTACACCGTAAAGAGCGACGTGGTAAACGAAAAAATCCTGCTGCCGCTCCAGATCGAAAAGCCGTACATCTACGAGACGGTTGCGACGATGGGCGAAGCGCGCTCCGAAGAAGACAAGGGCACCATATCGGTTAAGGAACAACTCATTCTGCCGCAGGACGCGGAAGACGGCATAGGCGAGCTCTACGTGCAGCTTGATCCCACCCGGCTCGGCGTCCTGAGGGAAGCAATCAGCTATGTGTTCCACTATCCCTACGGCTGCCTGGAGCAGCGTTCTTCCGCAATCCTGCCGCTCGTTGCGTTCGGCAAGTACATCAAGGTCTTCGGGCTGAACAGCGAGGTGAAGAACCCCAAGTCCGTCGCCCGCAAGGAAATAAACTCATGGGGCAAGTCTCAGCTGAATGACGGAAGCTTCCCGTACTGGCCGGGCGGCATCTATTCCAATGCCTATGTTTCCATGCGCATTGCGGAAATCGTCGGGCTTGCAATGGAGCAGGACATTTCCATAAAGAATATTGACGTTGACGAGCTTGCTGCATACCTGTGCAGAGTCGGCGAGGAAAGCATGAACAACGGCCGGGGCAGCTATACGGCGGCCCATGCCTACTATGCAGCATCCTGCATCGGCGGCGACGTGAACCTTCAGAATGTGGAGAAAATCGCGGAACCGGACAGCTGCGACTTTGAAACGCTCGTGCTCTGCGGCCTGACTTACCTGAACAAGGGAAAGAATTCAAAGGCATCGGCCATCATGAAGCGTATCCGCAGCCGTATCTCGCTTACCACCCGCGGCGCGGACATTCCCACGGCGGGCGGCAGCTACGGGTACTGGTCATTCTTCAACGACCAGTCCGAAAGCTTTGCACTCTGCCTGCAGCTGGCAACGCAGCTCAACCCGGCGGACACCATAAACGCTCACCTGGTCTACGAGCTGCTGCAGCTGCAGCGCGCCGGAAAGGGTTACTGGACGTCAACGGCGGCGACATCCCGCGTGCTCATCGCCCTGAACGATTACATTCAGTCCAATAACCTTGAAGACCTGAACTTTACGGCAGAAGCGCTGCTTGACGGCAAGAAAATTCTTGACGGCTCATTCAAGGGCGTTGCGGCGGAACCCGTGGAGACAACGCTTGACTTCAAGGAAAAACCGTTGTCTGCATTACCGCGCGGCAAGGAACTTGACCTTGTGTTCAGCAAGGAAGGTACCGGCACGCTGTTCTACACGGCAGCAATGAAGTACGCTATTCCCGCCGCACAGCAGACCGCCCGCGACGAGGGCATCTGTATCTTCACCGAAATCACTGACGTGAAGACCGGCGAAGTGGTAACGGCGGACAAACTGGTGGCCGGCAACGTGTACCGCGAAAAAGTCTTTATCTCCACCACAAAGTCACGCGAATACGTGGCAGTGCGCGCGCCCATTCCTTCCGGCTGCGAAGTAATGAACGCAGCGTTCGTCACAACCGGCAGCGTCCCGGAAGCCTCCGACGGCGACAAGGAAGAAGAGGAAGATTCATGGGAATCTTACTGGCGTGACTACAACTGGGGACTTTCCTACCAGGGAATCTACGACGCTGAAGTCCAGTACTTCTGGGATTACTTCCCCACCGGATTCCAGCACGTGGACTTCCTGTTCCGCGCCGTCCGCAAGGGTACGTACAACACGCCGTCTGCAACGGCGGAATGCATGTACCAGAGCGAAATCTTCGGACGCAGCAACGGGAAGGTCTGGACCGTCGAATGAAACTGAACGGAAAGGGCGGCAGCATAGTAAAAGGCTGCGCCGCCGCCCTCATTGCCCTGCTTGCCCTCCGCATCCTGCTGTGGCTGCTGCCCTGCGCCGCGCTTAAGCAGTTCATGCAGCGCGAAAACAGCACGCGTTTCTACGACAGGAACGGCGTGCTGCTGCAGGTGCGCCCGCTGGAGGAAGGGCTGCGCAGGGAATACTACCCGCTCAAAGACATTCCCGAAGCCATTGGGAAAGCCTTTATTGCGGCGGAAGACAAAAATTTTTACCTGCATCCCGGCGTGGATTTCTTTTCCATCGTGCGGGCGTTCATGCAGAACAGGCGGGCGGGGCACACCGTCAGCGGCGCCTCCACCATCACCATGCAGCTGGTGCGCCTTATCTACCCGCGCACCGGCCGGGCGACCGTCCGCACCAAATTCGTCGAGATGCTCAGGGCATTCCGCATCGAAGCAAAGCTTTCCAAGCACAAAATCCTTGAACTGTACCTGAACAACCTTCCCTTTGGCTTTCAGGTGGAAGGAATCGGCAGTGCCGCGCGGGCATTCTACGGCGTAACGCCAGACAAGCTTACGGACGAGCAGATTGCGCGGCTTGCCCTTATCCCGCGCCGTCCCGTGCAGTATGCGCCGGAAAAAAGTTTTGTATACCCGAACTTGTGCCCGCACTTTATCCGCCACGTGGAGGACGAATACCGGACACAGGGCAAGCGGCTGCCCGACGCGCTGACGCTTTCCATAGACAGCGCGCTCGTTACGGAAACAGAAAAAAACATCCAGAAAAAAATATCGGAATTCAAGGATTCCCGCATCCACAACGGCGCGGCACTTGCGCTGGACAACCTGACGGGCGAAATCCTCGTCTGGGCGGGGAACGCTTCGTTTGACGACAGCGCCCATTCGGGCCAGATAGACGGCGTGCTGGTGCAGAATCAGCCGGGCAGCTCCATGAAGCCCTTCCTGTACGCACTGGCGCTGGAGCACGGCTTTTCCCCGGCGGACAGCCTGCCGGACATCCCCCAGGATTTTGGCAGCTTTGGCGTGTACGTGCCGCTGAATTTCAACAACTGCTACAACGGCCCCGTCCGCTTCCGCGTGGCGCTGGCCTCCAGCCTGAATGTGCCCGCCGTCTACCTGCTGCACGAGCTGGGCATGGAAAGCTACCTTTCCTGCCTGCAGGCGCTGGGCTTTGCGTCGCTTGCGGCACAGAAAGATTCGCTGGGGCTTTCGCTCGCCCTTGGCGGGGCGGACGTTTCCCTGTACGAGATGGCGCGGGCATTTTCTGTGTTCCCCAACGACGGGGTGCTGCACAAGAACACCATCCTTAAAGCCTCTGGCAAGCCCGGCGGAAGCGGCGGCGGCAGCAGGGTCTACCAGGCAGACACCGCGCGCGTTCTGTGCGACATCTTGAGCGACAAAAATGCACGCGAGCTGGGCTTTGGGCACGCACGTGTGTTCGACACGCCGTACCCCGCCATATTCAAGACCGGAACCTCGAACCAGTTCCAGAACATCATTGCACTGGGCGCAACAAGCCGGGTAACCGTTGGCGTATGGATGGGAAACTTTGAGGGGCAAACCGTCGTGGGCAAAACAGGCAGCAGCATACCGGCAGAAATTGTGCGCGCGCTGCTTGATGAGCTGACAAAACGCTACGGCGCCGACGATTTTTTGCAGCCGGAAGACTACCGCAAGGAACGGGTGTGCGCCCTTTCCGGACTGGCGGCAGGGCCGGCATGCCCCGCCACGGCAGAGGAATACGTGCGCGCCACACGGGACAGCTGCACCTGGCATTCCCTGCAGGGCGGGCTGGTGCAGGTGCAGTACCCGTCGGAATACCAGCACTGGGCGCACTCGCGCAACTTTGCAGGTTCCATCGCGGGGAATTCCGCCCGGCTCCAGATTGTCTACCCGCGGAACGGTGCGGTCTTTATCTACGACCCAACGCTGCCTGCTTCGGTGCAGATGCTGCAGGTGCAGGCGGTGGGCGGTGCGGCGGAAAGCGCGTCGCTCTACGCGGACGGCGAATTGGTGGGCACCGCATCCGGCGTGCTCAGCTGGAACCTGCCCCTTGCCCGCGGAACGCACACGATTGCCGTGGAATGTGCGGGCGAAGAAAGCGTTTCGTCGTTTACCGTAAAATGATACCGTGTTGTATGCTCTTGCGTTTTTTGCCGTTCCGCTTTATAGTGTTGCGTGGAAGTACTTGACATGCATGATTCTCTTCATATAATCGACTGTCCGACTGTCCGACTGTCCGACTGTCCGACTGTCCGACTGTCCGACTGTCCGACTGTCCGACTGTCCGACGTGGCATAGCACAAGCCATACTATATATCATTCTCACAAAGACCCCGTGGGGGCGGTATGTCCGCGCCCACGGGGCTTTTTATATACAAACAAACAGAAAAAGGGTAGGAAGATGAACAAACAGGCATTTAAAATAGTAGCGGCGTCTGCCCTGTTCGGCATGGCACTGGCGCTGGCATCCTGCGCAAACAGTACCAGCAGCGGAAGCAGCAGCAGCGGCGGTGGAGGTGGCGGCGGAAGTTCCTCCATTGCCGACAACCCAGACACCCGCTACTTTGGCATCAGCGGGGACGGAGCTGGCAACGGCTCTTCCGGCACGGGGGGAACGTCTACCGGCTCATCGGGTGGTACTGGAACTGGCGGCAGCACTACGCCAGCACCAAGTCCAACCCCTACACCAACTGGCAGAATTGGAACAAAAGCTTCTCCAAATGCAGTTGGGGACATCGTGTTTAGTGATGGCTCTGCAACAGCCTACAATGACGCGAGTTTCGACTTTGCTGCACACCAGAGTGATGCCGTTGCCGTAATATTTGATGCTGTGTCAAAAAAAGGTATAGGATTAGCTTGTTGTCAAAAAATATGGACAACACATCTCCTTAATGCCGCTCTGGGTATTGATGGTATGTCTCGAACTGACGGAAGCGGAAACTATACAATTTTATACAACAAAGCAACAACACAGAATGTTGGCACCCGCTTCCCGATAGCACCAGCGGATATGGCGACGGTTTTTCCTGTGATGTATTGGGTTCATACTTATTCGGTTCCAGGCTATACAAGTGGTTGGTATTTACCTGCAAAAAATGAACTTGCGTTAATACTTCAAAATGTTACTGAACTTGAGCAAGCACTTAGCAAGGTTAATGGTTTTACAATAGGAAATAAACGCTTTTGGACATCAAACAAGTCTTTTTCCACGACTGGTAATGCTGGTGTTTATTATGAGTATTATGATTATAGTAATAATAACGTGCAAACTTTTAGTACTGAAGACTATGACACATACTTGTATTACGGCATTCCTGTTCATGTTTTTAATTAATCATGTCTGAGAAGGAGTTTGATGATGAAAAATAAATCATAAAGACGTTTTCAGCATACCTCGGAAAACTTCTGTTTTTCGAGGTTTCTACATTCATTTCATTAGGAGAATAGTATGATAGCACTTTCTACAATAAAAGACACCGTTGACCTTGCCGTGTTGGCTTTCTCGCTGTTCGCGGGCGACCCCAAGGAAGAGGAGCGCAAGCAGCGGGTCAACGTCCTGTTCCGCAGGCTCTACGCCGAGACACGCTCCAACCTTGCCGTTCTGGATCTTGTGGATAAGGAAAAGCTCAAGTCCCGTGCGGACTGGTTCAAGGCGGTTAGGGCGGTCGCCCCGCTTCTCAAGAACGAAGCCGGCCAGCTTGTCCTGTTGGGCACGGACAGCTGCTTCAGGGAAATCAAGGTGATTCAGGCCGACATTGACGGTGCGTGGGAATTCAATAAGGAGGATGGCGAGGACAGCGACGCCTATGAGGCACCCGCAAGCTTCAGGAAGGCCGTTGAGTTCTGTGTGGGCAAGATAGAGCTCCTCAAGTCCTATGCTTCTATCGACGAGAATGCCATAGACCTGTTTACCCGCCTTGTGCCGTCGCGGCGGTTTTCCAACATCTGCGCCTATTCCAAGATAATCGCACAATCGATCTCCGCATACCTTGCATGCTGCGAGGGGTAAATGCAATGCGGGCTCCTTTACGGAAAAATAACCATAAGACATATACAGGAGGAAACTACATGAAACGTACTGCATCTATAAAACGCTTCCCCCTCCTTGTGTGCGCCTTCTTCCTTGCGGGCCTGGCCTTCCTGTGTCCGGGGCGGGCGGCGGCGCAGGCCACGCAGGATTACGGGCTTCCGCAGGGCTTTAGCTTTTGGAACGTGCTTTCCTCGGATGTGGTGGAAGCCCTTGGCCGCAACAACGACAAGGAGTGGCTGGAGTACATACGGCGGCAGAACTACAACGCGGAGTTCGCGGGCATAAAAGAGAAGGTCTGCATCCAGTACGAGTCGGACAAGCTTGACTTCCTGCTTGCCCCGGAGTTCTCCCTTAGTGACGCGGGGCAGCACTGGACGCCCTATGACGCAAACTGGAGCAGCATAAACCATGCCCTGAACCATGACGACCTCTGCTTTTCGTGGACAGGACTGGAGTGGTACTTGAGCTTTATGCCCTTCGACCTTGTGGAGGTGAACCTGCACCGCAACGTTAGGACGGAGGGCGGCTACCTTCCTGCCCTGGGGCGCTGGCTGGACGAGGCGGATTTGCAGGGCGACGGCTTTGGGCTGATGCTTTCGCCCCTGGAGGGGTTGCGGCTTGCCGCGGAACTGCCGATGGGCTTTGAGCTTGTGGGCATCCCCAACTGGCTGAACGCCGAGGCGGAAGATGCGGCGTTCACCGGAAACGTAAAACGGGTTCAGTACGGTTATGGGGATACCGGCGGCGTCAAGTTCGTCCTGAACGCAGGGGCAGACTACAACATAGCCGACTTTGTTACGGTTGGGCTAAGCGTGCACGACCTGCTGAGCACCTCTACCCGCGGCATTGGCGTGTATGCCGCCGCCCAGCTTGCCTTCCTCCAGCTGCGGGCGGGCTACACCTACAACGGCGAGGCAACGCGGGTAAGCTACTTGGACTTTGACGGCATGGGGCTTGAGCGGGTGTACATTGGCGGGCGGCACAAGGTAAGCCTTGCGGCGTCGGCGGCACAGGGCAAGTGGCGGCTAAGCGCGGATGCCCTGTGGAACGTGCAGAAGGAGCAGTCCATATACGACCTGTACACGGGCCTTAAGGCTGAGTACGACCTGCTTCCCGGCAAGTTCAGCTGTGCACTTGCGGCAGCTCTTGTGCTGGACTTTGGCAACGAAGCGAAGGGTGGCATAGGCTCTGCGGTCAAGCGGGAAAAGGGCAGGGCCGACCTGCCTATGTACACAACGGGAACCTATTGGTTCCACCCCATCAACGGCTCTGGCGACCGCAGCGGGAACAATCGGCATGCAGAACAGGCTGCCCCCATGCTGGAAGTTGCACCGCAGATAACGTATGTAACCGGACGCAACACCTTCCGGGCAGGGGCAACGTTCCAGTACTGGACTGACGGCGAGGATTCCTGGGCGGCAAGCTTCCCGCTGTCGTGGGAGTATCGGTTCTAGGGCGGCAGGATGTGCCCGCGGAAATCAATTTTTGCGGGGAAGTGCCCCGCGCCCCGTTAATTTAGGGGAGGGAAGCCCCCCTACTTCCGAAGCGAGGGGCTTCCCTCCCCTAAGCCCCCTCCCATCCCCGGCACGGTATACGGCGTGGATTGTCGGCTTCCTCCACCCACTAATAAATTTGCAAATTCCCGGATTCCCACCTATAATAATACTATGTCAATAATAGAGAATTTAATAGAATATTACGATGAACTTTTTCCCGTAACGGAGGAACAGAAGGAATTTTACCGTTCCGTTACGCAAACATATACATCACCGGTCAAATTTCTGCGGGTTGAATGCGGCACCGGCATGTTCGAAAGCCAGCTTGCTCGCGAGGGACACGACGTAACGGGCATTGAATCGTACCAGGAAATTCTGCATTCTGCAAACCTGAGGCGGCGGAACCAGCTTATGTCCATCCGCTTCTTCCAGATGCCGGTTATCGATATGGCACGCTTCCTTGGCAAAGGCTTCTACAACATCATCTCCTGCCTGGACAACCGCATTATATTCCTGCACGACCAGACGCTTATCCGCAAATTCTTTTTTGACTGCAGGCAGCTGCTGTCGGAAGGAGGCACCTGTATTCTGGGGCTGCTGAATTTTGACGCGTTCACCGGGGAACCGCTCATCAAGCTGCCCAACAGGGAAAGCCTGCGTGCAAAGCTTTTTTCGGAAGTATGGATTTCTGACGACGGCTCGGCAAGCGTCACACAGAACGTGGAAACCGGCAACGGGCGGCTGCTCCCCGTCATGGAAAATTGCCCGGCATACCTGCTGCGCCCCGCGGAAGTGAAAAGCTTTGCGCAGGAAGCAGGCTTTTCTTCTGTCGCCTTCTACGCAGACTTCCTGAAAACACCCTTCAGCGGCACGGAAGAATCCCTTGTCGCCGTCCTGCGCTGAACGGTTTTCCGCCCCTACAGTATTTTCCAGCGCCCGCCCTCGCGGACAAAACGTTTTGCGTTCACATCAAGGACACGCCCGTCTTCGCCCTGCATTTTCACCATGGATGAAAGCGGATTCACCTCCGTTACGCGGAAGCTCGTACCGTCGTACACCAGTTTGATGCCCTCGTTGGGGAGCTTTTTGCGGGCTTCTTCGTACCAGTCGTATTCATAGCTCAGGCAGCAGAGCAGGCGGCCGCACTGCCCGCTGATTTTCATGGAATTCAGGCTCAGGTTCTGGTCTTTTGCCATGCGGATGCTCACGGAACGGAGCTTGTCGCTGATGGAATGGCAGCAGAACGGCCGCCCGCAGACTCCCAGGCCGCCGGTAATGCGGCTTTCGTCGCGGACGCCTATCTGCCGCAGCTCAATGCGCATCTTGAAGATGGAGACCAGGTCTTTTACCAGCTCGCGGAAATCCACGCGGTTGTCGCTGGAGAAGAAGAAAAGGACTTTCGGTTCGCCCACAAGAAAGTGCACGGTTATAAGCTTCATGTCCAGCTTATGGTGCTCAACTTTTTCCCGGAACACACGGAAGGCCTCTTTTTCGCGCTCCAGCAAATCTTTTGCGTGGTGCATGTCCTTTGCGTCTGCCACGCGGATGATTTCCACAATGTCACCGGGGCGTATGCCCACCGGCGATTCGGAGCGGCCAAGATTCACCGCAAGGTCATTGCCATACCGCGTGGGAATAATCACATGCGCCCCCGCAGAAAGCTCCAGGCCTTCCGGGGCCGTGGCATACACACCCTCGCAGGAATACTCCAGCTTGAGCTTGTAAAGCGGCGAAGGGAACACAAAAGTACCGGTCACCCGGCTTTCGGAGCTTTCGTCCTCCAGCGCGGAAAGGTCTTCGTTCCCTTCATTTATATCATTCTCAAAAATATCTGACATGTATCGGCATCCTTTCATGCACAAAACGAGTGCACGTTATTAAACCAGTTCGGAAACTTCAGCTTCAAAACAGGTCTATTGTAGCAATTATGTTGCCAGTAAGTCTACCAGCAAACCGTTTATTTCATCTATTTTAGCAAGCAGCCGCAGCGTATCCCGGTGGGAACTCAGGAGCCAGCGGGCAAATTCATCGAGCTTCTGGTTGATGACGACAACCTGCACATGCGGGTTCAGCGTCAGGCGGCGCTTGGGATTCGAGCGGTAGCGCATGTGCTGCTTGACCGCCATGTTGTTCTTTACGATGTAGCGCATGAACTGCGTAACTTTCTGCCGGTAATTCTTGAAGTTTTCCGGCAGCATGCATTCTTTCAGCTTGTCGGCGGCAATATCAGCGGCATCTTTCAGGTACACGATGGCTTCGTCCGGCTCCATTCCCGCAATTTCCTTGGGGAGCCCCGCAGCCATAAGCTCGTGTTCCGCATGGGACCGCTGCAGGGCCGAAGCAAAGGTTTTCCGCTTGGACTTATCTGATTTTTCCTTCTGCTGCGGACGCACGGCAGCGGCGGCAGACTGGGCGGCGGCAAAATACAGCCCCTGGTTCTGGTTTAAGGAATCTATGTCCATCTACTGAACCTTAACCACCTTGGAGACAATTGCCTGAGTGTTTTCCCACGTGCGGGCGGCGGCCGCGTAAGAATCAGCATCCCGGAGCGAAATGCAATGGCCGTGGAAAACAACGTGCTCGTCGGCCTGCAGGGAATGCGTAAGGATATCGCCGATGACGGCGCTGGACGAAAGCAGCCGCACGGATTCCGGTGCAGTGATATTCCCGCACACGATGCCGCCGATGGTAATGGAGCGGGCGCTCACATTGCCCCGAATGCGCGCTTTTTCGCCGACGATGACATCCCCCGTGCTTTCAAGGTTGCCGTCAAGATCGCCGTCTATGCGCATAAAGCCGTTTATCTTGATGTCCCCACGGATTGAAGAGCCGCTGCTTATCACATTGTTTATTGAAATGTCTTCGCTGAATAATGCCATGACTTTATTTTATATTAATGTACTTTGCGGGGTCAACAACATCGGAACCGATATGCACTTCGTAATGAAGGTGCGGGCCGGTCGAAACACCGGTGCTGCCGATAGTGCCGATAATCTGGCGCTGCGTTACGGAATCGCCCTTGTGCACGCGGGTCGTGGCAAGGTGGGCATAGCGGGTATAAATGCCATGCTTGTGCTTTATAATGATATAGTTACCGAAATCCTTGGAGAAACCGACGGTCATAACCTGGCCGTTGGCAGTTGCAATGACGGGATCGCCGGAGCGCCACGTACTGAAATCAATGCCTTTGTGGATGTACCACTGCTGCGTAATCGGGTGAATATTCTGCCCGAATCCCATGGAAATATGCCCGATGCCGTTTTTGATTGGCCAGATGTTCGGAATGTCGGTAAAAAGCGTTCCCTGCGTCTCCAGCATCCTTCCAATCTGCTCCACCGGCTGCACGGCGCTTTCAAGGTAGGCGGTCAGCTGGCGGACATCGGAGGTTTCGCGGAGGGAACCGGATGTTATGTCGTTGGAATCAAAAAGGGAAGAAAGGTCGCCGTTACCGCCGGTGCCCTTCTGTACGGTACCGCTCTGGTTTATGCCCAGCAGCGAAAGTGACTGGCTCAGGGAAGACTGAAAACGCTTTGCCGTCTGCAGCAGGTTATTGTTTTCGTCACGCAGCTCGTCAAGGCTTGCCAGCGTTTCCTTGTTTTCGGCACGCAGGCGGCTTATCTCCAGGGAACTTCCCGCCGTCCGTTTATTGAAATAGATAAAAGAACAGGTGATGCCCGCAAAGATGATGAAGCCCATCAGCATGGCGAAGATATTCGTCTGTATAGTGAAAACCCGGCCTTTTTCGTGGGGAACAATCATGAGGGTTATCTTTTCGTCGAAAAGACGAAATACACGCACACATGCCCGGCGCACCTGCTCACAGCCCGATGCAAGCATCTGAAGAATACGGGCGACGAAACTTTTTTCAAATTTCTTATACCGATGCGCGTGTGCCAAAACTACCCCTCTGCAAGCCCCCGGAAACCGCAGGAGTCCGCCGGAAGCTCCCATCTGCCAGATGCAACTGGCATCCAGTATAGCATATTGCGTGCGCACTGTCAATTTTCCAAAATAAAGTTGACTTGCACCCGCTCCTATGTTATTATATTCGGAAGAACAGCAGAAAAAGTTACCTGTTCTGAAAAAAAATATCGCGGGGCTGATTTCTGCCTCCATGAACGACACGTTTTAAGGATTAAGCAATGCAATTTTTTGATACTCATGCCCACATAGGGTTGATATATGACGACCCTATCGAACAGCTACGCGTTATCCAGCAGGCCAGGCAGGCGGGAGTCTCGCGCATTATAAGCATAAACAACGGTCTCCACGATTTCAAGAAGGAATACAATATCCTGAAATCCCAGAAAGGCATCTACCACGCCGTTGGTGTCGGCCCGTCAGAAGTCACATCCTGCGGTTCGGACTGGATGCGGGTGATTGAAGAGAGCGTAAAGCTGCCAAACGTGGTAGCCATCGGCGAAACCGGGCTGGACTACCTGAAGCAGTTCGGCGACAAGCACAGTCAGATTGAGCTGTTCATCGCCCAGCTGGAACTTGCCCGCAAGTTCAACCTTCCGGTCATCATCCACAACCGCGAGGCCGGCAAGGACATCTTTGAAATTCTCTGCGACCGCATCCCCGACAAAGGGGCGGTCTTCCACTGCTACAGCGAAAATGCAGGCTATGCAAAGCAGTGCCTTTCCGCAGGGCTGAACGTCTACTTCTCCTTTGCGGGGAACCTGACGTACCGCAACGCGCGCAACCTGCACGAAACCGTGCTGAACATACCGGTTGACCGCATCCTGCTGGAAACCGAAAGTCCCTTTATGATTCCTTCGGAATACCGGGAACGCAAGCGCACCATGCCCGCATACCTGCCCGCAACGGCGAAATTCCTGGCGGATATGCTGGAGATGGACCTGGAGAAGCTGAGCGCCCAGCTGTGGAAGAACAGCTGCACCTTCTTCGGGCTGCCGGAAGCATGAGCTGCCTCTACCACCCCGTACAGATTGGCTCCCTCCGGCTGAAGGGAAACTTGTTCCTCGCGCCCATCGCCGGTTACAGCGATAGGGCATTCCGTTCCCTGTGCGCGGAACAGGGCGCTTCGTTCTGCACCACAGAAATGGTGTCCGCAGAAGCGCTGGTCCGCGGGTCAGGCAAGACGGCCGCGCTCATGGAAAAGTCCCCGGCAGAGAAGGCGTATGCCGTGCAGATTTTCGGCGGTAATGCAGATGTCATGGCACAGGCGGTGCCCATCGTGCTGACCCGTACCAGCTGCGACGCGCTGGACATCAACGGCGGCTGCCCCGTGCCCAAAATCGTTAAAAGCGGGGCAGGCAGCATGCTCACCAGGGAGCCTGAACGGCTCTACGCCATCGTAAGCGCGGTAAAAGGCGCCGTAAAAGCCTTTGCCGCAGCGCACCCGGAACGCCCCGAAATCCCCGTAACCATAAAAATCCGCAGCGGCTGGGACGCCCAGCACATCACCTGGAAGGAGGCTGCCGAGGCCGCGCTCAGTGCCGGTGCCGACGCCATCACCATCCATGCCCGTACCCGCGCGCAGGGCTACGAAGGCAAGGCTGACTGGGGCATACAGCGCCAGCTGGTAGAATTCGTGGCGGGGCGCATACCCGTGTTCGGCAGCGGGGATGCAAACAGCCCCGAAAGCGCGCGGCGGATGCTGGAGGAAACCGGCGTGGACGGGGTTATGTTCGCGCGCGGTGCAATGGGCGACCCATTCCTGTTCCGCAGGGTGCGCCAGTACCTGCTGGAGGGGCATTACGACGAGGAACCGCTCAAGGACAGGCTGCTTGCAGGCTTCCGGGAACTTGAGCTGAATGTGGCAGACAAGGGGGAACAGACCGCCTGCGTACAGATGCGCAAGAAATTCTGTGCCTACAGCTCCGGCATCCGGGGAGGAGCAAAGCTCCGCGCGCAGGTTGTTTCCGCATCCAGCGTACAGGACTACCGGGCAATTTTTAATTCCTACCTTGTCTAAATCACTTTTTTAGCATAAAATGGTATTATGCAGATTTTTCAGAGCTTAAAAAATTTACTCCAGGAGCTGTTCACACCGACAGCCCCGGATGTCAAGAAAAGAATTGCACTGCGAAAACTCGGGAACGAGCTGCGCGCGGTCAGCCCCACCATCTATGCCGACGACCTGCTGCAGCCCAACTTTGCGGAAGCCCTCCGCGTCCTCTACGAAAACACAAAGCCCCTGTATAACCTCCTGTCTGAAACCATCTGCAGCGAAGACATCGAACGCAACTTCCACTTTGTCGAGCAGCTCATGCTGACCGGTTTTTCCGACGAAGGGCAGAATATTATAGAAAGCCTTACCTATGCAAACCGCAAGGAAGCCGCCTCCCAGACGGACAACCTGTCCCGCTTCTTTGACATGGAGCGCGTGCAGCTTGAAAAAGTGCTCAAGGAGCTGAAATCCCCGCAGTTCACCAAAATCGATACCGTGGTGAACCGCCTCAAGCAGCTGAGCGACATCTGCAAATTCAACTACATCAACACGCTGCACCTTTTTGACGCAAACTACACCCCGGATTCCCCGGCAAAGCCGAATTTCCAGCCCGTCCCGCTGACGCTCGTGGAAAATTCGCTGCAGGATCTGTATTATATTCTGGCGGACATGGACATAAACACATCCACCAGCAACGCCGTACTCGCCCTGTACGAGCTGTACAACCGCTCCCGCATGGACAAGCGGAAGCAGGACGAACTTGTCTCCTGCCTGCGCAAAGTGCAGTCCGTCATCAAAAAAGTCTTTAAGACGGAAACGCTCCTCATGCTTGTGCGCATGGCAAAGGGCGCACCCGACTTTACGCCGGAAAAAAGCGTCTACGAAGGGGACGAGCGCCAGCGCTACGCCGGCTACCTTGAAAACCGCTTTGTCATCGACGAAGGCCGCCTGAAGAACGAGCTGCAGGACGAAACCATCAGCAGCGAAGTCAACGCGCTTTTCGGAGAAACAAAGATGGAAGTGCTCAGGGGCTACAACAACGAGCTGAACAACCGCCTGAAGCAGGATTCTCCCTGTTCATTCTACTGGGTGCTCCCCATGCAGGTGCTCAAGACCTTCCTTGTCCGCATGTACCAGGATCGCGTAAAGCCGCTGCTGAACGACATTGTAATAGAAGGATTCTTCAATACACCGGAATACAAGACCGAATTTGCCGCCGAAGTCTATGCGGTAAACGACAGCCTGAGCCACATCGAGCAGTTCGAGATGCTCTTCCAGCAGGGCGGGGAATTCGACGAAGCCGTTATCGCCAGCCTGCTGCGCGACGGCCACAAGGACACTGCGTTCCTCAACCGCCTGAAGGACCTGATGGACAAGATTGACAAACGCACCAAATCCCTCCTTCAGACCGAAGTAAACAACATTTACCAGCTGAGCCAGAAAGTCGGAGAAATCCTTGTAGAATCAAAGAAACCCATGTCCGACGTCATCACGAACCTGAAGGTGCTGATGATGTCTTCCCGCAACCGGGACAATTCGGAATTTATGGAAAAAACCTTTGCTTCATGGGCGATTTTCTTCGACGTGATGAAAGAATACGTTGTCCTGAAGCAGGAGAAGAAGAGCTGATGGCAGGAGGGCGTTCGTATGGAAAATGAATTTGCCGGCATAAATTCGGACGGCATGACGGGTATCAAAACAGCCGCCGACTACGAAAAGGAAATCTACGACCTCAACCAGATGCTGGAAATCACCCGCTCCCTCTGTACGACGCTGGAGCTGCCGACGCTCATAGAATCCATCCTGTACACGGCAATGGCACAGATGCGCGTGACCGGCGCAGGCATTTTTGTCCTGAATTCAGTAACGAACAATTCGTTCCGGCTGGGAAACAATTACCAGAACCTTGACACCGACCAGCTGCTGGACTATTCCATCTCCAAGAATTCAAAGCTTATCGAAAAAATGAGCAGCGAATCGCGCGTCTACACGCTGCAGGAACTGGAAGAAGCCCTGCCGGACTGCAAAGATGTCGATATCCTGCGCCAGCTTAAGCCCACGCTCATCGTTCCGCTGCTGCTGAAGAACCGGCTGAACGGCATTCTGGTGCTGGGCGAACGCATCATCCCCGACATGACGGAGGGCGGCTATTCCGACTACGAAAAGCAGGAAATCCTTACCATTACGTCACTTGCGGCAATTGCGGTAAACAACGCATTTCTCGTGGAACTGTCTTCCACGGACATGATGACGCACCTGAAATTCAAATATTACTTCTTCAATGTCCTTTCTGACAGACTGGAAACCGCCCGCGAGGCCGGCAGCATCGTCAGCGTGCTCATGTTCGACATAGATTTCTTCAAGAAAGTGAACGATACCTACGGCCATGCCTGCGGCGACTACGTATTGACGCAGGTGGCAAGTATCATCAAGGGCAGCATCCGCGGGGACGACATGGCATCCCGCTACGGCGGCGAGGAATTCACCGTGCTGCTCAACGGGGCCTCCCAGAAGGACGCCACCATGGTTGCCGAGCGCATCAGGAAGAATATAGAGAATTTTGACTTTGTGTACCAGATGCAGAAGCTGCACATGACCATATCCGGCGGCGTATCAACGTTCTCCATGGACAAAAATCCGGTGGATTCCGCGGAGCAGCTGGTAGATCAGGCAGACAAGGCGCTTTATGTTTCCAAGCGGGAAGGAAGGAACCGCATTACGGTAGCAGACAGTGCCATTATAGAGGCCGTAAAGAAGGCTTACAGCGAAAATCAGGGCTGACGGGTACCAGAACCCGGCAGATCCGTAAGGCTGTTCCGCAGCTGCCCTGTTTCCGATACTGGAAGAGAGAAGGCAGCCGCAGTCCGGCTCCCCGGTGGTTTCCGGACGGACACAATAAACCTGTTCGGAAACTTCAGTTTCAGAACAGGTTACTTTGAAATGCGATGTTCAAAATCGCGCTATTTCAGCGATTTTGAACTCGCCACCTGTTTGGAAACGCAGTTTCAGAACAGGTCTAATATAACAGGCAGGACGGGAAAGCTGTCTCCCGGAAGACTGCCGGCAAGCCCCAAAGCATGCGTGGGAACATGCAGACGGGTTCATTATCCTGCACGGAAAGAGCCGGCAGGAGCAAATATCATACCGGAAGGTTGTGATGGGAAAGAGAATTGTTTTTTTTAAGAGGATTTTAGCACTTTTGCTGGGTGCCGGCTTCCTGCCGGTGCTTGCGGCTCAGCAGCCTTCGCAGGCAGAGCAGCTGAGGATTCTTATCTGGAGCAGCATAGACCCGTTCCCCGGTTCCTTTGACGAGCCGGACGGTGTGCAGGACTCCACACTCAAGAAAAGCGCTGCGCGGCAGGCTTCCGCCACAGCAGCCGCAGTTGCTCCGCCCACACCGGAAAACCCGTATGTGGCGGAAAAACTGGAAGTGTTCGGCTACGCCATCGAGCGGACAAAGGAAATAACGCCGTTTCTGATTTCCGGCATGCTCTCCGGCTGGAATTTCGACTATGTTCCCTACGATAAAACACGCCAGGTAAAGGAAATCTTTGAATTCGAGGAAGTTTCCCCGTTCAGCGCGGCGATGAACCCCATCAGCTACCGGAACCCGGAGCCGCTGGAAAACCGGCTCGTCTGCTGGGCATACTGCGACCGCACCGAGGCACAGCAGCTTTCCTACCGCAAATGGACGTCCGTGCAGCTGCCGAAAATCCATGGCAAGGGAACTGCCTCCGTGGAAGGTGAAACAGAAGGAATAAAGGCAGCCTGTCAGGAAGCCGTAAAAAATGCCGTCCGGGAATACTGGCGGATCTACGAAAAGAACAAACCGAAAGAAATTTTCGGAAAAGTGTTACTTATCGGCAATCCGCGTATTTATATTAGTGAAGGTCAGTATGTTGCCGACCTTGAATTTTTTCTAGAAACTGATAAAATAGTTAAGTATACAGCTTACTGACTATCAGTCCAGGAGGAAACTTATGAAGAAGATACTTTCATTGATCGCAATTGCAATGCTGTCCCTCTCATCTTTTGTCTTTGCCCAGTATGCTGCTGACGCAACCGTTGAGGCTGCCAACAGCTATGCAGACCGCTCGACACAGACAATCAACATCGAGGATCAGTACGATTACCTGCACCCGTCTGCAAAGAACGTGCAGATCACCCTTGAGTACACGCCGCTGACAGACGAAGTGCGCCTGTACTACACCTGCCTTGCATCAAGCTATGACCAGGGCGAAGCGATGAACACCGCAATGGCTGTATTGCAGGATTTTGCCGCTGAGCACCAGTACAAGCACTACTTCTACAAGGCAAAGGACAAGACAAAGTATTTCAAGGATGCTGAAACCAAGCTGAGAATGGCAAAGTACAGCTCTTACGTCTACTACAAGAAGTAAGCTGCTGAGTCAGTAAAGCCGGGGAAGCCCGGCAGCCTTGAAAGGGATGCATGGGGTATGTTGATTAAATCCACAGGATTTGATAACATACCCTTACTTTTTTGAGGCAATTCCATACATCCTGCACGGCTTGTCCAGAGCGCAGGAAGCATGAAATTCGCCCGTTTATAGGCTGGTATACAAAAATTGACGGATATTAAAACGCTTATCAAGAACCTGCACCCGCTGGAAACAAAAGTGCTGCTCCACTACAAGCAGTCTGACGAACTGACTTCCGCACGGCTCCAGAAAGAGCTGGGCTACAAGGAAGGTCACGCAAACCAGGCATTCAGCTGGCTGAGCGGCAAACAGCTGCTTGCGGAAACAGCCCGCACGCCCCATACATACTTCGAGCTGACGGATTTCGGCAAGCTCGTAGCAAAGGCCGGCAGCGCCGAAGAGCGCATTGTTGCCTACCTGAAGGAGAGCGGCTCCAAGCTGCTGCCGGAAATCGCATCGGCGCTCGGTCTTGAAAACAAGGACGTCGGTTCCGCATTCGGTCTGCTGAGCAAAGAAGGCGTCCTCAAAATGAACGCCGAAAAGAAGGCAGAATACACCGGGGCACCGCTGCCCGAACGTCTTGCCATAACAAAGCAGCTGATTGCAAAAGCATCCGCGGCAGAAGGCGGCCTGCTTGATGCAGCACAGCTTTCAAAGCAGGAAATGGAAGTTATGGGCGGTCTTACCAAGAAGCGCGGCGTCTCCGAAACTCCCTTCCACACAATTGAGCGCGAAACCGTCGCATACCGGCTGACCGGGGAATTCCTGAAAATTGTTGACGCCCTTAAGCAGGCAGGCATAACCGGCAACGAAATTGGCGAGATGACACCGAGCATGCTCGCGTCCGGCGACTGGAAAAAAGGCACCTTCCGTGCATACAACATTTCAATTCCCCCGGCACGCATCATACCGGGACGCACCAATCCCTACGTGCAGTTCCTTGAATCCGTCAAGGACAAGCTCTGCTCGCTGGGCTTCCAGGAATTCGACGGCCCGCTGGTGGAAACCGAGTTCTGGAACGGCGACGCGCTGTTTATGCCGCAGTTCCATGCTGCACGCGACATCCATGACGTATACCGCATCAAAACGCCGACTCATGCAAAGAGCATAGAAGAGCCGTACCTGAGCAATGTGCGCGCCGTCCACGAAAACGGCGGCAACAGCGGCAGCCGCGGCTGGAACTACCGCTTTGACACGGAATTTACCCGCCGCCTTATCATGCGCAGTCAGGGCACCGTGCTTTCCGCCCATCAGCTGCACAACGCACAGATTCCGGGAAAATACTTCGGTATCGCGCGCTGCTTCCGCTACGATAAAGTTGACGCGACGCACCTGAGCGATTTCTACCAGACGGAAGGAATTGTACTGGGCGAAGACGTGAACCTGCGCACCCTACTGGGCTTTTTGCGCATGTTCGCCGTGGAAATCGCGGGCGCAACGGAAGTAAAATACGTGCCGGGCTACTTCCCCTTCACGGAACCTTCCATCGAAGTCCACATCAAGCACCCCAAGCTCGGCTGGTTCGAGCTGGGCGGCTCCGGCATATTCCGCCCGGAAGTGACCAAGGCAATGGGCATCGATGTTCCGGTGCTTGCATGGGGTATCGGTATCGACCGCATGGCGCTCATGGCGCTGGGCCTGAACGACCTGCGCGAGCTCTTCTGTGAAGATATCGAAAAAGTCCGCCTGCGCAAGGCAAAATTCTAACACCACAGGCAGCCGCAAGGCTGCCTTTTTGTTGGAACCGGCCGCAATTTGTTTTTCAATAATTTTTCAAAAACATGGAAGAAGAAAAATTTATTTCGATAGTTTTAGTATATGTGCTATGCAACGTCATCTTATTCATTGTATATAAACTGACACATACCGTAAAAATCCTGCATCGAATATTATCAATTATCGACAACATGCTTTTTGCAGCCTTGCTGGGCTATGGATTTTACAGAATGAATCCCCTGCTGGTAATCCTTGTGCCCTGTGTTTTATTAATTGTGTACCCGGTTTCATGGGGACTGAATGAAGAATTATCCGATGAAGATGTGGCTGATCTTGTAATTTTAAAATGTCCGATTCCGATCGGTGAAAAAAATAGAAAAAATTTGAAACTTACGTTTGCACATTTTGGAACATTTCCGTTCTATTATTTATTGGACAGCTGGAAAAAAACTCCAGAACAATAAGCACGCCCTGCGTTTTTTCCCTGCAACTTTTTTCCCCGTCAGACTGTCTAGTTTGCTGAAAGTATGCTAGAATAGTAAGAAGCTGTTCCGGAGCCTGCGCCCGCGGAACCAGCCTGGAAAATGAGGAATAGTATGAACACAGTATGGTACAAGACTCCCGCAGATGACTGGAATTCTGCGCTGCCGGTAGGAAACGGCAGGCTTGGCGCAATGGTCTACGGCGGCAGCGGGCACGAGACAATCCAGCTGAACGAAGAATCCGTATGGTCGGGGGGACACAAGGACCGCAACAACCGCAGCTGCCTCCAGTCGCTGGACAGCATCCGGAAAAGCCTCCGCACCGGCCGCATCCGCGACGCAGAAAACCTTGCCTTTGAGGCGATGAGCGGCACGCCGTCCCAGCAGACGGTATACCAGACGGCGGGAAACCTGCACATAGACTTCTTTACCGCAGAAGGCCAGGACATAGAAAATGTTTCCGTCTACAGGCGGGAGCTTGACCTTGAGACTGCAGTAGCAGCAACGTCATTTTCCATGGAAAGCACTGCCCCAAGCACTGCATTTTTCTCCAAGAACACGGAAGGCAGCAGCATCAGCTACACGCGGGAAGTCATAGCCTCTGCACCGGCGGATGTGATTGCCGTGCATATCGCGGCGTCCACCCCCAAAAGCATTTATTTCCGCGCATATCTGGAGCGGGGCAATTTTTCCACCCGCCACTATCCGCTTTCCGACGACACCATTGTAATGGAAGACACGCACGGCATTCCCTTCTGCGTCATGGTGACCGCGGCACTGTCCGGCGGCACAAGCACCGCACGCGGCGACTGTCTGGTCGTGGAGGGGGCCGACGAAGTAACGCTCTATGTTGACATAGAAAGCGCCTTCCGCAAGCGCCGCTACCGCAGGAAGGGCGGAAACGTGCACAACTGCCCCGCGCGGCTTGCAGCCTGGTGCGTGGACAGGGCGCTGCGAAGGCTCTGCTTTGCCTCCAGCCAGCCCTACGGCGACTTCCGCACCGCGCACATAAAGGAATACGGACGCTGGTATAAAACCACGGCGCTCAGCCTTGCAAAAGACGAAGCGCTGGAAAAACTGCCCGCTGACGAGCTGCTGCATAACCATGCGGGGAGCACCGCGCTGGCAGAGCTGTACTGGAACTACTGCCGCTACCTGCTTATCTCCTGCAGCCGGGCACCGGGAACGCTGCCAGCCACGCTGCAGGGCCTGTGGAACAAGGACATGGATCCGCCATGGGGCAGCAAATTTACCATCAATATAAACACTCAGATGAACTACTGGCCGGCCTCGATGTGCGGACTGGGCGACGCAGAACTGCCGCTCTTCAAGCTGCTGGAACGAGTCTACCGGAACGGCAAAAAGACGGCCCGCCTTATGTACGGGTGCAGCGGTTTTGTGGCACACCACAACACAGACATCTGGGGCGACAGCGCACCGCAGGATACCTGGCTGCCGGGAACCTACTGGCTGCTTGGCGCGGCCTGGCTTGCCACACATGTGCGGGAGCATTACGAATACACGCGGGACAAAAAATTCCTTAAGAAGCATTTCTACCTGCTCAGGGAAGCATGCACGTTCTTCTCGGAATTCCTTACTTCGTCGGATGACGGCAGCCACCTGCAGCTTTCACCTTCCGTTTCGCCGGAAAACACGTACCGGCTGGAAGACGGCAGCACCGGCTCCCTCTGTGCCGGGGCCGACATGGACAACCGCATTCTGGAGCACCTTTTCAGTGCCACGCTCCAGTCGGCAAAAGACCTTTCCCTGCCGGACAGCGATTCAGACATGCTGCGCGTCCGTGCCATGCTCGCAAAGCTTGAAGCACCCGCAGTCACCGCAGAGGGCACCATCCGCGAATGGCCGTTCCCGTGTACGGAAACAGAGCCGGGGCACCGCCACATTTCGCAGCTTTACGGGCTTTTCCCCGGCCACAGCATCAGCCTTGCACATACGCCGGAGCTTGCAGAAGCTGCCCGCAAAACCATAGAGAAGCGCCTTGCAAACGGCGGCGGGCACACCGGCTGGTCACTCGCATGGATACTGAATTTCCGGGCAAGCCTGCATGACGGTGCCAGCGCGGGGAAGGAACTGGAAACGCTGTTCACAAAATCCACGCAGCCGAACCTGCTGGACAGCCACCCGCCGTTCCAGATTGACGGCAACTTCGGCACCCTTGCCGCAATGACGCGCATGATAGTGCAGAGCGAGCAGGACAAAAACCGCATCGCCATCGACCTGCTGCCCGCGCTGCCGCAGGCGTGGGCTTCCGGAAGCCTGAAAGGCGTTCACCTGAAGGGCAACATGAAGATAGACATCGCCTGGAGCGAAGGCAGAATTCAGTCTGCAGAACTGTACACCGCCCCCGGCGCGGACTACTGCCCGGACATTTCCATCTGCTACCAGGGCAAGCGTTACGAAGCAAGCCTGACGGACGGAAAGCTTGACATCAAAAATGTCCTGCCGACCACAGTCTAAGGGGCAACCGGAAAATGGTAAACAGCCGCCGTCTTTGTACCGCCCTGCGCTGCAAGGACGGCGGTTTTATTTTTCCGCTGCCGCACATTTTGCTGCACACATTTTGTTTTCCCTTGCACAAGCCCACCGTTTCCATTATAATGCAGGAAATTCCAGACAAAGGGTATGTGCATGTTAAACGGAAGACACGTCATTGAGCCGGGAGACCTGAGCGTAGGCGAAATTAATGAAATTTGTTCGCTTGCGGAGCAGATTATTGTTGACCCCGTTTCTTTTCAGGATGTGTGTCGCGGGAAAATTCTCGCGACACTTTTTTTTGAACCCAGCACACGGACAAGGCTTTCCTTTGAGGCGGCAATGCTCCATCTGGGCGGCACGGTGGAAGGTTTTGCCGACGCAAGCTACACTTCTTCTACCAAGGGCGAAACCCTGGCCGATACCATCCGCGTGGTCAGTTCCTACGTGGACGTGATTGCCATGCGTTCCCCCAAGGAAGGAGCGGCCCTGCTGGCCTCTCACTACAGCGCCGTGCCGGTCATCAATGCCGGTGACGGCGGCCATTCCCACCCCACGCAGACGCTTACCGACATGCTGACCATCCGGCAGCTGCGCGGCAGCCTTGAAGGGCACACCATCTGCTTCTGCGGCGACCTTAAATTCGGGCGCACCGTCCATTCCCTTGCAAAGGCAATGAGCCGCTACCCCGGCAACGAATTCATCTTCGTCAGCCCTGCAGAACTGAAAGTGCCGGAATACATCACCAAGGATATCCTTGAACCGGCAGGAATCAAATACAGGGAAGTGGAGCGCCTTGACGACGTTATCGCCGATGCCGACATCCTGTACATGACGCGCGTACAGAAAGAACGCTTCTTCAACGAGCAGGACTACATCCGCCTGAAGGACAGCTACATCCTTGACCGCGAAAAGATGAAGCTGGCACGCAAGGACATGATTGTGCTGCACCCGCTGCCCCGCGTGAACGAAATCGCACCGGAAGTGGACGACGACCCGCGCGCAGCGTATTTCAAGCAGGTGCGCTACGGCATGTTTGCGCGCATGGCGCTGATTGCAAAGCTGACGGGCAGCCTCTAAACGCCGCATTCTGGCAAGGAGCAAGGAATGATTAACATTGCAGAGATAAAAAACGGGCTGGTCATCGACCACATACAGGCAGGAAAGGGCTGGAAAGTCTTTAAGTGGCTCGGGCTGGACGACGTAACATTTTCCACGGCGCTCATCGTGAATGCAGCGTCAAAGAAAACCGGCAAAAAGGACATCATCAAGATAGACAACATCCTGAACATCGACTACAGCGTGCTCGGCTACATTGACTCCGACATCACCGTCAACGTCATACAGGATTCCCAGATTGTCAAAAAAATCCGCATGGAGCTTCCGGAGAAAATCGAAGGCATGATACAGTGCAAGAACCCGCGCTGCATCACGGTAACAGAGCATTATGTGCCGCAGGAATTCCGCCTGGTAAGCAGGGAAAAGAAGCAGTACCGCTGCATCTACTGCGACTCCCTCTATTCCGCCGGAACCATAGGGGGCGAATAATGCGCGGGCGGACGGCGAACCTGCTGCTCATACACAACGCCCGCCTGGTGGACGCAGCAACGGACATAAAGCATGGCGCGCTGCTGCTCAAGGGCAGCAAGATTGAAGGGCAGCCCACAAAGGAAGCCCTCAAAGAACTGCTTGCCGACGAAAGCGTTGCAAAATTCGACGCCCGCGGCTGCACCGTCATGCCCTCGTTCATCGACATGCATGCGCATTTCCGCGATCCCGGATTCACCCAGAAAGAAGACATAGAAAGCGGATGCCATGCGGCGGCGGCAGGCGGCTTTGGTACGCTCGTCCTCATGCCGAACACAAAGCCTGTTGTCTCTTCCATGGCACTGGCAGAAGAAAATGACCGCAAGGCCCGTGACTGCGGACTTGCGCAAGTCATCCAGAGCATCAGCATTACAAAGGATTTTGGCGGCAGGGACATTTCACACCTTGCGGACATAGATGCAAAGCTCGTTCCTCTGATTACGGAAGACGGACACGAAGTTGAAGACAGCAGCGTCATGTTCCGGGCCATGCAGGAGGCTGCACGGAAAAAGCTGATTGTTGCCTGCCACTGCGAAGACCCCTTCCTTGCCGCCGCCGCACGCCCGCTGCGCAAAGAAGCGCTGGAACTGCTTGCTGCAAACAAGGGAAAACCGTCTGCTGCACAGAAAAAAAAGGCGGCGGCGCTCCTGGGCGAAGCAAACACACTGCTGGAGCTGGCGGAAGACACCGCCACATTCCGCAACATCCGCCTTGCAGGGGAAGCCGGCTGCCGCCTGCACCTGTGCCATGTAAGCACAGCCCGCAGCATGGAAGCCGTGCGGCAGGCAAAGGGGGCAGGCATGCATATCTCCTGCGAAGTTACGCCGCATCACCTGAGTCTGGAGGGCAGCAAGGCGCCGTTCCTCTTCCAGATTGTGAATCCTCCGCTCAGAAGCGAAGCAGACCGGCTTGCTGTTGTGCAGGCGCTCATAGACGGCACTGCCGATGTCATTGCCACCGACCACGCCCCGCACACCACGGAGGACAAGCTGGCCGGCAGCCCCGGTTTCAGCGGGCTTGAAACGGCATTTGCAAGCAGCTACACCACGCTTGTCCTTGGCGAAGGGATGAGCATGAGCATGCTTTCTTCGCTGATGTCCGCACATCCGGCGGAACTGCTGGGGCTCCGCGACAGGGGTCTGCTGCAGCCGGGATTCCTTGCCGACATCACCATAGTGGATACAGAGACCTGCTGGACCGTGCGTGGTGAGGAATTCGCCAGCAAGGGAACCTACACGCCGCTGGAAGGCAAAAAACTGTGCGGGGATATTGCCGCAACATTCTTCCGCGGAAATATCGTGTTCCAGCGCTGAACGAAAGGGGCAAAAGCCATAGACTTTTGCCCCGCGCTTGTATATATTCTAAACTATGCAATTCGGAAATATATTTGTCATTCTTTTTATAGCGGGAACAGTGTTCAGCTGCCTGCTTCAGGAGGGACTGGAATACATTGACTTCCGGGCGCGGCGCAAAAACGGCGCTTCAGTGCCAACGGAACTCTTCGGCTACATGGACAGCAAGCTGCTCAAGCGGACGTGCGCCTACGAAGATGATTTGTACTTCCTCTTCATTCCTAAACACGTACTGGGCACCATCCTTGCGCTGGTACTCGTATGCAGCGGCTTCTACGTAGAACTGTTCCGCCGGGCATGGGAACTGACCGGCAATGCGTACCTTACGGCAATCATTTTTTCCGTGCTTGCCGGACTGCCGTCTTCAATCCTTGACCTGCCCTTCTCGCTCTACCGGGAATTCAAGATAGAAAAGAAATTCGGTTTCAGCACCATGACGCCGGGACTGTGGATTGCAGATACTGTCAAGGGTCTGGTGCTGAGCCTTGTTCTGAGTGTTCCGCTCATAAGCGCCGCGGTCTTCCTTCTGCTGCACGCCAGTTCCTGGTGGTGGTTCCTGCTTGGCATTATATATGTGGCATTCAGCGCCGGGCTGAGCTTCATCTACCCGGTGTGGATTGCCCCGCTGTTCAACAAATTCACGCCGCTGCAGGACCGCGAGCTGAAAACCCGCCTTGAAGGGCTTCTGCAGAAGACCGGCTTTTCTTCCGACGGCATATTTTTGATGGATGCCTCAAAGCGGAGCCGCCACAGCAATGCATATTTTACAGGCTTCGGGAAGAACAAGCGCGTTGTACTTTTTGACACGCTTACCGCGCTGCTGAGTGCCGAAGAAACAGAAGCCGTACTGGGTCACGAGCTGGGGCACTACAAGCTGCACCACGTGCTGCGCCGCCTGTGCGTAATGGTTCCGCTGGTATTCATCGCGCTGTACGCCGCAAGCATCCTGATACAAATTCCTGCCCTGTACAGCGGCTTTGGCTTTGTGACCGGAGCAGAACTGCTGGAAGGCGGCGTCCCTGCCGGAATTCCCAAGGAAATGACGTTCATCGGCATCTTCCTGCTGGGACTTATCGCAGAAGGATTTTTGTGGCTGCCCTCCGCCATTGCGAATATCAGCAGCTGCCGCGACGAATTTGCCGCAGACCGCTTTGCCGCAAAACTGTGCCGCACGGGGCGGCCGCTGAGTACGGCGCTCATCAAGCTGAACAAAGACAATCTGTCGGAAATCGCACCGCCTAAAATTTACTGCATTTTTAACAACAGCCATCCGCCGCTGCTGGAACGCATCCGGGCACTAAAGCAGTTCCGCCCGGACGAAGAAGAAGAGGACGGCTACCAGCCCCGCTGAATGCCGGGAACAAAATAAAAAATGCGCGGACATTCCGCGCATTTTTTATTCACACCTGCAACATGAAAAGGGAATACCCCAAAACGAAAAAGCCCAGATAATCTCCGGCACCACCAGCATCAAGATACCGTTGCTGCATTCCTGCTCTGGCGGGGTTTTCTAGCGCCGATGTGCAAAGCATCTGGGCAAAACGGAAAGACGGGGATTCGAACCCCGGATAGGCTTGCACCTATGCATCCCTTCCAAGGATGTACCTTAAACCACTCGGACATCTTTCCAATGCTGTTTTAGAACAGCTGTATTTTTGAATAATATACTTTTTAGGGACTTTTGTAAATAGGGCACGGCGAAAATCCGTCAGTTTGAAAAAACCTTGACCAAATTCCAGACCTTGTGTTATACTTATTTTTACAGCCAGTTTTAACCGCAACGGATTAAAAACTGGTTTGAGTACCTGTTCTGCCCCGAGGGGGCGGGGGTTGAAGTGAAAAAAGACAAAAATACAAGCAAAGAGTTGCATGTGAGCAACTCAACTCAACTCAACTCAACTCAACTCAACTCAACTCAACTCAACTCAACTCAACTCAACTCAACTCAACTCAACTCAACTCAACGATAATTCTCCCCTTCTGACCGACCGTCCGGAGCGGCAGACCAAGCTCCGCTGGTGGCGCATCGGCAAAATAGACAGCCTGCTGCAGGGCGGCAGGTGGTTCACCTCCCGGCAGATTGCCGCTGCCATTGAAGACAGCAGCTACAGCATACGCACCCTGCAGCGCGACATAGACTTTATGCGCGATACACTGAACGCCCCCATCGAGTCAGGAAGACAGGGCTACCGTTATAAAGAATCCAATTTTTTTATAAAGAGCATTCCGCTTTCCGAAGGCGAGGCGTTTTCCATCGCCGTGATGAACCCGCTGCTGGAGCAGTACCGCAATACGCCACTAGAAAAACAACTGCGCTCCGTGTTCGGAAAAATTACGTCCTGCCTGCCGGAAAAAATCTCGGTAAATACTTCATTCCTTGACCCCAAAATTACATTTATTCCTGACGGTGCGGAAAACATAAGCCCGGAATGTTTCCAGACAATTTTTGATGCCATGAAGTCCTGCCACACGCTGCAGTTTGCCTACCGTCCGCTGCAGAAGTCCACATTTATGGAACGAAAAATCGACCCGTACCACGCCGTGTGCCAGCGGGGCAACTGGTACGTGCTGGGCAGATGCCATGACAAAGGCGACGTACGCATTTTTTCTTTCGCAAGGATGAAAAATCTTACCATCCAAAAAGAAACTTTCTGTGTGCCCAAGGATTTCAAAGCGTCGGATTATTTTGATGCAGAAATGGGCGTATGGCTGAGCGACAAGACTCCACTGGAAGTGGAACTTCTTGCAGACAGTTCGATAGGCACATACGTCCTGAACCACATCTGGCACAGAGAGCAGGTGGTGGAAGAACGGCCGGACGGCAGCGTGTACGTAAAGTTCCAGACCACACAGAAGCAGGAAGTGCTGCGCTGGGTACTGGGACAGGGGCACACCGTAAAGGTACTCGCCCCCAGAGAACTTGCCGACGAAGTACGGGCCGAAGCCGCAAAAGTTGCGGCGATGTACGGGGAATAACAGAAAAAAAATCCCCACCCACGACATTCGTTGTCATGGGTGGGGAGATAGAATGGATAAAGAAGGCACTTGCATAATGTTTGAATGTGATAAATGTGGCATCTGTTGTGCCCATATAGGAGGTGTAGACGTATATAAAGATTTGGACAGGGGCGACGGAGTGTGCAAGTTCTTAAAAGGGAATTTGTGTTCAATATACGAGCAGAGACCTTTGCTCTGCCGTGTGGATGAAAGCTGGGAGAAAATCTTCTCATCTGAAATGAGCAGGGAAGATTTTTATGCGTTGAATTATAAGGGCTGTATAGCTCTTAAGAAAAAATACACATGAGGAGGAACACTAATGTTCTTAAACCGTTTGACAGAAGAAGAAAAATCCATTTTCTTAAAGCTTGCTATTGCTGTTATTCAGGCTGATGGAAAACTGGAGGACAAAGAGAAAGGGTTCATAGCAGATTATTGCCGTGAAATGGGAATTGAAAGCTATGATGTGAATGAGAAAGTCGAATATCAGGAATTGGCAGAAAAAATTGGCAAGAATTCCAGTGATTCTGTAAAACGAATTTTCTTGCTCGAGCTGACAGCATTGGCAAATGTCGACGGAGAATTTGTAAAATCTGAAAAATCTCTTATCATGACCTTTGCAAAAAAGTTTGGATATGGAGAGGATTCCCTGGATAACTGCTTGAAAGTTTTGGATGAGTATAAAGTTGTTTCTGAAAAACTCATGTCATTAATACAGGAGGGACAATAATGCCGTTGCCGTTCATTATTGGTGGCATAATAGCTGCCGGAAATGCCATCGCTGCAGCTGGAGCTGCAGGTGTTGCGACTACAGTTGTCGGAACTGCTGCAGCTGCCGGTGTTGCAAAAGTTATATCGGAGGAAATAGTTAAACCACCTATTGTTAGACCTCGTAAAAAAGATGAATACGAGATAAAGTGCGGATACGAGGCAAAGGAGGACGAATAATGCCGTTACCGTTCATTATTGGTGGGTTAATAGCTGCTGGAAATGCTATCGCAGCAGCAGGTGCCGTAGGAGTTGCAACTACAGTTGCGGGAACTGCTGCAGCTGTAGGTGTTACAAGTGCACTTTGTAACTCATCTGTACTACCAAAAGAACCGGATCCAACTTTCCCCAATCCGCGTATGGTTCAGAAAATGCACGAGAAAATGATCTCTAATAAAGATGAGGAGGAAAAATAATGCCGTTACCGTTCATAATTGGTGGGTTAATAGCTGCCGGAAATGCCATTGCGGCAGCAGGTGCTGCTGCTGGTGCCGCTGCGGCTGGAGCTGCGGCCGCTGCAGGTGCTGCTGCGGCTGGAACAGCTGCGACTGTAGGAGCTGTAGCTGCTGGAGTTACAGCAACGGATGTTGCAATTGGTGCAGGGGCATTTGTAGCAGGATCTGCTGTTGGTGGTGCTATTGGTCATGAGAGAGGCTATAAAGACGGCTATAAAGCAGCCTCTGCGGAATACGAAGATAAATTCCGCAGGCAGATTGAAGCTTTTACAAGGGATCGGAATAAAGCAAGAAGAGAAATAGATGAGTACAGAAAGCTATGTGAAGAGCTGTATGCAGAACTTGAGCGGTGTAAAAAGAAAGCCTCAGAGGATTCCTCTTATCGTGAGCTGTGCGATCGTATTCAAGATGATTATACTGCTGTAAGAAATGCAGCATAAACAGGAGGTGATGAATATGGCAAGCCTTGAAGAGTTTAGAGCCAGATTAGATGCCTTAAATGAGGAATCTGATGCTACTGTTGCTCACATGGACAAAGTTATAGGCGAATCTAAGCGTGTAGAGAAAGTTGCACATGATGCTCCTGAAATTCTTGCTCATCTTGAAGAAGAATTTGAAAGTCAGACAAAACTGAACAAAAAGGATGTCACTTTCCTGTTCTTTGCGACTGCACTGCAGTGCATACGGCAGTACTTCCTGACAGACTTTAAGGAGCGTTTGGGAGATCAGGAATCTGCAAGAAATACGCTTGGCGAAGATATCTTTGATCCGCACAATTCAAGTCCTGCCAATATTCATCGCCTGTATAATCCCAGCTTTGAAGAGGTTATGGCAAATCCCGTTCCCTTTGATTCCCAGAATTATGGTGGGCGCGATTTTGGTCGTCCGCTTGCGGGATATGGCAAATTTGGGCATCGTGCGGCAACACTCGGTCATGATCCTATGCTTGGCTGGGTGTTTGGCACGGCAAACATAGCAACAAGTACCCTAACCGCTGCAAATTTTGAATCCTTCCATATTCGGGGCTTCGAATTTACTCAGCGGGCAAGTACTGTAAAAGTTTTGAACAAAACTTTTGATAAACTTGTGAATCAAGATATTACCGGGAAACAAATAGTTGCTTTTTCTTTAGGAAAGGAAGCTGTACATCTTATGTCAGATGTAAATACGAAAAACAGCCTTCCTATTCCGGTAATATCGACTGTATCTCCGTCTCTTGCAAACAGCCTTGCTGATTTTGGCCTTGATATGTCAAATATTCTTACGGTCGGGAAACAGGCCACTGTTGCAATTGCCATAAATATGCTGGTTGCAATGATACACGGTCTGACATTTGATGAGAACAGGGATAATAAGAGATTGTTTGAGGTAAAAACTCACAAAATCATAACGTATTCAAATGTCATAGCATCCGCAAGCAATGTTATTGCAGTCGCAATAGGTTCTGCTATAGGTGCTGCCACTGATAATCCAGACTTGATCAGAAAGAGTCTACGAAAGCTTGATATCGGCGGCCTGCTTGTTACGGTCTGGCGGCTTTTAACGGACAGAAAATTCATTCGGGAAGTGAAAAGAGAATTTGTGTACGGAAGTTTTAACAAAATGATTCAAGGTGACATGTGAGGTTTCTGGAATCAAATTCCCAATAGCTGTTGTAAAAGTGATGTGAATGCTAAAATCTTTCTTTGATAGTAAGAAATTCAATACGTTTGCTCAAAAACTCAGAGGGTATGTTGACGGCAAGGCGGACACACCGTTTGAATATTTGGTACTCATCCTGATAGTCGTCAACACCATCTCTCTGGGAATGGAAACATCCAGAAGCATTGTGGAACATCATGAGAACATCCTCATCCTCATAGACCAAGTTTGTCTTTTGGTGTTCCTGATAGAGTTAGGAATAAAGTTCATTGCGTTCAACCGGGAATTCTTTGCGGAAAGGCGCATCGATAAGGAAACGGAAACTGATTTCCTTCACGTGAACTACTGGAATATCTTTGATTTGACAATCATATTGATTTCCCTGATAGCTTCGCTGTCTTATTCGCCACTCCTGAGAACATTCAGCGTGTTCCGTTCCATACGGGTCATAAATGCAATACGCTCGTTCCGCATAGTAAAGGCCCTGAAGCTTATAAATAATGTGAGCCGCCTTCGGACTCTGCTAAGGGCGATTGTCGGAGCCATACCGAACATAGCGTGGACGTTCTCGCTGCTTGCCATATTGGCATACGTGTATGCAATTGTCGGGACACATTTTTTCAGGGATGCTTTTCCGCTGTTCTTTGACGGTTTAGGGAGATCCTTGTTGACTTTATGCCAGATTACGACGTTTGACGACTGGGTGAGCGAGATTGCCCGCCCGGTGATAGAAGTATATCCGTGGTCATGGCTCTATTTTGCAACGTATGTTTTCCTGACGGCCTTTGTTATGATGAATGTCATTGTAGGAATCATCGTTGATTCCATCAATACCGAGCGTGAAAACAAGAAGCTTGAGAAGGATATATCTCTGGAAGACATCTCAAGTCAGATTCAGGCACTGCACACAGAGATTGCAGAGCTGAAAAAACAACTGGGGCAGAACACAAGTACAGCAGTATAGCAATTTCAAGGAGGTTCCTCTATGTTCTTCTTTCCACCAGATTTTAAATCGCCAGCTTTTGAACAAATGAATTTTATCTGCAAGGACTGCGGGCACATGTTCCAAGGACGGGACTGCAAGAAGGAGTTTTTATTTACCCCTTTAGGCATTTACCCCGCCTTGATACCACCGTTCGGTCCCAAGTGCCCCGAGTGCGGGAAGTACAACACTGAGCAGACCCCCGGAGAAGTTTAGTGAAATGCGGCAGCCGCAACACAGAGCAGGTGCCATGGTGTTGTTGACCTTTTGCTGTTCTCAGTTTAAAACATAAATTAGAAGTGTATTCAGGAAGCCTTTATGACAGCTGTGCGGCAGATGGATATTGCTTATAATTTCGCAAAATACGCAGGGCTTGCTTCCAGCGGTGAGCCGGTGACGGTTTCATGCTCCAACAATAACAACGTTGTCCTCATTTTCATCGTTAACATAGCGGCGAAAAAGCACGGAACTTTCATGCACAGGAAGGGAGCGGCAGCTCCCTTCCTTTTTGTATTACCGAGCCTTGAAGCGGAGCACGTTCCAGGAGGCTTTCTTCAGCTTTACGGTGAACACGCCGCCGTCGCCCTGTTCAAGGGGAACCGCTGCGGGACTGACGGCATCGGGGTGTTCCAGCGAATTCCGCGCCGACAAATCGCTGCCGCACAGTTCGGTGCGCAGGCACATTTCCATACTGCCGAAGGACGCAAGGTCTATCTCTGTAATGCTTTCTTCTGTCTTGCTGGTGTTCAGGGCAAATACTGTTACCATGCCGTCCTGCTCATTGTGCACGGCACTAAAGATAACGGCGGGAACTTCCCCGTATTTTTCGGTCAGCTTTTTTTCCGTGCGCACAACCGGAGTGAGCACCATACCGCGTCCATACACAGACACGTCGCGGAACGGCCAGTAGATTGCCTGCCGGTACGCACCTTTGCCCGGTTCCGTAAAAATGGGAGCAATCACGTTTACCAGCTGCGCAAGACATGCAATCTTTACACGGTCGGCATGGTTAAGCAGCGTAATTGCAAGTCCGCCCACAACCAGTGCATCCAGCAGGGAATAGTGGTCTTCCAGAATGCGAGGCGCCTTCTCCCACGGGTGCTGCTGCATCTGCTGCTGATACCAGACATTCCATTCATCAAATGAAAGATACATGGTTTTCTTGCTGCGCTTGACCGCCTTCACGTAGTCGCAGGTGGCACAGGAAGTTTTTATGAAATCATCCATGTCAAAGAATGAAGCAAGGAAATCGTCATCGTTGCCGAAATTTTCGTAGTAGCGGTGGATTGATATGTAGTCAACCAGATCGTAGGTATGCTCCAGCACGGTGCGGTCCCATGCAGGGTAGGTCGGCATGGAGGTGGTGGCGCTGCCGCAGACCACAAGCTTTATGCTTTCGTCCGTCCACTTCATGATTTTGGCGGCCTCAAGCGCTTTCTTGCCGTAATCGTCAGCATCCAGATGCCCTATCTGCCACGGCCCGTCCATCTCGTTGCCGATGCACCAGGTCTTGATGCCGAACGCTTCCTTGTGCCCGTTCTGCGCGCGCAGGTCGCTCCAATACGTTCCGCCGGGGAAGTTGCAGTATTCCACCATATCACCTGCATCCTGCGGCGTGCCGGTGCCCATGTTCACGGCGCCCATGATTTTTGTTCCTGCTTTCTGCGTCCAGTCGTAGAATTCATCTATGCCGATTTCGTTCGGCTCGATGGTGTGCCATGCGCGGTCAAGGCGTACCGGGCGCCTGTCACGAGGGCCGATGCCGTCACGCCAGTTATAGCCGGAAAGGAAATTGCCGCCGGGATAGCGCACCAGTGCAACATGCAGGTCTTTCACCATGTTGATGACGTCGGTGCGGAAGCCCTGCCCGTCCGCACAGGGATGCCCCGGCTCATAAATGCCCGTGTACACGGCGCGCCCCAGGTGCTCGATGAACGAGCTGAACAGCGTGTCGTCAACCGCACCAAGCGTAAAATCCTTTACAATACTGATTTTGCTTTTCATGATAAATCTCCTCTTCCCCGGCGGTGCACAAACTTTCCGGCTGCCGGGGCGCGGACACATGCTGCCCGTCCCAAAATAAAACTGCCCGGAAAACAGATGCTTCCGGACAGTTTTATTTTAGTACAACTTTTCTTGATTTGCAACAAAAAAAATAGATACTATCGGCAAGGGCACAGCTTAGGGGGTAACGCCGGTTTCAGCCGGGGGCAGCAGGTCGGATTCTGTCATGCCGTCAAGCTGAGCACTTATATCCACCGGCTGCCCGTAGCAGAGGAAGAACAGGTAGCAGTGAATGTGTGCTTCCGGGATGCCGAGCAGGCGTGCGGCGGCCAGACGGTAGCATTTCTGCTGCGCAAGGTATTTTCCGGCGCAGATGCCCTTGTCCGATTTATAGTCGACAATCGTATAGCTTCCGTCTGCCTGCTGGAACAGCAGGTCGATGGAGCCGTTGACAAGCCGCTCCTGCAGGACGCTGACAAAACGGTATTCCGCGCGGAAAAAGCGCCCTTCCTGCCGCGCCTGCAAAAACTGCTGGCCCAGCACGCTCTGCAAAAAGCCCTGTGCCATGTCCACGCAGCAGCCGCAGAGCACCTTGATGTCGGCTTCCGGCAGCCCCTTGAAGAGCCGCAGTTCCGGGGAATAGTGCTCCGGGGAAATTCCCTTTGCGGCGGCTTCCAGGTAAGCATGAACAATCGTACCGAAATCATTTTCCACAAAGTACGGAGGCGGCAGCTCAGTACCGTCGCGCGCAGCCATGTCGCCGCTGTCGGGGTCGGCTTCCGGTTCAGCAGTGAGCGCCTTTCGCCGCGCCTTTTCTTCCGGGGGCAGGTTCTTCCAGATGATGCTGCCGATGCACGCATAATGCTCTGCCGACGCAGATGCAGGATACTGCACGCCGCCGGTTTCGCGCTCCAGCCTGCTGGGTTTTACTGTAAGCAGCGGAGCAGGGTCAGCAGAGACATCCGGCTCGCCGCTGTAACGGACTGCATACTCAGCCTGCAGCCGGGCACGGCGCTCTTCCTGCCCGGCACCTTCGCCGCCGGGGGCAGCATAGGCAGCACGGCGTTCCTGCGGAGCAAGGCTCGTGTACGAAAACGGAGCGCCCTCTTCATAGAGCATCTCGCCTTCCGCATAGTGCACGTTGCTTCCTGCACAGAGCGGATACCAGCGCACCAGCTGTTTTTCCAGCAGCTTAAAGTCGTCGGCAGCGGAAGCTTCCGGCTTTTCCTTTGGAGGCGCCATGCTGCCCAAAACGTAGGCTTCGCTGATTGCGCGGGTAACGGCAACATAGATAAGGCGGCGGGCCTCCGCCACTTCCTTGCAGCGCGCAAGGTGCTTCTGCCGCAGGAAAAAGTAATTGCCCTCGCCTCCTTCCGGCTTTACGGAAAGGCCGCTGGCTTCATCAAAGAAAATGCTGCTGTCTTCGGACTTGCTGCGCAGGCCCATGCAGCCCCAGATGAACACGTAGTCAAACTGCAGGCCCTTGCTTTTGTGCACCGTCATTATCTGAACATCTGCATCTTTTTCCAGCGGATAGGAAACTTCCTTCACGTCCAGTTCTTCGTCAGCACCACCGCCGAACGAAGGCGAAGATTCCTTGTCCCGGATGGAGGCAAGCTGATCGACAAACCAGGCCACGCCCCGGCCGTCACCGTCACAAGCGCGGGCAAGTTCAAAAAGCATATCATACTGTTCGGCACACAGGCTTGCGGCGGTACCGAGCACGGTTTCGTAGCGGTAGCCCGCCTCGTCCCACAGCAGCTGCACGGTGTCGGTAAGCGGGCGGCTCAGCGTCCGGCTGCGCTCGCTGCGGAAAAAATCCTGTGCTGAGCGGAACTTTTCTGCTTCCTCCGGGGAAAGGAGCGCGGCTGCCTGTTCCGTGCCGGCGAGCGGGTCAAAATCAGTTTTGCCGCTATCAGTCAGGGCTGCCATCACCGCGGCCGCAGACTGCACGGAAAGCCCCGCAAGCGGAGAACACAGGTATGCGCAGTAAGCATTGGTATCCGACGGATACACGCAGCAGCGCAGGAAATTGTAGATGTCGCAGACAGGCCCGGCGGAAAAAATATCTTTCTGGGCATCCACCGTGTAGCGGATACCATAGAGGTTGAGCCAGCGGGTAATGATGTTCCGGTCGGTGCGGGAGCGGTCAAGGATTGCAATGCCCGGCTGCCGCTGAGTGTCAAGGATAGCCCGCACCTTCTGCGCGATGAAGCATGCCTGCATGTCCTTTGCATCGAGCAGTTCCTCTTCGCCTGCGGAAGCTTCCTCCAGCAGCTTGGTGTTCACCACACAGAAATGCAGGGGCACCGTTTCTTTTGTCAGCGCGGGAAGGGCTTCGTACGGCTTTGTTGCCTCATGCCGGTATTGTGCCTCAAAGGGAAATTCCTCCGGCAAAAGGAATCCGTCGAAGATGCCGCTGTCGCCGCCGAACAGCCGGTTGAACGAGCTGAGCATCTGCGGCGTGGAGCGGTAATTGTTCGTCATCTGGCTGACGCTTCCAGGGAAGTATGCTGCAAAATCACGCTGCAGGCTGTTGAACACGGAAACATCGGCGCCGCGGAATTTGTAGATAGACTGCTTTTCGTCACCCACAAAGAAAAGCTTGCTGTCGCTGATATCCTGCGCACGGGGAACCGCTGCATCCTGCGGAACGGATTTGCCCGCCAGCAGGAAGAGCAAGTCACGGTTTTCCCCGTTGTTGTCCTGGAACTCGTCTATCATTATTTTGTCATAGGCGGCCTGTTCCTGCGCACAGATATCCGGCTGCTCACGCAGTATGCGCAGCGCGGTTTTCTGCACATCACGGAACGAAAGCTTTCCGGAGCTGAGCTTGAGCGTGCGGGCTTCCGCGCTGAATTCGTCCAGCAGCAGAAAGAAATCGCGGACAGCCTCTATGCCTTCCATGAAGGACAGCATTGCAGAAAGGCAGCTGCAGGTGTTGTCGCGGAAGGCATGCACCTGCTTGCGGACGGCATCGCGCGTGTTCGAAATGCCCGGTTCCGCACGCACACAGTCTATAATGCGGGCAAGCAGACGGCACACCGCGCGAACTTCCTCCGAGCGCCGGGCAATGCCTTCTGCCGTCAGCCCCTGCAGGGGAAGCTGCGCACTTTCTTCCAGCAGCGTACACAGCGCGGCAGCAAAGTCATAGTATGCGGCATATTTCTGCTTTGCCTCTTCCTTTTGCCCGGCATACGTTTCCTGAATGTCGGCACAGTGCTCGGAGAGTTTTTTGCAGCCGGGCGGAAGCAGCGCAGGGCGTTCCCCGCCGGGAAGCAGCAGGTAGCGGAGGTCTTCGGCAACAATCCTGCACTGCACGTCCAGATAGCCGGAAAAAAATGCTGCGGGGTCGGCAATCGACGAATAGGAAAGAACGGTTCCCGCCAGCTTTGTTTCTGCAAAGTCCTGCAGCCGGCCGGGGTCGGCAAAAACTTGCACTGAAAGCCGGGTGCGGCGGCTGAGTACAAACGGAAGCGCTGCCTGCCGCAGCTGCCGGGCAATGCCTTTGTCATCGGTGGAAAAATCGGGGCGGATGCCGTAACGGTTTGCCGCCTGCCGCACGATGCCCGTACAGTAGGAGTCGAGCGTCTGGATGTGCGCTCCGGCAAATGCTTCCAGCGCCAGTTTTGCCCGGCGGTGCTCTGTGGCAAAGTCCCCGCCCTTCAGCTGCTCCTCAAAAAAACGCAGCGTGGCGTAAATGCGCTCGTACATTTCTCCGGCGGCTTTTTTGGTAAACGTAAGCGTAAGGATTTTGGAAACGTCAATGCCTTCCGACATGACAAGCCAGGCAAAGCGTGTGGCAAGTACCTGCGTTTTGCCGGAACCAGCTCCCGCCGCTGCAATGGTATTCCCGGAGCGGCAGCAGATTGCCAGCTGGGATTCGTCCAGCGGGCGGGGAAGCGTATCCAGGTATGCGTATGTTTTGTTCTTTGCTTCTGTCATTTTGTTTTCCTTGCTTCTATTAACGTGCGCTTTCCAACGGTGCACGTTGTGCGGCAAATGCTGCGGTAACTGCATGAAACACACTGAACGTAAGGCTTTACGTCAACACAGGAGGTACCGGCGGCATCAGAAGCGGCATCGTAATTGCCAGCTTCCATGAGTGCGGCAAAATCTGCCGTGTAGGATTCCAGCGCCTTGCCTGCACGTGCCGCAAACTGACTGGCATCCTTTGGCGTGTCCGTTTCGGCATCGGAGTTCTTTGCCTTACCGCGGTATGCATCGACGACCAGCGTACGCTCCCTGTCTTTTATGGCATAGAAGTACGCCGCCTCTATCTGGCCGCCGCCCTGCGCACACAGCGTTGATTCAACGAGCGCGGCATACAGGGGCATCTGGAAGTCACCCAGCAGCCCTTCGTCATCAGGCCAGCTGGCCGCCGCTCCGGGCATGGAACTTTTCGTGTTCTTAAAGTCGATAAGCGCATAGCGTTCAGGCCGCCCCTTTTCGTACAGCAGGCAGTCAACTTTGCCGACGTAGCGGATGCCGTCGATTTGTGCCGGAGCAGAAAGATTCAGTTCCGCGCCCTTTACAAAGAATCCGCCGAATCCGGCTATTGAAGTTCTGGAACTCAGCTTATCCGGGGAAGGCTTTTGCGGCGCCAGGCACAGCTTATGCAGGAAATCCATGACAGTCTGCGCAATAAGCGGCGACTGGCTGCGCAGCATAACCTGCGCAAGGTGGCTCTGAGAAAGTCCGCGGGACGCATCGTGCACGGCCTGCTGCGCAAACGCGGAAATCTGTTCCCGTACCTGAGCTTCGGTTTCGTCAGCAAAGCGGCCGCTGTCCGCGTCTGTAACGGGAAGCGGCTGCCCGCTCTTTATGCAGGTATTAAAAAAAAGTTCAAGGATGCGGTGATGGATGTTGCCCATGTCGTAGCGCTGCATAAGCTCGGTGTCCAGGGAAACTTCGCGGATGCACAGCACCTTGCCGAAAAGCCACTGGCGCGGGCAGGTGTAAAATGAACCCAGATCCGTCTGCGTCACTTTCCAGTCCCCGGCATGTTCCTCCGACAATGCATAGGCAGCCCGGTTGCGCGACTGCTTCAGCAGGGACTCTACCCTGCCCCGCAGGCATTCCTGTGCACGCGCGCTGCCGCCCGTACCGGCACCCGCACACGGAGCGGTTTTCCGCTTCCATGCAAAGAAGGAACGCTGCATGGCCGGGGAAAAGCGCCGCCCCTCGCCCGCATGGAGCGCAAGCATGTCCGTCGTTTCGTTCCGTATAAAATCACCGGCATCCAAATCAGCGTAGCCTTCCGCCTGTTCGTCGGACTCCTGCCCAGCGGGCACCTGTACAGCCAGCGCCGTATGTGCAATGGCAAATCCCTGGAACGAATTTTCCGCAAAGGAAAACTGCACTTCCCCTTCCGGCGCATCCTTTGCGTACAGCGCGATGAACGCCTTGGACACATTGCTGTCAAGCGCATCCGTGCCATCGTCCGCAAGGAGCATCCGGCGCTTCTGCGTATTCAGGAAAGAAAGGCGCTTGTATTCGATGTCCAGATTGCGCTGGGAAGCATCGATGACAAAATGATACGGGAACTGCGCCGCCGCCGCAAGCTTGTACGGAAACACGGACACGCCGTCCACGCTTTCCTGCTGCTTGTAGATTTTTCCTTCCAGCTCGGAAAGGAAGAAGCTGAAGAGCGGCCCGGCAGACAGCCCCAGCGGTTTGATATATGTTTCTTCTATTTCTATAAGGTCATCAAGTTCCGCAATGCAGCGGCCCAGAATGCGGTCTGCGCCGCCCGTAAATGCCCCTGCATCAAGGTAGCGCTCCCTGAACATCATCCACGCCGTGCGGATGCCTGCAAAAGACTGCGCCCGGCAGATTTCCGACACGTCTTTCCGGAACATCCGGTAGAAGGACAGCGTATCCCAGTCCGAAGCCGCAGAAAGACTTTCTTCCCAGGAATCAACCAGCCGGCCGCCTTCTTGGTAGGAGCACAGGCAGCGGTACTCGTTCCCGCGCCGGACAAGCGTTTCTTTTTTCTCCACGTACTCCGGCTTCCAGGGAACGTATTCGTTCTGCAGCAGTGCACGCACGCTGTCATAGGAAAAATCTTCTGCGCAGCAGGAGCTCATCTGGCTGAACAGCAGCCCCGCTGAATTCTGCGTGAGCGGAGCACCGGCACGCAGGCTGCACGGCACACAATACGCCGCGAATTCCCTGCGGATATACGGGGCATAGGTTTCAATATCCGGCACACTGAGCGCAATGTCCGTCCACGGAACGCCTTTTTTTTCATGCAGCTCACGCAGGTGCAGGATAAGCCGCCGCAGTTCCTTGCGTGAATCAGAGAATTTATAGACGGACGGTTTGGGCAAATCTTCTTCCGGCAGCCGCACGGCGATTACGTTCTGAGCCTGCGCAAAAATCACTTCGTAGTCGGCAAAATCTTCCAGCAGCTCCGGGTAAAAAATAACAACGTCCCTGTCATTGCCTGTAAAGGAAGGCCGCTCCCATGCAGGCTCAAAAAAAGCATGGTCGTCAAGGAATGCCTTGTAGGATTCATAGAGATGCAGGTAATCGGCGTCCTCGGCATCGCGGGGAGCTGCAGCACCGGTACCAGCGGCAGCAGTGTATTTTTCGTGCCACAGGGCAAGCGACGGCAGTATTTTCGCAAGCCAATCCGTGAATGCGTAGGAAAGCGGAGAATCCTGCTCGTCCCGCGGAATTATCTTTGCAAAAATCTGCCCCTGCGTGTTGTTCCGGTGGATAAGGTCGCGCACAAAAAGCTTTCGCAGCAGAGAGGGAATCGCCGTCCTGTCGGGCAGCCGGGCATCAAGAAAGCTTCCCTTAAAGCGGTCCCAGGCGGTAAAAGATTCAAGCGCAAGCGCCTGCACACCCGATTCTTCCGGATGGCGGACAAGCCATGCCACCCACGAGTCAAGCGCCACATTCGACGGAAACACAAAAAGCGGGGCTTTTTCTTTCCGGGTAAGCCCTTCCTTCAGGATGCGCTTCATCTCTGACGGCGCACAGCGTTCAATCCGCATAGGTTCCTCCTCCCGCTCCCTGCCGCAGGGCGGGCATTCCAAAAGCAAAGCTCCCGGAACCAGCCCAGTATAGCACAGGCCAGACGGACATTCCATCCCCTTGCAGCGCGGAGGCTGGGGTACGAGGGCAGCTCCGGGAGGAATGCAGCGGCGGCTGGAGATGCAGGCTGCCGTGCGCCGTTATGCAGCTTTTCCTCACTCTATATTCTGCCACGATTAAAATTTATCGTTTTTCGATATATTTGTATTGACTTTCACAAAGTGGTGCTCTATACTTTCAGGCAGGAGGTTCAGGAATGAAAAAATACGGCATCCTGCTGAAGGCAATTGCCATCGTGCTCGCACTGATGGGGGCGGCATTCTTTACGGCGTTTTCACTGTACGCGCACACGTACCGCACGCACGTGGCGGAACTCATAAACAGCGCGCTTCCCTTCCACGTGCTCATCGTCATCTGCTGCTATGCAGAACTCGTGCTGTTCTGGGGCATCGCAGACCAGATCGGCAGGGACAATTCGTTTTCTCCGGAGAACCGGCGCTCCTTCCGCATCATGGCGATTATCGGCGGAATCTTTGCGGCGGATTTTTTCGCCATGCTCATCTTCTTTGCAGCCAGGGGCAGGCTCATCGTCATCCGGGCAATCTACCTTACCTGCATGGGGCTGCTCAGCCTTATCTTTACTGCCCTCTGCGAAACGCTTTCGCGGCTCATCCACCATGCATGGCTCGTCAAGAACGAGAACGACCTGACCATCTAGGAGGAACGCATGGCAATTATCGTGAACCTGGACGTCATGCTTGCCCGCCGCAAGATGAAAGTCGGGGAACTTGCAGAAAAAGTGGGCATCACGCTCGCAAACATTTCTATCCTGAAGAACGGCAAGGCAAAGGCAATCCGCATGGAAACGCTGGACAAAATATGCGCGGCGCTCGACTGCCAGCCGGGTGATATTCTGGAATACACAGCGGAATCCCCCGCAGAAACAGAGGAGCCGGCGGCCCAGCCGAAGGAGACTGAATGATGGAAACGACAAAAAACGAACAGGAAGCGATGCATACGCTCTGGGACAGCACGCCGGACATGACAAGCTCGTGGTCCGCAAAGGAAAGCGAAGAAGCAAAGGCGGAACGGGCCGCAGTCTGCAAAAAACTTGCACCGCCGTCGCTGGCATTCGGACTGGCATGCACATGTCTTCTATATAATAACACTGCGTCCGTGGCAGTGCCGCTCTTTGTACTTGCGGCGGCGGCATACATGCTCAGCATGATGCGGCAGGCAGGCATTGCGCACACCAAGCGCGGCACCAGGTTCTGCCTGGCGGTCATGCTGCTGCTGGGCGTGTCGGACAGCCTTACAGACAACGCCTGCATCATTGCATGCAACAACTGCGGCATAGTCCTTGTGCTGCTGACCGCCCTGCTGCACAACTACTGCGACGACAGCCGCTGGGCACCCGGCACCTGGTTTACGGCAATGCTCCGCTGCGCAGCGGAAAGCACCTGCTGCCTGAACGATGCGGCCCGCGACACGCTCTGCTGGGGCCGGGCATCGTCCTCAAAGAACCGCCAGCTGCTTTACGCGCTTGCAGGTGCGGCGGCATCGGCTCCTTTGCTTGCGGTTGTCATTGCGCTGCTGTGTTCTGCGGACGGGCGCTATGCAGCGCAGCTGGGATGGCTGGCAGACCGTCTGGATGCGGGAGCGGTAAAACCGATTCTTTTCTTTGCGGCAAGCGCCCTCTGCGCGTACTGCAGCACACGATTCCTCTGGAAACGCAGCATTGTTTATGTCGTAAAGGAAAGCAGAAAACTGCCCTCCGCCTCGGTGTTTACCGCACTCACGCTGTTCTGCACCGTCTACGTAAGCTTTGCCTGCAGCCAGTTCACCGGGGACGCAGGCAGCACGGTGCATCATGCGGCCTGTGCACGGGAAGGCTTTTTCCAGCTGCTGGCGGTCAGCGCCATAAACGTCATCGTGGTACAGGCAATGCTGCGGCACGCAAAGGACGGCGCCGCACTCCGGGTACTGCTGGGCGTGTTCTGCGCCTGCACCTACCTGATGGCAGCGTCCGCCGCCCTGCGGATGCTCCGCTACATCAGCTATTACGGCGCCCTCACGTTCCTGCGCGTACTGGTGCTGTGGACGCTCGCCGTACTGGTACTGCTGCTGACCGGGCAGCTTGTGCAGGTGTTCCGCCGGGACTTTCCGCTCTTCCGCTACGGCTTTACCGTGGTGTGCCTGTGCTACCTTGCAATTTCGTTTGCGCGGCCGGACTACTGGATTGCCTCGTACAACCTTTCGCACCTGGCACAGGGAACGGAAAGCCCCCTGCAGGCTGCCGCAGACCTGGAACAGCTGGCACGCGATACCTCCTGCGACGCAGCACCCGCATTCAGCCGCTACGGCTACCTTGCCGTGCAGGATTCCCGGCAGGACTTCAACTACGGAAAGCTGCTCTCCAAAAAGCTGGAAGGCAAAGCGCTTACGCCGCGCACCTGGAATTTTTCCCGCGCACAGGCCCGTTCACTGATGGATGCCGCCCCCGGCCAAGTCCATTGAAACATGTAGCACATTCCGCTATAATGGAGGCACAAATTTTCATATCAGACGAGGACAACAATGGCATACTTTTATGAAGAACCATCCCACACTTTTGGCGAGTATCTCCTGATTCCGGGATATACCTCTGCGGACTGCATCCCGGCGAATGTTTCCCTGAAGACGCCGCTCGTCCGGTATAACAAGAAAGCCGGGGAGGAATCCTCCCTGTACATGAACATCCCCATGGTGAGCGCCGTCATGCAGTCAGTGTCTGACGACAAAATGGCAATCGCGCTCGCACAGGAAGGCGGCATCAGCTTCATCTACGGTTCCCAGACCATAGAAGACCAGGCTGCGATGGTTGCCCGCGTAAAGGCCTACAAGGCAGGCTTTGTCACTTCCGATTCGAACATCCGCCCCGACCAGACGCTGGAAGAAGTCGTAGAACTCATCAAGAAGACCGGCCACAGCACCATTGCCGTAACCGCCGACGGTTCCTCACACGGCAAGCTTGAAGGCATCATCACCGAGCGCGACTTCCGCATCGACCACGTGCCGGCACATTCCAAGGTGAGCGAATACATGACACCCTTCAAGGATTTGATTACCGGGGAAGACGGCATTTCCCTGAGCGACGCAAACGACCTTATCTGGAAGCACAAGGTGAACCAGCTGCCTGTCATCGACAAGAGCGGCAACCTTGTTTCCCTCGTGTTCCGCAAGGATTTTGACTCCGCCGCCGTACATCCCAACGAACTGCATGATGCCAAGCACCGCTACATCGTGGGCGCAGGCATAAATACCCGCGACTACATGGAACGCGTTCCCAAGCTGCTGGAAGCGGGCGTTGACGTGCTCTGCCTTGATTCTTCCGAAGGATACAGCGAATGGCAGGCACGCGCACTGCACGACATCCACGAAAAATTCGGCAAGGACGTAAAGGTCGGCGCCGGAAACGTTGTTGACCGCGAAGGTTTTATGTTCCTTGCCGAGCACGGCGCTGACTTCGTAAAAGTCGGCATCGGCGGCGGTTCCATCTGCATTACGCGCGAGCAGAAAGGCATCGGGCGCGGGCAGGCAACCGCAACCATTGAAGTGGCGCGGGCGCGCGACGAATACTATGCAAAGACCGGCATCTACGTGCCTGTCTGCTCTGACGGCGGCATCGTGCACGACTACCACATTACGCTCGCACTTGCAATGGGCGCTGATTTCGTCATGCTGGGCCGCTACTTCGCCCGCTTTGACGAAAGCCCCACAAACAAGCTCATCATCAACGGCAACTATGTCAAGGAATACTGGGGCGAAGGCTCCAACCGCGCCCGCAACTGGCAGCGCTACGATTTGGGCGGCAACAAGGGCATGGCATTCGAGGAAGGCGTAGACAGCTACGTTCCCTACGCAGGCCACCTGCATGACGGTGTAGCGCTCACCATCAGCAAAGTCGTACACACCATGTGCAACTGCGGCGCGCTTTCCATCGCAGAACTGCAGCAGAAGGCAAAGCTTACACTGGTGTCCGCAGTGACGGTGCAGGAAAGCGGTGCACACGACGTAACAGTAAAGAACACGTCAATCAGGGCTGAGTAAGCCGCAGCCATGCCGCCGGGGAATGCTGCGTTGCAGGTTCCCCTGCGTGCAGCATTGCAGAGAAATCAGGATTGTCCGGAAGCTTGTGTTTCCGGGAATGCCGATTGTCGCGGCGCCCAAGCCGCTACGGAGGATGATATGAAAGTCGTAATTATCGGTGCCCAGTGGGGCGATGAAGGTAAGGGAAAAATCGTTGACTACCTTGCAGAACACGCAAAATACGTTGTCCGCTATGCAGGCGGTCCCAACGCAGGTCACACCATTGTCGTGGACGGCAAGCAGTTCGCGCTCCATCAGGTACCGAGCGGAATCCTGTACCCGGAAAAGAAAGTTTACCTTGGTGCAGGCATGGTCATTGACCCGGAAGCCCTTATGCAGGAGCTTCAGATGCTCAAGGATCAGGGCATCAACTGGGAAGGCAGGGTCTTTATTTCCGACCGCGCACATATCATCCTGCCGCGTTACCGCAGGATGGACAAAGAACGCGATGCTGCCCGCAAGCGCCCCATCGGTACCACGGGCCGCGGCATCGGCATTGCATACAGCGAAAAAGCCCAGCGTGACGGCGTCCGCCTTGCCGACCTTGACTGGAAGGAAAAAATGGCGGAATTCGACGGCGAAGACCTTGAGTACATCAACAAGTACAAGGAGCAGCTGCTGTCTATGCGCGTTGACCTGACCGCAGAGATGTGGAACTGCCGCAAGGATGACATCCTCTTTGAAGGCGCACAGGGTGCAATGCTGGACATCGATTCCGGCACTTACCCCTACGTGTCTTCCGGAGCATCCTGCGCTGCAGGTGCTGCTACCGGCTGCGGCATTGGTCCCCACGACCTCGACAAAATCCTCGGTGTTTTCAAGGCCTATGAAACCCGCGTCGGCAACGGCCCCATGCCCACCGAATTCAACAACGAAAGCGAAGGCGAGCTGTGCGACTACGTGCGCAAGACCGGCCGCGAATTCGGCGTGACCACTGGACGCGCCCGCCGCTGCGGCTACCTTGACCTTGTGGCACTGCGCTATGCCTGCCGCGTGAACAGCCTTGACGGCCTGGTGCTCACTCACCTTGACATCTACGATGCAATGGACGAAATCGAAGCATGCATCGCCTACGACATAAACGGCAAGATTGTGACGGACTTCCCCGCCAACGTTGACCAGATGAACGCAGCAAAGCCTGTGCTCCAGAAGTTCAAGGGCTGGAAGACATCACTCAAGGAATGCAAGTCATACGACACGCTGCCCAAGAACGCCCGCGAATACGTGGAGTTCATCGAGGACTTCACAAATACGCCGGTAGACATTATCTCCGTCGGCTACGAGCGCGATGAAACCTTTGTGCGCAAGGATCCGTGGAAAAAGTAAGCGCTGTCCGTCCCGCCGCACCACGGCGGGATTTTTTTACCAGGAGGACTGTATGAAAAAAAAACATCTTGTACCGGCTCTATGCGGCATTGTCCTTTCGGCTGCGGCACTGGCGGCAGTCTGTGTAAGCTGCACCGCAAGTCAGCGGCGTGAAATAAAAAGCACGGTAAGCGACTACACCGGCGGACTTAATCGCCGCGCAACGCTCTATTCAAGCACCGGCGAAGTCATTAAAGTTTACGAAGGGAAAATAGACATCACGTCCAGTTCGGAAAACGGCGCAGTCTTCTTTGACCTGAACGGCAAGCGCATCTGGATAAAGGGCGGCATACTCGTCGTAGAAGAGCTGTAAAAACAAAAAACGGCACGGAGTTCCGTGCCGTTTTTGTTTCTGATTTATACAGCCAGCCTACAGGTTCGTATAGCCCATCAGGAAGCGGTCGATTTCGCGGGCACATTCCCGCCCTTCCGCAATCGCCCATACAACTAGTGACTGACCACGGTGCATGTCACCGGCAGTAAAAATCTTTTCTACACCCGTCCGGTATGCCCCGGCGGCAGTCTCCACGGTTCCGCGCTGGCCCAGCGGCACTCCAAAGGAATCCGCAGTATACGGCTCACAGCCGATAAAACCTGCGGCAATCAGAATCATGTCACAGGGCAGCTCCTGCTCGCTGCCGGGAATTTCCACAAGCTGGCGTTTCCCGTCAATCACCTTGAATTCAACCTGCACCGTCTGCACACCGTTCACATAACCGTCCGCCACATGGATTTCCTTTATGGTCGTCTGGTAGATGCGGGGATCGTTCCCGAATGCCTCAATTGCTTCCTGCTGACCGTAATCAGTCTTGAGCACCTTCGGCCACTGCGGCCACGGATTATCTTCGCGGCGCTGTTCCGGCGGACGGGGCATCATCTCCAGCTGGGTCACGGATGCAGCTCCCAGGCGGATGCACGTACCGGTACAGTCATTGCCGGTGTCACCGCCGCCCACAATAATCACATGCTTTCCTTCCGGGTTGAAGAACGCGCCGTCCTTCAGGCCGGAAACAAGCAGACTCTTGGTAACAGATTTCAGGAAATCCACCGCGAAGAAAACTCCCTGCGCATCGCTGCCGGGAACAGAAAGCGGACGGGCCTTCTTTGCTCCGCAGCACAGGGCAACGGCATCGTTTGCAGAAAGAATGTCCTGCGCATCCACGGTACCGCCAACGTCGGCATTATACTCAAAGCGGACGCCTTCAGCTTCCATCAGCCGCACGCGCCGTTCTATCACGGATTTGTCGAGTTTCATGTTGGGAATGCCGTACATCAGCAGCCCGCCGGCGCGGTCATCCCGCTCATACACCGTCACGGAATGTCCCCGCCGGTTAAGCATGTCCGCCACAGCAAGTCCGGAAGGCCCGGAACCGATGACCGCAACCTTCTTTCCCGTGCGCACGGCAGGAATCCGCGGTTTGACAAAGCCTTCTGCAAAAGCTTTCTCGATGATAAAAAGTTCATTGTCGTGCACCGTCACCGGCTGGAATGAATCAGGTCCGCCGGAAGAAGTGCGTTCGCTGCCAAGGTTGCATGCCTTTTCGCACAGAGCGGGGCAGACACGTCCCGTAAACTCAGGAAAACTGCTTGTCGAAAGCAAGCGGCGCGCCGCCATCTCAAACTGCCCTTCTGCAAGCGCATCATTCCACTCAGGAATAAGGTTGTGCAGGGGACAGCCCGTCACCATGCCCGCAAGCCGTATCGCTGACTGGCACATCGGCACACCGCAGTTCATGCAGCGTGCCGCCTGCCGCAGCCGGGCATCCTCATCCAGAACCCCATGGAATTCCTTGAAATTCAGCCGCCGTTCCTTCGGAGGAACCCAGGGATTCTCCTCCCGTGCATACGCCAGAAAACCTGCAGCCCTGTCCTTCATAACAGTCTTTGCATTCATCATAGCCCCCTTACATGCTGCCGGCATAAAAAAAAGACGTCTAGTCGGACGCATTGCACAGTGAATGCGCCTGACCAGACGTCTTTGTCGGCACCTGTAGTATATACGAAAGCGGACTGCTTGTGCAAGCCCCTGCAGGTAATCATATAAAATCCAAGCTGAAGATGAGGAAAGAAACCGGGAGCAGATGAGTTCATAGAAAAAGTAGTTGAAGAAAGAAAATTATCAATAAAAAAATACTTCACACCTTTTACCAAAGAACTCCCTTACGAAGATCAATTGAATTCTCTCACTCATTTATACAAATCAAATGAAATTACAGAAGAAGAGTTAAAAGAATACAAAAAAGAACTGGATAAAACATTTGCATCACAAAATGCTTCACAAATCGGATTCGCAAGGTAGCATTAAAATGCAGCAAGCCATGCATGCTGATTAAATAAATTGACAATAGCCATTACTATCATATGCAAGCCCTCGCTGTTACGTGCGTACTTGCATGTAACCCCGCCGCAGATTAAAAGAAAGCCCCCCAGCAGTCCGTAAGGGGAAAGACCACCAGGAGGCCGAGAAAACAACATGTGTCAGCCCCAAGGCCGGCGGGCAGACAAGGCCCGCAGCATCAGGAACTGACGAAAGCATCATGCCGTGATTTTCTTGAAAGCTTCAAGCACGGCTTCGTCATGCTGGAGCCCGCGCTCCTCTGCATGGCTTATCTCCGTGAGCATGCGCTGGTAATCGTTCGGGACGATTTTCTTGAAGTGCGGCAGGTACGAAGCGAAGTCTGCAAGAATCCGTTTTCCCAGCGGGCTGTCCGTTTCCTTTACGTGGCGCTCAATAAGGTCACGAAGGATATCTTCATCATGACGGTCGGAAAGCTCGCACATGGTAACCAGCTGCTTGTTCAGGCGCTGGTACAGCGTGTGCTCCACATCAAGCACGTAGGCTATGCCGCCGCTCATACCCGCTGCAAGGTTGCGCCCTGTGGGACCAAGGATGGCGGCCACACCGCCGGTCATGTATTCAAGTCCGTGGTCGCCGCAGCCTTCAACAACTGCGGTGGCGCCGCTGTTCCGCACGCAGAAGCGTTCGCCGGCAATACCGTTAATAAACGCTTCGCCGCTCGTAGCACCGTAGAGCGCCACATTGCCGATGATAATATTTTCTTCGGCCTTGTATGCAGCGTCCTTCGGCGGCCGCACCACAATTTTTCCGCCGGACAGTCCCTTGCCAAGGTAGTCATTTGCATCGCCTTCCAGCCGCAGCGTAAGGCCGCGGGGAATAAATGCACCAAAGCTCTGGCCGCCGCCGCCCGTACAGTTCACGGTAAAGGTGTCGTCCTTGAGCGTACTGCCAAAGCGGCTCTGTATCTCTGAGCCAAGGATGGTACCGACCGTACGGTTCGTTGACGACACGCAGATGTCTACCGCGCCGCCCTTTCCCTTGGGGAAATATTTTTCCATCTTCTTCAGCAGCACGCCTTCGTCAACCGTGCCGCAAAGCTTAAAGTCGTACACGTCTTCCGGTACAAAATGAGACTTGTCTTCGGCAGACGGATGCCAGCCGATGATGCCGCTCATGTCTATCAGGTGGGCGCGGGTTGCAGGCGGCTCTTCCTTGAGGGAAAGCAAATCTGTCCGGCCGACCATTTCCGCAATGCTGCGCACACCAAGGCGTGCCATGTGTTCGCGCAAATCCTGCGCAATAAAGCGCATGAAATTTTCTACGTATTCAGGCTTGCCGGGGAAGCGGGCGCGCAGTGCTTCGTTCTGCGTAGCAACGCCAAAGGGACAGGTGTCCTTCTGGCACACACGCATCATGCGGCAGCCCATACTGACGAGCGGGGCGGTTGCAAAACCGAATTCCTCGGCGCCCAAAAGACATGCAATTGCAACATCACGGCCGCTCATCAGCTTGCCGTCCGTTTCTATGACAACGCGGCTGCGGAGTCCGTTCTGGATAAGCGTCTGATGCGTCTCTGCCAGGCCAAGCTCCCACGGAAGCCCCGCGTGATGGATTGAGCTGATAGGCGCCGCACCGGTACCGCCGTCATGCCCGCTTATCAGAATAACCTGCGCGCCTGCCTTTGCAACACCGGCCGCAATCGTTCCGACTCCGGCTTCGCTCACCAGCTTTACCGAAATCCGTGCCTTGCGGTTCGCATTCTTCAAATCATAGATGAGCTGAGCAAGATCTTCTATTGAATAGATATCGTGATGCGGCGGCGGCGAAATAAGTGCCACGCCGGGAGTTGCATAACGTGTTTTCGCAATCCACGGATACACTTTCTTGCCGGGCAGGTGTCCGCCTTCACCCGGTTTTGCGCCCTGCGCCATCTTTATCTGGATTTCCTTTGCAGAAAGCAGATATTCCTCTGTTACGCCAAAGCGGCCGGATGCAACCTGTTTAATGGCGCTGTTGTATTCCGTACCAAGGCGCTCAGGTTTTTCGCCGCCTTCACCGGAATTGGACTTTCCGTGCAGGCGGTTCATCGCAACCGCCATGCATTTGTGGGCTTCCTCGCTGATGGAACCGTAGCTCATGGCGCCCGTCTTAAAATGCTGCACAATATCTTCAACGCTTTCCACTTCGTCAATGGGAACCGCATTGCTTTCATCATAATTCAGCTTAAGAAGCGCGCGCAGTGTATGCGGACGGTCGTCAGCATCCACCATGGCGGTGTATTCCTTAAAGCGCGCGTAATCCCCGTGCTGCGTTGCTTCCTGCAGTGCAGTGATAGTCTCCGGATTATACAGGTGGTCTTCACAACCCGGCCCGCGCCGGAACTTATGCTCGCCCACGCTGTCCAGCGCAGTGTCCACCGTAAGCCCCAGCGGGTCAAAGGCGCGGTTGTGGTGCCAGGCAACATCTTCCTCAATTTCTTTCAGTCCGATGCCGCCGATGCGGCTCACCGTATTGGTAAAGTACTGCTCCGTCACTTCGCGGCTTATGCCCACTGCCTCGAAAATCTGCGCAGACTGGTAAGACTGAATCGTGCTGATGCCCATCTTTGCTGCAATCTTTACGATGCCGCCGAGCAGCGCAGAATTGTAATCGTCAATGGCAGTGTGATAGTCTTTGTCCAGAATCTTCTTGTCGATGAGTTCTGCAATGCATTCATGGGCAAGGTAGGGATTCACTGCGCGCGCGCCGTAGCCCAGCACCATTGCTGCCTGATGCACATCACGAACTTCGGCACTTTCAAGGATAATGGAAATTGCCGTGCGTTTCTTTGTACGGATAAGATACTGCTCCACCGCACTCACAGCCAGCAGGGACGGTATTGCCACATGGTTTTCGTCCACGCCGCGGTCGCTCAGTATGATGATGTTGGAGCCCGCATGGTATTCGCGGTCAATGCTTACAAAGAGCTCGTCCAGCGCCGCCTTGAGCGACGTATTGGAATAGTAGAGCAGCGACACAGTTGCAGCACGCACTCCGGGCCGGTTCATGTTCTTTATCTTGAGCACATCCACACCGGTCAGGATGGGATGATTGATTTCCAGCACCGCACAGCTTTTGCTCTGCGGCTGCAGCATGTTGCCGTCGCTGCCAAGGTATACCGTGGTGTCCGTCACAATTTTTTCACGGAGGGAATCAATCGGCGGATTTGTCACCTGTGCAAAGAGCTGCTTGAAATATGAATAGAGCGGCGGATGGCGTTCGCTCAGCACGGCAAGCGGTGTGTCCACGCCCATGCTGGCCGTCGGCTCGATGCCGTTCTTTGCCATGGGAAGAATCATCTCGTGCACATCTTCATACGTCCAGCCGAAGGCCTTGTAGAGCACATCGCGCTCTTCCTGCGAAGCAACGGGAATCTTCTTGTTCGGAATGGGAAGCTCCTTCAGGCGGAGCAGGTTCTGGTCAAGCCATTCGCCGTACGGATACAGGTGTGCAAAGTGTTCCTTGCATTCATCATCACTGATAATCCGCTTGTTCACAGTGTCTACCAGCAGAATCCGGCCCGGCATCAGGCGGCTCTTCTTTTCGATATTGTCTTCCGGAATATCCAGTACGCCAACTTCCGAAGAAAGGATAAGCATGCCGTCTTTTGTCGTATAATAGCGGCTGGGGCGCAGGCCGTTTCTGTCCAGCGTTGCGCCCACCATGTCGCCGTCACTGAAGATTATGGCAGCAGGTCCGTCCCAGGGTTCCATCATTGTTGCCCAGTAATGATAGAAGTCCTTCTTTTCCTGAGACATGCTGCTGTCGTTGCGCCACGGCTCCGGAATACAGACCATCACTGCAAGCGGCAGCGGCATACCGTTCATCACAAGGAATTCCAGCGTGTTGTCCAGTATGGCAGAATCCGAACCGTTCATACCCACGGCCGGGAACACCTTGCGGATGTCTTCCTCTGAAAGACAGGGAGAAGAAAGCGTTTCCTCCCGCGCAATCATGCGGTCGGCATTGCCGCGGATAGTATTTATTTCGCCGTTATGCGCAATAAAACGGTTGGGGTGCGCGCGCTCCCAGCTTGGCTGCGTGTTGGTACTGAAGCGGGAGTGCACAATGGCAAGTGCGCTCGTATATGCAGGAGACTGCAAGTCCCCGTAGAATTCACGCAGCTGATTCACAAGGAACATGCCCTTGTATACAATCGTGCGGGAACTTAATGACGCCACATAGGTTGCCAGCTGAGAATGCTCAAACTGCCGCCGCAGCACATACAGGCGGCGGTCAAAATCTACACCCTTTGCCACGTCGGCAGGGCGCGCAATAAAACACTGCATGATAACCGGCATGCAGTCACGTGCACGGGTACCCAGTACTTCGGGATGCACCGGCACAACACGCCAGCCAAGGAAAGGCAGTCCTTCTTTCTTTGCAAGGAATTCTATCATCTTCTGCGCCTGTGCACGGATGTAGGAATCCTGAGGGAAGAAGAACATGCCGATTCCGTAATCACGGGCACTGCCCAGCGTTATGCCGATTTCAGCTGCCGCAGATTTGAAGAAGTCATGGGAAATCTGCAGCAGTATTCCGACGCCATCGCCAGTTTCGCCGGTGGCATCCTTACCTGCACGATGCTCCAGCTTTTCAACGATAGACAGGGCATTGTCCACGATTTTCCGTTCTGCGGAACCGTCAATGTTGACTACAAGTCCTATACCGCAGGCATCATGCTCAAATTCAGGCCGGTACAGCGTATTCTCTGCTGTCTGCTGATTTGGCTGCTGCAAAGCCCCGTTCCCAATAGTTTCCTCTTGCATAGAAATAACCCCCTTACTTGTTATTAAGCAATGCGGATGCAAATAAAAAAAGACGCCCGGTCGCATGGTCTGCTGCAAAGCAAACCATGTAACCGGACGTCTTTGTCGGTACCCTCAGTATACACGAAAAATGTAAATTTATGCAAGGGGGACACGTTCACAAAACACAGGAGGCAGCACGAATCCCCGGCGGCTGCCTCCCGCGCTCATGTACTACTTTCCAGCCACTGACACATCCCGCAGCCATGATCCTCATCCGGGCGTGTAAAAAAGCCGAATTTCTTGTAAAATTCTTCCTTGCCCTTTGCCGCCATCAGGCTTACCATAAGCCTGCGGCCGGGCTTGAGCGTACTCCTGATAAAGTCCATTGCAGTGTTCATCAGCGCACGGCCCAGGCCCTGCCCCTGGTATTCCGGCCGCACAATTACATCTGCAATATAAACAACATAACCGTGATCCCAAAGCACGCGCACAAGGGCAATTACTTTTCCGTCCTTGCAGAAACAGCGCAGATATGTTGTGTGCGCAATTCCCTCTGCAGCCTGTTCCAGCGGAAATTCACTCCATCCGACAAGCCTGCGCAGCTCCATGTATTCCTCTGCGCTTATGTGGTCTGTAATTTCATATTCCATAATCAGTTCTCCTGCGGGCAGAATAATTCCACCTGCTCTCCAAGCGGTCCATAGAAAAATGCCATCCTGGCATGAAACTCAGGACTGCTTGGAATCACAATATCCTTTGGTTTTATAAAAACATCGTAGCCTGCAGCTTCAACTTTTGCCGCAAGCTCATCAACATGTTTTGTCGTAAGTGCAAAATGACGCACCGCACCAAGCGCACGGATTCCTTCCCCGTTACAAAAAATCTCAAGCCGGGCAGGCGAAGCGCCTCCGTTTTCTGCGCCCCCGCCGGAGGCAAGCATAACGCCTTCCGCCCAGCGGCGTTCTTCCGTAAAGCCAAGAACTTCTTTATAAAAGCTCACGGTCTTCTCAAAAAGAAGCGCATCATTGCACTTCATCGAAACATGGTGAAGTCCTGAAATCACAGCAGCCTCCTTCTGCACTGCAGGTCTTAGTGTTCCTTTCCAAAGAGCTTCAGGTTCAGGGAAGTCAGTCCCGTAAAGTTATTCCATTCATGCTTTGAGAGGAACGTAATTCCGCTGGAAAGCCCCACATGCCACATCATATGACGGAACTGTGCCAGAATCAGTTCAAGCCTTGAATATTCACAGTCCTTCGGCTTTTCCAGCAGTTCCGCAACCGTAAGATTGTCCAAATACGAATTGATTTTCTCCTTCACATATGCAAGATAATCCAGAAGCTGCTGCCGTGAAATCACCGTTGTACTATCCTTTATGTACCCCTTGCGCTCCGGATCAATCAGGCTCAGGTGTTCCGGAATGCCAAAAAGTTTTTCTCCCTCGTAAACATAGTCACAGGGATTGATGAAAAACCGGTCAATCGAATGAAGATTGTGGAATATATAGCGGGAATTATTTTCATGGTCAAACACGGCTTCCAAATCAGCCGTGACAATCTGATCGTAAATATTGATGAAATTAATTTCCTGCTGTCTCTTTATCTGACTGATGATCTCTTCCATAAATTTGCTCCTTGCACATAGTATGCATAAATAGTTAAAGCTGATTCAGCTGTCTAGTTCAAGTCAAGCACCATGAACACGTCGGCTTTGTCATTGTCATTATAGCGCGAGGTTTCTTTGAACCCGAGCGAATGATACAGACGAAGCGCCCGCTCATACTGCTTCATTGAATCCAGATACATCCGTGTAAAGCCACGCGTACGCGCAAAATCGATTGCCGAAACAGCAAGCCTGTAACCGAGCTTCTTTCCTTGATAATCTTTTAAAAGATACATAGTTTTCAGCTCGCAGTCTGTTCCGTTCAATCTGTGCAGCGCAACAGTCCCAATTATTTTTCCGCCGTCCTGCATGCAAAGAAACAGCTCAAAATTGCCGGGAATGTCACTGTAGATTTTGTGCCGCCCTTCAATCTCGAATTGTTTCCCGGATTCCTCAAAAGCCTGAGTCAAGAACGCGATAACGCTTTCCTTCATGCCCTCGGTGTAGCTTACGATTTCCTGCGGACACATCTGCCCGCGGAGCATAAAATCCGGGAATCCCATAATTCGCTCTCCCTGCAAAAAATCAACGCTTTTCTCTGTAAGCGTATCCAAAATTAAGCGGCGGTGCGGTAACGGACACATACACAAATTCACCGTCAGAATCATTCTGGAGTCCGTGAACGTCCTTGTCTGCAAAGCGGGCAACGTCCCCTGCTGTGAACGGTTTTTCACTGTCAGCAGCCAGAAGCAGCCTGCCTTTTCCTTTGAGTGCATACCAGATTTGTTCTGATGCATCGTGGGTGTGGCGCGGCTGGCAGGCGCCGGGTTCAAGATGAACTTCGGTAATCGTCACCCGCCCGCTTGTTGAATTTTCCGGATTCAAAAGCTGCCGCGAAACAACTCCCGGATTTACCAGCTCCCTGATGTCTTTTCCTTCAATAAATTCCATTTTACCCCCACTTTGCCGGAAGTGCAAGTTCCAGCAGTTTCTCTAACAATTCATAGTATACTTGATAAAATCGTGTAAGAAAATTATTATATTTACATAGTTTGATAACAATATTTCAGTCAAAATATTATTTTGTTATTATTTTGGGGAGCGAAGAAAGATGATCAACGAATACAAAGGCTTTATCATAAAACGGAAAGACGGATCGGAGGTTGTGAACTACGATGACGATTCTTTTCCTTCATATATCTTTGACGGATATCATCTTGCAGGCTGCACGTGGGAACGTGTTCCGCACTATCACGAAGACGTAGAAATCATTTCAATCAAAAGCGGAGAGATGGCATACATGGTTGAAGGAACAGTCGTCAACCTGAAAAAGGGCGACACACTGTTTGTCAATTCCGGGAACATCCATTATTCGCTTGCAACAAATGACCGTGTTGCGCGCTATGTCATTGCAATCATACATCCGAAAATTCTCTGTTCGTCCGCTGCCGTAGAAGAAAAGGCGGTAAAGCCAATCATCCAGGACAAGCGGGTGCCGTTTGTCCATTTCAAGGCAGGGGATTTTGACGCTCCTTTGATTCAGCAGCTGATTTTTGAAATGGAGCACGAAGCAAAGGGAAACGAGTTTTTGATTACAAAATATTTCTTTGAAATCTGGGATATGATTATGCACCGCTTTACCGATGCCTACCGCGTCCACATCCAGAGCATGGAAGAAGCCGGTGACCACAATGCAAAACTCAAAGCCATGATGCTTTACATCGACGAGCATTACAAAGAACGGATTACGCTCAAAGACATTGCGGCTTCCGGCGGAGTAAGCCAGAGCCTTTGCAACCAGATTTTCAACCGGCTTACCGAAAAATCACCGATTGAATACCTTATGCATTACAGAAGCAGAAAAGTTGCCGACCTATTGCAATCAAGCGACATGACCATGACAGAAATTGCAGAACTCACCGGCTTTTCCGGTGCAAGTTACATGGCAGAGATATTCAAAAAATATTTTAAACAGTCGCCGCGAGAATTCAGAAAATCGCAGAAGTAACACAGCGGCAGCCTTGCGTTATTCACCTGCAGTAAAAAACTCATCGCGGCAAATGCAATAGCACAGTTCCCCGACGGGTTCTTTCTGCTCACGCTTGAAGCGTTCTACAGAGTCTGTTCTGTGCATGCGTGATTTTTCAAGCACCCGCCCCGACTTTGCATTTGCAGCCCGGTGATAGGCTTCAAGCTTTTGAAAATCAGTGTAGCGGAATGTAAAATCAAGCAAAGCAAAAAGCGCTTCGCCCGCATAACCTTTGCCCCAGAAACGTTCGCCAATGCAGTACTCAATTTCTGCCGTAGCAGCATCTGAGTATACCCGGCAAAATGCAATCTGCCCGATGTTTTCACCGCTGGCTTTTTCTACAATAGCCCAGCGGTAAACATCCGGGTGCCGGTACGAGTCAATATACTTTTGCAAAAGCCCTTTAACCGCTTCAAGACTTGAGTAAACCGGCTCGCCGTATTCATGCTGGATGTTCGGATTTGCCGCCCAGTTCCTGAACATATCGGTACAATCACTTTCCTCAAAACGACGGCATAGCAGCCTTTCAGTTTCAAAACGCTTGGTTCCGACGTGCTTCATTTGCTTTCACCTTCGTTTTGAGTATATCACATCCAGCACTTTGGCACCAGAGCCGGAATTACACCGGTACCGGTTTCAGGCAGTTTTCCATCAGCTCATTTACTTCACTCAGAGAAACAAAATATGTCCGTTCCCCGCCGGGAACCTTCAGCTGCAGGATGAATTCATCCTTTGTGTCATGCAGGTGAATCTCTATTTCCTTCTCTGAATATTCCTTTCCGTTTATTCCTTTTATCAGTTCAGAAAGATTATTGTTATTCCGTACATAACCGTAGACCGTATCATATTCATCGTGAACGGTATTCCCGCTGATGTCGGAAAAGATAATTTTCTGTTTCTTGAATTTTACAATTTTAACAAGAATATCAGATCTTCCCGGCCTGAGTCCCAGCACTTCCTTATCAATGATTCTGAAAAGTTCTGCCGGAATGTACGACTTCAATTTCAAAAACTCAAATGCCTTTACCATATACAGCCTCCTGTTTTTGATTTTTATGCATCAATCTGATTACAGAAAGAATTAATGCGATGAATAATATCACGGTCGTTATCCTGAATACATACGACATGCCGTACAGGAATAACTCTCGGTTGTTCCCGTTCAAATTGGTTATCCGGTAGCCGCCCGCACACGAGCTCATCCCGGAGTACAGTCCCGAAGTTGCAATGACAACTCCGATATTCTGTCCGAAATTCCGCACCAGCGCATTCAGGCTGCCGCCGACACCGACTTTATTCAGCGGAACAGAAGACATAATCATCGAATTATTCGGCGACTGGAACATTCCGTTCCCTACGGACATTATCACAATAAAAAACATAAAGCTCAAAAGCGATGCATGCATACAGGCAAAAGAAATCAGGCACTGCCCCAGTCCAAGAAGGAACAGTCCGGCAACAGTTATTTTTTCTGCCCCAAGCTTATCGGAAATCATTCCGCTCAACGGTGCCACACAGACAAGAATAACGGGATACACGCTCATATACAGCCCGGACTCCCCCGCATTCATCGAAAGCGCATACTGGAAGTAGAACGGAATGATGATGTTATAGACCTGTATTGAAACGTAGGATGCGCTTGCACAAAGCAGGTTTACATCGAATTCACGATTCTGAAAAAGGCTCAGGTCAAGCACATGATACCTGCAGGTCAGCTGCCGGATGATAAACAGAACAAAGAAAACAAGTCCGGCAGGCATATAAAGTTTAGTGACAAAGCTTGCCCCGGAATCAGCACTTCCGTTCTGAAAGCCGTAAAAAATCAGCGAGACGCTCAGGACAAAAAGCAGCGAGCCGATACAGTCAATTCTTTCATTGGTAAAATGACGGTCAGAAGGAATCAGTATATGCTGAAAAATAAACAGGAGCAGCGCAACCGGCACCATAATCAAAAACAGCCAGTGCCAGTTAAGGTAATTCAGGATAAAGCCGCCCGCAGACGGTCCCGTTATATTTCCCAGGGCAACAAAGGCCGCATTCAAGCCCAGCGCCTTGCCCCGCTCCTGCGCGGGAAATATCCTTGTTATAATTCCATGGTTATTCGCCATTACTGCGCCGGTCCCAATGGCCTGAATGATTCTTGCAGCAATCAGGAACGAAAAAGTCCGCGAAATGCCGCACAGCAGGGAGCCTGCGGCAAAAACAATCAGCCCGGACTGAAGGATAAAGACGTTTCCAAAAATATCTCCAAGCCGGCCGAAGACCAGAATGGTAGAAGTGGTAACGATGAGAAACACAGTTATTACCCAGCTGATATGTATCGAGTCTATACCAAGTTCTGTCGTCATAACCGGCAGGGCATTTGCAACAATACTTGAATTCAGGGCGTTTATAAAAGCGCACATGACAAGCAGAAACAAGGTAATGTTTTTTCTGGTAAAAAAAGTGTTCCTCATCGTACCTTTCCTATAATGCTCAGAATGCGGCGGCAATTTCCTGACTTGTCGCAACCTTACCGAAGCGTTCCCTGATATTCCGGCAGGTCAGTTCGTGGCTTTCCGGAATAAATTCTGAACAGCAGTCCTCTGCCAGAATCAGGTTAAAATCAAGCATATAGCCGTCCCGTGCCGTAGATTCAACGCAGACGTTTGTGGCAACCCCGCAGACAATTATTGTCTCTGCCTTCAGGGTGTGGAGCACAGATTCAAGCCTTGTGTGGATGAACGCGCTGTATCTGTGCTTGTTCACAATAATGTCATTGTCCTGCGGAGAAACTTTGTAAAACTCGATTCCCCATGACCCCGGCCTGCATACTGCAGAAGATTTTCCTGCAGAACGGGCAGTCCATGATTCCGCATCAGTTTCGTCCGTATGAATCGTCTGAATGAAAATCACCGGCATGCCGTTCTTATGTGCCGTATCAAGAAGGAACTGGAGGTTTGGAATCATCTTATCAACTCCAGAAACATCGCTGCCCTTCTTTGCACAGGCGCCGTCCTTTGAGCAGTAGTCATTCTGGACATCAACAACGATTACCGCGCACTTTGTCTTTGTAAGCAAATCATGTAGTTCCATGCTTCCCCCTAAAGATATTTTACGACTTCCTCGCTTGACGCCACATTTCCAAAATAGGAACTGATATTCTTTACCGTCATCGCCTGTGCTTCCGGGAAGGATGCGTGGCTGCAGTCATCAAGAAGAATCAGGTTATAGTCAAGCATGTAACCGTCCCGTGCAGTAGACTCAACGCAGACATTTGTGGATACGCCGCAGACAAGAATCGTTTCCGCCTTCAGGGTATGCAGTACCGTTTCAAGCCGTGTATGAATAAACGCGCTGTACCTGTGCTTGTTCACGATGATATCGCCCGCGACAGGTTTTACACCGTAGAAATCATAGCCCCACGGTTCCCGGCAGATTTTTGTGGACTTACCGTTACCGCGTTCAAGCCATGCACTGCTGTCTGTCTCTGCAGTGTGGATAGTCTGTATAAAAATCACCGGAACTTTTTTTGCATGGGCACAGTCTATCACCTTCTGCATCGGGGCAAGGATTGCATCAATGCCGGAAACATCAGAACCGCGTTTTGCACATTCTCCTTCCGGGTGGCAGAAATCATTCTGCATATCAACAATTATCAGCGCTGCCTTTTTCTGGAGCATCTTCTCTACTGTCATATTTCTACCTCCTTTTGCTTCCTTACATTGCGTTGTTTACGAATTCCATGTCTACACACTTTTCATAGGTGTAGGCACCGGTATAAATTCCTGTTACGGCCATTACTTCCATATCAATATCCAATGCCTGCTTTGAGATAGAACCGTCCGGGCTCCACCAGGCATCTTCAAGGGCACGGTCCACGCAGGTAACCAGATCCTTTTCTGAATAGCTTGCGCCGAACTCGTCTTTTGCACATTTCAAAAGCCATTCGTAGTTTTCGCCCTTTGCTCCGGCAAGATATTCCTGTCTGGCAAGCTCGCACTTTTTCAGGGACTTAACTATTGCGCTTACAATGTTCTGGGCGATAGCCTTTCCTTCCTCGGTCTTCAATGCACCCCACGTTGTTGAAAGGACAGAATAGGCAAAGTCACCAAGATTATGGAATTTTATGAACGGTTCATACCAGGTTCCGTCAAGAACACCAGCTGCAAGCATCGGGTCTGCCGGGTTTGCCATCTGTGCACCGCCAGTTTCAACCGTTGCCTTTATTGCGGAAGCATCGGCAGTGTTCACCATGTAAAGTGTTCCGCTCATTCCGTTCCCGGAATAAGAGTATTCCGTCGGAGACACTTCCTTGAACCCAAGCTTTACAAGCATGTACCTGACAAGGACGTTCGGAGTTCCGCCATAGCGCCCGGCAGTGATTGTCACAGGTTTTCCATTATATAATTGAAGGAAATACTCTATGAGCTCAGTGTTATCCGGCGAAAGTTCAAGGCTTCCCTTGTAATCGGGGAGGACAGTTGCCGCCGTAATGTACACATTGGCCTTTGCCGCACAGTTTACGATACTTGTAAACTCAACGCCGCTTCCAACAGCCGCAGCTTCGTTTGAATCGATTGAACCGATGACCGCCCAGGAATCTCCAGAAATCACAGACTTTACATGTGCACCGCCGCCACCGGTAAGGTACGAAAGCTTTATCTTTGCATCTTTCAGGTATCCTTCATTCTGTGCTATATAAATTGGCAGATAGCCAAGGCTATGCTGAGGTTCAGATATGGTTACTGTATAGCTGCCGTCAGCAGCTTTTGCAACGCCGTTTATTTTTGCAGACTTGTCACCGCAACCGTTTAACAGGATTCCTGTTGCCAAAAGGACAATTCCGTTTAACAAAACACTTAACATTCTTTTCATAGCTTACTCCTTGTTTTGAAAAGTTCTTTTTATTGTGCGACGCACATTAATTTTTTCTAAGGACTGCCCAATGCTTATTCAGATAGACCTCAAAAGCCATTACCAGTCCATAAAGAATCATTGAAAGCCCCGCCATTATGAAGATTCCAACCCAAATCAAGTCGTTGTTCATAATTGAAGCAGCAAAGTTTATGATGTTGCCAAGACCTCTTCTTGCAGAGATGTATTCACCTACAAAGGCACCTGCGATTGACAGGGAAATATTCAGTCTAAGGCAGCTGGTGATTGCAGGCATCGAAGACGGAACAACAACCTTGCAGAAGACCTGCCACTTTGTGGCACCGAGCGAATACAAAAGCGTCTCCGTAGAACGGTCAATGCTTTTAACACCGGCAAAAACCGTGATTATACAGGTGACTACAGTCATCAGGAACGAAACCACAATCTTTGAATACAGCCCGATGCCGAACAAGACGATTACGATAGGTGCAAGCGACAGTTTCGGCAGCGCGTTCAGAATTACCAGATACGGCTCCGCAACATGGGCATACGTCTTTGACCACCAGAAGGACATGCCGATTACAGCTCCGACTACCGTTCCTGCAATAAAGCCCAGCAGAGCTTCAAAACCGGTCGTATAAATATCAATAATCAGAGCTTTCTCGGTGAAATACGTAACGGCGCATTTCCAGATTCTTGACGGAGAACTCCAGTAATACGTGTTCACCACACCGACTCGCGCAAGAATTTCCCACAATGCAACCAGAACAACTGCAACCCCAAGCCGGAGCAGAAGAATCCTGAACTTCTCCCGCTTTTCAATCTTTGCGTAATCAATTACAACCGCATCCTTTTCGTCAATTTCTTCAGGCGGAAGAATCACCTTGCTTTCATACTTTCCCATATACTTACTCCTCAACTTTTTCCGGCTGCCTGAGCACAGGAGAAGAAACTGCCAGCAAATCCAAAAGATGCTTCTTCAGGTTCTGGTAGTTTTCCGTCATCATGTCCGAAGTCTGCCTCGGCCTGTCCATGTTTACATCGATGATTTCCCTTACATAACCGGGTCTTGGCGAAAACACAAGAATCTGGTCAGCAAGATAAATTGCTTCATCGATGTCGTGCGTTACGAACAGAACCGTCTTTTTGAAATCCCTCCAGATTTGAAGAAGCCAGTTCTGCATTTTGATTCTTGTCTGTGCATCAAGTGCCCCAAACGGTTCATCAAGCAGAATGATGTCGCTGTCATAGAGGATTGTCCGTAACAGTGCCGCCCGCTGCCGCATGCCGCCGGAAAGCTCCCCCGGATAGTGCTTTTCAAACCCCTTCAGGCCGTATTTTGCCATCAGCGGCAAGGCCTTCTGGACAGCATCGTTTCTTGGAATGTGCTTTACTTCCATTCCAAGGATTATGTTGTCAAGAATAGTCCGCCACGGCAGCAGCATGTCTTTCTGGAGCATGTAACCGACCCGGCCTTTCTTTCCAAGGATGCTTTCCCCGCCAAGCAGGATATCGCCGGTTGAAGGCTGCAGAAGGCCCGCAATAATATTGAACAAAGTTGACTTTCCGCAGCCGCTTGGACCGATGAGGCACACGAATTTTCCGTCCTCAATCAGAAGGTCAGTTTTTCTTAACGCGGCAAAATTATTTCCGTCAGTCCGAAAGATTTTGGTTATTCCCTTTATCTCAAGATTTCTCCCAGAACCAGCCATCTTTTCACCTCCAAAAAAATTTGCAAAAAAAAAAGCGCCAGACAAAGACATTGAGCACAAAAGCCCAAAACCTTGACTGACGCTTTCCAGGCATTTGCCATACGGCAACTTCCCGGACAACTTTCAGAATTATTTTTTTGTCACAATTCCATCCGCACGCTTATTGCGGCAGATGAACCTTGTCCAAATAATATTCAATCTCGTGTTCAAACGTAAGAACACATATTGTATTGCTGGTCGCAGGATTATAATCCTTAAAAATCTCAGCAATTTTTATTCCAAAACTGGATTCGAAAGCTTCCTTGATTTTTACTTTCAGCATATTGTTATACAATGCATCCTGTCTCAATCTTTCGACCAGCGGATATTGAGCATCAAAGGCTGCAAGACAAGGCAGACGACGTGAAATTCCCGTCTGTATCATCATGTTGCCCTGGACTATCAATACGGCCCTTTCCAATCCGTTTGAAAACAAATCCATGTACACTTTGTTTATAACCTTCAAGACCTGCTGCTTGAATGCACCCAGTGTCACAGTCATATTCCCTCCGTGCACAAAAAAAAGGAAGCTCGGCTCCCCCTGAAAGGGTTCCAAACTTCCTTGTTCGTCTAGAATACTATTCGATTTCGATTTATTAGTCAATAGGAATGGAATTTTTTTTCTAATTAGTACAATTTGCAAAGCAGCACCAATATAGTATAGTATCTTTCTATGGAGCTTTATCATTATTTTGACAAGCGGACAAAACCGTTTCAAAGCCTTACCGCACTTTCAGCAGAAAAAGCACATGCACTTTTGGAACAGATTAAACAAACGAGGCCGAATTCTTTTTGCGCAAAAAGAGACTCTTCATATATTGAAAAACGCAGGAACTGCGAAGCATTAATCCGAAAAGAATTTTTAGCAAAAGGCGGAACCGTTGAAATCACCAGCCCGCATTACATGGTCGTAGAACACTGCCCGTGGCTATATTCCTGGTATGAGCAGCCCAATTTCATCAGGATTCCCATCGAAGCGTTTGACACAAAAACATTGTCATTCACCTACGGAGATTCAATGCCAACATTCAGCCCGCTGGTAAACGACGGAAAAGAATACCGCAAAAAAGTTTACACCTATCCGGAGATCCTTCAGATAATCAAAAAATATGGACTCCCGCAAGACTGGAATGCCGACGGCTCCCACGGCCCTGAGCGTTATATCGAAGTTCAAGTCTGGAGCGACAGAGGGGTTAAGGGAGTATGAGTTTTATGTGGTGTAATGCAAGGTCCTCAAATCAGAATTTCCCAATGCCCGCCATTTGCACCGCCATGTCTTTTAATTACATTCGCAGCTTTAAGTTTCTCAATATGTTTTTGAACGGCACTTGGGTCTATTTCCAATTCATTGCAAAGCTGCTGTGCAGGATCTTCCGCTTCCTGACTTTGTGAAAGAGACTGTATGTATTCGGCACGATTCTCTTTTTTTACGATAGAAGGTATTACACCACCCTCATATTGAATCATGTTCATTATCAAACGGCACATCCTTCCGTTTCCGTCTGCCCAAGGATGAATAGAAACAATCTTGTAGTGAGCTTCAAAACTGAGTTCATAAATGTTTTTGTCAGCACCAACTTTGCGGATTATATTCTATTCCTGAAGTTTTTTCATCATTTGCCTTCAAAATTTGAATAGAAATCAAAGCATTTTCCAAGGGGACAGTCTAAAAACAAAACAGGACTCAGCATAGATTCTTGCCGAGCCCTGTTTCGAAGGGGGAAACTTTTATTGTTTAGCTGGGGCAGGACTTGAACCTGCGGCCTCCGGGTTATGAGCCCGACGAGCTGCCAACTGCTCTACCCAGCGTCGTGTTATGTTTTATTAGTATAAGGAAAATAAAAATGATTGTCAAGAGAAAATTATACGGTTTTTTGTTTTTTTATGTAAAATCAAAGAAAATCGAAGGGGGAATCCTGTTGCAATTCCCTGTGCAGAAAAATATAATATGCCATGCCTTCCATAAAAGTGTTTCTGAAAAACCAGATTGTGCTTGTTGTCTCCGGCATTGCCGCCGTTATTTCCTGTTTTTTTGTTCCGCCGTCACCGCTGTACCTGTCCTACGTGAATTTCCGGGTGCTTGGTCTGCTGTTCTGCCTGATGTGCGTTGTGGCCGGCATGAAGGACGCTGGGGCTTTTAACGTGCTGAGCCGGGTGCTGCTGAAAAATGTACATTCTACGCGGGCACTTGCCCTTTTGCTGGTAATCGTCAGCTTTATGCTCAGCATGTTTCTTACGAACGACGTGACATTGATAACGGTGGTGCCCTTTACGCTTCTTGTTTTTGCGGAGCTGGACGCAGAGCAGGAACTTCTGTACACGCTTGTGCTGGAAACGGTAGCGGCAAACCTTGGCAGCATGCTGATGCCGTTCGGCAACCCTCAGAATCTTTATTTGTTCTCGCGCTATGATTTTTCGCTGGCGGAATTCCTTGTGCTCATGCTGCCGTGCACCATTTTTTCCCTTGTGCTTGTTACTGCCGCAACATGCTGCCTGCGGAACAGGAAAATCGCCGTTGCACATCTTGCGGGAAACGCCACGTGGATGGACGTAAAAGCGTTTGCCCTGTATGCGGTGCTGTTCGTGCTGAGCATTCTTTCCGTGGTGCGGGTTCTTCCCTGGCAGGTGCTCCTTGTCCTTGTCATTGCCGTACTGCTCTGGTTCAAGCGAAGCATTCTGCTCCGCGCAGACTATGCGCTGCTTGTTACATTCGTGTTCTTCTTTGTCTTTGTCGGCAACATGGGAAACATTCCCGCCGTCCGCACGTGCATCAGCCAGTTCATGCACGGCCATGAGCTGGCGGCGGCTGTAGTGGTTTCGCAGTTCGTGAGCAACGTTCCGGCCGCGCTGCTGCTTTCCGCATTCACGGAAGACGGCAGGGCGCTGGCTCTGGGCACGAATATCGGCGGACTGGGTACGCTCATTGCATCCATGGCAAGCCTCATAACATTCCGCTTCTATGCAGCAGCACGCCCGCAGCGTACCCGGCGATACCTGCTTGTGTTTACGCTTGCAAATATCCTGTTCCTACTGCTGCTCAGTGCGTTTGCATTTATTCTGGAGCACTGACGGCACGCGCGGCTCGGGTTGCGCTCCCTGTTTACGCGGCCCTGTTTGCGCAGAGGCAGCATTTTTACCGGCGCATTTCCACGCAATCATGCGGGGAACTTTCAAAATTCAGTTGAAAAACGCAGCTGAATGAGTTTTTGAAAGCAAGTTTCAAACGCAGCAGAGTTTTTAATGCAGCAGATGTATGAGCCAGATTCAAAAGTCTGTTACTTTTGAATCTGGCTTTCAAAAACCTCATTTCATTACGGTTTTTGAGGAAAATTTGGAAGGAGTTTCAAAACTCGTCCGAGTTTTGAAACTCCTTCGCATAAATAATGCAGCAGAAAACCTTGTATCCGTTGACGGTAAAACAAATTAGCGGTATACTAAATTTCACATATATATATGGAGGACATAATGGCCAAGACCAAATATGTTTATTTCTTTGGAGATGGTGATGCCGAGGGCGACGAAACAATGCGTCCTTTGCTCGGCGGAAAAGGCGCAAACCTTGCGCAGATGGCAAAGGCACCTTTGAGCCTTCCTGTTCCACCGGGATTCACAATTTCTATTGATGTCTGCCAGGAATACTACAAGCTCGGAAAGAAGTATCCGGCAGGACTCGACACCGAAGTTGCAAAATATCTTGCAAAACTTGAAAAGTCAATCGGAAAAAAACTGGGTGATGAAAAGGACCCGCTGCTTGTTTCTGTCCGTTCAGGTGCAGCAGAGTCAATGCCCGGTATGATGGACACCATCCTGAACCTGGGTCTTAACGACAAATCAGTGCTCGGTCTTGCAGCAAAGACAAACAACGAACGTTTTGCCTGGGATGCATACCGCCGCTTCATTCAGATGTTCGGCAACGTCGCAATGGGCGTTGACCACGACAAGTTCGAAGAAATCATTTCAGAAGTGAAGGCAAAGGCAGGAGTAAAGGAAGACACAGAGCTTTCTACTGCAAACCTCCAGGAAATTGTTACCAAGTACAAGGCAATGTACAAGCGTGAAAAGGGCGAAGACTTCCCGCAGGATCCGCAGAAGCAGATGTGGGCAGCTATCGGAGCTGTGTTCGGCTCTTGGATGAACCCGCGCGCAATCACATACCGCAAGCTCAACAACATTGACGAAAGAGTCATCAAGGGAACTGCTGTTACCGTTATGGCTATGGTTTTCGGCAACATGGGCGACACTTCCGGAACCGGCGTTGCATTCAGCCGCGACCCGTCAACCGGCGAGAACCACTTTATGGCAGAGTACCTCATCAATGCACAGGGTGAGGACGTTGTTGCCGGTATCCGCACTCCGATGGACATTTCTGCCCTCGAGCAGCAGCAGCCGAAGATTTTCGCTGAAATCACAAAGATCCGCAACCGCCTTGAAAAGCACTATCATGACATGCAGGATATGGAGTTCACCGTTCAGGAAGGCAAGCTCTACATGCTGCAGTGCCGCAACGGCAAGCGCACCGGTCCTGCAGCCGTCAAGATGGCTGTCGACATGGTCGGCGAAAAGCTCATCAAGAAGGAAGAGGCTCTGCTCCGCGTAAAGCCCGACCAGCTTGACCAGCTCCTGCACCCGCAGTTCGATGCAAAGGCACTCAAGGCTGCTTCACCGCTGGCTGCTGCACTCAATGCTTCTCCGGGAGCAGGCTGCGGCCAGATTGTCTTCACTGCAGAAGAAGCAGTTGAATGGGACAAGGCCGGCAAGAAGGTCATCCTTGTCCGCAAGGAAACTTCACCGGACGACATCGCAGGTATGTACGTTGCACAGGGCATCCTCACCTCTACAGGCGGACGCACCTCTCACGCAGCTGTTGTTGCCCGCGGTATGGGTACCCCCTGTGTCTGCGGCTGCTCTGACGTTGTGTTCACCGGCAAAGATGAAGTGACCATCGGCGGCAAGAAGTTCGCAAAGGGCGACATCATTTCTATCGACGGTTCAACCGGTAAGGTATACGGCGAAGCAATTCCCGTTACTCCCGCTTCTGTTTCCGGCGACCTTGAGACATTCCTTGGCTGGGCAGACGAAGTTCGTGCTTCTTCAAAACGCGTGACCGCTTCCGGCAAGAAGGTAAACGGCTTTGAGGTTCTTGCAAATGCAGAGCAGAACGAAGCTCCCCAGGCATTCCGCTTTGGCGCAGCTGGTATCGGTCTGTGCCGCACCGAGCACATGTTCTTCGAAGAGCCCAAGCTTTCTTCATTCCAGAAGATGATTCTTTCTGAGACAACCGAAGACCGCAAGAAGAACCTGAAGGAAATCCTTCCGCTCCAGAAGAAGGACTTCTTCGGAATCATCAAGGCAATGGAAGGCCGCCCTGTTACTATCCGCCTTCTTGACCCGCCGCTCAACGAGTTCGTGCAGGCTGCAACTCCTGCAGAAGCACAGGCTCTTGCAAGCAAGCTCGGCTACAGCGTAGACAAAATCAATGCAAAGTACGCAGAGCTCAACGAGCACAACCCGATGCTCGGTCACCGCGGCTGCCGCCTTGCAATCACCTATCCGGAAATCTACGAAATGCAGGTCGAGGCAATCGCCCTGGCAACCGTGGAAGCAGACAACAAGGGAATCAAGCATGATGTCCGCATCATGATCCCGAATGTAACCACATTCGCAGAGCTTAAGCAGATCCGCGCACAGGCAGAGGCTGTGATTGCTTCTGTCAACGAACGCGAAGGCACCAAGCTCAAGTTCCAGATTGGTTCTATGATCGAGTTCCCGCGCGCTGCTGCAACTGCAGACCAGATTGCAGAGTACGCAGACTTCTTCTCATTCGGTACGAACGACCTTACCCAGACAACGCTCGGCTTCAGCCGCGACGACTACGGCAAGTTCATCGATTCTTACCTGGATCAGAAGGTTCTGGACAACGATCCGTTCAAGACGCTTGACGCTGACGGCGTTGGCGCAATGATTGAGATTGCAGAGACAAAGGGCCGTTCTGTTAAGTCTGACCTGCACCTTGGCATCTGCGGCGAGCACGGTGGTGATCCTGCTTCTATCGAGCTGTGCTACAAGCTTGGCCTGAACTACGTTTCCTGCTCACCGTTCCGCGTGCCCGCAGCACGCCTTGCCGGTGCACAGGCTGTAATCAAGGCAAACCTTGCAGAAAAGGGCGATAAAAAGCCTGCAAAGCGCGGTCCGAAGAAGGGTTCAACCCGCAAGACCACAAAGACTGCTGCAAAGAAAACCGCAGAGAAGAAAACTTCTACACGGAAGACTGCTGCAAAGAAGACCACTGCGCGGAAGACCACCAAAGCTGGTGCAAAGAAAACCGCAAAGAAAACACGGAAATAAATCCTGAGCCACCGGAAATCCCCTGGGATTTCTGGTGAGCCGGCTGGATTTTTCTGTGCCGACAGCACTGTCTGCCTCCCGGAGTATTCCGGGAGGTTTTTTATTTGTACAGGGCCTGTAAAGCATCCGGCGGGGGCCTGATTCGTGCAAGTATTTCCGTACTGTGCTTGGTGCTTATTGAAAAACGTGCTATACTTCGCTGCAAAGAAGAAACCTGTTCGGAAACTATGTTTCCGCCCGGGTGACGAGTTCAATGAACATCGCATTTCAAGGTAATCTGTTCTGAAACTGAAATTTCCGAACAGGTTTAAGGAATTTTCTTATGAAATCTATTGCAAACTACCACACCCATACCCGGCTCTGCCATCATGCAGAAGGAGAACCGGAAGATTTTGTCCGGCAGACAGTAAAAGAAGGCTGCCTGGCGCTTGGCTTCAGCGACCATTGCCCCTACCTTCCCTCCTTTGAAGACACCTGGCCGGACATCCGCATGGCCGTGGAGGAGGTGCCCCTGTACCAGTCCATGATTGAGCGGGCACGGGAAGCTGCCCCCTTCCCCGTGTATATGGGCTTTGAATGCGAATGGGACAGCCGCTATGCCGGGTGGTACAGCGACGAATTACGGGGGCACTACGGAGCACAGTACCTTGTGCTCGGCTCCCACTGGGTAACGGAAGGCAGCTCCCATGTGTACTGCAGGGATTTGGACGGCACGGCCTCCCTGAACCGCTACATAGACCAGACAATAGACGGCATGCGTTCCGGGCTCTTTGCGTTCCTTGCGCACCCGGACCTGTTCATGTCGGGATACAGGGAATGGGACGGGCAGTCAAAGGCATGTCTGGGAGCCATCCTTGATGCGGCCGCCGACCTTGGGATGCCGCTCGAAGTGAACGGGCTTGGCTGCTCGCGGGAACCGCAGGACACCCGGCGCGGCATGCGCTACCAGTATCCCTACACAGAATTCTGGGAGATGGTGGCAGCACGCCCGGGAGTACGCGTTATCTGCAATTCCGACGCCCACCGGCCGCAGGATGTCATCCTGAACGCATGGAAGGCACGGGACTTTGCCGGACGTTTCGGGCTGACTCCCCTTGAAAACCTGGAATGCCTTTCCCAAAAACAATAGACCTGTTCGGAAACTACGTTTCCGCTCAGGTCGGCGAGTTTAAAATCGCTCAAATAGCGCGATTTTAGACATCGCATTCTAGTGTAACCTGTTCTGAAACTGAAGTTTCCGAACAGGTTTACTGAATTATTTGATTTTTCAGCATGGATGATTTATAATAGAAGAGTTACAGACGAGTGAACCGGTTCCAGGAATCCTGACATCTGGAACCGGCCCGGCTGCCAAAGACTCGGCAGGCATACTGTACCTGTGCTGCAGAGCTTTTGCGATAAAACTCGGAAGCGTATATCCGAACATGTCAGGTGCCCTTGCAGGCAAAAGAGGTTCCCGTGAGTACAGAGAATGAGAACGACGCAAAGTTGATTACGTCAGTGGAAGAGCTGTTTGACCAGAATAAGGATCTGGCTATGCCGGCTGTAGATGCAGAAGAAGAGGAAAGCAGCGGCCAGCCGGAAATAGTTCCGAATGCAGAATATTTTGAGCGTTATCTGGCGGAATGCTACAATGAAGTGCTTCTTTCCGGTTCATACGAACTGAACCAGCGCAGTCATCCTTTTGGCGACAGGCAGCTCAGGCAGGAGCTTGCAGATTTTCTGTTCCGCTTCCATTCAATCTCGGCAGAACCTGACCAGATTATCGTGGGTTCCGGCATAGAAGGCCTTATGTTCAACATCCTGAACCTGCCTTCCGTCATCAATCCCTCCGGGCTGAAGAATGACGGGCTGCTTTCCCGCGCAGAGCATTTTCAGGAATACATCCGCCCGCGTGCCGCCGTTTCAGAAGGAACCTCGGATGCAACAAAGAAACTGTTTACCGATGCACATATCCAGGTAAAAGAAGTTGCCGTCGATGACCAGGGCATAAGCTTCAATTCACTGCTGACATCCGGCACAACACTGCTGTACGTTACACCGTTCGACGTGCCCGAATACTCACTGGAAGATCCTGCGGAACGCCAGCAGGAGCTGCTGGACTGGGTAAATGAAGCAAGCTACCGCTACATTATTGAATATGATGCCAGCCCGGAAGTGAGTACGCTGCCAACGTTCAAAAGCAAGGATAAAAACGACAAGGTCATCTACCTGAATTCTTTCTCGTCACTGCTGTGCAAGGGAATCACGGCATCATGGACGGTGCTGCCCAAGAAAGTCTGCGAAGAATACAAGGCTCGCTTTGAGAAATTCAACTGCCAGCTTTCATATCTGGAGCAGCTGGTACTGACGCTGTTCCTGAAAAAACGCCATCTGGATAACTATCTGGAAAGCATCCAGCAGCAATGATTGCTGGCAGCAGTCCTAAAAGAAAAAGGGTGCCACACGGCACCCTTTTTTTTGGCACGTCAGCTGACCTGCACCCGCTCTATGTGCGCCCCAAGCTCCTGCAGCCGTTCCACAAGGTTTTCATACCCGCGTTCTATCTGGTAAACATTGCTGATGCGGCTTTCGCCGTGTGCAGCCATAGCCGCGATAACCATTGCCATGCCCGCGCGCACATCCGGCGAAACAAGGTGTTCCCCGTGCAGTGCACTCGGACCCGCAACCACGGCGCGGTGCGGGTCGCAGGAAATAATGCGTGCGCCCATGCTTATCAGCTTGTCCACAAACACCATGCGGCTCTCGAACATCTTTTCGAAAATCAGCACCATGCCGTCCACCTGCGTAGCAGTCACAACCATAATGGACATCAAATCCGGCGGGAATCCCGGCCACGGCGAATCGTCTATCTTGGGAATCATGCCGCCAAGGTCAGGATTCACCTTCAGCTCCTGATCAGAAGAAATGGAAAGCGTGTCGCCCTCCATCGTCCAGCGGATGCCCAGCTTGCCGAACGATATGCGGAGCGGGCGCATGTCCTTTTCCCGCACGCCGGTAATCTTAAGCGAACCGTGCGTTGCGGCGGCAAGACCGATGAACGAACCGATTTCCATAAAATCCGACCCGATGGTAAAATCTATGCCGGAAAGCTTTTTTACGCCGTCGATGTGCAGAATATTGCTGCCGGAGCCGGTGATTTTTGCTCCCATGGCATTGAGCATGTCGCACAAGTCCTGAATGTGCGGTTCGCTTGCCGCATTGGTTATGTCTGTGTGCCCTTCCGCAAGGACGGCCGCCATGATGGCGTTTTCCGTTGCAGTAACGGAGGCTTCATCAAGGAAAATGTCCGCCCCGACAAGCTTGTTCGTGATGAACTCAAATTTGCTGCCCGTGGAAATGCGCGCGCCAAGTTCTTGCAATGCAAGAAAATGCGTATCAAGTCTGCGTCTGCCGATAACGTCTCCGCCCGGCGGCGGCATAATCGCCTTTCCGGTACGTGCAACGAGCGGCCCCGCAAAAAGTATGGAGGCGCGGATTTTCTGCGACAGCTGCGCAGGAATTTCGCTGGAAGAAATGTGCGCGGCATCGATTTTCCACGCATGGTCATCGATTTTTTCCACGCCGATGCCGAGCGCCTGCAGGATGGACAGCATGACGGAAGTATCCTCAATGTCCGGGATGTTCCGCAGGATGACCGGATCCTTGGTAAGCAGCGTTGCCGCTATGCAGGGAAGCGCCGCGTTTTTGTTGCCGCTTGCATGAACGGTTCCCTTGATGGGAAAGCCGCCCTCAATATGATATTCGTACATACTGTTTCCGTCCTGTCAGTTTTTTTCTGCCGGAGAATGCGCCCACTGGGCCGCCAGCTGAATAAGCACCTCGGTAGCACAAATCATCTGGCGCAGGCTTGCCCATTCATAGCGAGAATGGTAGTTGTGCCCCCCGGTAAATATGTTCGGCGTGGGAATGCCCATTTCGGTAAGGCGGGAACCGTCTGTTCCTCCGCGGATGGGAGTGAACTCCGGCGTAATTCCCGCATCCCGGTAGGCCGCAACAAGCTTTTCGGTGACGGCAGGATTTTTGTCCATCGTCTCCTTCATATTCAGGTACTGCTGCGTGTGCGAAACCTGCACAGTTCCCCCGAAGGTCTCTGCTGTCATCTGCGCAACCAGTTCCACAATGTGCTTGCGCCGCTCCATGCCCTCTTTTGTGAAATCCCGCAGAAGCAGTGAAACCTTTGCGCTTTCCATGGAAGCCGTCACCTCCATCGGCGCGTAGAAACCCATGTAGCCGTCCGTGGTCTCCGGCATTTCCTGCCGGGGAAGATTCGACACAAAGGAAGCCGACATGCTTACCGCGTTCACCATGTCGGGGCGGGCGCTGCCGGTATGCTTTGCCTTGCCCGTGAACACGACGTCGCTCCGGAATGCATTGAAACATTCTGTTTCCAGCCCCCCGATGTGCCCGCCGTCAACCGTATAGCACTGCTTTGAGCGCAGGAGCGCCAGCGGCACGTTGTCCATGCCGTGCCCGGTTTCCTCGTCCGGGGAAAAAATAACTTCTATGGTGCCGTGCGGCAGTTCCGGGTGCTGCACCAGGAACTCTATGGCCGTCATGATTTCGGCAACACCAGCCTTGTCATCTGCACCAAGCAGCGTAGAGCCGTCGCTGGTAATCACGGTATCGTGCTCTTTTCCGGCCTGCAGGAGCGCCTCATCCGCCGCAGGATCAATGGTAATTCCCGACGGCAGCACAATCGCATTCCCGGCGTAGTCCTTGTGAACAAGGGGCTTTACGTCCTTGCCGCTCACTTCATCAACAGTGTCCATGTGTGCCAGCAGGCAGAAGCTTGCGGCCGACTCACAGTCCTTTGTGGCAGGCAGGCGGGCATAGGTATAGCAGTGATCCGTGGTCTGCACGTCCTCCAGACCCAGGGACTGAAGCTCCGCGGAAAGCGCCTTTGCCATGTCCCACTGCTGGGGCGTGCTCGGCTGGGCGCCGCCGTCGGCCGCCGCACTGTCGCTTTCGCTATATATCTGCACATATTTCAGGAATCGTTTTAACAAATTATCCGCATAGGCGGTAGAAAGGATATCATTCGTCAGGTTTTTCATATATCCAGCATACCGTATTTTTGCGCCCTGTGCAATTGAGCCGCGGCAAGGGCTGCAAGGGCGGCGGGCAGTTTTTTGCCGGAAGCGCATTTTTGCCGCATGCTGACATTCAGCAAAACAAGCTGCCCTCATTGTACAGTTCCATGAAATTCGCTATACTGTGGCTTTAGTATGAAAGATTCCGCCAAAGCATGTATCATCCTTGCCAACGGACAGATTTTTGAAGGCAAGAGTTTCGGCGCCGCAGGCTGCATTATCGGGGAAGCAGTCTTTACGACAGGAATGAACGGTTACATAGAGACGTTGACCGACCCCAGCTATTACGGGCAGATTGTTACCCAGACATTCCCGCTCGTCGGCAACTACGGCATCATTCCCAAGGACTTTGAAAGCGGGGCGTGCCATCTGCGCGGGTACATTGTAAAGGAATGGTGCGAATCACCGTCGAACTTCCGCTGCGGCGGAACGCTGGACGCCTACCTGAAGCAGCAGGGCGTCATCGGGCTGTACGGCATAGATACCAGGGCGCTCACCAAGGTGCTGCGGGAATCAGGCGTGATGAATGCAATGCTGGTTTCCGGCGAAAGTGCAGAAGCACAGCAGGCTTTTGCCGACCTTGCAGACAGCTCCCGCAAGGCAAAACTGCTGGAACGCATACAGGCCTATAAAATCGAACACGCCGTAGAATCTGTTACCGGCAGCGCCGCTGCCGTGGAAGAAGATGCGGATACCGTTTTTGCCGAAAGCGCGGCGTACCGCTTTATCCCGGTCAAATCAGACGGAACAAAGCAGAACGACCAGGCCGCAGCAATGCATGACGGCAAGGGAAAGAAAGTGGTTCTGTGGGATTTCGGTGCAAAGGCAAACATCCGCCGCGAGCTGCTCAAGCGCGGACTGAGCGTCATTACGGTGCCGGGAACCGCCACAGCAGAAGAAATACTTGCGCTGCAGCCCGACGGGCTCATGCTTTCAAACGGTCCCGGAGACCCGCAGGAAAACGTGCAGATTATCGCCGAACTGAAAAAAATCATACAGACAGGGCTGCCCATTTTCGGCATTTGCCTGGGACACCAGATTCTTGCACTTGCCATGGGCGCAGACACCACAAAGCTCAAGTACGGGCACCGGGGTGCAAACCAGCCGGTCAAGAGCCTTGCGACAGGCAGGGTTTACATCAGTTCCCAGAACCACGGCTATGCCGTCAGGAACGAGACGCTGCCCAAAGGCGCGGAGCTGAGCTTTGTCAACACGAACGACGGTACCTGCGAAGGCATTACCTATACGAACATTCCCGCGTTCAGCGTGCAGTTCCACCCCGAAGCATGTTCCGGCCCGCTGGACACAAGCTTCCTCTTCGACGATTTTGTGAAGCTCATCAACAACCGCGCCGCATGCAGGGATTTTAAGCCCCGCTTTGCCCGCATTGATGCGATAAGCTATTTTGCAACAACCATCCGGGACACCAAAAAGAACCGCGGCGAAGCTCTTGCACGCTAAGGCAATGAAAGCTTTCGCCCCGCTGCTGCCGTTAGCCTTAGTCCCGCTCGTCGTACTGCCGCTGCTCTTCTCCTGCACATCGGCGGGGAAAGGGCTGTCTCAATCGCCCGCAAAGGCCGAAGCAGAGATGACGGAGCGGGAACTGGCCGGTCAGATGATTATCTGCGGCTTTAACGGCACCGAACTCACCCCGGAATTCCGCGCCTTTCTGCACGACTATGCAATCGGCAACGTCATTCTTTTTGCACGGAACATCCGAAGCGTAGAACAGACGCGGAAACTGTGCAGGGACATCCAGCAGACAGTACAGGAACGGACCGGCAGCAGCGCCTTTATCTGCGTTGATCAGGAAGGCGGCAGGATTTCCCGTATTCCCAGGGAACTGACGCCCCTGTGTGCCGCTGCAGATTTTGCCGCCAGACACAAACCCGCCGATGCATACAAGGCAGGGCTGCTTACAGCACGCCAGCTTACACTCTGCGGCATAAACGTGAATTTTGCCCCCGTTGCAGATATAAACTCAAACCCGCGGAATCCGGTCATCGGGGACCGCGCCTACGGCACTACGCCGCAGCAGGTCAGCCCCTACGTTTCCCAGATGGCAAAGGGGCTGCAGGCAGGCGGTATTGTCTGCGCCGCCAAGCACTTTCCCGGTCACGGCGACACGGACGAAGATTCCCATGTTGCGCTGCCGCTTGTGCGGAAAAGCCTGCCGGAACTCAGAAGCTTTGAGCTGAAACCGTTCCGCCAGCTTGCTGCGGAAGGCATCCCCATGATTATGACGGCACACATTATGTTCCCCCTCATCGACGCTGACAGGCCGGCCACGCTTTCGCACACATTTTTGACGGACATTCTCCGCAAGGAACTGCACTTTAAGGGCATCATCGTAACGGATGACCTTGAAATGCAGGCGATACGGAGCCGCTTTGGTGTGGCAGACGGGGCCGTCTGTGCCGTGCAGGCGGGTGCGGACATGCTGTGCCTTTCAATTTCCGGCAGCGACGCGGCGGCAGTCAGCGATGCACTTACATCCCGCATCAGCAGGGAACGGCTGGTTGAATCCGTGCGGCGCATACGTGCAGCAAAGGCCGGGCTTCCCAGCATTGAGGCGCTGTCCGCAGAAGAACTGCGCGAAAAAATTGAAGCCTGCAACCAGCTGGCACAAAGCAAAGAGATCCGCTGAACGCAAAGCAATGCCCCGGCTGCCTGTAACGGCTGCGCAGCTCCTCTGTTTTACAGAAAAGGAGTCTCCAGCAGGCTGGAACGGTTCCGGAGGTATTGAATGAAAACACTGCTTTATATCTGCGCTGCCGCAGGAATTGCTGCGGCCTGTATTTCCTGCCGCAGTACAAGGGCTGCCGATCCCATGCCGAAAGTCCGGCACAGCGCACTTGCCGCCGGCGATGATGCGGAATTCAGCAGCAATTCGCTCATCATCATGGTAGACGAAAAAGTCGGCAAGGAACCATTGCGCCGGGCGGTACAGGAATACGGCGCAAGCATCATTTATGACTACAACATTATCTCCGGCATGGCAATAGTCATTCCGGAAGGCACACATATCGACGATGCGGCAGCATATTTTGTCGGGGTGGAAGGCGTAATCAGCGTGGAACAAGACCGCCTCTACCATATTGACGACGGAAAGAAACGGTGAAAAAAAGCCCTGCCGCACGCAACGGCAGGACCTGTAGCCGGGGAAAATCCCCTCCCGAATCCCCGGCAGCAATACACCGCTTTATTTCAGGTATTTTGCAATTTCTGCTGATGGGGCAAGCTGCTGCGGCACACATTCCGTGCCGAACACCATGCAGTTCGGTTCCTTTGTGGAAAACGGCTTCCATGCAGGCAGCTTTTCACCGGAAGCATCATCGCCGTTCGGGTTCCCGTCCTTGATAAAGTTGCACAGATAATTGCACATCCTGCGGGCAATATCGTAATGCATGCCCGTGAACGGCCTCCAGCACTTTGCCAGGGTTTCAAAGAAGAACCACAAATCAACGGAATGGAATGTACCGGGATTATCCCAGCCGGGAATCGGAACATCAAAACGGTAGAAATAGTTCTCCGTCTGAAGGCCGGCGCCCTCTGCGGCACGCTGCATGTTGCGGATGCCAAGCTCCACCATGTTTATCAGCGGGCTGCTGCCATCCTGCCCGGAACTGACAAGGAATTCATCCCCGGTAAAACCAAGCAGCAGGGGACACGGTTTTACGGAACCGTTGCGGATTCCTTCGGTAAAGTCGGACTTCACCATCAGGCCGTCGTAGACCGGCAGCCACGTCTGTATAGACTTGCCGTATCCGCCCCATGCACTCCATTTTTCCCTGAGCACGTCGGTGGGAATCTTCCGCGCCTCCTGCAGATTCTTTGCCCCGCAGAACGAAAAGAATTCCACGCCAAGCTGCTCCGCTTCCTTAACGGAACGGCGGGGGAATACATTGCTAAACGGATTTTCAAAGATGCCGCTTTCCACCACGGCGCGGCGGAAATATTTCCGGCTTTCCGCAGAAGAAACATGGAACAGGACGCTCCCGCCGCCTGCAGACTGCCCGCCGATAGTGATGTTCTCCGGGTTTCCGCCAAACGCAGCAATGTTGCGGTACACCCATTTCAGCGCAAACTGCTGGTCAAGCAGCCCGAAGTTCGTCGGCGCGTCCGGGTATTCCTGCGTGATTTCCGGGTGGCTCATAAAGCCGAAGAGGTTCACGCGGTAGTTCACCGTTACTACGACAATTCCGCGGCGGGCAATGCGCTCACCGTCAAATTCCATTTCCGCAGTGTGCCCCACCTGCCAGCCGCCGCCATAAATCCAGAAGTACACCGGAAGCTTTTCCCCGGCAGACCTGGCAGGCGTCCAGACATTCAGGTACAGACAGTCTTCGCTTACCGGAATATCAGGGTCAACTGACCATTCCCGTGCATAAATGTCATCGGGCGAAGGATTCCGCTCCGGCGACGGCTGCACGGGTATGGGGGAAAATTCCCCGCAGAACCGCGTTCCCTCCCACGGAGCCGGAGGCTGGGGAGGCGCAAAGCGCAGGCTGCCCACCGGCGGCGCCGCAAAGGGAATTCCCTTGAATGCTGTAATCCGGGGGTCTGCCGCAGGAATTCCCCGCAGCTGCCCCTGTTCCACTTGCGCAGTGCGAATCATTCTTTTACACCGCCTATCGTCATACCGACCACAAAGTACTTCTGCAGTGCAGGGTACACCACAAGAATCGGAACCGTGGCAACCATCGTGATGGAAGCCCTGATGCTGACCGGCGTAACCATTGCACTGCCGGAGCCGGACGCAGCGGCAATTGCCATGGCGTTTGCATCTGCAGCAGAAGAACTCTGGTTCTGGCTGGACTGCAGGAACTGCATAAGCACGTACTGCAGGGAATGCAGGTTCGTTTTGCCGGAGCAGTACAGGTAGGTATCAAACCAGCTGTTCCACGCGCCGACGGCAACGAAAAGGGCCGTCATGGCAATGGACGGAACAATCAGCGGCATGATAATCTGCATGAAAATCCTGAACTCGTTTGCGCCGTCAATGCGTGCGGATTCCACAAAGCTGTCGGGCATACCATTGATGTAGGTTCTTACCAGGATGAAGTTGAAGATATCTACCAGGCAGGGAACAATGTATACGGCATAGCTGTTCAGCATGCCCAAGCGCTTGATGAGCATGTAGCCCGGTATCAGGCCCGCATTGATGTACATGGAAACGACAAGGATTGCCGTCAGGGGCTTCCTGATGACGAATTCCTTGCGGCTCAGCGCGTAGGCAAGCATGCCCGTACAGAACACATTCAGCACAGTCTGCAGTACCGTTCTTGAAACGGAGATGACAAACGCATGGGCAATCTGATCGGTCGTGAACAGGGCTTTGTAGTTCTGCCAGGTAAAGACGCGCGGCCAAAGCTTGATTCCTCCGCGGATGGAATCAAGACCGTCGTTGAAGGACACGGCAATGGTATTCCAGAAGGGATACACCGTAACAACGACCAGCAATCCCAGAACAACAAAATTCACCAGATTGAAGAGACTGTCGAAGGCTGCAGTGCGGCGCTTTGCCGCCACATAGCTAATCTTTTCATCACTCATATCAGACGCTCCTCACCGGCTTTCTTTGCAAACCAGTTTGCCAACAATAACAGAAGAATATTAACAGCGTTCTTGAAGATACCTGCCGCCGTTGCAAGCGAGAAGTTAAACAGCTTAAAGCCGTACTTCAGCACATAAATGTCTATGGTGGTCGCAACTTCTTCAATCATACCGTTTTTCAGAAAGAACGGCATTTCAAAGTTAGCGTCCAGGATGTGACCGGCGCTCATAATCATCATGATGATGATGGTGGGGCGGATTCCCGGCAGCGTAATATGCATGATTTTGCGCAGCCTGCCGCAGCCGTCAATTTCGGCAGCCTCGTACAGGCAGGGGTCTATGGCGGTCATTGCGCCCAGGTAGACAATCGTGTTCCAGCCGACTTCCTTCCAGACATACGTCCAGCCGATAATCTGCCAGAAATAGTTTGGCACCGAAAGCCAGAGCACCGGTTTGTCTATTGCCCCTATATACATCAATATATTATTCAGAATGCCGTCTTCTACCGAAAGCATATTCGCAACAAGTCCGGTAACGATAACCCAGGACAGGAAGTGCGGCAGGTAGGAGACAGTCTGCACAAAGCGCTTGAGCGCAATGTTCTGGACTTCATTCAGGAGGATTGCAATCAAAATAGCGGTTATATAGCCGAGCACCGTACTGATGATGCTCATGCCGATAGTATTCCGCAGGGAAAGAAGGAATTCCTTATCCTTGAAAAGGAAGATAAACCATTTTAACCCGACCCAAGTCTGCTGTGAAAAAGACCGTGCCGGTTTATAATCCTGGAAAGCCATATTCCAGCCCCAGAGCGGAATATAGCGGAACAGTATAATGTAGAGGACGAAGGGAACAGACATAAAGATAAGCTGTTTCTGCTTACCGAGCTTCTGCCAGAAAGTTTTCTGGTTTACCAGCTCCGTCTGTTGTACATCCGCAGATTTTTTATTTGCCATAAAAACACCTTTTAACCTTGGAAGGGGAAAAAGGCGCGGCCCGCACATCCGCAAACCGCGCCTTTTCTTCATGTACAGCCTGTACTGTGCATTTTTCCGGCACGACCCGCACAAACACGCGGAAAGTGCCGTCAGGATAGTAAACCTGTTGGGAAACCGCAGTTTCCACTCAGGTCAATTACTCCGGGAAACCACCGAATTTCTTCACGCGGATATCCAGTTTTTCCTGCATAAATGCAACATACTTGTCAATACCGGCAGCCTGCATCTCTGCAACGTAGCTGTCCCACTTTGCATCGAAATCTGCGGGCTTGCCCATAATCATGTCGGGCAGGCAGCGGCGCTGGATGCCTTCAAGCTTGCTCAGTGCAAGCTGTGCCTCAGAACCGTCTTCCGGCACTTCCTGCCACATCGGGTACCAGCCTGCATTTGCGGGCGGGTTGGTATCCACAAGGGCTGCATAGGAAGCCACACCATAGGCATTCCACAGCTCGATGTCTTCGGGCTTTGCATTTGCCTGGAATTCCCACGGCATGTTGTTCATCATACAAGCGTAGCCGTCAGAGAATGAACCTTCCATCTTGGGTGCTTCTTCGTACAGAAGGGTTGCCTTGTTGTTCAGAATCCAGTTGGGATCTTCCTGCTGCTGGCGCTGTGCCTGGGTGCGTGACGGGCGGCCCTGGTCGTCCTTCTGCCAGTCTTCGCCTTCAAAGCCCCACTGCATGATCTTCTGGTTCTCTTCAGAAAGCAGTGCGTCAAGGAACTTGAGGATTTCAATGGCCTTCTTTTCACCGCAGTTGGTGGTGAAGCCGTAGCCGCGGCGGATGTTCGGGATGGTCAGGTCGCGGTAGTGCGGCTTGATTGACTCGTCGAACACGACGGGGAGCGGTGCATAGGTGCGCTCGTACATACCGGCGGTCTTGAGGGTGTTCTCAGCTTCGCCCTGGAACTGCCAGCCCTGGATGAACATACCGAGCACGCGGCCCTGTGCAACCTTTGCATAGTACTGGTCGCGGTTGTCGGTGAATGAAGCGGGGTCAATCAGGCCGCGCTGATAGTAACCGTTGGCAAGCTTGAACCAGCGCTTTGCATTCTCGTCAGTGAAGTTGTCAGAATACACATACTTGCTGCCAACCTTGTCCACATGGCCGTTACCGTCGTTCGGGTAACCGGCAAGGAAGTTCGGCGGATTCCACAGATTGAATGCTTCCCAGTCAGCGGTGATGATGGAGAACGGAATGGTCTTGCCGCCGTTGATTTCGGGATACTTCTTTGCATACTTCTCGATAAGGTCGAAGAACTGGTCAACAGTCTTGATTTCCGGGAAGCCGTATTCCTTCAGGACGCATTTCTGAATCCAGAAACCGTTCTGGTTGTAGAATGTGCCCTGATCGGGACCGTCATACACACCGTAGTTCGGGAGGCAGTACACGTGTCCGTCGGGTTCAACAATCTTTTCCCAGTCTTTTGCATAGTGCTTCTTGATGTTCGGGCAGTACTTCTCGATGTAGTCTTCAATCGGAAGCAGACAGCCTGCATCCTGGAACTTGGTTGAATCGACTTCAACCAGGTCGGGAAGGTCGCCGGAAGCAATAAGAACACCAATCTTCTGATCTTTGTCGCCCACAAGGATGTCCCAAGAGAAAGTCACGCCAAACTTCTCTTCAATCCACTTGTAGGTCTTGTTGTCTGCCGGGGGCTGCTGCCGCTGCTGAATGGTGAACACGGAAACGTTCATGTTCTTTCCCTTCTTGGCAGAATTCCCGCCGCCGCAGCTCATGATGCCTAAAGCGAGCAGTGCCGATGCCGCCGCAGCAAAAGCTTTCAACGTCTTTTTCATTTTGTAATTTCCTCCTTTTCTGAAGCCGCCTTTGCGGAACCAGATTATCGTGCTTGTTTGTAAGGGCAATCGATTGCCCTAGATAGATTCCAAACAACTGGCAAATCACGCCTGCTGAATGAACACTCTTTTAAAGAATACGCCCGGTTTTCCAGAAAAAAAACACCTTTTATGCTATAAAATTTGCACAATAGTCCTTCATAAGTGCTATAATAGGAACATGAGCAGCCAGTATGAGAGCATCCAGCGGGGTACGCCGGAATTTCCCGTGGGAATTTTTGCCCAGACCATTTACCTCAACGAGCCGCATCATCATATTGAATACGAAATCCTCGTCATCTCGGAGGGAAGGGCAGTTGTCGGCATAGAGGGGCACGAATATACGCTGGAGGCGGGAAAAGCTGTGTTTCTTGAGCCGGGCACCGAGCATTACGCACGGAGCGTCTCCGAAGGGGAAACCTACCGCTACAACGCCATCATATTCAGCGACGCCGTGCTCGGCAGCGAAAATGATCCCTGCAGGATTTTCTTTGAAGGAATCCGCATAAACCGCTTTCCCGTCATCCCGGAAAAGCTTCTTTCCGACATCCGCACTGTAACCCAGCTGGAACTGGAGGAAGCGCCGGGCCGCCAGCTGCAGATAAAGGCATGCCTGCTTTCGCTCATTGCACATTTTGTGCGGACAAAGCAGTACAACACCGTCTCTCCGCTGGATTCTTACAAAAAACACAGCCGGAACACCATAGATTCCGTGCTTGCCTACGTGCACAAGCACTTCCGCGAAAACATCACGCTGGAAAGCCTGCTCGACATCACCCATTACAGCAAGAGTTATTTCATCAGGCTGTTCCGGGACAACGTGGGCATGGGGCTGACCGAATACGTAAATAAGTACCGCATAGAGAAGTCCTGCCTGGACATGCTCTACACGGACAAAAACATCACGGAAGTGGCATCGTCGAACGGCTTCGGCAACATCCAGTACTTTTCACGGGTGTTCAAGAAGTATATGGGCTGCACCCCCAAGCAGTACCAGAAGAAGCTGAAGGGAACCGTCATCCAAGCCGGAATCCTTTAAGCTGACCGCTGCCGTTGCCGCGGAACGTAAGGTACAGGGCAGAAACCCCGTCCGGCACGGTAACGGCCGCAGTGCGTTCCGTCCAGAAATTATAGAATTCCACGGGGATGGTGCCGAGCAGCTCGCCGTCCCACGCAGTGCGTACCTCAAAGCTGCCGCTGAAGTAGCCCCGCACCGTGACGGCCACTTTCCGCACGCCCGTAAAGGAAAAATACTTAAAGCCGATGACCGTTTTGTCGCAGATGCCGGTCACATAGCCTTCTTCTTCGTCGCCGTCCCTGCCGTCCTGCGTAATCCGGGGGTAGATGCTGCCGTCCACGTATTTTGACGGCTTGTCCGTGAACAGATTGCATGCAATGTATGCGGGGTAAAAGCCGGAGCCTTCAAGCGGGCCGCCGTTCAGGCCGCAGGAGCTCAGCTCCACCTGCGGTATGGAACCGTCCGGCAGGATTTTTATCTTTTCTGCGCAGCCCTGGCGGCAGTACCACGTGCCGTTCGTGTGGCGGTGGTAGAAAATATACCAGCTGCCGCCGATGCACTCTATGCCGCCATGGTTGTTCGCACCGTATGCGGCCGGCATGTCCGCAGGCTTGTAGCTGCTGATGTGCAGGTCGCAGTTGCTCACGATGACACCGCCGTAGGAAAAGCCCTGCGTGGGCGACGAGCTGACGGCGTAGCACAATTCGTGCATGACCGCAGAAGAATACACAAAATAGTAGGTACTGCCGATTTTGCGGATGGACGAGGCCTCAAAGAACTCGTGCCCTTTAAATCCGGGCCACAGCTCCTCGGAAGCAAGCGTATATGCACAGTCTTCCACAGCGGGATGCGGTGCCTGACTGTACAGGTCACCCGGCACAATGACGGACGGTTCCTGCTCAATAGTCAGCATGTCCGCACCCAGCACCGTTGCCATGGCGCCCACGCGGTCTTTCATGCCGTTCCCGCAGAAGCCCGTGTACAGGTACGTCCTGCCGTCCTCCGTGAGCACAGCGGGGTCAAACTGAGGCATGTCGCCCTTCCGTTCGCCCAGCCGGGTGCCGTCTGCATAATGCACATAGCCGTAAAATTTGTATGTTCCGGCAGGGCTGTCGCAGACCGCAACGGAAACCACCGGAACCTTGTCCAGCACATAGTAAAGGTAATAGCGCCCGTCCGGCCCGCGGGTCACGTCGGGGGCGTAGAGCACCATACTGCCGTCCGAGTTGAGCGGATCATCGCCCCTGCGGTAGATAACACCCTCAAAACGCCAGTCCTTCAGGTTGTCCACCGGTGCAGAATAACAGACATAATCTCCCAGGCAGAACACCCATCCGTTGAAAATGTCGTGCGAACCGAACACATATACCCTGCCGTCAAAAACATGCGGCTCCCCGTCAGGAATATATTCCCACGAAGGAAGATAGGGATTGAAAATCTGTTTTGCCATAGATACCCCCTTAGATATGGGTAGACATATCATGAGAATCAGCTGTTGTCAAGCCTGGCCCGAAGCTTCACGGGGTATATACCGGGGGGGGGTATACGAACCATCCTCATCCAGCAGATATGCGGTATACTCAGTATTCTTGCCGGGAATAAGCACCGTGTGCGGCGTAAAATGATAGCGGTCCTTGAGCCGCTCGTACATTTCGGCAGAAACCTGCACCTTGCCCGTCACGCCCGACAGCTCAAGCTTTGCCGCCAGATGCACGGTAGTACCCCACAAATCGTAGCTGCGCCGCAGCCTGCCCACCACGCCGGCCACCATCGGCCCGCATGCCGCCCCGATGCGCACCCGGAACAGGGTGCCGTTGCGGGTGTTGAAGTCCTGCACAAGCCGCTGTATGGCAAGGAAAAAGCGAATCATCTCCTCGCAGTCGTCCTCGTGTGCTTCCGGAATGCCCGCGGAAAGCATGTAGATGTCGCCGAGCGTCTGCACTTTTTCAAGGCGGAACTGCTCAACCAGGTCATCGGCTTCCTTTACCAGCATGTCCAGTATTGCAAGCAGTTTCTCCATGCCGAACGAGCCGAACATATCGGAGAAGCCCACAAGGTTCATGAACGCCACCGCCCCGTCACTGTATGATTCGGAAATACAGTTAGGGTTGTCCTTCACCTTCTGCCCGAAACGCGCAGGAAAAACGCGCAGCAGCAGGTCGTCCGCGCGCTTGTTTGCCGCATCAACTTTGGCAAGCAGCTCCACATCGGGGTTTTCCAGCAAAAGGTACATGATAAGGATGCAGATTGCCGTTCCCATGCCCACAATCAGCAGGTGCGGAAAATACATCTGCACAATGGCAACGGAGCCCTGCATGACAACGAACGTCAGCATGGGAACATTGCGCTGGAACGGCACGTAGTCTTTGTTCAGGAAAGAAGCAATGATGATGAACACCACGCTGTAGGTGGAAAAAATATACGTACAGGTTGAAGGAATGCCGTAGGAATACAAATCCCGTCCGTGCCCGGCGTAATGGAGCGGCGTTGCAACGGAAACCACCCAGCACACCAAGAGCGGCACAAAAATAAAGAAGGAAGCAATGCGGAGCGCCCGGGCACGTGGGGATTTCATGTCCTCGCCGCGGGCAAAATTCGACAGCGCATAGAATGCACAGTAAGCAATCCAGCTCTGCATAATCAGAATGTAGCCCTTTGCAAAGAACGTGTTGACAAAGGGCGGAAGTTCCTCGCGCTTGTCTATGGTAATAACGCTGATAATGTCAAAGGCAAGTTCCAGCAGCGTAAGGAAAAGCATGTCGCGGAACACCATGTTCTGCAGCGACTTCAGGCGGGGCTTCGAGAAAAATATATGACTGATAATGAGGACAATAATGAATCCTGCCAGCTGAAACTCTACACTATATGACATACTTTCAATTATAGCACATCATCCGTCATTTTGTACAGAGAAAATAATTGAAAAAGGCTGTAAAAACTCCAGTCTTGCAATTCCCTCGATTCTGGTATACCATTTTTTCCAAAGTTCAGTCCGTGTTTTCTGAATTTCTGCTGAAAAGGCAACGGGAGCTTTTACTAAGATAGATGATGTACCTCTGCATATACCGTACCCCCGCTCAATTTGACGACATGATGCTGTGTTCCGACGGCAAAGTCCTGACAGAGCTGCGCTTCATACAAGCGTGCGGCAAGCCCGCGGGCAGCAGCGCCTGCGAAAGCAATAACCTGCCGATTTTTCAGGAAAGCTGCCGCTGGCTGGACATCTATTTTTCCGGGAAGCAGCCGGATTTTACCCCGCCGTACAGAATGGAAAAACTGACGCCGTTCCGAAAAGCTGTTACCGATATCATGATTTCCATTCCGTTCGGGGAACTGGTGACGTACGGCGACATCGCCGCCAGGCTTACAAGGCAGCAGGGCAGGCAAAAAATGTCCGCGCAGGCCGTCGGGGGTGCAGTCGGCTGGAATCCGATCTGCCTGATCATCCCGTGCCACCGCGTTATCGGTGCAGGCAACAGGCTCACGGGCTACGGCGGCGGCATGAAAAATAAAATAGCGCTGCTCCGCCTTGAAGGGCACCGCATGCATTTTGGAGACGAAGATGATTATCAACACAGGGGCGCGGACTGATACCGTCCAGTATTTTACGCCCTGGCTCCTGAAGCGCTTTGAAGAAGGCTTTGTGCTTACCAGGAACCCGCTTTTTCCCCACAACCTGACACGCTACGAGCTGACCCCCGACACAGTTGACTGCGTCGTATTCTGCTCAAAAAATTACCGCCCGATTCTACCCCACCTCCACACAATCACCGGGCAATTCAACACGTACTTTCACTACACCATAACTGCCTACGGGAAGGATATAGAGCCGGGAGTTCCTTCCATTGACGAAAGCATTGAAACGCTCCTTGCGCTCGAAAAACTGGTTGGTCGCCAAAGAATCTGCTGGCGCTACGATCCGGTGCTGCTTACCAAAAACTACACGGTTCAAACCCACAGGGAAACGTTCGACTACCTAGCAGGGCGGCTCAGCGGCCACGTTGACCGCTGCATTTTCAGCTTTGTGGAGATTTATAAAAAACTTGAGTTTAACATGCCGGAACTCATTCCTTTTTCCGACTGGCAGATTGATGAGCTTGCCCGCATGCTCGGAGAAACAGCGGCACGTTACAGGATTCCCATCCAGACCTGCGGAACCAACGGGGATTTCAGCCGCTACGGAATCAATTCATCCGGCTGCCTGACGCTGAGCGCACTGGGTGCCGCAAACGGAGTGCGTTTCCGCAACCTGAAACACAAAGGTATGCGCGCAGGCTGCCACTGCATCGAAAGCCGCGACATCGGCGAATACGAAACCTGCTTGAACGGTTGCCGCTACTGCTATGCAAACAAAGACCACAAAAAGGCAGCGGAAAACTTCAAGCTGCATGACTGCACATCGCCGCTTTTAATCGGCACCGTGCAGCCGGACGACAAAGTAATTCAGGGCGTGCAGAAGAGCTTTCTGGTAAAGAGAGCGCCGGTTCAGGACAACTGCCTGCCGCTTTTTTAAGACAATAAAAATTATAACAAAAGTTTTTATCAATTTTCCGGCAAATCTGTTATTATAAGAAAAGAAAATCCGGAGGTGAGATTATGGCAGACAAAAAAAATCTGGCAAAACGAATCGCCATGTCTTTTTTTGGGGTGATTATCTGCGCAATCAGCGTGGGAATTTTTAAAATCGCGGCGCTCGGCGTCGATCCGTTTCAGTCATTCATGGCGGGGCTTGATGTTCTGGTTCCCCTTGATTTCGGACTGCTGTATATAATCGTGAATGCAATCCTGCTTTCGTTTGCTCTGATTTTTGACCGGCACTATATTGGAATTGCCACGTTCATAAATCTTTTTTTACTGGGATACATCACGCAGTTTTCATACGCTTTCCTTCAGACAATAATTGTCAATCCGTCGATTCTTGTGCGCATTGCATGTCTGATAGTCGGTGTTGTGATTATCTGCTTTGGTTCTGCATTTTATATTACCGCAGACCTTGGCGTTTCCACCTACGACGCCGTTGCCCTGATAATCTGCAATACCTGGAAAAAGGGCAAGTTTCAGTACGTCCGCCCGATTACAGATTTTGTCTGCGTGATTCTTGGCGTGGCGCTGTTCCTGCTTGCCGGCGGAAAACCCGGTGCCATCCCGACCATTGCCGGAATCGGAACAATCATAACCGCATTCTTCATGGGGCCGCTTATCGAATTCTTTAACGTTCACATAGCGCGCCCAATTCTGGCAAAGTAAAGGCCGCCGGCCTTAGTGTATAAAGTCCCGCTTGATTTCCAGAAATTCCTGCATGCGCTCAAGGAGGATAAAAAGATGCGCACGGTCCTCGAACTCGGAGCGCCCCTGCGGAAGCGGGACAGTTTTCATCTTGTCGCGGAGTTCTGAAAGCTCTGCAAGAAGTGCCTGAACATCGTTGTCCTTATGATATTCCACTGAAACTTTTTCAAGAAAAGCAGCAACAAGCGGAGCCGTGGCCGGAACAGTCTGTATCTGCCGCACGCATTTGAACATTTCATAAAGCACCTTTGCCTGATGTTCGCGCATCAGAAGGTAGCGGGTATCAAAAGTATCGCGGCTGCCAAACTGGTTATTGAAATTTTCTTCGGCCTGCTTTTTTGCAACAAACAGGCTCTGATCCAGCGCAGCAAAACAGCTTCCGTCGTAATCAGCAAAATCCGGATCCATGATGCGAAGCGACATGCGGTGAAGCACCTGCTTGATTTTTTCATCAGTCTGCGTTTTTAATTCTTCAATATAATTTGTTTTTTTATGAAGGAAAATATTCACCAGAATCCCAAAGCCGACGCCGATCACAAAAAGCAGCACTTCGTTCAGGATTTCCGCCGGGCCGCTTTTTCCAAACGAAAGAAAATGGGAAATCAAAACTGAATCCATCGCCATTGAAGAAAGCCAGCCGCGCCATTGGCAGAACAGAATAAAAATTGCAAGGTAAACAAAAAACACCGCAGCAGTAAAGCCGAAGAAATTAAACAGCAGACCGGAAATAACAAGCGCAAGTGCAAAGGCCAGAAAGCGGGAAAGCGCCGTGCGGAGCGTTTCTTTCTTGGTGGGCTGCACCGAAAGAATGGCAACAATGCCCGCAGAAACTGCAAAGTCCAGACCAAGAAGCTGCGCCACAAGAATGGCCAGAACCGCCGCGGACGTAATTTTGACTGTATTCACTAAAATCTGTTTCATGTTGTGCATTCTATTATACCCGGAAACATACCTGCCGCCAAGATTCTGCATTTGTTGACAGCCTTATTTTTCGGATTTATAATGAGAATAACAATTTATTGTACAGGTGATAGTTGCATGCGAAAACACTGGCTGGATAATATCAGATGGACAATTGTTGTGCTTGTTGTCATATATCATGTGATTTATATGTACAACGCAGAAGGCATTCAGGGCGTGCTTGGGAAAATAACAAACCTGCAGTCCCAATGGTATGACGTATTTCAGTACGCCCTGCACCCCTGGTTCATGTCGGCTTTGTTCATTGTATCGGGAATCAGTTCGCGGCTGTATCTTGAGCAGCACACTGAGCGGGAATTTATAGGAAGCCGTACGACAAAGCTTTTGGTTCCTTCAACGATAGGGCTTTTTGTGTTTCAGTTCCTTCAGGGATACATAAACATGTCTCTTGGCGATTACGCCGGACAGTTTGACGGAGTTCCCCTGCTGATGCGCTATTTTGTCATGGTGCTTTCCGGAATCGGCGTCCTGTGGTATATCCAGCTGCTGTGGCTGTTTTCACTGGTGCTGGTGCCGGTACGCAGGATTGAAAAAGACCGTCTCTGGAATATATGCGGCAGGACAAACCTCGTGGTGCTCATACTCCTTACTGCTGCAGTGTGGGGCGCTGCACAAATCCTGAATACACCGTACGTTGTGGTCTACCGCTTTGGGCTTTACAGTTTTGTATTCTTCCTGGGGTATTTTGTTTTCTCACACGACAATGTAATTGCATGCCTCAAAAAATACTTCTTCCTTTTTGCACCGCTGGCACTCGGATTCTGCGTTGCATTCTGCATTGTGTATTTTGGAGAAAATTATGCGCTGCCTCCGGCAAACCGCAGTCCAATTTTTGCCGCATTCTGCTGGTTCATGTGCCTTGCCGTGCTTGGAGGAGCAGCCCGCTTCTTTGATTTTGAAAACGCCTTTACGCGCTGGATGAAAAACCGGAGCTGGGGGCTGTACATCTTCCACTACCTGGGGATTTCCTCCGTTGCACTGTTTGTGGCAAAGCCGGGGCAGCTGCATCCTGCGCTGATATATGCACTGAGTCTTATTGCCGGTTTTGCTGCAGGTTACGGGCTGAATGCACTGATATCCCGCCTGCCGTTCTTCCGCTGGGCGGTACTGGGAATAAAAAAGAAAAAGGAAGCACACTAGATTTTTGGGCAGGGCCTTAGCGTTATAAAAAAAGCACAGGTGCAAAGCATATTGTTTGTGGCTGTGTAAGGAGAATACCTGTTGCACCTGTGCTTTATATTCAAACTCATGTGCGGGCAGCTGACCGGAAATCCCGGTGGCTGCTCACATAGTTAGCATACAGTAACTAGCAATAAATGTCAAGCACATGGAGAAAAAAATCTCCATGCACAGACAGTTTTTCAGCGTGAAAGGCCCTAGTCAAACGTGAAGGAATCGAATTCTGCAATGATACCGTCACTTTCCGAAAGGAATTCAAAATACACGGCATGCTTACCCGTCAAAGGCACCGTCACGGGAACCTGCAGGGACTGTTCCCCCGGCTGCAGCTGGGCACTGGCAACAACGGTGCCCCGGTAGTCGTCGATGCGGACCTGCACGCAGACGGCGGCCCGGGCAGAAAGCTTTGCGCTCACAGACTTTGCAGCACACTCCCCGAACTGCAGGTAACGGAAACCAACCGTCAGGCCGGAAGTAATGTCGGTTACCGGAGCAGAAACGCTGTCCGTCTGCTCGTACACAGGCTTGATGTATGCGCCGCCCATGCCGCCATTCGCACCACCTTTCCGGCCGCCGTAGAGGTGGCAGGCGTACCCTGCAGATATGATTTTGCGGGCATCAAGCCCATTCGTATGGGCACCCTGCGAAGTCATCTCCACCGGGACAGATGCAAGCGGCTCACCGTCTGCACCACGCACAATGCGCCCGATAAAAAGTCTTCCGCTGCGGTCTTCTGCAATCTCCACAGGCTCAAGCATCCCCTGGCGGGCATATTCATCAGTGCCGGTCTGCCGGTGGTAAAAAACATACCACTGCCCGTTCACATTGATGATGCTGCCGTGATTGTTGCCCCAGCGGTACGTCATTTCGCCCTGCCCGTCACCGGTGCGCAGGATTTCGCCTCCGTTAAAGCTTATGTCGCCGCCCGGCTTGTAGCCTTCAAGCGGACTGTCGCTGTACTTATAGGAAAGAAAGCCGTTGCAGTCTTCGTGAACACCCAGTTCCGGAACCGCCACGTTGTAACGCTTTGAGTAGATGAATACATACTTGCCGTTCACCTTGCGGGGAGAAGAAGCCTCAAAGAAGGAATCCTGTTCGCTGAATGCCCCGTCATCGGGTGCCCACTGTGCACGGCAGTGCCCGATGATATTCTGGCGCAAGGTACCGGGTTTTATCGTTGCCATGTCATCGTTCAATTCGGCACAATAGTGCTTGCAGAATCCCCAGAATGCATAGACACGCCCGTCATCATCAACAAGAATGCCGGGGTCGAATCCCAGCTCCGTCTTCACCGGATTGGTAAACGGCCCAGCAGGATTCTTGCTGCTTGCAAGCATAATGCGGGAACCTTTTGCCTCCGCCGCGTACAGGTAGAACGTGTCACCTTTCTGCACCACGTCGGGGGCATACAGCACGGACTTGTCGGTCGCTTCATAGCAGACACCGTGGCACGTCCAGTCGGTCAGGTCAGTAACGGGAGCACTCCAGACCACCTGGTCATAGCCGCAGTACTGCGTCCGCAGCGTGTCATGGGAGCCGTACACGTACACACGTTTTTCTCCATTGTACTCAAAGACGCGCGGCTCGCCGTCCGGCACGTGTTCCCACAAGGGCATATAGGGGTTTGCCCCCTTGATGTATTCTTTTGCCATACAATTTCTCCAGGGCTTCAGCCCAAAAGTGCGCGGGCGCGTTCAAGGGCGCCGGAGATGTGGTCGTAAATGTTTTCCCGCCCCAGTTTGTCCGCCATGCCGGTTTTTTCCAGCAGCATGTAGGGCTGGGTATGAATACCGGAGATGACGATGGTTATTCCCTTGCGGTCACAGGCCGCCTTTGCCTGCTCCAGCGCCCGGATGCCGCCGGCATCAAGATAAATGGTGTTCCGCATGCGCAGGATGAGCACCTTGTAGTCCAGTCCGGCCTTCTCCACGGCGACCTCGAACTTGCGCACCGTGCCGAAAAAGAGCGGGCCTTCGATTTCATAGACCATGGCACCCTTGGGCAGGTCGAGTTTTTCCTCCGGCATATCCGCTGCATGCAGGCCGGAAGTCAGCGCCTCACGCTTGTTCTGCACTTCGGACAGGTCTATCATCTTCTTAATGAAGAAGAACGCAGCCAGCCCCAGCCCAACTTCAATCGCCATCGTCAGGTCAACGAACACCGTTATCAGGAAAGTGACGGCAAAGACTGCCGTATCCGACTTCTGGCCCTTGATGAGGGAACGGATTGCGGGGAAGCCCGCCATGTTCCACGCGACATTAATCAGCACAGCAGAAAGGGCCGCCATCGGGATGTACGCGGCATACTTACCGAAGAACAGCAGAATCAGAAGCAGCGTAAGGGCGTGGACAATACCGGCAACCGGCGTCCGGCCGCCGTTCTTGATGTTCGTTGCTGTCCGTGCGATTGCACCGGTAGCCGGGATTCCCCCGAAAAGCGGCGACACAATGTTTGCAATTCCCTGCCCGATAAGCTCAGTGTTTGAATCATGCTTTGCGCCCGTCATACCGTCGGCAACCACCGCGCTCAGCAGCGATTCGATTGCGGCAAGCACCGCGATGGACACTGCCGTGGGGAAGAGCTGGCGGATAGTACCAAGCGAAAAATCCGGAAGCTGGGGTTTGGGAAGCGTGTTCGGTATCTCAAAATGGCGGCTGCCGTCGGCAAAGCTTCCGATGGTGTCTGTCTTGAGGCCGCAGAATGTGTCGAGCAGGATTGCGGCAACAGTCGCAAGTATCAGGACAACAAAGCTTCCAGGAATTTTCTTGATGAATTTTGACCAGGTGAAAATGAACACCAGGCAGACAGCCGCCATGACAAAGGAATACACATTGATGGTGGAAGCCGACTTGATGTAGACAATGATTTTCGGCAGGAAGTCACCCGGCATCTTTGTGTATTCTTCGCCCAGAATGCGCATGGGGACGGAAAAATCCGGGGAAAGCCCAAAGAAATCCCCGATCTGCCCCGCCGCAATGGTAACCGCGATGCCGGCGGTAAAGCCCGTGACGATAGTATATGGAATAAACTTTACCAGTCCGCCCATCTTGAACGCACCAAGCAGAATCAGCAGGATTCCGGCCATAACCGTTGCCGTCGCAAGCCCGGACAAACCGAACTGGGCAACAACACCATACACGATGACCGCGAATGCACCCGTGGGTCCGCCAATCTGGACGGTGGAACCGCCGAACGCAGAAATGCAGAAGCCTGCAATGATTGCCGTAAACAGACCTGCCGCCGGATTCACGCCGGAAGCGATGGCGAACGCAATTGCCAGCGGAAGCGCGACAATGCCAACAATAAGACCTGCAATGAGGTCGGACACAAAAGTCTTGCCATTGTAGCCTTTCAAGGAATTAATAAGCTGCGGTTTGAACATAATGGAAAATTATGTACTTTTTTATAATATTGTGCAATATGGCTGGCAGAAATTTCAGGGAATTCTCACCGGAAGAACATTCAAAAACCCTCGGCTTTTAAAACCGGCACATATACCTTCCCGGCGCATCATGCTATACTTTCCCCATGAGCAATCGTATTTACATCACCCGCCACGGGCAATCCCAGTGGAACGTGGAACAGAAGGTTCAGGGCGTAACAGAGACTCCGCTTACCGCAAAAGGAATTGAGCAGGCGCAGGCACTTGCGCGCAAAATAAAGGAAGAAAAAATTCCCGTCGATGAAATCCTTCATTCCCCGCTCAGCCGCGCGGTGGATACCGCACGGATTATTGCCGCGGAAAACAAGCTGCCACTTTTTATGGAACCGCGGCTCATCGAGCAGAACTTCGGGGAATACGAAGGCCACGAATGGAACAAGCATCCGGGAGTCTTTCACGAGGTAAAAAAGCAGTTCGCCTGCGACTACAACGGCGGCGAATCAATGCTCCGGCTGGGGCAGCGAATCTATAACCTGCTCGACGAACTCAAAATCCGTTCACGCAAAGAAGACAAAACTTTCCTGCTTGTAACGCACGGCGGAATCGTCCGTATGATTCACAGTTATTTTTTCTCGGAAACAAACGAAGAATTCAGCTCAACTGAAATTGAAAACTGCGAAGTGCGGGAATATACTTTCCGCTAAAAGCGTTCTGCGCCAGAGCTGCACCGGCAATTCCAGGCACGGAAAACATAAGGGGAAGCCCGATGTGCGCGAACACCGCAGCACATCAGACTTCCCCCAAAAATCCGGCTTCCGCGCCAGCGCTATTCTTTCACCGCGCCGGAGCCCATGCTTTGAATCATCGCTTTCTGCGTAAACAGGAAGAAGATTACAAAGGGAACGGCAATAACCAGCGCACCGGCAGCAAAATTCGTGAATTCATTTTTCTTGTCGGAGACAAAAGCAAAAAGGCCAAGTGCAAGCGTCTGCTTGGCCGGCGTGCGCAGCACCATCTTGGGGAAGATAAAATCCATCCACGGCCCGGTAAAGCTGGAAATCCCCAGGAAGGTTATAATCGGCTTTGTGATGGGCAGGATAATGGTACTGTAAATCCTGAAGTGGCTTGCACCGTCAATGCGCGCTGCCTCGTCCAGATTCTGGCTCACCGTATCCATGTAGCTTTTTACCATCCAGGTATTGTACGGGATATTCCCCGCAACATACACAAGCACAAGGCCCCACAAGGTATCAAGTCCGCCGATTCTAAGCAGGATAACGTAGATTGCAATCATGCCGACGAATGAAGGGAAAATCTGCAGGATAAGCAGACTTACCATAAGCGGCTTTTTGAACACAAAGCGGAAGCGTGAAAATACGTACGCGCTCAGCGACGCTATGATAACCGTAAGCAGCGCCGTCCACAGGGAAATGACAAGCGTGTTGCGGAACCAGACCCAGTACTGCGTCTTGGTAAAAACATAGATAAAATGCTTGAGCGTAACGCCGTCCTTGAACGGAACGATGTTCAGGGATGCAATGCCGTTCCCCGGGCTGAACGCAGCGCTTACCGTATACACGAGCGGATAAAACACGAAGAACGAAATGAGAATGAATACAATGTATATAATGCCCCGGTTGAGAATCTCGACCGCACCGTAATTCTTTTTCATACCTCACCTTCCTTGTAAGCCTTTGTGTTCATAAACTGGTAGACCGCAAAGGGTGCCAGAACCACAAAGATGAGCACAGCTATGACGGATGCGTAATTGTAGCGCATGAGCGTAATGGTCAGCTTGTAAATCCACGTCACCAGAATGTCGGTGCCGCCCGCCATAGTCGTGGTGCTGTCCGCAACCGTCGGTTCCCCGGCCGTAAGAAAGTATATGACACCGAAATTGTTTATGTTATGCGTAAAGCTCATGATGATGAGCGGCATGGTCTGGTACAGAACAAGCGGCAGCGTAATGGAACGCAATATCTGATTGCCCGTGGCGCCGTCAATGCGCGCTGCTTCAAACAGATCCTCAGGGATTGCCGTCATTGTACCAAGGGAAAGCATCATGAAGTAGCCGAAACCTGCCCACAGATTGATGACAATACACATAATCTGTGCAAGCGTTGCATTTCCCAGCCAGGGAATGGTACCGTCCAGAATCCCCAGCTGCTGCAGCGTGCGGTTCACCACACCAAAAGTACCGTTCAGCAGGTTGCGCCACACCAGCATGGTGATGACAGAAGGAACCGCATACGGCAGGATAAAGATGAACTGGAAGGCTCCCTTAAAGCGGATTTTGCTGTGCTTCAGCTGGACGGCAACAAGCAGTCCTCCAAAATAGCACGTAAACGTAGAAAGCACTGCCCACACCAGCGTCCACAGTGCAATATGAGCAAAGCCCTTTGACCACGTGTTTCCGCCGCCAAGCAGTTCCTTGAAATTCTGGATACCGACCCAGTCAACCGTATTCTTGGGCGGAATGTGGTTTGGTGCAGAATAGTTTGTGAATGCCACTGCAATGCTGAACAGCAGGGGCACCACAACAAAGATAAGCAGCATGATGACACACGGTGCAAGCCCCATGAGGGGGAAAGCCTTGTTCACCGTGTCTGCTGCACTGTCCTTGTGCAGGGGGTAATGCCCCATGCGGCAGTATTCCTTGTAGGACTTGCCCGCACTCTGCACAGAGATGACATAGGTAGCAACGAACATCGCGACAAGCGCGAGGATCAAAATTCCATCTATCAGCATGAAGATGGAATTATCCCGCAGCTTAACCGCAATGTCCGGCTGCGGCGAGCCGAGCGTAACGAGGTTCACTATTTTACGCACGATTGCGGGACTGAAGCAGAGGAACACCACCTCCACCGCCGCAAAAAGTGCACCCTTCAGATATTCCTTGAGGTAAAGCAGGTGTGCAAGCCCCATGAAGCATGAGGCCGTGCACATCACTTTCTTTCTTGAGCTTCCGTCAGTTTCCAGTCGCATACGTCGCCTCGCCTGCTGCAAAAAGCAGCTTATTTCTTTATGATTGCTGCATTGCAGGCATCAAGTTCTGCCTGTGCATCAGCACCATCCCAAATGTTCTTGCAGGTATTGCCCATCGTTTCCCAGAATGCGCCCATCTCCGGAATTGACGGCATGGGGAATGCATAGTCAAGCTGCTTGAGGAATCCGGACATGTACTTGCTGGAAACCTTTGTGTTGATTGACGGCATTGCACCCGTCAGGTCAAAGCGCAGCTGCTGCATCTCAGGCGTAAGCAGGAAGCGGGCAAAATCCGCGGCTTCCTCCGGGTGGTCAGAGTATTCGCTGACAACCATGGTGCGCGTGCCGCTGAAGGAACTTGCAGGCTTGTTCTCGCCGGGAAGGGCAGGAAGCGGCGCCACACCAAAGTCAATGCCGGCATCTTCGAACGGCTTTACGTTCCAAAGACCGGTGATATGCATGGCAGCATTACCGGACTGGAATGCTGCATCGCAGGTTGCGGTGCTCAGGTCAGCGGCAGGAACATTGATGACACTGCGCAGGCTCTGGAAGAATTTCATGCCGGCAACAGAATCTGCAGTGTTCAGGTAGGACTGCGTTGTATCATCACCGAAGGAACCGAAAAGCCTGTTTCCGTTCTTCGTGGTGAAGATGATGGTGTAATAACCGTTGCCCACATCCATCACAAAACCGTACTTGCCGCTGTGGGATGCATTGAATTTTTTTGTCCATTCAACAAGACCTTCCCACGTGGTTGGAACCTCATCTTCCTTGATGAGCGCCTTGTTGTAGAACAGCGCATAGGTTTCCGCACTCACCGGGTAGCCGTACATGGTGCCGTCATACATCAGAGCCTGGGAGCAGGCACCAAGCACTTCCTTCTTCACCGCATCGGGATTCACCGTCGGCTTGATATGACCGCCGCTTACAAGCTCGCCGAGCTTATCATGCGGAGCAGCAAAGAGATCCGGCCCAACACCAGCAGGACCGTCAAGCGCAATCTGCCCGGAAGAATCGCCCAATTCCACGTTGACAAAATTGATGCTTACATTGGGATGCGTCTTTGTGTATGCCTCACCGGCCTGCTTGATGAATTCATCGGGACCGTTCAGGGATTCCCAGACGGTAAGCGTTATTTTTTCTCCCCCGGATTTTGCACCGGCAGCAGCACCGCCGCTGTTTTTATTGCAGCCTGTCACCGCAAGACCCATTGCCAGTGCGGAAAGTGCCGCCGCTACTGTAGTAATTTTCCTGTTCATATCCTTTCCTCCAAAAAAAGTTAATGCTCAGATGGCAAGTTTCCGGAACCGTTTCCAAGCCTTTGTTCCGCAAACCCCGCCCTCAAAATAGTATAGCAGTGAATGTAAATTTTCGCCACTTTTTTTATAACAACACGTGTTGATTGCGAAATTCACACCTTTTCAGGGATAAACGGGCATAAAAATATGATGATTTTCACATTTTCATGCAAGGCTCTTCACGCGTGCGGGGAAACAGACTGCAGCTGCAGCGGCCGGAACCGCTTTTATTCTCCCTGCGGAACGGCGTCATTCAGGCTTTTGTTGCGGTAATTCAGGTTGGTGCGCAGGGAATATCCCAGTTTTTCCCAGAAGGCATTTGCAACGTCGTTGTCTTTGAATACAAGCCCAAAGATTTTATTGATTCCTTCTGCCTTTATTGCTTCTTCCGCTTTCTGGACAAGCGCGTGTGCAATTCCCTTGCGCCGGTATGACGGATGAACGCACATGTGGTGGATGATTGCACGCCGACCGTCATGCCCCGTAAGGATTACCCCGACAATTTCGTCTGCATCCCCGGAGCCGTCCTTTGACGTTGCAACAAAGCAGGTCGTAGGGTTGCGTTTTAAATACCGCTCGATTCCCTCACGGCTGTCGTCCACGGGATTCAATGCACGGCGGCTCTGTTCGGTGCTGTTCCACAGTTCAAAAAGGCCATCGTAATCTGCAATCGTTGCAAGCCGAATTGAAATACTCATCTCTGCCTCCTCAAAACAGAATCAAGCTCAACAAGAAGCCTGTCCTTCATCTCTGCAAGTTCTTCTTTTGCCGGCACGGTAGTTTCGGCCCACATTTTTTCCCGCGGCAGCCACCAGACAGGACCGTTGCCGTTGTGGCCGTGTTCACCCAAATCGCCGTATTTTCTGGGGAACAAATGCCAGTGCAGGTGTGCATCGCCCATGCCCAGCAGCTCATAATTCATTTTCTCCGCGCCAAAGGCTTTTGAAACAGCCTCGCCCACAAGCGACATTTCTTCCAGGAATTTCAATTTTGTCTTTTCATCAAGCTGGAACAATTCAGTCTTATGCTCTTTATGCAGGAACAGTGCATAGCCCTTGAAATACTGATTGTCGCCGATTACAACATATCCGGTTTCCAGTTCCTTTACAAAATAGGGATTGCAGCCCTTCTTTATCATGTCAATCCGTTCACAAATCAAACACATATATAAGTTTCCCTGTGCAATTTCTGCATGCAGCTGAGTGCCCGGAACCTTCAGTTTTCCGAACAAGTCCAGTATAACACGGGAAAAAGGCTGCGCGCAACATGTAAAAGCTGCGGCAAGAAATGCGCACTAGCGCCACAGCTCTCCGACATAATACTGTTCCGTAAAAAAAATCGCTTCCTCGATTTCTTCGTCGGAGAAGGATTGCGTATTCCCGTCAGGCACCGCAATCCATTTGTCTTCAACATCGTTCAGACGGTGCCACACCGCGATAACTTTGCCGGAGAAATCCCGGAGGGGTGCATCCGCCCCCAGCAGGTACACATCCTGCTCCGCGCCGTCACCGGCAAACACATGTTCCACGTAGCCGTAATTCACGGGATACAGCATGTCCGGATGGCGCGGGTGCCGGCTTCCCAGCGGACGGTCTATTTTTCCGGCCACGTGTTTCCCGATTATGCCGCTGTAATCCTTGTCTTCAAAATCGATTTTATAGATGCGAGAATCTTCTCCACCCATGTCTTTCATCACTTTCAAAAATGAAAAACCATATTTTTCGTAGATGCCTTCATCATGGGTTGAAATATAAATTGTTTTCAGCCCCTGCGAGCGGGCCGCTTTGAAAATGTGAGTAAACAGAATTCCCATCCGGCGTTTGCCGCGATACTGCGGAAACGTGTACACAAAACCAATCCAGGGGCCAAAAGCGCAATCGGGGATATCGTCCTTTTCGGCAAAAGAGCAGAAGGAAAGCAGCGCATCGCCTTCCACAAGCAGAAAAATTTTACTGCCGGCACCCCACCAGCGGAAAAACTCGCAGGACGGACTTCCAAGGCAGGGCAGGCCGGATGCATCTTTTGTCAGAAGTTCCACCAGAAAGCGGGCCGCACGCCAGTCTGATTTTTTTATCTGCTCAATCCAATGGCGTCTGGCACCTTCATCGCATTCAAAAAATTCCAGAACCTTCATTTTTATTCCTCCCGGTAAAACGGCTGTCCGCGTACCATCAGCGCATGAGCAGTTATGCCTGCCCAAGAAAAGCTTTGAGTTCCGGGAGCAGTTTTACGGCAACCCGCCGCCCTTCGTCATACACGCGCTGGAGTTCATCAGGATTCTTTTCCGTCCGGCTGATACCAAGCGGGCGTTCAGGGCAGATGACAAAAACTTCCCCGCGCGCAGCCTTTGCAAACACATCCGCAGTTTCCTCGTTATAAACGCGCGCCCGGTTTTTCATCGCTTCAACAATCAGGGGATACTTCCGCAGCATTATGTTCATCAGCCCCATGAATGCTGCCGGTTCCTTGCGGAAATCGCGGGGCTGCGTCAGAATCACAACGTTGCGGTTGTAGCCGATTCCTTCAAAAAATTTCAGCGGGATAGAATCCGTCATTCCCCCGTCCAGGAGCTTATAGCCGTCAACAGCAACAACACGGCTTGCAAGCGGCATGGAAGCACTGGCGCGCATCCAGGTAAGATCGTGCGCATCGCAGGTCTCCAGTTTTTTGTAAACAGCTTTGCCGGTCATGCAGTCAGAAGCAACACAATAAAAGTCCATGGGATTTTCGCGGTACGCTTTAAGATCAAAAACATCAAGGCTGTTCGGAATTTTATTGTAACAGAAATCAGCGCCATACAGGTCGCCGGTAAATATCAGGGAGCGGAGTGAACAGTAACGCCAGTCATGGGAAAAACGTTTATTATACCTGATTGCCCGTCCAATCTGGCGGGACTTAAAATTGCATCCGAACGTAGCTCCCGCCGAAACACCAACAGCGCCGTCAAACGTAACGCCGTTTTCCATAAAGACATCGAGCACCCCGGAACTGAACATTCCGCGCATTGCCCCGCCTTCAAGCACCAGCCCTTTTTTCACTCCGCCATTTTCCATAGAAACAGTATAGCAGATTTCGCATAAAAAAGGCTAGGCTGCTCGCGGGGAGCGATGCCTGCGGCGGGAACCGCAGTTTAATTTTTCTCGTAACAGACAAGATCCATGCACTCGTTTATTTTTTGGCATTCCCCTGTCTGATGATAGCCCAGTTTTTCATACAGGTGGCAGTTGCCTTTTTCCTGCAGGATTGTGTGCAGGCTCCAGTTGTCAGCGCCGTAGATTTTTTCTGCGGCACGGATTGCCTGCTGCGCATAGCCCCTGCCCCGGAATTCCGGCATAATCCAGAGCGGGGAAATTCGTTTCCGGCTGCCGTCCCTCATATCCACAATGCGGATAGCCCCTACTTTTTCCGTGCCGTCAACAATAAAATAATACTGCGACCACGGCTGTTCATAGCGCAGCACAATTCTCTCAACAGCTTCTGCGCCGGGGTTTGTATCATAGTCCTGATATTTCTGCAGCAGGCCGGAAAAAGCTTCTATCTGCATCTGGTGCAAAAGAGGTATTTCATCAGCGGCCACCACTTTCAGCGCGATGCCGCAGGAAGCTTCCGGTTCCATGCCGCACAGCATTTCAAGCACGCGGGTATCGCGGGCAATCATGGTGAAGTCAGAAGCGCCGGTGCCGCAATAGGCACGGTTTGCAGCAACAGCATCTTTTATGCTGACCGTGCGCAGTTCAAATCCGGCATCGGCTTCATAGTCATCAAGCTGCTGCTGGTGTACGGTAAGGCCGCCACCCTCCCGGCTGACATCGCAAAAATAGTAAAAGGAATCCTGCACAAAAATTGTCTGCGGAAACATATCGGATTTCTGGCAGCGGTGCACAAGCCCATACGCCTGCACGGTCTGGGGCAGAACAGCAAGACCAGTTTCCTCCATGACTTCGCGGACAAGCGCCGCAATTTTATCTTCATCAGCGTTGATGCCGCCGCCCGGAAACTTGTAGTAGCCCGCTTTCTTGGCATACACAAGCGCAAGCCTGTCATCGTCTGCCCTGATGACTGCCCGAACCGAAGGACGTTCCGAACGCTTCCATTCAGAATTATAATTTTTCAAATCAATCGTAAAAAGTATATTCATAGAGAGCGGCCTTTTTCGGAGCTGCCGGGAACAGGCAGGAATCCCCTGCCGGTAGCGCATTCCGGACAGCTTATGGTAATTTCATCACATATACCTGGCAGGGATTATCCTTGTCCCACAGCATCGGGAAAACTTCAAACTCCTTAAAACCCACAGAACGGTAAAACAGGTTCGTCCTGTCATAATCCTCATACATTCCCATCTGAACAGTCTTTACCTGCATGAACTCATAGCCGCGGTTCACGGCGCAGTCCCTTGCAGCCTCAAAGAGTTTTCTGCCGATACCCCTGCGGTGGAACATTTTGAGCACGCCCATAATTGCAAGCTCCACAGTTTTTTCACCAGTCTGCTTCAAGTAGAGGAAACCAACGGGCGCATCATCTTCAAATGCGGCAAAAAATAATTTTCCTTCACTATTTGCTATATGTTCTTCACGGCTTTCGGGAACTTCAAACCATTCCGGCAGCGCCTCCAGAATTGTCCGTGCGATTTTCTTTTTTTCAGCTTCATCAGATATTGTCTTTATCTGCATCACGCTATCTCCTTCCTGCTTACAATTCATACTTGCATGTTTTATGAAGAAAGTCAATTGCGGAACTTTCTAAGTGAACAGCGTTCTGGAAGCAGCGTAATTGCATGCTGCGTCACATGCAAGGGGAATCCGCTCCGCGCACAAATACAATTTTGCTTGCTAAAACGCCGAATAGAATTTATACTGAGACTATGATACAGCCAGACAACTCCACAATCATCAGGCTCGCAATGGAACAGTCGGCCTTTGATTCAAACTGCAGTCCGGAAGATTTTTTGCGCAGCGAAAATGTGTTCTGCGAATCCGTGCCGAATGAACGTGCCCACCGCTACCTTGCACTGCCGCTCGTGTGCGACCTGACATCCTACGGGAACAACGTTGTTGTTTCTGCCCGCGCAGACCTGCTGCCGGAACTTAAAGCGCTGATTAATTCTCAGGACATGTACAAGTGGTTTGAAACTCCCTTTCTGTACAAACTGAATGAGCTGCTTGCAAAGACAGATTCGCGCGTCTGCTTCATGGCAGAATATTTTCTTCCTGATGCAGACAAAATCATGATGCTGGCAAAAGAGGTGGAGCAGTCACATTTTCCGTATGAACTCAGGGTGCTTTCCCAAAAGGATTTTGAAGGACTGTACACGGCGCAATGGAGCAATGCATTGTGCGAAAAGCGCCGCAACCTTGACGTGCTTGGCATAGGCGCCTATGACAAGGGTACGCTGGTCGGATTTGCGGGCAGTTCCGCCGATGCAGAAAATTTCTGGCAGATTGGCGTGGATGTACTTCCCGAATACCGCCGCAACGGCATTGCGTCCGTCATCACCAACCGGCTTGCCAAAGAAATTTTTGAACACGGAAAAATTCCTTTTTACTGCGCAGCGTGGTCAAACATAAAATCGGTAAGGAATGCAATCCGTTCAGGTTTCAAGCCCGGCTGGATGCAGCTTTCTGCAAAAGCAAACTCTTATATAGAAGGAATGATACACTGATGAACGATTATAAACTGATACTTTCCGACCTGGACGGAACGCTCTTCCACAATGACAAATCAATTTCTACGTTCACAAAACAAACGATTGCAAAGCTGCAGGAAAAAGGCACGCTCTTTGGTATTTCCACAGCGCGGGCGCTGGTAAATGCCACAAAATTTCTGGACGGAATTTCACCGGATGTTTTTATTGCCAACGGCGGCGGCCTGGTACTCTGCAACGGCAAAAAAATATATTCCTGCGAATTTTCCGTTGAAGAAATACGCACGCTCATACAGGCAACATTTGCTGTCCTTGGGGAAAACACAGTGATTTCTGTTGACAATGAAAGCGGCCTGTATTCAAATTCAAAGGAAGCGCTGGGCGACAAATTCTGGACGTTCAATGACTTTTCTGATTTTTCCGAACCCGGCATGAAGATGTGCATTGAAACGCTTGATAAAGCCGCCGTTGAAAAAATTGCTTCGAGCATTGGAATTGAAAAAATCGACATGCTCCCGTTCTCTGACATTCCGTGGTATAAGCTGAGCAAAAAAGGCGCAACAAAAGAAAAGGCAATAGAAACACTGTGCGCCCACCTGCATCTGCCGCCGGAAACCATTGCTGCATTCGGCGATGACTTCAACGACATCGGAATGCTGAAATTATGCGGCAGGGGAATCGCCATGCAGAATGCAATTGACGAGGTAAAACAAATTGCAGATGAAATATGCCTTTCCAATGAAGATGACGGTGTTGCGAAATGGATTGAAAAGCTTCTGTAAAACGTTGCAAAGCAGGCGTTACATTCCTGCAAACTAAAAATGGTGGGAATATACCGCAGGCCGCGGTACAATGCGTTCTGTGAGGTTTGAAATGATTTTAGGTGAAAAACTCAGTTTCCTGAGGAAGCAGAACGGATTTTCGCAGGAAGAACTTGCAGACAGGCTTAACATTACGCGGCAGAGCGTAAGCAAATGGGAAAACGGGCTTGCAATCCCGGAACTTGATGCCCTTATTGCATTAAGCAACTTGTATCACATTCCCATCGATAGAATCGTGCGGAACGATGACGAATGCAATATTTCCCTGAAGAAAGGCACAAACGGAACGCCCGAAAAAGCGGAACTCGTTTCGTTCCTGCTCAGGGCAAAGCAGCATACGTATGCAGGGCACGGTGCAGAATGCGAACCATCCCGCCCGGCGTCCCACGATTTACGGTTCCAGGAAGGCAGTCTTCTGTATATCGACAGCTACCTTGGCGGCCAGAAATTTTCGGGCGAAGAAGCCGTGTGGCAGGACGAAGTGCCTGTGTGGTCAATGAATTATTATGGCAGGGTAATCGGGGAATCGTTTTCCGGCGATTTTTTAAAGGCCGCGCTTTTTGAAGTTCCGGCAGAAAGTCCGTTCCGCGGGCCTGAAATTTTCCGGCAGGGCGATTACACCTATCAATGTAAAACTGACGGCGACTTTGAATGGTTCCAGGGCTATGAAGATATTTTCTATCTGGACAAAAAAATTTACGAACTCCATTTCCACGGCGGAATCATTGTTCCGTAAAACTCCGGGAGAATTTCAAATTACCTGCGGGCAATTGCAATTAATGCAAAAGAAAAGTAGACTGTACGCATGAAAAAAATCTATGCAAAGTGGATGGATTTTGTGCTGCTGCTGATTTTTGCCGGGGCGGTGGCAGCTGCAGCCCTTTCCCTTGGCAAAAAAGAAGGAAGCCCGCAGCTTGTCATCATCACGCCGGAAGGTGAATACATATATCCGCTGGACACAGACGGGGAATACAAGGCAGCCGGGCGGGCGGGCATTTCAATCATAACGGTAAAAGACGGAAAGGCCTGCTTTTCCGATTCCCCCTGCCCCAACAAAACCTGCGTGCAGTCCGGTCCGGTTTTTCGCAACGGGGAATGGGCGGCATGCCTGCCGAACGATGTATTCATCCGCATAGAGGGCGGCGATGCAGAGACAGATGCCGTCGCCTACTAAACGCACACGAAATCCCAAAATCTCAGAGCGGCTGTAAGCCGGGACTGGCAGAGGAGAACACAGATGGCAAGAAAAAAAGGCTCTATCGTATACAAATGTTCAAGCTGCGGATACACGCAGCCCGGCTGGCTGGGACGCTGCCCGCAGTGCGGGGAATGGAACACCCTTGAAGAATGCATCAGCGACCCGAATGCGGCAGGCGCAGCTCTGAAAGCAGACGGCACGGCAGTAAAGGCAAAACCTGTACCGATGGGGAGGATTGACGTACAGGGAGAAGAAAGAATTTCCACCGGGAACACCGAATTTGACCGCGTGCTCGGCGGCGGCGCAACCAAGCGGAGCGCCATACTCATCGGCGGAGAGCCGGGCATCGGAAAATCAACGCTGCTTATCCAGACGGCGGCATCGTTCCTTGCCCGGAAAAACCTTGGCAGAATACTGTACGTGTCCGGGGAAGAATCAGCTTCGCAGATTAAGGGGCGCGCCGTCAGGCTCGGTCTTGCGGTGGATGCAGTAGAAATCCTCTGCACGCTGCGCCTTGAAGATATACTGGATGCCCTTGACAGCCTTGCGCCGGCCGCAGTCATCATTGATTCGATACAAACAGTGTATTCCGTGCAGGCGGGCATCGTTCCCGGCACGGTAAATCAGCTCAAGTACTGTGCCAACGAGCTTATCAGCTGGGTGAAGGAGCGCGACAGCGTGCTGTTCATGACTGCACACGTAACAAAAGACGGCATGATTGCCGGCCCCAAGAGCCTTGAGCACATGGTCGACACCGTCATTTCCTTTGAGCGCAATACCGAAGATGAAGTCCGCTTTCTGCGGGCGATGAAAAACCGTTTTGGCTCCATAGACGAACTGGGGATTTTCCAGATGGAACAGGACGGACTGAAAGCCGTGGAAGATCCCAGCACACTGTTCCTGACAAGGCGCAAAGGCGGCACCCCGGCAGGAATTGCATGCGTGCCGGTCTTTGAAGGAAGCCGGGTTTTTGTGGTAGAAGTGCAGGCCCTAACCATCCCGGCAAAGGCTGCAGTAAACCGGGTCTACAGCGACCGCGTAGACAGCGCGCGGGTCAGCCGGGTAGCGGCAGTGCTGGAAAAGCGCGCCGGCATCAAATTCAGCGACCAGGACATATACATCAATGTTGCCGGGGGTGTCCGCCTGACGGAAAGCGCCATAGACGCAGCAGTGGCCGCGGCTCTGTATTCAGCCCGCACAGATATTCCCCTGCCGGAAGAAACTGTCGTGGTGGGGGAAATAAGCCTTGCAGGAGAAATCCGCCCGGTCACAAAGCTGAAGCAGCGCATCAAGACGGCAAAGGAACTTGGTTTTTCACGGGTCATCGCACCGGAAAAAACATCCGGCGTGACCGATGTATCAGACATAAAATCCCTGGTAAAGGCTTTATTCGCAAAGTAAGAAAGCCGTAAAACAGGAAGCGCCGGGCGGGGGAAACAAAGCTTTAATTGTTTCCCGCTGCATTTACCGGCAGCATCACTGCCGGAACAGAGCCACTATTTTGCCGAACAAAGAAGCCAGCACCTTTACAAAGCTTGCACCGGCAACAAAGGTTCCCACGCTGCTGCCCAACGATGAAAGGACAAACACAAGCAGGGTGCGGAGAATCCTGTTGCGGTAGAAGCCCCGCACAGACGCAGCATCTTCCTGCAGCGCCTCCATGTCGGCAACCTTAGGCTTGCAGACCAGCGCCTGAACAATTCCCGACACGATGCCGATGCCAACAAAGGGGCACAGGGAAGTAAACGGTGCCCCCGCAAAAGAGACCAGCACCGCAACCGGGTGACCACCCGCCAGCAGGGCACCGGCAGCAGCAAGCAGACCGTTCCACAGGACCCAGGCGCCCAGCATGTTCCAGCCGCGCTGCGCCCCTCCGATAACAAAACCGGCCGCAATCAGCGCCACGATACACACCGGGATAATCCAGCCGGCAAGCCGGGAAGGCATTGACTTATCAGGAACACTGTCAATGTCGGAACAGTCCGTTCCGGCTTCTCCGGCAGCAATTTTTTCCAAATGCTCTTTTACGCCCGGCAAATGCCCCGCGCCCAGCACGGCAAGCACTTTTGAGCCGGAACAAGCCCAGATTCGGGAAGCAAGATAACGGTTACGCTCATCGATGAGCACTTCCTTTATCGCCGGAAGACTTTCCGAAAGCTCCGCCATCAGGCTGTCCATTTCATTGCTCTGCTTCAGCAGCTCTATCTGCTCCGGGGACACTTCCTCGTGCGAAAATGCACTGGCAAGCAGCACCGCAAGAAGATTGCACTTTCCCATAAGACTGCTCTTCATCCAGGCACGGCGAAGCGTTACGGAAATAGGGCGGTCAACCATTTCGCAGGGAATACCGCGGCTGCGGGCAGCATTGAGCGCGGCCAGCATCTCATCGCCGGGTTTTACGCCCATGGGCGCCCCCATGCGCTTCTGGAAAGAAGAAAGAATGATGTTCGCCATCATGAGGAAGCCGTTTTTATCGCGCAGCACCTTGATGATGTCCATCTCGCGCCATGCATCCGGATTCTCCAGATTGGAAAGGCGCTTATCATCAAGCTCCAGTGCAAGCGTATCCGGCTGCAGGTTTTCCACAGCCTCGGAAACTTCCTTCACGCTCAGCTCGGAAACATGGGCCGTGCCCACGAGCACAATAGTGCGCCCCGCAAGGTTCAGGGTGACTTCAGTTTGTTTTGATTGAGCCGGCATCAGCTTCCATTCTCCATTCAGCAAGACGGTATTCAAAGAACATAGGACTCTTCATGTCCACAACCTTGGTATAGAACTGCTTGGCAGCCTCGATGCCCCCGAACATATCGTAGAACAAGCCAAGGTAAAAGTACATTTTTCCCTTTTTGTTGCTGTTGTCGATGGCGTTGATTTTCTGGGGAAGCGGCATTTCACCGGCTTCATCGTGGAAAACACGCAGCATTGCGTAGTCGATGGAATTGCGGTCAAGCTTACGCAGCACCTTGTCGCTGAATTTCTTTGCTCCCAGCTTGTCTTTTTCCATATAATAGCAGTACGTTACCATGAGCGGGTACGAGATATTGCCGGTTTTGTCCATCTCCATGCATTTTTCAAAGGCAAGCCGAGCCTTCTTCCACTGCTTCTGATGAATGGCAAGCACCCCGATGCTTTCGTTGGCAAAATAATACTGCGGATTGTACTTAAGCACATTTTCATAGTCGAGGAGCGCAAGGTCATACTTGTCCTGCTCGTCGTAGAGCCCCGCACGGTACGCATAGGCAAGGAAATAATCCGGCTGGATGGAGATGGCCTTTGTCCACGCCTCCTCCGCAACCTCATAGTGCCCCAGATAGCGCTCGTATGTTCCGTAATCCATGAAATAATCATAGTTCGTCGGGTCAATCTCTATCGCTTTCTTTATCTGCTCGCTTGCACGCCGGTATTCATTGTTGGCAGATGCGATTTTGCCCAGATAGGAATAGGCCGGCGCATAGGCCGGATCCTTTTCAAGGATTTTCCTGAAAGTTTCCTCTGCTTCCTTGTCCTTGCTGGAATCCTTTGCTCCCAAAAAATAATCTGACTGCCCCAGGCCAAAGAGCGCATCTTCGTTGTCCGGCTCCCGGACAAGCGCCTTTTTGTAGTAAAGGCGGGCCTGCGTATAGTTCTTGTTGTCAAAATAATCCTGGGCAAGCTCCATGTTGGCAGCAGGATTGTAGGCATCCTTGGCAAGAAGCAGCTTTATCTGCTTGGTGCGCTCCGCGGAATTGCCCTGAAGCTTTGCAATGTAGGCAAGCAGCTCTATTGCATCCGTGTTGGATGCATCCTTTGCATTCAGCGCCGTACAGATTTTCTTTGCATCGTCAAAGCGGCTGTCGCTTATGAGCAGGGAAGCTTTAAGCAGGAGCAGGTCGGTGTCTTCCGCATAATCGGCGGGAAGGGAGCCGTACAGGCTGAGGGCGTCGCTGATGGTACCCGTGCGCAGCGCCTCCTGCAGGCTGCCGACAAAGTCATTCTTTGAAAAAGACGGCGCTTCCGGCGCCACATCCTCAATGGTATTCAGCGGAAGCACCCCTGTCCCGGCAGCATATCCGGCAAAACAGGCCAGAAAAGCAACGGCCGCAACGCAGACAGCGCGGACAAGAATCCCAGAGCGTTTCTTTAATTTTTTCATAAATCCCCACAAAATATCTTTCTCTGTGTTGCAGAGCCCCAAAAGCAGACTTTTGGAACTCCTCTATTGCATTTTGTACTTTTAATAGATAAAATATACAAAATATGCGTAAACATCCTGTTATAAAGTTTTTCGGACTCACCGTCCTCTACGCCGCTCTCATTGTCGGCATTTTCATACTTCAATTTAAGACAGAAAGCGTCATATCCAGAACGATTGGCGACATGCATATAACGCTTGCCCAGACTGAAGATAAAAACAACAATGTCTCACTCAAAAACCAGTTTCAAGTGAGTTTCAAGGGAATTGCATTCCGCACTGCGGAAAATTCCCCGGCAGAAGCCCTGAATTCCCAGACCGGCGCAAAACAAACGCTGGTGCTGAGCGCATGGGAGCAGAAAGGCAGCAAAGCCGTCGAATTCAGTTTTGCTGACGGAACCAGGCTGAATTTCAGCATTTCCGACGCAGAACCGGAAGCTTTCCTAAGTATAACAGCGCAGCTCCCAAAAGATTACGACACAATTACACTGCCCTATCTTGTCCTGAACGGAACAACGGTCCAGAACAGGCAGCCGGGAAGTTTTCTTGCCGCGATAAAGGACAAGACGTTCATCTTTACCGCCCCGCTTATCGGGGACAGCACCATTACGCTCTCTGCGGAAACGCCTTCCGCCTCATACATGGGCTACGTGCCGTCCACGTCATTCAAGTTTGCGGACGCATCCGGGCTGCCCGGCGCAGACAGTGCATCTTATAAGGAAAGCATTGCGCAGATGCGGAACTCGCTGGTTTCCCAGTTTACGCAGACGGCAACATCGGCCAGGGCAAATTCCCTGACGGAACTGGAAGTCGCTGCCTACGTAGCAGAAATGACCAGCCGCAACAAATTCCCCGCCGCAATTGAAGCCGTGCCCGCTTCCTTCAAGCGCAGCAGCAGAAGCACGTATTTTTCATCCCCGTACTTTGCCGTACTTTCCAAGCACAATGCGGAAATCGGCGTACAGTCGGAAAAATATGCGGCCATGGTAAAAACCGCCACGGGCGCGAAGAACCTTGACATCTTCACCGTGGACGGCATTGCCGACTACATCCTGCGTGAGAAGAAAACCTCCGCCATACAGTCGCTGCTTGCCATGCCCGCGCAGGCAGAGCCTTTTGAACCCACCATCGCACAGGCGGGAAGCATCCTTTCCGTCTACACACGGCTTTCCACAAAGGACGCCGCTCTTGCCGCTGTCCTTGAAGGTGCCGCACAGCAGTGCCTGGATCTGCTGGAAGAATCCCTTTCCGTCGATAACGACACCCTTGTGCTTGCGGAAGAAGATTTGTCTGCAACAGACACAATCCGCGTGGGTCAGGCGCTCATAGACTACGCAAAGCTGACGGGGCGCAACGAATGCGGTGACGCAGGACGCATACTTGTCACAAAGAGCGAACCGCAGGCACTGGATTTCCAGAGTATAGCCGAGCTGTATCCTGTGCTGGTGCAGGAAAATCATTTCTACCCGCACACCGAGGTGCTGGGCTACTACGGCACGCGCCCCGTCTGGGCATGGACGTGCGCATCTTCCATCGATTACAAAATCATGCCGAACGGCAAGGTCAACATTTCCATCGACTTCCCGCTTAGCTACTCGCATTACGTGCTGTTCAACGGGGTTCCCACCTTCCACGACAGAATCCGCATCCAGAACCTTGACTTCCACACCGACCCGAACTACGAAAAGTGGAATTCATCCGGCTTCATCTACAACAAGGATAACAAGATTCTGGATTTGAAGAGCCGCCACAAGTCCCAGATAGAGCTTGTGGAACTCTTCTGCGACCCGGCACCGAATTTCACGAAGAACTAAGATCCGTTTGTTTTGCGGCGGGCACACATGCATGGGGGAAAGCGCCCCGGCGTGTGCGGTAGCCCCATGCATGGGAAGAAGCGCTCCGCTGTGCGCGGGACCCACCATGCATAGTGGAAAGCACCCCGCCGTGTGTGGATCCACCATGCATGGGAAGAAGCGCTCAGCCGTATGCGGTACCCGCCCATGCATGGGGTTCCCCAGGCCGCTTCCAAGTCAGGCTAGTTTTGGAACCGTTTTATTCCTCTGCATACTCGGCGGCGGCTTCCATGATGGAAATCAGCTCCCCGCTGTTGTCCGCAATAAGGCTGGCCGCAAAATAGAGCGCTGTCACCGATTCGGTGGTAAGCCGCCCCATCGGAACGGCACCCTCGCGCCATACGCGGGCACTTGTCGTATACTCGGAAAAGTCCACGGCGCATTCCTGCTGCGACGTACAGTAGAAACGGATGCCCCGGCGCCTGCCCGCCAGCAGAAAGGGCTTCAGCGAATAATCACTGTTGCGCATGTTACCGGTTCCGGAAGCATACAGCTCCAGAATCACCGTCCCGATGCCGTAATCCCTGGAAAGCAGCCGTTCAAGGCGGCTTGCCGGCATTCCAGGATACAGCGAGATAACGGCAAGCATGTCCGCGGCTTCATTGAGCAGCTGCGCCATCACCCTGCTTTCCGGCTGCATGACGGACATAAACTGCTGCGAAACAAGCCCGCCGCCCGTAAACACGGGATGCTCCATGTTCCAGTTTACAAAGCCAGTCCGGGACGGCGTAAGGAATTTCAGGTTAAGCGGAGAATACAGGGTGCCGTCGTAGGCAACATAGACGCCGTTTTTCTTTTCGCGGGCCGTCCGCACGGCAAGGTTCAGGTTTTCCGCGGCTTCGCTGCCCTCCGACGGAATGGAAGATGCCGCAGTAAGCACAACCGGCACGTCCGCCGAAGAAAAAAGCCAGAACATCAGTGCCGCAGTGTACGGCAGGGTATCTGTGCCGTGCGTCACCACAATACCGTTTGCCGTGCCGCTTTCCATGCGTTCCTTTATCCTGGCAATAAGTTCCGCCCAGTCAGCGGGTTCTGTCTCCTCGCTGAGCATGGAGCGCACCGGGGTAATCTGCACCGGGAAGCTGCCGTTTGATTCGTCCAGCAGGGAAGCCACGTTTTCCGCACTGCCCGCAGCAACCGTGCCGTCCGGATATTTATGCGCAGTGATTGCGCCGCCCATCGTCAGGACATAGATAACGCTTATGTGCAGCTCTTCCTTTATCAGCGACTTAACGACCTGCGGCACCGCACGCCCCGCAGTCTCTTTCATTACACAGCCGGTCAGGTATTCAAGCGGCGCCATGTCACCGTTTTGCAGCAGGGAAACGCTCTTCCGGTTCTCCTGCAGCACTTTGCTGACGTAGGGCTCAAGTTCCTCCCTGCCGGAAAGCAGCACAAAGCCCTGCTTTTTGACAAGCGCCTCCACATCGCCCCCGGAAGCACAGACTGTCTGCATGAGCGTCTTTGCCATGCCGCTGTGGATTTTTCCGGCGGCAAGCAGCTGCATGATGTGGGAAAACTTGGCGGGCGTAAGGCGGCACTGCTTTATGGAAAGAGTCTGGCGGTTCAGCAGGCGCATCAGTTCACCGGCCATCCAGTGGGCGGCAAGCAGCGGTTCTGCTCCCGCGGCAACGCTTTCCTCAAAGTAATCAGCCCGGTCCTTCTCTCCGCAGATAAAGACAGAACGCAGGCGGGAAAGCCCGTACTGCTTGCGAAGCCGCTCGCGCCGTACAGCCGGCAGCTCCACTCCTCCGCCGGACGCACTCTGGTATTCCGGCAGCACAATGGTAACCTGCGGCATGATTTTTTCAAAGCGCACAAGGTGCCCGCCCCGCGCCTTCCAGCTTTCCGTAGAGTGCTGGAGCGCATTCCACAGGCGGCTTTCTCCCGCCACTTTGCCGCCGGATGTCAGGATTCCTTCCTGCCGCGAAAGCTCACTGTTTACGGCATCCCGCACAAAGTTAAAGGAATTGAGGTTGCGCAGCTTTACGAAGGTATCCGGCTCGGAGGGATACTCTGCCAATGCCACGTAAGCGTTGCAGCGCACGCCGCTTTCCCCGGCTTCGGCGGTCGTCAGGTTCAGGTAGCTGAGCAGGGTATACAGTTCCTGCAGGAACAGCTCGGCTTCTTCCCCCAGCTCAAAGACGCTGCCGGTACGGATGCGCATGACCGGGCAGCCGGCATACGTCCAGTCCATGCGGGCTTTTTTGCCGCCGGTGCGGGTAAGCCGCCCGCAGTCCTCCTCGATGCGGATTTCTTCTATATATATGCGCTTTGCTTTCCGGTGGAACATGATGGCAAGGCTGCCGCCTTCTGCAACTTTGACGGAAAAACCGGTAAAATTGCGGTCATCCGGCGGCTCCGGGACGGCACCGGTCAGGCGCTCCAGAACAGTATGCGGCAGCATACGCCCGCCGACGGCATCGGCAAACACTGCAACCTTGTGCAGGGCAGAAGACTGAATGCCCACTTCCGCAGGAGCAGAACGGGAATTATTCCTCTTAAGGAATTCTGATTTTGCGGAAAGGATGTCCTTTCGGCCGGAAGAAGCGGAAGTCTCAAGAAAAACACCCGGAACAGCGGAAAGCAGCACACGTATTTCAAGATACACAAACGAGCGGTACATAGCCAGAAGCCCCTTGGGAAGCACGGATTTCCTCAGTTAGGGCAATCCGGCACTTCCCTTACCTTTATTTTGTAAAAATATCTGTGAAATTATACCGCTTTTTTCAATTTTATGATATAATGGAACAGCGTAAGGGCAGTTTTTACAAAAAGTTTTGGTGGAAATAATTTCAGAAAATTTTAATTTCTGAAATTTGCCCGGTTATTGCAGGAGCAATTGTGAACAAGCACGACTTTCCCAAAATCCATTTTTATGATCAGGATTTTGTAGATATCTATAATAAAACTTGGAACTGGCTGGCCGATTACTGGATAAGCCCCGAGACAGGTGAAGTGACTTCGGACGGCTACTTCATCTATCCGGTTGACGGCAAATTTATACTGGATCAGTCAGAATCCATTTTCTCCTCGTTCTTCCTCGTGTATTCGAACCGCAATTACCCGGCGAACAAAAACCTTGACTATTTCTATGCACAGCAGGAAGAAAGCGGTGCAATCCGCTGGAAATACGACACTGCCACCGACAAGGCACTTGTAGACAGCCAGAACCCGGAAGGCATCGGGCTGCCGCTGTTTGCCTGGGCAGAATACAACCTCTACCACAAGAGCGCAAACAAGCGCCGCGTTAAGGAAGTCATGCCCATTCTGTGCAAGTACATGGAATGGATTGACCGCACGTTCAGGAAAGAAAACGGGCTGTATTCAGTACCTCCGGCATGTTCCACCATGTTCAACGCACCGCGGGACGGGGCTTTCTATCCGGTGGATTTCAACAGCTGCATGGCAATCAATGCCGCCCACATGTCTGCGCTCGGCGACATCCTGAACGACAAGGACCTGAGCTTCCAGTACAAAAAGCTCTACTTCAGCCTTAAGACAAGAATCAACGGGCTTATGTGGAACTCGGAGACGGGATTCTACCACGACCTTAAGGAAGACGAACAGCAGCTGCCGCAGAAAACGATTGCCGGTTTTTGGCCGCTGCTTGCGGAACTGCCCAATGCAGACCGCGCGGAAATACTGATACAGCACCTGAGCAACCCCAAGACATTCGGCACCGACCATCCCTTCCCGTCGCTCAGCGCGGACGACCCGCAGTTCAGCGAAAACGGCGAAGGCTACAAGGGCTCCGTGTTCCCGACCTTCAACTTTATGGTCATAAAGGGACTGGAAAAGTACCAGTGCTACGATCTTGCCCGCGAGTGCACCATCCGCCACCTTTACTACATCCTTGAAGGCCTCAGCCCGGTGGACACCTCAAAGAAAGGCGACCTGTACGAAGCATATCTGCCCACTAAAGAAGGCCCTGCCATCATGAGCAGCATGCCGCAGTTCCCCCGCAAGCGCTTCCTTCACTTCCTGGGGCTTTCGACCATTGCGCTGATGATAGAGAACGTCATCGGGCTGAACATCAGCCTGCCGCGTAAAACCGTAGACTGGGTCATTCCCAACCTTGAGATTATGGGTATCGAGAAACTTTCGCTCAAGCGGAACCTCATTACCATACTCAGCAACAAGAGCAACCGCGGCTGGGAAATCCAGATGGAGAGCGAAAAACTCTATTACTTTACCATAAACATCCTCAACCAGAAAAAAAAGACGCTGCCCATTCCGTCGGGGCGGTGTTCCATGCTCATCGACAAGCTGTAGCAGCAAGGAGTCAATGCAGTGCAAGCCCCGCAGGCTGTCATCGAAATTGGCTCCACTGGCATACGCCTCTTAGTAGCCGAAATCACGGAAGACAAAAAACGGAACATCCTCGACCGCAGCGAAGTCCCCGTGAACATCGGCCGCGATGTTTTTACCGGCGGTTCCATCAGCCGCGATACACTGCTTTTGACCCTGCAAATCCTGAACCGCTTTGCCGAGCAGCTTTCGGCGTGGGGCATACGGCGCGAAGAAACCATCGTGCTGGGCACCAGCGCCGTCCGGGAAGCAGCGAACCGCGACCCCTTTGTAGACAGAATCAAGGTTAAGACCGGCTTTACGGTGCGGGTCATAGACGGCATTGAAGAAAACCGCCTGATGTACATAGCGGTAAGCGACACGCTCAAGGACGAAAGCGTAAGCGTGCAGCAGAGCAATTCCATCATCCTTGAGATTGCCGGCGGCGCCACGGAAATGATGCTGATGGAGCACGGCAAGATGGTGGGCGCCCACAGCATGCGGCTCGGAACCGTCATCATAGAGCAGCAGACCCGCGCAATACAGGGCAGCATTGATGACGCACACCGTTTTATAGAAGAATTCATACTCAACACAAAAAGCACGCTCAACACCGAGCTGAACCTGGGCAATGTGCAGCAGTTTATCGCAGTCGGCAGCGACATGAAAATCGTGGCGCTGTTCAGCGGGCGCGCAATTTCTACCTTCCTCTGGGAAATCCGGCGGGAAGACTTTGACCGCGCCGTGGAGGAAATCCTGCACTACACGCAGGAAGAATGCATTGCAAAATTCAAGCTGAGTTACAGCGAAGCCAGCACGTTCCAGATTTCGCTGATGGCATACAAGCATTTCATCAGCCTGACGAACGTGGAAACCATCATCGTGCCGGAAACTTCTATCCGCGAGGGCGTGCTCATCAGCAGAATGATGGAACCGGGTTCCGGGCTGCAGGATGAATTCGCCGGGCAGATAACCGCCAGCGCCCGCACCCTGCTCCGGAAATACCAGGGGGACGAAAAGCACGCCGAATATGTGCGGGAAATAAGCCTGCGCCTCTACGATGCCATGGAGCAGGAGCTGGGACTTGACGCCCGCGTGCGCATGCTGCTCGAAGTAAGCGCCCTGCTGCATGACATCGGCATGTTCATCCGTGCGGACGACCACAACCTGCACTCAAAATACATTGTTGCACACAGCGAAATTTTCGGGCTGAACCGGGAAGAACTTTCCCTTATCGCAGAAATCGTCGGCTTCCACAAAGGCTCAAAAATGCCGCAGAATGACCCGGACATTAAGCTGCTGCCCCGCACGAACCGCCTTATCATCCTTAAGCTGAGCGCCATACTGCGCATTGCCGATGCCCTTGACCGCAGCCACCAGCAGAAACTCAAGGACTTCAGCATTTCGCTGGCAAAGGACAGCATTACGTTCCGCGTCCGGGGCAACAGCAGCCTGAACCTGGAAAAACTTGCGCTTGCGGAAAAAGGCGACTTGTTCGAAAACGTATTCGGTTACACCGTCGTGCTTGTCTAGGGCAATGGTACCTCTAAAATAACTTGAGGGAACCTCTAAAAACTTCAGTTTTTAGAGGTAACTTTGAAAATACGATGTTGTAAGTCGCGCTATTATAGCGACTTACAACTCGCAGGAATCTCGGAAAGCTCACCGAAGGGGAGTTTTTCGAGATTCCCTTGAAGGTGATGAAACATGGAAGGAAAAAAACTGATAAACAGGGAACTGAGCTGGCTGGAATTCAACGCACGGGTGCTGCACGAAGCCTGCCGTAAGGAACTGCCGCTCATGGAACGCCTGCGCTTCCTTGGCATTGTTACCAGCAACTTCCATGAATTTTTTCAGGTGCGGGTGGCTTCAATCAAGCGGGCAGAAAAGCTGAATCCCCACGCCACCGATGCCTGCGGCCTGACACCGGCGGCCCTGCTCAAAGAAATTTCCGTGCGCTGCCACCAGATTACCCGCCTGCAGTGCCGGACGCTCATGGAAGACGTGCTGCCCGCGCTCGCCGGGGAAGGCATCATCTACCTGACGGCAAAGGATTACTCTCCTGCGCAGAAATCCTATGCAGACAACCTTTTCCGGCATGAAATCTTCCCGGTACTCACGCCGCTGCGTACCGACATGCCGGAAATCCCCAACATCGGCACCATGCGCCTGCATGCCGCATTCCTCCTGGAACCGATAGAAGGCGTCCACGTAGAAAAAACGGTGTTCTCCGCACAGAAGGGAACGGACATCGTAGCGGTCGTCCCCATACCGGAAAGCATTCCCCACATCGTCTGGCTTCCCGGCAGCGAACAGAGCAGGCAGTTCACCATGCTCGACGACATCATCACCCATTGCGGCACGGAACTCTTCCCCGGATACAACGTCAAGGAAACCCTGCTCTTCCAGATTGCCCGCGATGCAGATTTTTCCGTGGACGAAGATGCAGGCGGCAACTTTATCCAGGCAATGGAGGAAGTGCTGGTAAAGCGCCAGTCCTCCTTTGCCGTGCGGCTGGTCTGCAACGCCACCAGTCCCCGGCTGCGCTCCTTCATACAGGAAAAACTTTCCCTTGGCGATGACGACGTATACCAGATGGACGGACTCATTGACCCCAGCACGCTCGAAGCCCTTACATCGCTTGACGATGCCGGGCGGCTCCTGTACCCGGAATGGGAAGCCTTCTACCCGGCCGGGCTGCAGAAGGAAGGAACATTCTGGAATACCTTCCGCCAGCACGACGTGCTGCTCAACGTGCCCTATGAAAGCTACGAGCCGGTCGTCAAGTTCATACGGGACGCGGCACACGACGAAAACGTCCTTGCCATAAAGATGACGCTGTACCGCACCGGCAACGACAGCCCCATCGTACAGGCTCTCAAGGAAGCCGCCCAGAGCGGCAAAACCGTCACCGCATTCGTAGAGCTGAAGGCGCGCTTTGACGAAAAACGCAATATTTCGTGGGCAGCGGAGCTGGAAAAAGCCGGTGTCATCGTCATCTACGGAGTGGTAAACCTGAAAGTGCACGCAAAAATCTGCCTTGTCGTACGCCGGGAAAGCGACGGCATCCGCCGCTACGTGCACCTGAGCACCGGCAACTATAATCCCAACACCGCACGCCTGTACCAGGACCTTTCCATATTCACCACGAATCAGGACATTGCAGGGGACGCAACGATGTTCTTCAACGTCATATCCGGCTACAGCGCGCTTCAGCCCATGCACCACCTGTACATGGCGCCGGTTACGCTCAAATCGCGCCTGCTGGAAATGATTGAGCGGGAAATCCGGCAGAGCACGCCGGAAAAACCGGGGCACATCATCGCAAAGATGAACAGCCTGTGCCACGCAGAAATCGTGGAAGCGCTCTACCGTGCATCGCAGGCGGGCGTGCGCATACAGCTGAACATACGCGGCATCTGTACGCTCGTACCCGGCATTCCCGGCCTCAGCGAAAACATCTCTGTCATCAGCATCATAGACCGCTACCTTGAGCACAGCCGCATCATCTACTTCCAGAACGGCGGCGCAGAGGAACTGTACCTGAGCAGCGCCGACTGGATGGACAGGAACCTTGACCGCCGCATAGAGCTCATGTTCCCCGTAAGTGACCCCGCTGTATTCCGGACGGTGAAAGAAACGCTGCTGCTTTATTTCCGGGACAACACGCACAGCCACGTGCTCCAGAGCGACGGCACCTGGAAAGCCAATTCCCCGGCAGAGGGAGAAAGCCCGCTCCGGGTGCAGGAAACGCTGTACAAGAAATACCGCAAGCTTGACGAGATGAAAAAATCTGCCCCAAAGCAGGAATTCATCATCAGGCGGAAAAACTGACGGGGAAAGCGCAGGCAGGCGGGAAAACTGTCCGCTGTACGCGGCATGTTCCGCACTACTTTAATTATCTGCAATTTCCGCCGAATTTAAACTAGCACCCTTTTTCAAAGTGTAAAAGATGTGCTATACTGTAAAAAGTCTGGTTGCGTTACCGCCATAAGCTCTGGAGCCGCCGGACAACCCGCGTGGTACCTGGAGAGCGGTCCCCGCAATCTTTTTCAGGAGTGAATATGAAAAAAACTGCCAGCGCAGTCGCAGTCCTCTTGACCCTGCTCGCTGCGGCATCTGCCATTGAAGTAAACCAGCCGGAACTTGAAAGCAAAGGGGCGGACAGCATTCAGTTCGAAAACTACAGCGGTCCCCACGCCGTCATAGAAACAGCGGCGGCAATTACCAACATAGGAACGGTTCTGGGTGCACAGGTGGCACAGGCCCCGGAAGAACCCGCCGTCATCCAGCCGAACGGAAAATATACGCTCATCCATGCAGTCGATCCGGATACGCCGGAAAAGCTCGATGCGGACATCCTTGTGCTGAACGCAAACGCCGGGGTTGACCACATAAAGAACCTGCGCCGCATCATCATCGGCTACCTGACGGCCGCCTACGGCTACGATACCACGGACGCAGACACGCTTGCAACATTCATCACCGTCTACAACGCCGTCTACCGAGGCCAGTTTTCAGTGTTCACGGAAAAATACAAGGAAACAGTCATCCAGAACCTGACCGAGGAAAAAGCCGGCCTCAGCACAAACTGGGAAGAATGGCCGGGCCGCACGCAGATTGTCGTGCCCCTGAGCGTCCTGCGCGACGGACTTTCCGCCGTGGACACCACTACCATCAGTGACGAACAGGTCATCGACGCCCTCAAGCAGGATGAAGGAAAAAATATTGAAGCCCGCGAAAACATGGCTTCCATCAAAGAGCGCGAATCCACCGATGCAACGGTAAAGGCGCAGGAAGCCCAGAAGGAAGCCGCACAGCAGAAAGCAGCGGCGGCCGCAGCGGAAACACCGGAAGAAGCCGAAGCTGCAGCTGCAAAGGCCGAAGAAGCAGCGCAGGTTGCCACGGAGCAGCAGCAGCAGGCAGACAAGAAGCGTGTGGAAGCAAAGGCAGAACGCGAAGACATTGCAAAGGATAAAGAAGAAAAAGTCCCTGTCGTAGATACATCCAATTACCTTACAGGACTTTTCGTCTCTGACGAAGCCAACGGCCTGTATAAGTTCATCACCGTTGACGGCGTTGAAGGCACAACCGTGCTCTCTTCCCCGGTAACGCAGATCCGCAACAGGAACGTCTATCCGGTTACCGATATCACCATCACCGGCGAAGACGGCGAGCAGACATTGTACCCCACGATGTACCTTGCAGTCTGCGGGCTGGACAACAGCCATTCCGCCATAAAGCTCTGCCTTATCGACGCAACACGCCTTGAAATCCAGAAGGAAAGCGCTGAAATGCTGGCCGAAGGAACCGATCTGCTGCGGCAGGGAGATTCTTTCTATGCAATCATCAAAGACAGTGACGGCAGCTGCTACCTTGGCCAGTACGATAAGAACCTGACGCTCCTGCACAAAAGCAGCTCTGCGGTCAAGACATCCAGCCCGCTCAACATGACCACAAAGGGCATTCTCGTCACGGACAGCAGCGGCGCGCCGCGGATGCTGAGCACTGACGACCTGAGCACCATCTGGTAACAGGCTGCGGATGTTCCCTCCGTTCCCGGAAGCAGAGGCAGAACAAATCTGCCGCGGCATGATTGCCCAGCTGCAAGACGGAAGCCTGCGCATGGAGCAGCTTTCCGCCGTAAGCGAAGAACGGGGAAACCACGGGCTTATGCTCGGTGCCCTGGTCTGCACAGATGCAGCAGGGCAGCGGGTTGTCCTGAAAACACTTTCCGGCACAAGCCGGACACTGTGTCCAGCCGCAGGCCAGTGCGAAGCGGGGAGCATTTTTGTTCCCCCGCTCGCAGCTCCGGCAGCAATCAATGCGGCACTCGCAAAAAACGACGCACAAATCCATCTTCTTACCGAAAAAATCCGCACCATCATCAGACAGGAAAAAGATGCCATCATCCGACAGGAAAAAGATGCATCCCAGGCAGAGAGCGAAGAACTGCGCAGCCTTAAGGCAGAACGGAGCCTGCTCACCACAGAATCGCTTGCCGCAGTTCATGCACTGTATGCGTTTCACTGTGCAGACGGAAAACAGCGCCCGCTCCTGGAAATCTGCCGGGAACGCTGCGGCGGAACCCTGCCGCCAACCGGAACCGGGGACTGCTGCGCCCCAAAGCTGCTTGACTATGCATTTTCGCACGGACTGCAGCCGCAGAGCATGTGCGAAGTCTTCTACGGAGAAGCCTCCACCCGCCGCAGCCAGGGCGAACGCTGCCCGCCGTGCGACGAACGCTGCAGTATTGTGCTGCCTGCCATGCTCGGCTTGGAAATCCTGTACCGGGACAGCGACATCATCGTCGTAAACAAACAGAGCGGGCTGCTCAGCGTCCCCGGCCGCGGACCAGACAAACAGGACTGCATCGTAAACCGGGTGCGGCGCCTTTTTCCGCAGTGCATTGCACAGCCTGCGGTGCACCGCCTTGACATGGAAACATCCGGCCTGCTCGTGCTCGCCTTTACAAAAGAAGCCCACCGGGAACTGAACCGCCAGTTCGAAGCAGGCGAAGTACGCAAACAGTACATTGCCCTGCTGGACGGCGTACTTGCGCAGAAAGAAATCTCCGCACACGGGCAGTCGGAACTGTACTTCCGCCTGGATGTGGAGCACCGCCCGCACCAGATATGGGACGCCGAACACGGCAAAAAAGCCGTAACGGAGTGGCAGGTGCTCAACGTGGAGCGCTACCATGCACCCGACGGCAGCATCCGCAACGCAACGCGCGTACTGTTCACCCCGCACACCGGCAGGACGCACCAGCTCCGCCTTGCCAGCGCAGATGCACACGGTTTTGGGGTGCCGATTATCGGGGACAGCCTCTACGGACAGTGCGCCCCCGGCGAACGCCTGATGCTCCATGCCCAGTACCTGAGCTTTACGCACCCTGCAGACGGCAGACGCATGGAATTCACCTGCCAGAGTCCGTTCTGATTCCGCAGCCACAAGCGTCGCTCTCTTGCCCGGCTGGGAATTTTCAGCTATTATAAGAAGGAAATGTACTACTTTATTGTAAACGAACACGGCGGTTCCGGCCGGACAAAACGGACGTGGCAGCAGGTGCAGAAGCTCATGGCCGCAGCAGGGCAGGAATATCAGGCCTTTCCCACTGATTCAGAGACAGCCGCCACAGAAATTGCACACAAACTTACCGAAAATGTAAATGAACGTATCAGCATCGTGGTTGTTGGCGGAGACGGTTCCATCAACAACGTGCTGTGCGGCATACAGGACTTTTCAAAAGTCAGCCTGGGGCTCATTCCCTCCGGCAGCGGCAATGATTTTGCCCGCGGCATGGGCATTCCCCGCAAAACAAAAAAAGCCGTACAGCAGCTGCTTTCCGCCGGCGAAGGAAAACTTGTAGACATAGGCTGTGCAGAGGCAGCAGGGGCAGCGCCCAAATTTTTCGGCATCAGCGCAGGAATCGGCATGGATGCCATCGTCTGCAAGCAGGCATCGGTATCCCGCCTGAAGGTCGTGCTCAACCGGCTGGGCCTTGGCAAATTCACCTACATCATCCTTACCATACGCACCCTGTTCAGCATGAAGCAGGAAAAAGTAACCGTTCAGTTCGACGGCGGCAGCCCCTGTGATTTCGGCGGGCTGATATTCCTTGCGGCGATGAACCTGCGGGCGGAAGGCGGCGGCGTGCCCATGTGCCCCAACGCCGTACCCACAGACGGAAAGCTTTCTGTCTGCATAGCATCCGGCATATCCAAGCTGCGCGCATTTCTTCTGTTTCCCAAACTCGTCATTGGCAGGCACCCCGGCACCAAGGGCTTCTTCCTGCAGGACTGCACGAATGTCTGCATAAAAAGCCAGAACCCCATGACGCTCCACACAGACGGAGAATACGGCGGAGAGATTCAGGACGTGCGTATCAGCATCCTTAAGGAAAAACTGCGCCTGCTTTCCCGCTGACACCATCAGCCGCAGCTTTTACGGCTGCATATTCACCTTGCAGTGCTTCCAGCGACCAGCGGGCATTTGCCGGGCTTGTGCTCGGAAGGCAGCGGCACTGCATACCGTAGTCCGCCGCACAATGTTTCTGCCAAAGGGCAGCCGCTGTCTTTCCCGTACAGAACACCGCACGGATAGCAGCGCCGGAAAACAAAGCCGTAAAATCATTCGGCACCGCATTCCGGATGCTTGCATCGGACGCCCCGTCAATGTCACAGCCCGCAAGCACGTCCCACAAGGCAATATGATGCCGCAGCAGAAATGCCCGGCGCTCCCTGATTGCCCCGTCACGGTCCGGACTGTTGTTTGCAAACTGCAGGCTTTCCCCAAACAAGGCAGGCAGCACCTTCCAGAAACGGTTCTGCGGATGCATGTAGAAGAAACCGGCGGCGCGGCTTGCCGGAGACGGCATCGTCCCAAGCACCAGCACCCGGCTGTCCTTATCCCAGACTGGGGCAATAGTATGAAGCACAGAAGTTTTTTTTGCATCGCAGTCCATGCAATCAGTATACCCGGCCGGCATCAAAATGCAAGCGACCAACGGAAATTTTTTGTGAGCCGTTATTCCCCATTGCAAACCGCCTGTCCATTTGACGCTGTAAACGAAAATCTGTACAATCCTTAGGCAATGAATCAATGCAAGAACATCTGTAGGACAATAGCGCTTCATCTGCCCGCCATATTCATTATGTGCGTAAGCTGGTATCTTTCGTCACAGGAGCGGGTACCTATGCCGGACTTCAAGGATTCCGA